>ERZ1034969.77-NODE-77-length-64388-cov-124.776118_pt1 | contig 64388 bp, 61 predicted proteins | sample MGYA00520624_ERZ1034969 | MGnify/ENA primary metagenome ERZ1034969 (study PRJEB33766, sample SAMN09781776) | gut metagenome | biome: gut microbiome | host: Homo sapiens | place: Madagascar | study: EMG produced TPA metagenomics assembly of the PRJNA485056 data set...
TATATAATATAATAACGTAGTTATTATATATTTATTTTATATATAACCTTAGTCGAAGCTAGAACGTAGTGAAAGCTGAGGTATTTCTGTTACACTAGTAATAACTATAAAATAAATAAAGATATGATTAAACTAAATAGTGATAAAGGTAGAGAAATTGTAAGTGATTATATTGCTGTTTTAAATGGTGATGCAGAAGCTATTAAATGGGCTTATGATAAATGTAAAGCTGAGTATGATACTTATGATGATGAACTAAAAGATAGTGTTGATAAATGTTTTGATTGTATTTAATGTAATTGAAGGTGAGAAAGTTAAAGATAGTGTTGCTGAGACAGTCCCACTTTCTCATCTTCTAAATACTAATATAATTACTAATTCTTACACTACTCGTGTTCCTTATAATAATAATGTTAATACTAATATTAATGTTATTGTTATAACTTATTCTTCTCATAATAGTATTACTATAGTAACTTATCTTTCAGCTACTTACGATAATAATAGTATTTATTTTACTATTCTTACTCTTGCTGATATTACTATAACTGGTACTTATGTTTAATCTAATGTTTTAAAATTAACTTATTAATGTTATGGACTTAGACTTCTTTAAATATATACTTAGACTATCGGTAATACCTATGCTGTTTTTAAGTTTATTACTTATTACTCATGGTACTGATGATGGCATAAGTATTACGAATGTAATTGGTTTTATACTGCTTATTATAAGTGGTGTAATTATTATTAATGATGCTAAAAATAATAAAGATGAAGAAAGTAAATAAAATTACAGCTTTTGTGCTGTTAATATTAGTAGCTAATACTATTAGTACTACTCTTAGTTTAGTTAATGCTGTTATAGCTAATACTAAACTTCGTAATGAAGTTAAAGCTTATAAAGCTTATTATAATGCTTCTGAATCTCTATTTGATGAAATAGAAGATTATAATGAGAATCTATTTGATACTGATAAATCAGTTGATTATTATAAAGCTAAAAAAGAACTTCCCATTTCTAAATAAGGTTCTGTTTCTACTAGTACGGTCTGTGAAGATAGTATTAGTTTAATTAGTATTCGTGTTAATTAACAATATTATAAACAATTAAATTTTTAAGATTATGAAAAGTTTTGAAACAGTGAGTGCTGAACTCAAGAAAGTTAAGACTAACAATGTAGTAACAACTACAGTTCGTAACATCAATGTAACTGATATGACTACTTGGCAGCGAGTAGCTATCACTCTTAACACTCCAGTTAAGGGTTATGTTGCTGATGAAGAAGGTAATTATTCTGAAGGAGAAGTAAATGTTGTATTTGTTTCTGCTTTTAGTGTTATTGCTGCTTTCCGTAACAATCCTAAAACTGCGTTTGCAGGCAATTATATTGCTGAACATCCTAATTGTCTTCAGGTTCTTCTTAGTGGTGCTAAGATTGAGATTGTGCAAGAAGCTGTAGCTGAGGGTCAGGAATATACTAATCCTTGGTCTAGTAATGCTACGCCTGTTCCTGTAGAACATGATAGTTACTATAATCACATTACTAATATTATGGAACTTAGTGATGTGTCTGTAGAACTGCTCAAGGAATTGGCTCGTATGATTATGTTTGGCTAATTGTTATTATAAGTAGTAGTGCTAGTAATAGTGCTACTACTATTTATTAATTTAAATAAGGAGAACTTATGTGTGAAAGATTTTATTTTGTTAGTAACAGAGTTAAAGAACGTAGAGATGGTTATCTTATGATTAGTACAAGTAAGGGTCTTACTCATGCTAAGAATATAGCTAAGAAACGTTTTCAAATGTACGGTTATAAAGGTAGAGTTATTACTATCTATCCTTTTAGTGTTTCTATTGGTAAAGCTATTTAAAATAATAATAGTTAATATAGCCGCCCCGTAGAAGATATGATAGATTAAATTCATTATCTTTGCATTGTAATTAATAATAACAGTTATGATACAAGATAATGAATTTGATTCTAATGCTCAAGATATTGACGCATTCTGTACAAGTCATGATATTGATGATTATGACTTATTTGGTGAAATTATGGTTGGTGATGATGCTAACTATGATGAACTTAGTGATAATATTTTATATGAATAATTAAAACATAAGAGAATTATGAAAGAAAGAGAACTTAGTCCTAGCGATAAATCTCGTAAGACTAAACTTAGTAAGAAAAGTGTTGAAGAACTTGTAGGTATTATTCTTCGTAAGGATGATACTGAACGTAAGTTAAACAAAACTATTGATACGTTCAAGAAGCTTCAAGTTACTAGTGAGAAAAGAATTGAAACTCTTCAAGATACTCTTAATAAGAGTGAAGAGATTCAAACTAATCAAGAAAAGATTATTGCTGCACTTAATGATACATTAGATATTAAGTATAAACGTATTTCTATTCTTGAAGATGATAATCAAGCATTTTCTAGTAGAATTAAAATGCTTGATAAGACTATTAATTCTCGTAATAAATCATTACGTGTATCTTTTATGCTCATTATTGTATTATTAGTGATATTGATTTCATTAATAGTATTATAATTGTGATTTTTAGTTTCACAAAATATAATTCATAAATTGACTTATAAACGTATAAGTTTTCATTTTTTTTAGTTTTAATGGATTTCAACCACTATTGCTTGTGAAAGTAATAGTGGTTTTATTAATTTAAATATAAGTGATATGGAAGAAAACGTCATAACTGGTATTGTAATTGCTGGTAATTTATATAATATTATGCCTAGTGGAGTTAAATGTCCACAATGTGCTGTGAGAGACTTTTGTCTTACAGGTAAATTAGGTAGTAAAGTACAGTTTGATTGTGCTAGTGTTCATCTTGAAAAAGTTTCATGATATGAGTAAAGATAGAACTAAACTTCCTAATGCTCCAAGTACTATTGTACTTAATGATAATATACTAGATGATATTTATTCTGATATGCAGGCTGACCAGGCACTTATGCTTGAGCAGTCTGGTATTTATGAATAAAATTCGATTTTCCGTATTTTTCTTCGCTGTGAGATGTCTAAATGTAATATTCGATAAGTTATTCAGTAAAATAATTTGCACATCTCACATCGAAATTTAAAATATTACAGAACATGATAATAGTAACTCAAGAAGAACTTAGAGTTAAAGATGCAAGAGCACTTATGGTTATAAAGAATGAAATTAGCAGTAATTATAAGTTTGTAAAACTTGATTATTTTACTATAAATGCTGTTGCTGAATATTTATATAATAAATTTAAACATAAGAAACATGATATAATATATCATACGTTTGTTTCTTATTGTGGTATTAATAAACCATTTAAAATACGAATTAATTATGGAAACAAATAAAAATAATAGTAATAAAGTTAAACAATTTGCTATTGGTACTAAGATTGAACATAATGGTAAATTATATGAAGTAGTACAAGGTAAATTTTGTAATGATTGTTCTATTGCTAGTATTTGTTCTAGTAATGATATATCTAGTGGTAATAGAATTAGTGATGTTTTATCTAGATATAAAAGAATTAGTATATTTGGAGAATGTTCACCAAATAATAGAGATGACAATACACCTGTAGTATTTAAAGAGATTCCTAAAGATGATTCTAAAGATGAATATCATAAGGTTATACCTTTATGGATAGATGATAATCCTAGTGAATTAAAACCTGTAAAATTTGATTTACCTAATGGTTGTGAAATTGATATAGAAGCTAGCGATTTAAGTAAAGGTATTGTTCACTTTAAACGTAAATGGTTAACTCTTGAAAAGATATATAAGTTAGCTGAAGAAAACGATTATCTTACTAATCGTAGTGCAATTAAAGAATATAGGGATGGTAAGTTAGTTGCTATTGCTAATCTTATGGATATTGCTAGATATTTTAATGGTGATTGGAATTATAATGTTACTAAAGAAGAAGATATTGGTTATGTGATAGTATATGATGGTTCTATAAAAGCACCAAATTATAGTATTCGTAGAATTGAGGCTTGTTTAAATATTTATTATGGAAATATAATATTTAAAAATGAAGCTGATGCTCAATATGTAATAGATAATCCTAATTTTAAAGACGTTTTAGATAATATCTTTAAATCATGAGTTTGTATAAATATAATATAACTGTTAAAGTTGATGATGAAGATGATAAATATAATGCAACAACTTTATATTGTGGTATTAAAAATGCTGTTCAACGTTATTTACGTTCTATTAGTCTTCATCATAATAGTAATGTTAAAATAGAAAGAGATTTTAAAGTATAAAAATTATGGGTGACGAAGATTTATATGTAGGTGATATTAGAAACTATTATAATACACGAAGTATTATACTTAGTGCTAATGAAAGACCTAGCTTAAAAGCTTGTAGTAGTAGTTTTCCTGATGGTAAAACTCAACGTAGAGAACGTAGGGCTAGAGCTATTAAAAGAAGAAAGGGTAGACTATGATACTATGTAATAGTTGTCTTTATCAATTTGATACAAGACATTGTGGTGCGCCTGATTTTGGAGAAGTTGTACAATGTAATGGTTATGTTGATAAAAAAGACTTTTATAAACATTCTTCAAGACGTACAGGTTATGTTATTCCATATAACTTTCCTCTTAATACTCGTAGAGGTTTTAGAACTATATATTATCTTATGAAATTAAGTCAGCACGATATGACTACTGTAATTAAAGATATAATTGCTGTTAGACATGCTGGTATTAGTTTCATAACTAATATATGTGATAAACTAGAAAAAGAGAATGATTGTATGCTAACTTCTCTACGGGGAGGCTAGAGTAATTAAGTTCTGCTAAGTGTAGTAATACGGCTTATGGTGCGAAACCAAGCAGAACTACTAATATTAATAATTAAAATAATAAAATTATGGAAACAAAAGAGTTTAGAAACAAACTTAAAGAAGCTAAATGTATTCTCGAAAGAGCTAAAGCTGAATATAAAAAAGTTCGTACTAATTTAAGTAATGAAGTATTAGAACCTTATAATCTTCATGTTGGTTCTAAAGTTATTTATAAACGTAAAGAATATAAAGTTCATAACGCTATTATAAATAGTAAGAATTTGGTATATGTTACTATTATTCCTATGGAATTTGAATATTTTGAAGGAGAAAATAGAGAACAAGTACCAATAGAATGTTTAGTATAACAATATTAAAGTAAAAATAGTTATGTGTGATATTAAAGAAGAAACTGTTTCTTATTTTATTAAAGAAGCAGAAACTGCTCGTAAAGATTATAATAATAGAATTAAGAATTTAACTAATAAATTCTTTAAAGATAACCATATTCCTCTTAAAGTAGGAGATAGAGTTATGATTGCTAATGGTAAAGTAGGAACTATTGTAAGTCTTCATACTGAAGTTTATAAAGATTTTAGATATTATAATGTTCCTATGGTGCGAGTTGAACTTGATGAAAATAAAGATTTAGAATATGTTGCAGCTCTTATTAGTATAAAGAAAATATAATCATCTTATTGATGAAGTAATATAGTATTAATTAATTAAACTTTTTGTAAAATGGCTAAAAAACATGATGAAAAAAAGGATGTAAGAATTGTATCACGTATTGCAAAGATTGATGGTAATCATATTATCATTCCAATTAATGCAGTTATTGGTATTCGTACTTGGGGAAGAATTGATTTTCTTGTCCATTATTGTGGGTATGTACTTAATCGTGGTAGTAACACTATTAAGCCTTCTAATCTTAATTTTGAAGATAGTGCTATAAGTGCTAGAGAAGCTAAGAAGATTAAGAAAGAACATAAACTAACAAACAAGAAGAAATGAATGTAGATTATTCTAAGCTTAAATTTGTATTTAAGCCTAAAGCTTCTACTAAACGTAGAGCACCAACTGTACTTCCTAATAAGAAGTTAACTAAGTTAGTTCCTGGTCTAGTTATTCAAGATGAACAAGGTAATTTTAGTGTTCATATTAAATATTTTGATTATCTTGATAAACTAACTAAAGGTACTACAATTAATGATATTGGTAAGAATGGAGTTACACTTCCGTTTACTGAAGATTCTTATGATATGAGTAATTGTGAATGTATATTTACTCGTACTGGTCAAAGAAATAGACAATATATTAGTCTTATTCTTAACGAAAGTGATAGAATATTCAAGAAAGCAGACCCTAATCGTTATGTACCTTTTTGTCATAATTGGATTTGTTCTTGTTGGATTGTTAGAATTGATGGTAAACTTTATGCTAAATTTGCTAGAATTTTAACTCTAGTTGGTCATGATTATAATGTTAAACATTTAATAGATGATGAGGAGGATATATAATGAGTAATAAAGATGAATTTACTATAAATACTCCTACTAAAAATAGAGCTAAAAAGTTTACTTTTACTGATGACCAAACAAAAGCTTATAATGGTCTTATTAAGTTCATTAATGAACCATATAATCCTAATGATTTTAAGCGTGCTTTGATTGGTCCTGGTGGTACTGGTAAAACTTTTCTTCTTAAAGCTTTACTTCAAGATTGTAATATACCATTCTCTGAAATAGGTTTAAGTGCTCCAAGTCATAAAGCTTGTAGAGTTCTTAAAAATAGTATTAGAGGTACACATTGTAGTGTTAACACTATTCAATCTGATTTTGGTTTTAAACCTAATTATGATATTGAAAAGTTTGATATTAATAATGTTACTTTTGCTTCTTATGGTCGTATAAAGATTGAAGATTATCGTCTATATATAGTAGATGAAAGTTCTATGCTTAATCGTAGTCTTGTTACTTATATTGATAAGATGATGAAAAAGTATAGTATTAAACTTATACTATGTGGTGATGATGCTCAAATCCCGCCCGTAAATGAGAAGGATAGTTATGCTTTTAAAGGCGTTAAATCTTTCAGACTTACACAGATTGTACGACAAGATGAAGATAATCCTATAAGAACTCTTACTGAACTTCTTCGTGGCGATGTTTATAATGGAACTTTTAACTTCCTAAATTACATATCTCGTAATCGTAGTAAATTTGATAATACTATGACTAAAGGATTTGTAGTTTGTAATTCTGCTCAATTTCAACAAGAAGTTGTGAAACAATTTAGTGATGAAGAAATCACTCGTAATACTGATTATGTTAAAGTTATATCTTATACTAATAAAGCTGTTTCTAATTGGAATAAATTTATTAGAGAAAGTATAATTAAGGACAGTGAAAAATCTGTTATTACTAAGAATGATTTGATTACTTCTTATGTTACTATTGTTGACCAATTTAATGATGCAATTATTCAGAATAGTGAAGATTATATTGTAAAAGAGATAGCTAACTATACTCATCCACAATATGAACTTAAAGGTTTCATGGTTAAATTTCAAGCTGTATTTGGTGGTCAAGTTACTTCTCCATTATTTATTATAGACCATAGAGATAAATATACTATGGCTATGTATTGTAAGATTGCTGATGATTTAATTCAGCAAGCTAAGAATGCTCGTAAAGATATTCGTGCTGCTAAATGGAAAGCTTATTATAAGTTTAAAGAATCTTGTCTTCTTCTTGTTAATATTGGTAGACCAGATGGTTCTATTCTTTATTATAGAGATTTAGATTATGGATTTGCTATTAGTAGTCACAAGTCTCAAGGCTCAACTTACAATGTAAGCATGGTAGATGTTATGGATATAGTTTATGATAAGTATGGTAGACCATACCCTAACGCTAGTGATATTAATAAACGACTTTATGTTGCTGTTAGTAGAGCTAAAGAAAAAGTATATTTGAGATATGGATATTGATAATAATAGCTTTGTTAGACTAGTTCGTGTTCTTAAACAAAAAGAACAAGATGTAGCTAGAATTAAAGATACTATATCAAATGGTATTCTTGATGAAAATGATTTAAACCTTGGTGATACTGTAAAGTTAACCAAAAAAGATAACAGTCGTACTGTTATTGGTACTCTCTTAGATGCTACTATTGTTGTTGTTGATGGTAATTATCATAAAGGTGTTGTTATTCGTCCTGATTATGTTTATGAAAGTGTTGAGTTTTCATTAGCCGAATGGAACATCGAAGTGATTCCAAATTCATCAAATGACAGTTTTATTGATTTCTAAGCAATTTGAATAGTTTGGCTGATTAATTAATCACGAAAACTATTTGATACGCTTAAATTGAAAATTAAAATATTAAATAAAATGTGTAATACAAGTAATAATCCTTCTCTTAAAGAACGTGTACAATGTTACATTAGTAAAAAGAAAGAAATAGAATCTGAATATAAGAGTAGAATGGAAGCTCTTAATAAAGAAGCTTCTTCTGATATTCTTGCTAATTGTTCAATCAAAGTTGGTGATGTTTATGTAACTGAAATTGATGGTGCTTGGGGTCCTAGACGTCAATATTATAAAGTTGCTAAACTTGATGCTAATATTGATGGTACAGTTAACGTTTATGGTTATAAACGTAAATTAGATAAAACTTGGGGTAAACGTGATAATAATTTCATGTTTGTTGTTTCTGTATATAATAATTATGATACTGACAAGTATGATAAAGTAGAAAATTATGTCGAACCTACTAAAGATTAATTAATTATGAAAAGAAGTGATAAAATTAAAGCTCGTAAACGTATTGAAAATGGTTGTAACTTTCCTAGTCTTATGACTATTAGTAAATACCCTGGAGGTACTTTTGGTTACTATGGTGGATAATAAGTAATTATGATTCCTAAAGTATGTGATAATTGTGCTTTAGGTATGTTTAATACTAAGTGCAAATGTCTTGATGGTGTTGGTAATCCAATGTCAGGTATGATTATTGTTGTACCTAATGTTGATTATAATGCTTATAAGAATAGAGGAATGACATTTAGTAAGTATGTGGAAATAGTAAAGGAAACTATCACACCTCTTACGGGGGGTCTAGAACAACTAGACCCCTATATTGTTCCTCTTATTCGTTGTAAGCTTGACGAACGTTGTCCTGTAAATCAATATATAGCTAATAGATGTATGATTCATACATTTGCTGATATTAGAATTAATAATATCAAGAAGATAATGCTTCTCGGTAATGCTGCTACTAATTTTGGTTTTGATATTACTAAAGGTAAAGATAAACTATATTATATAGCTCCTTATGTTTACAGTACAAATTACTCTCCTTTTATAAAGTTTATAGATGATAATAAATACGATGAATTTAGTAATCGTCTAGTTAAATGGCTTACTGCTAATAAAGATAATAATTATAATGGAATGGAAATAATTAAATTAATAAATGATTCATAGTTTAGCTGTAGACTTAGAAGTATTTGAAAATATGATTTCATTTACTTTTGTAGATGTTAGAGATTATCTTAATAAATTTGCAGATTGTAAAGGTGCTTTAACTGATACTTTAACAGTTGAAGAAATCAAATCTAGACTTGATAGTGTAAAGAGTTGGATATTTTATGTTACTGATACAGATGATTCACAAACGTTAGCGTTGATAGACTTCTTTGAGAAGATGCGTCCTATAACTAAAGATGATGGTACTGTAGACAGATATGATTTATTCGGTTATAACAATCAAGCTTATGATGATATGATGACTAGAGCTTTCCTTATGTATTGGAATCGTTTTGATACTAGTAAACAACTTTGTTCATTTCTTAAAGAAGTGAATAATAAACTAATATCTCTACAAGATGATAAAGATGCTTTATGGAATGACCCTCTACTTAATGTTATTCGTAAGTATAGATTACCTTATGTAACTGTTGATTTGTTTAAAGTTTATGCTCTTAATTCTGCTGGAGTAAATGTAGATAAAGATACTGGTGAACGTAAGAAGTATGGTAAAAGTTTAAAGCAAGTTAGTATTAATCTTAAATGGTATAATCTTCTTGATTTTAAACTACCTCCAATAGATGATGAAGAAGGTGATATATATAGACAAAAATCAGAATATAAAGGTATGACAAATGAACAATTAAATCATTTGTTTACTGCCGATTTTGATAGGTATCTTATGCCTAAATATGTAAAGCCTATGCTTCATTATAATAAGAATGATGTATTTCTTGTTTGTGAGATAGCTAGACAAAAACCTGATGAGATTAAACTTAGATATAGTCTAGGTCATGCTTTTAAACTTAATCTTCTATGTAGTGCTAGAAGTAATATTGCTGATAAACTTCTTAATAAGTTCTATTCTGAACGTAGTGGACTTAAAGAAGATGCTTTTAAAAATCTTCGTACTCAAAGAACTGCTTTATCGTTTAAACGTATTATATTTCCTCATATTAAGTTTAAAACTAAACAACTTCAAGATTTACTTGAAGAAATGAAGAAAGTTGTAATATATAGAACTAATAAAGATAGTTTTGTACGTGAAATAGATTTTTACGGTACAACATATACTTTAGCTACTGGAGGTATTCATACTCAAGATAAACCTGTAATACTCAAAAGTACTGATAAATATGTTTATGTTCATCATGATTATACATCCTACTATCCAAGTATAATGATTAGTTATGAAGTAGTACCTGAACATCTTAATACTAAGGTGTTTGTAAACATGGTAGATTACTTTAAACAGACGCGTGTTAAGTGTAAACATACTAAGGATGAAGATGGATTTGTAGTTCCTGGTGTACATAATAGTCTAGCAGCTGAAGCATTAAAGATTGTAATCAATGCTATTTATGGTAAATATGGTTATGAAAATTATTGGCTTTATGATAGACTTGCACAAATGAGAGTTACTATTAATGGTCAATTAATGACAATGACTCTTTGTGAATCTCTTGAACTTGCTGGAATACATGTTGTTAGTGCTAATACAGATGGTATCGTTATAAAGCTTCCTTATGATAAAATTGATATTTATAATCAAATTTGTAAAGAATGGAATGAGACTAATAGAATGTCTGCTGATGATGAACATTATAAGATGCTTGTTAGTCTTAATGTGAATAATTATTTTGATATTCAAAGTAACGATAAACTTGAGTATAAAGGTGCTCTTGACCCAAAGCAGTATATCAAAGACCTTAAAAAAGGTTATGATATGCCTATTGTAGCTACTGCTGTATTTGAGTATTTTGCGCATGGTACATCTGTTATGGATACTCTTCGTAATCATAAAGACATTCTTGATTTTTGTAAAACTCAAAATGTTGGTAAACAGTTTGAAGTTGTTTATGAAAAAGTAGTAAAAGGAAAGCGTGTTGAAGTTCGTAGTCAACCTCATGTTCGTTTTTATGTATCTACTAAAGGAGTTGTGATTATGAAAGAGCATAAAGTTACTGGTAAACGTAGTGTTTTAGCTAGTGGAAAACCAGTACAAATTCTTAATTTACTTGATGATAAAGATATTAGTGAGCGTAATATAAATTATGTTTATTATTATGAAGAAGCTTATAAGATTATTAATCCTATTAAGCTTGGAATAAGTCCTAATCAAAAAGGTAATGCAAAGAATAAAACTCTTAGTGGAAAAGCCTTATTAAAGAAGAACTTTGGATTGTATAATAGTTTATTTGATAATGAAGAAGAATAATGACAGAAGAACAAGTTTATTTAAATGCTGTTGATGTTTGGAGAATGAATAAAGGAATAGGTACTTTTGTAATACCTGCTCCTTTCGATGCTCTAAGACCTCTGCTTTATATTCTTCCACAACTTTACAATAAGTCTCCTACGACTAATGTTGTTATTATTGTGAAAGATTTTGCAGATAGAAGTAGTATTGAAAGTTATCTAACTACTTTGAACAATGATGTATGGAATAATTCTTTTCGTACTGTAATACATAATGGAAATCTTAGGATTTTAACTACTGAATATGTTGCTGAACATATTAATGAATATAGTCCTTTGCTGACTATAATTTATAATCCTAGTATATTTCATTTTGTACATATAGCTATGATAGAAAAGTCTAAGTTTAAGCTAGTAATTCTTAATAAACTATTAGATAGTAAAACTATGGATGATTTCTATACTGTTGCTCCTAGTATTGGTAATTTTAGTCAAGATGTTATTGATGAAGTTAGAACTAACCGCCCCGTAAAAGAGAGTTTGATAGGATTAACTATAGTACCTAATAGTGAACTAGATAAAGAAATGAACTATTATAATAGGGAAATTTCTACTGCTCTAGCTATATTTGGTAACTTTGATAATATTAAGTATGCTAGATTGGGAAATAGTGATACTAATTGTTCTAGTATGATGATATGTGATGCTATTGCTCGTACTAATGGTTGGGATAATCATCTAGATATGTCTTCAGAATTTAATAGAGACATAGATAAACTTTATAGTCCTGCTGCTATTAAAGAACGTGCTGATAGTATTTATAATATTATTAGAGAACGTAGTACTAAACTTGCTAGTTCTAAAGATAAACTTAGTAATATCTTAGATATAATCAATGACAATTCAGACAAGAATATACTCATTATAAACAAATATGGTGAATTTGCTAATCTTGTTACTGATTATCTTAATGATAAATCTCGTAAAAGAATTTGTGCTAATTGCCATGATAAAGTAGATAATGTTCCTGCTATAGATGATTATGGAAATCCTATTCTTGTAAAGAGTGGTCCAAAGAAAGGTCAACCTAAACTTCTAGGTGTTATTGCTCAAAAGAAACTTGCACAAAAACTTATGAACACTCATAAGATAAATGTAATTTCTTGTGGCGCTTCGCCTGACAAGTCTTTAGATGTTGATATTGATTTGGTTATAATCACTTCTCCACTATGCGATACCATTGAGAGCTATTTCTATAGGCTTTCTAAGGTTCATTTCAGTAGTGAGGTATTATTATATACCTTATTCTATAAAGGCACGTTAGAGGAGAAAAAACTAGAAGATAGGGCTATCTCAGTCAATCATACAATTATTAACGATTTTGATAGAAATGTTAAAGTTGATAATAATAATGCTTATTGTATTGTTGATTAAGAAAAAGTTCTTATCTTTGCAGCAGAAATTAGAAAACGAACTAATAAGCTCTTTGAAATAATGAATGATACTAAAGATGAAAATGGTAGCAATCGTAGTTTGATTGTTAGACAAGATGATGTTAATACTGGTATTCATGTTCTAAATCTTCTTGATGAGAAACAACTTGCTAGTGCAGAAGTATTTCTAAAGAAGATTATAGCTACAGAAAAAGGCGGTGTTAAAAGTGTAAATGAAGGTCTTGCTATTCTTATGAGAGCACAAGATTTAAGATTACCTTTTAGTACTTGTATAGAACATATCCATGTAATTAATGGTAAAACTGGTGTTGATGTTCATATCGTCAAAGCGTTATTGTTAAGGGCAGGTATAGTCTGGGAAACTACTAAAGATTATGTACCTCAGTATAAGTATACTGATGGCAATAATGTTTATGATGAAACACTACTTCCACAGTATTGTATTAAATGTCGTACAAAAGCAGAAGCTGAAAGTAAAACAGACGATGAATTTGTTGGTGTTTATCCTCTTAAATATTATAAAGATTTAAAAGGTAGAATATACAACGAATTTCAAATTAACGAACAATGTATTAAGTGCATTAATCTACCACAAGCTATGAAAGTAGCTCAAGAAGGTAAGTTTCCTGTTATTAGAACTCAGGCTACTCCTACAGATTATGTTACTGAATATAAGTTTACTAGATTTAAGAGAATATATGGTAAAATAGTTGAAACTCATGCTATTGGTCATTTCTCTTATACAGAAGCTAATACGGCTGACTTATTTACTAAAGATACTTTTAAGAAATATACTCGTATTATGATTGGTCATCGTGCTTTTATGTATGGTGCTCGTGATATAGCTAGTGATATTCTTATGGGTGTTATGTCAGACGATGAATTATCCGAAGTCTTTGCCAATTCAGTTCCTAATGATGAAGACTTTGTAAATATTGAAGAAATTTCTAATAGTGAAGTTTCTCCAGAATAAGGAACAAATTAGTGTGTAAATAGTATTATACTATATAATTATTTTATTAACAATTTAAATATTTAAAGTTATGAAGATTAACGGTTTATCATTCGGTATTTCAGCAGTTGCAAGTGGTGTTAAGAGTAGTGTAGTTAATGCTGAGCCTCAGCTTATTGTTGCTACTACTAAGGGTGGTTTTGCTATTACAGGTTCTGTATCTAAGGCTCTTGGTTTGCAGGCTGGTGATAACATTATGTTTGCTAATAATATTGCTGATGTTGAAGCACTTGTAATGGCTAAGGAAAATGCAGATTTGTTGGAGTATGCTAAGAATAATGGTTTCGACCTTGAGACTTCTGAGGGTGTAGAAGCTTGTATTAAGTCTCTTACTGTTTGGTATATTGCTAAGGGTGTTCCTATGTTTAAGAAGGACGGTTCAGAAGCTACTGTAGCTGTTCGTCTTACTAAGGAAGAGAAGAAGAAGCTTTATGATGAGAATGTTGATGCTATCATTGCTGCTAATCGTGCTCAGCTCATTGCTGCTTACAACCTTAATGAGGATGCTACAGATGATGAGATTAAGGAGCATTATACAGTTGATGAGATGCAGAGTCCTCAGACACAGGCATTCAGTGGTTGCAAGCTTGCTGCTAGTGGTAATGCAGTTGGTACTGGTTTGAAGCTTAATTTCTCTGATACAAACAACTGGGAGCAGCTCAAGGCTGATATGGAAGATAAGACTGCTTTGAAGCGTGTCTTCTCTGTTGATGTTAAGGCTGGTGAGACAGGTAAGTTCAACGATGGTCATAAGATTGTTGATGTTATCTATTATCCTCTCGGTGAGTATACTGATGAGAAGCCTGCTCGTGTAGCTGCTAACAAGGCTGCTGAATCTGCTGAGTAATTAGTTCATTCATTAGATATTCATTCGCACTATTTATAGGGAACTGAGAAAATCAGTTCCCTTTTTTAATCAATTAATATAATCATTTTAAAACTTAATTAAGTTATGACAGATGTAACAAAGGATGCAGTAGCAGTTGCAAATGGTACTGCAAAGAAGAATCGTAGAGGTATTAGTAATAACACAGTAGCTGCTGCTCGTCTTAAATTTCATGAGAAAGATGCTAGTCCAGCTAATGGTTTGTTTATGGCTCATCTCGATTCTGTAAGTGTAGAGTGGTCTCAGAATGCAGAAGGTAATTCTTTTGCTGGTCTTAAGATGCCTCGTCTTGTAGTTACTTTTGCTAGTAATCATGAGAATGTTAAGGAACGCCGTTATGTTACTAAGACTTTCTTCCCAGTTGAGAGTAATGTTGATACTATTCCTGGTGGTAAGAATGCTTGGCAAGTAGATGCTCTTCTTAATTGGACAAAGCATCTTCTTGATGTATTTTATCTTAAAGGTCGTGAGTTAACTCCTGAAGAGGAAGATGCTCTTACTCTTACATTTGAAGATTATACTGAAGATGAGGATGGTAATTTACAGTATAATGCAGTAGATGCACAAGATGTTCTTAATGGTTATCGCCATATCTTTGAGAATGTTGCTGCTATGCTTAATGGTCAATTTAATGTTGTCGATGATGCTGTTTCTAAGCCTTGCTTTAAGGATGCTAACGGTAAGCCTATTCCTTGTTGGATTAAGTTGCTTCGTGCTACTCGTAATCGTAAGGGTGATTGGGTAGATGTTGACCGTAGTAAAGATTTGCAGTTTACTTCATTTGTTGGTTCTGGTGCTATTGAACTAGTTAAGATGAAGGACGGAAAGATTCTTCCTCCTGTTATTCTTGCTATTGATAAGGTTAAGGAAAGTATTACTCCTAAGCAGACTAACAAGACTCCTACTGTTGGTGTTCCTGGTATTCCTGGTATGCCTGGTATGGCTGGTGGTGCTGTAGTTCCTCCTATTGGTGGTGAATTTGCTGCTGGTGCTCCTGCTGGTGGTGGATTTGACCCAACTGCTACAGACGACCTTCCATTCTAAGTAGATAAGTAAAGAGTTATCTCTTTGCCTACTAATTCTCAACTAAAGTTTAATGTTCTAAGGGGTAACGATGGTAGTAATACTGTTGTTGCCCCTAATTTTTTTATCAATATGAAACGTAATGCTAACACAAGTAAACTTACAAAAGCTTTTATAGAATCTAGAGTAAGTCAAGAAGAAATTGTAAGTAAATACTTAGATATACCATTAGAAGTAGTTAGAGATTGTGTTGAACATAATCATCTTATTACTTCTGTATTTCGTGATGATGATACTGATGGTAGTATGGGTATTGCATACAATGCTAAGGGTAGACTTAAAGTTCGTGATTTTGGTGGTTCTGGTTTCTTTGATGATGTATATGGTGTAGTAGCTTACGTACTAAGTATTGTATATGAAAGACCAATTAGTACAAACAATAAACAAGATTTTTATTTTGTACTAAGTCATATTTATAGAACGTTTTCGTATGAAATTGATAATCATATTAATGATTATGATGTAGACGAATCTATAAAGAATGCTCTCGTTAAAGCTCGTAATAAAAAAGCTATTATTGAAATTGTTCCTCGCAGTTGGAATCGTCAAGATAAAGCTATATGGGCTAAATTAAATGTAGATTTGAATTATCTTAATACTCATTTTGTTATTCCAGTTGAGCAATATTATATTGATAGAGTAACTAATCCTACTCCTAAATATAAAGATGCTAAAACTGACCCTTGCTATGCTTATATGCTTGGTCGAAATAAAGCTGGAGTATATCTTATTAAACTATATTTTCCATTACGTGATAGAACTAAGGAATTAAAATTTATAACTAATTGTAATGTACTTGAAGGTCTTCCTAATCTAGAAAGAGAAGATTATGATTATATTATTATAACTAAATCTAGTAAAGATAGATTAAGTTTAGGTAGTCATTTAAGCAAACATACCTTTTACGGGGCGGATGGAAAAACTCTTAATATTGGAGTTGTTAATCTTCCTAGTGAAAATTATAGACTTAAAGCTAATGAATATACTTGGCTTAGAAAAAGACTTAATAATGAAGGTATGATTGTTAGTCTTCTAGATTTTGATAGAACTGGACGTGATGGTGCTGATTATCTTTTAGAAACTTATGGTATTCCTTATCTTTTTATTACTCGTGGAGAATTTGGACTTGAAGATTATGAGTGTAAAGATTTTGCTGATTTACACGATAAATTCAATAATGATGAAATAGATACTTTTATTAAAGAAACTATTAGATATGTCGAAATCCGATACAGAAAAGATAAGAGTGATACCGATGCCTATTTCAAAAGATTATCAGACTGTGATTTGCCATACTGAGAAAGTTGGTAATAAAATTAAATCACAAACTCGTATTCTTATGACTTGGATAAGTGATAAAGAAGAAGCTCTACTTGATAAAGGTAAAGCTATCACTATAACCAGAGGTGGTATTACTTTTGATTTAGATACTGATAATATATTTTCGTATGGTGAAGTAGATTTTCATGATGGTACTGAAGATTATGATGCTTTAAATGAATTAATTCCTTTTAGAGATGTTGTTCATATTCCTCTTAATTACGATTATGATACTCATACTTGTAAAACTCCTACAAAAATGTATCAAACTAGAGAGACTGATGATATTGGCGCTATGGCTCAATATGCTCATGGTCGTCTAGGTAAACCAGATAAAGTTGTAATATTTAGATTAATAGCTAAACAATGGTAAGATTTCCAAAAGCTTATACTATGATAGTAGATGAACAAGTTCAAGCTATGGCTGTTAAAGATATTAGTACTTGTGGTGCTGATGAATTTGTTGATAAAGCTTGTGTTCGTCTTGATTGTTCTCATATTGTTAACGATATGAGAATGATGCAAACTATAGGTAGTCCTTATCGATATGAAGTTACTCGTACTCTTATTGGAATTGATTATGCTCTTCAACAAGGCTGGATTGATGAAAATAAGAAAGATGAGTATGTTTCTAAACTTGTAGCTTTACATAAACGTAATCTTAAATATGAAGAAGATAATCCTCCTATCATATATGATAAGAAGAAAGGTTTAAAGAAGACTACTCGTACTACTAGAAAGAAAGCTAAAGAAGGAACTCTTGAAGGTTTTGAAAAACCTAAGAAAGAGAAAACTCAAAGTGCTGCTCAGTTAAACGCTCAAGCTAGAGCTAAACTTATTAGTAAATTAAAAATTAAGTTATGAGACTTTATAAAAGAAATGCAAAAGGTGAACCTCAATTTTGGGATATATCTGAACTTCCTAATGGTAACATATCTTTGAAATATGGTTTAGTAGCTGGAGCTACTATTCATGATGAAGAAGTTGCTAGAAAGTTAGTTAAAGGTAACGAAATTGAGTCTCGTATTAAAGCTAAACGTAAAGAAGGATATAAAGAAGTTTCTGAACTTAAAGATAATGCTCCTGAAAGTTTTCCTGATTATGTTAGCTTAATTAGTTATCTTAATACTTATCTTCCAAAGAATAATACTACTGATGAAGGTTTTGTTCTTCCAATGCTTGCAAAAGTACTTAAAGATAATAAACCTTTTGATAAACGTAGTTACTTAGGTCAGTATAAGATTAATGGAGTTAGATGTATTGTTGGTGCTGAACAAACTAATGATATGTTTAATCCTATTAGACTTACTTATCGTTCTAGAGAAGGTACCGATTGGACTCCTAAACTTACTTGGATGGATGAAGTAATTCTTCCAGCTATTAAAGATGATTTGCTTGATGCTATGATTGAAGAAGGAGCTTGCCTTGATGGTGAACTTTATATTCCTGGTTATAAAGTAAATGATATTAATAGTTTTGTTAAGAATGAAAAGCTTCCTCAACATCTACTTCTTCAGTATTGGTGTTATGATATTGCTATTGATAATATGAGTTATGAAGCTAGACGTAAGTTTAAGATTGATAATATAAGTAGATTATGTTATACTTTTGATACTTACGAACAACATCTTAACAATAAGAGCAAACTTGTATTATTACCTGATATTAATATTAATAATATTGATGATGCTACAAGATTTAGAGATAAGTTTATAGGTCTTGGTTTTGAAGGTCTTATTATTCGTGATGTTAATTCTGCTTATCAATTTGGTGCTCGTAATTTAGCTATGCTTAAATACAAACGGGTTGATGATGCAAAGTTTAAAATTGTTGATGTTGTTCCTGAAGGAATTAGAACTAATCTTTGTAAACTTGTTCTTAAAAATGACATCAATGAAGAACTATTTGAATGTACTCTTAATTTTGACCATTCAAGACAAGAGTATATTTTAAAGAATAAAGAAAAATTTATTGGTAAATATGCATTTGTAGAATATAGAGAACGTTCTGGAGTTAAGAGTGTTCCTTTTCACGCAAAAGCTATTGATATTAACGATTAAAATTTAAAATTATGATTACTAATTTATTAAGTTCTATAGCTAAAGCTTGGATTAAAGCTGAACAAGCTAGAGAAGAAGATAAACGTGAAGAAATAGTTAATTATATTATTAGAGATATAATTAATGACGGTTGTGGTTTAAGAATTGGTTCTATAATCGATTATAATCCTAATCAAAAGGAATCTAGAAAATATAATACACCTAATGAGCCATTTATTCCTAGAGGAATGATTGGTATAGTTACTAAAATGACTGTAACTTATAGACCTATTGCGATTAGTGTTGATACTGAAGAAGGTATGGTATCTAAAGAAATCAACGTTGGTCTATTACAATTAGGAATACATGTACCTACAGACAATAATTGTGTTTGTGGAAAAGGTGATTATATTATCAATATTGATGAATTTAATATCAACAATGATGATATTAATTATGTTTGTAATAATGCTCTTACTTTATGTAAATAAATTATGAATTTAAATGCTTACGATAATATAAAAGAAAAATTAGATAAACACAAGACTTGGTATTCACCAAAGTTTAGAAGACTATGCAGTAGAGAAATAAAGTTTAGAATGTTCTACAAGTTCGTTAAACGATGGAACGAAACATATAAACGAAATGATTATTTTCTAGCTGTTAGTATGAATAATAATGATGGTACATTTACTATAGCTGATAATGATAATTATGGTAGATTAAAAGTTTCTGTTCCTAAAGAAGTTATTGAAGATTCTATTCTTAATTCTATGACTGTAGATACTAATGTTGAAGTTAAACTTGTTGATGATCAACCTGATGGTGAGATATATCAGTTGAATATATAACATTAAATTGCTAGAGCCGCCCCGTAGAAGATGTGGTAGATTTCCACTTTATTTTATACGTGAGCGGCTTTATTATGCCTGCTTATTAGTTATTCACATAACTAAATTTAATTCGTTAGAAGCAAAATTAAAATATTAAATAACTCAATAATATGACTAATGAAGATTACAATAGTGGTTGGTTTGGTTGTTTAGTACTTATTGTACCTTATATAATAATAGGAGCTTTAATGTTTCTTTATTATGCTGTTCGCAATCATGCAATTTAAAATATTTATTGTAAAACATTTTAAAATATACAACTTATGACTAAAAGTAAAGTAGGTGCTGAACCTAAAAAAGAAAGAGTTAAACATGCGTTTACTAGAGATGCTGGCATTCATGAAGGTATTCATCGTGATGAACCTGGTTGGTATGATAGCAAACGTCATTGTTATTGTTTTGGTTATGGTTATTTCTTTCATAGAGGAAAATCACTAGGAACAAAACTTACTCCTAATTATATTAAAGATAATTGGGATGAAGAAATGTGGTGTTTTGGTCTTAAAGATACTTGTATGGCTTATATTGACCGTAAACGTAAAATAGCTGTAATAAAACAAGGAACTGAATATGCTTGGAGTATTGAACATGGTCTTCCAGTAGGTTATACTATTTATAAAACTGATGAAGATATTCCTATTTATGATATAACTGAACCAAAGAATAAGAAAGTGCTTATTAAGATGCACATTACATATCTTATTAAAAAGTATCTTGAAACGTTTTATCATGAATATAAAGTTCTCAATAGTGGAAGTAAACAAATTCCTAATTATAGTAATGAATATCGAGAACAATACTTTACTGAAATTAGATTTTTTGTTACTAAATATAAGTTTATACCTAAGTGTAAATCTTTATATACTAAGCCATATTACGTAAATAATTATAAAGTTGATTTTCCTACTATTAAAACTATTCTTGAAGATAAACTGTTTACTGATGAAGAACAGCTTAAAATTAAGAAATGTAAGTTCTATACAAAATTCTGCTTACATAAAGGTATTAGTTGGAAAGAACTAAATAAGAATTGGTCTGATAAATATATTGAAGAAGTAAAAATTAAAGATAAAGATAAAGCTGAAGCTTTTGATAAACTTGCTAAGAGATATGCTGATAAATCAGAAGCTAATTATAAAGAAGCTTTATCTAAGGTAAATAGTTCTGTTGATGATTGGAGAAAACCTAATTATACTTCTAAAATAAAGTATATTAGATATTATGCTAATTACCATAAAAGAACTATTGAACCTATTCCTAGTTTTATTAATAAAGCTGTATTTTCTAATACTCAACTTCGACTTAAACCTGGTAAACCTAATTGGGTTGAAACTAGTCGTGGTGCTATAGTTCATATTGATACTGCTATTAATGTATTTAATCAGATTTATACTAATTATATTCTTAGTGGTAAGACTATGTTTAGGTTTAAACGTAATGAACTTAAAATTGGTTCATTTTGTGTTTCAAGTATTTCTTATGAAGATAAGTTCGTTGACCTTATTGAATGTGGACATGATGAACCTGAGAAATTAGGCTATAAAGAATGGAAGTTCTGTATAGGCTGCCACATATTATGGTTTGATGATATTAAAGATTTTGCTAGATATTATAATCTACAATATAGACTTGCTTTTCCTCTCAATAGAACTACCGAAGAATGTATGGAAAATCATTTGATTCATTTACATAGTGGAAGAACTATTGAAGCTGTGGGAATGACTGATATTTAACTTAATAAAATAATTATGATAGTAGAATGGAAAGAAGTAAATGTTAACGGATATAAAGTTGCCGTTGATACTTATGAAGCTGAATGTTCTATAAAAGATTTTACTAATACTTATACTGGAGAAGTAATTGATGTTAGACATGAGCAACCAGGATTTTTTAGTAAAGGTAAAACCATTTATATTGTTCGTTTAATCAGTGACAATTCTATTAGAGAAATTGAAGCTACAAAGTGTAAAGTAAAATACAAATAATAACAATTATGAAATTAAAAAATGCTATCGATACGGCTGTTTCTCATAATGCTTTAGTTGTACTTGAAGAAACAGACCCAAAAGATTCTCATTATTCAGTTAGTATTTATGAAGGAATGGCTCATGAAATTCCTAATGAATTACTAGAAAGAGAAATGTTTCCTATAACAGATATTGTAGGAGACCGTATAGGAAGACTTCATATACATTTAAAAACTGATTTTGAAGCTGCTGATGAACTTCTATTATTTACTCAACTTCCGTGTATTACAATAGAAGAAAAAGCTGATAATTTTGTAGTATGTGAAGAAGATTGTGGATATATTCCTCATCTTTATCCTTTTGAGTCTCAATATGGAATTGATTGGATAGGGGAAGAAGGAGATAGTCTTCATTATGTTAATGGTCTTACTCCAGAACAGGCTATTAGAAATGCTTTTAAATGGTGTTTAGATAAAGGTCTTATAACAAATCCTAATTATATAAAATAACAATTATGACAGAAAGTGATTTAAAGTATTGGAAAACGGTGCTTAATGGAGTAGTTCCAGAGCACCTTGTAACTCCTGAAGTTGTTGCATTACATGACCAGCAAAACAAAATGCTTAGTCTTATGGCTAAGAAGAACGCTGATTATGGTAATGCTTTCAATAAAGGTTGTGATAAACTAGGCTATAGATATGGTTTAGCTAGAATGTATGATAAAGCTAATCGTTTGGTTCATCTTATTGAAGATGATTTTCAAGGTTACAGTAATCCTAATGTTGAAGATGAAAGTATGTTTGATACTATTCAAGATTTAGGTAATTATTGTAATATGTTATTAGCTTGGCAAGCTAGTAATGAAGGATATGAACCTACAATACCTTTTACGGGGGGTGTAGAGAAATCTTTCATTGATATTTCTACTCTTGTTAAAACAGATAAATTAGTTCTTATTGAAGAAACTAGTAGGCGAGTTGTAACTAATGAAATTATATCTGCTTACGGTTTTGAAAATCTTTGTAAAGATGAAGATGACTATGTATATAATTTATCTGCTGATAATAAAGAAATTCCTGTTACTAGCGAACATAAAGAAAATGTAATCGCTCTATCTCCTGAAGAATATAATACTGGAAAAACTTTTGTTAAACATAAAAAGTAAATAATATGATTAAAGTTGTAAATCCTAGTGTTGAAGTTTGGAAACAAGAAGGTTATGATTTAGAGAGTATTTTTAAACATATAGCTAGATGTGCTCGTGTTTGCTATCAAAGTACTCCTAAAAATAAAGATGAAAACGCTTATGATTTTCTTGTTAGAACTATTTTTAAAAGACATGATTTCTTTGGTTATAGTAAGATAAAGGTTAAGGACCGATTTGAACAAATACTTGCTCAAAATGCTTATGGTGATGTAGATTTAACAAGTCTTCATTTAAGTTGTTGCGAACATGCTACAATTCATCTTAAATTTCCTACTTTCATGCCTAGAGCTGCTGCTATGTGGGAAGGTGTATATGAGCATAATAAATATAGTAGAACTAATAATCATAATGGTTATCTTTATGTTACTACAAATCTTAGAGTAATAATAGAAAGTTATGCTATTGATACTCTTGAGTTTATAGATACAACTCCTAATTGTCCTTACTATATACCAAGAACTACTGTTTGTTTTATAACAGATATTGGTGCTAGTCGTGAACTTAACCGTCATAGAGTTAATAGTATTAGTGAAGAATCTACTCGTTATTGTGCTTATGATAAAGGTAAATTTGGTAATGGAATAACTGTTGCCAAACTTCCTTGGATTAAAACTATAGATACAAATGACGAATTTAATGTAACCACTTATAATAATGGTTTTTATAGTGACGAAGAAATTTACGATAAATCTGTTCATCTTATCGAAGCTAAAAATACTGATAATTGGAATGCTGTAGATTGGTTTCTTTATGGTCTTCAAATTTGTGACTTAGTTTATCGTAAAACTCGTGAACTTGGTTGGACTGCACAACAAGCTAGAGAAATTCTTCCTCTTAATACTAAGACACAAGTAGTTCATACTGCTTTTGTTGATGATTGGGGGCATTGGATTGCTTTACGTAGTAATCAAGTTAGTGGTAAAGTTCATCCTATGATGGGTGAATTAGCTAAACAATTAATTCAACAAATATATCCTAAATAATCATGTGGATAAGTATTTTAAATTATAATATGGGACAAATTGAAGTTGCTGATGTAACTGATGATTTTGCAGAAAATAATGTTGCTTTAACCGATGACGAAAGAGCTACAGATTGGCTTGAATCAAATGGTTATTGTCCTGACGAAGTTAGTTATATGCTAACTGATGAATGTCCTGTGTGTGTATTAAATAATGTAGAAACTCATTTAAACTTATAAATTATGGAAAAGACTATTAAATGTACAAAAGAAGCTGGTGAAAATTTAAAAGCTTCTATTCTTGCTGCAATTAAAGATTTTGAGATTGCTAATCCTGATGTTAATATTAACGTTAAAGTAGAACGTAATTATTACGCTAAGGATGGTGAACCTACTCATAATGTTGATTGTTCTATAAGTATTAAATAATTAAGTAATATGGCTAGAAGTATTTTTGATATTGATAAAGAATTGTATACTCTTTATAATGAGATTGAAGAAGCAGGTGGAGAAATAACTCCAGAAATAGAAGAAAAGCTTGAAATTAATGGTCAAGAAATGACTAATAAAGTTAAGAATATAACTAACTTTATTAATAATTTAAATGCTGATATTCTTGCTATTAAGTCTGAGACTGATAGACTTGCTAAACTCAAGAAGTCTAAAGAGAATACAATTAAGGGTCTTACTAATCTTGTTCTGTTTGCTATTAAGAAGTATGGTACAGAAGATAAGAAAGGTAAGAAGTGGATTGATTGGGGTACTGGTAAAGTAACTATTCGTAAAAGTGAAACTATTGAAGTTAATAGTAAGAAACTTGAAGCTATTAATGATATGCTTAAAGTAACTTTTGCTAATGGTATATATACAGGTACTCTTAACCAAAATTCTTTTGTAGATGAACAAGCATTACTTGATGCTATTGTTAATACAGCTAAAGATTCTGGTAATTACGAATGTAGTGAAATTGAAATAGAAGACCTTGACGATGTTAATATTGAGGTTACTGTTCCAGTTAAACTTACAGACCTTCTCAAGGGTGATGGTTATCAGCTTATGACTAATATTGGAGCTGTTAATCGTGATGGTTGGAAATTTAAACCTAGTGTTGATAAAAAACTTATGAAAGTTAAAATCAAAGATGATGGTTGTGTTTCCAATATTGCTGAAGTTGTTGAAAATGACAATTTAACTATCAAATAATATGAGAGTTTCAGAATTAATACAAAAACTTAACAGTCTTCAAGAAACTAGTGGAGACTGTCAAGTTATGATTGACGATTTATATGCAACTAGCGTAGATTATGATTCTACGCTAGGTTGTATAAACATAAAGTCTTATTAAATAAATAGTAATATTATGTATAATGTATATTTAATTAAAACAGATATTAAAGTAAAAGCTAATACTTTTCTCTATATCAATATTTTAGCAGAAGATTTATCTGATGCTACAAGTAGTGCTTCATATCTTAAATATAATGGTGAAGAACTAAAGAGACATATAGTTAGTGTAGAACTTATTGTTTCAAATATAATACGTGATTCATGGAGCGTTAAAGATTTAAATCCTAATTATACAGGAGAAAGTAAAGATAATCAAGAGACTCTTCCTCCTACTGATAATATTTAATTTAATGTTTAACAATTTAATAACGCTGAATTATGAGTAAATTTAATCGTGGTGGTCTTCCTTGGGCTATTGGTAAAGACGTTTCAGGTTGTACAACTGCACAAGAAGTAATGAAAGTAGCAGGTCTTGATTGGTCTGTTCAAAAGTGTGAACTTGTAGGTAAAATGCCTTTTAGAATAGGTAGCAATAATGATTTAGGTGACGATGCTTTTGTACATGATGGTAATATTTATCGTGAGTGTGCTAATGCTTATGCTACCTATCGTACAGATTGTAATTATCCTTTAGGCATAGTTAAAGATAAGTATGAAGTTGTTCAAAATATGGATGCTTTCAACTTCTTTAATAATGCTATTGGTGAAGGTAAAGCAATTTGGGATAAAGCTGCTTGTCTTAATATGGGAGAAAAAGTATATGTTAGTGCTAAACTTCCGGTACAAACTTCTGTAAGTAAAGACGATGTTATAGATAACTATCTTGTGTTTAGTAATGGACATGATGGCGGTTCATCTGTAGATATTATGATTACTCCTGTTCGTGTTATTTGTACTAATATGCTTAATGGAGCATTAGATAAAGCTTCTTGTCATATCAGACTTAGACATACTAAGTCTATAAAAGAGAAACTTGAACTTGGTGCTCAAGTACTTAAAGTTGCTTGTTCTCATGCTTTAGATGCTCAAGAACTTTATCGTCATCTTACTACTATTAAGATGAGTGATGAAGAAGTTTATAAGTATCTTTGTGAATTACAACTTACTCCTGCTGAGATTGAACGAATTAATCAGTACGACCCTAATAAAGGTTATGCTCGACTTGTTGCTCGCGATTATAGACTTCTTGAAGCAGTTGAAATATCTTCTCGTAAAGCTAATCAACTTTATAATATGATGGATTATTATAATGATGGTATTGGTCAGAAAGATATTTGTGGTACTGCTTGGGGAGCATATAATGCTGTAACTGGTTTCTATTGTAATGTTGCTAATCTTGAAGGTGAGAAACGTATGAATAGTCTTGTTTGGGGTAGTGCAAATAATAATATGATTAAAGCACTTAATTCTGTTATAGCTTATGCAAGTTAATTTTAGTGGAAAAGAAAATCAATTTAAAGTACCTCATTACAAAGTTGGTGATGAGGTACTAGCTTTTAGTCATATTAGTGGTAAATTCTTTGTTGGTACAATTAGTGCAGTTACTAGTTATGCTGATAATAATCAAAGTGTTGTAAATTACACTATTATGATTGATGAAACTAAAGGTGTTCCTAATGTTCCTGAAGAATTAGTATTTGATAATAAAGATGATGCTAAAGATTGGGTAACTTCGCTAGGAATGATGCTATATAACTTTTAATACACCCTTTACGGGGAGGATAGAGCAACTACTAGTACTAGAATACTAGAAGTAACTAAAGCCGCCCCGTAGAAGATATTAGTGATTGAGTTTTATTAAAACTAGTAAAACTTTTGGTTATACTAGCAATAATACATATCTTTGCATTGTTTCATAAAATACTATTATAAAAGATAATAATCAAAGTAATTAAATTATGAGTCAATTAAGTAATCGTATAGCAGACGCATTTATTAAATATGCAAATGCTTTTAAAGACACTCCAGACAACAGAGAGTTAGCTGAAAAAGAGTTTAAAGAAGCTCTTCGTACAGCTATTGATTTTGTTCCAGTTAAAATTTGGCTTGACCCTAAAGTTAAAGCACAAATTCCACAGTATGCTCATTATATGAGTGAAGGTGATAAAGACGGTCATGCTTATGGACACGCTACAGATGCTTGTTGTGATGTAGTTGCAACTAGCGTTGAAATCACAGAAGATGGTCGTGTTAAATGTGGAACTGGTATTCATGTTGCTACTGAATATCGTGATTCACTCACTTTACGTCCTAATTCACGTATTACTAAGATGGGTTACGTAATACCTAATTCTCCTTGTACTGGTGATGAAAGTTATCGTGGAGAATTTTTTGTTGTATTCCGTTCCATTATAACTAATGCAAAACCTATTGAAGTTGGTGATGTTATTGGTCAACTTGAGATTCCTCATCATAGACAAATATGTTTTGAAACAGTCAAGAATCTTGAAGACCTTGGTATAACTGATAGAGGTGATGGTGGATTTGGTTCTACCGCAAAGAAATAATTAATAATTTAAATAATAAAGAATATGAAAAAGTGGGTATCAGAAATGATTAAGCAGCACGCACATACTGCTATCGAAGTTAACAATGTAGCTAAGTTTATTGAAAATGCTAAGAATAGTGATAAAGTTGGTAAAGTAACTTTTGCTAATCTTGCTTTGCTTCTTAGAGATTTGAAGAATACTGCAAAGACTTATGAGACTATTCTTAACAATGAAGGAGTTCATTTTACTCCTGATGGTTCTTATTACGAAAAAGTAGCTGAGATAAATGAAAAGAAAAATCCTGATAATAACGACTAAGAATTGTCTTGGTTGTTCTATAGCAATAAATAATACTCAAACTGTTATTGCTAAATCATCTAAAGAAATAGCTCTTGAAATTAAAGATTTTACAGAGCTTCCTAAAAGACTTATTCATAAGTATAAAGCTTATGATTATCCTACTACAATATTTCTTGAAGATGATAATGTAACATTTAAATTTGTTGGTAGTACTCATGTGAACTGTATACAAAGGTATATAGATTTATATCTAAAATGAATACTGAAAGTTTTTCTGTTGTTGCTGCTAGTGCTTGTGAAAGTACTAGCAGTTTTTAATTTAAAGTTATTATGAATAAAAATTATAATAAACATAAGAATATAGCTATATTTATACTTACTATTGTAGCTGTTGGACTTGGAGCTTGCAGTTATAATAAGGTTTCTAATAAACCTGTAAGTATAGATAGTTGTGGAATTAATGATGATTTCTATGAAATTAATGATGTTGATTCTACAAATGATGGATATGACACAGATAGTGTTATTTATCTTGATGGAAATGGTAATATAATTAAAGCTCCTCTTGAATGAGTTGAGGTATATGGCACATCCAATAGTTTAAAATCCTCTATATGAGGGTGATTTTCATCTCCTGAATAATTGTTCAGCCGTAATATCAAAGTAGCTTAGAAGTCATTTAAAGTGTAATTTATTGAATAATTATATTACTTATTAGTCTTATTTCGGCTCCAGGTACATGAGTTTAAACTATACCAACTTAGTGGGAAACTCCCACAATTACATAATAAATGATTTCTAAGCAACTTATATATCAATCATGATTAATCATATTACTTTAATTATTTAACCGCTTAAAGAAGAAATTAAAATATTAAATGAAATACTTACTAGATTCCATAATACATAAATGTTTAGAATAGTTTATTTATTATTTGTTACAGCAGCGGTTGTAACACCATTCGCACAATTTGTATTTTGACTTGAGTAGCTTGACCGTGAGGTTGAGTTACTCTTTTTTTTTATTCAGCAAGCGACACATTATGACACACTTTATTTAGCACAAAAAAAAAGCAGTAGATAATCATCACGACTATCTACTGCTACATTAGATTGTATTTTTATGTATTGTCGAATTAAATAAAGAATAGAACTCACTAGTTCTTATTTCATACATTCCCCAAATATAGATTACTAACCGAACAACTAACAATTAATACAATAATCTGTTACTCTAGCAGGATTCGAACCTGCTCTGACAGAACCAAAAACTGTAGTGCTACCATTACACCATAGAGCAATAAAGTTTCGCATACATCTGTAGTAATTTCATGGCAAAAACCTTTATCTGTTGCAAAGATAGTAATAATATTAATATCTCCAACAAATAAAGGTTTTATTTAATTCTTATTAGTAGAAGTATCGATATTGATGTCTTCTACGGGGTGGATTTACTTATTTATATTAGTAGGTATTATACCAAGTATATTATCTCCTAATTTATAGTAACTGTTACTCTTATCAAGACCAGCAATATTACTATAAGCTCTATAAATAGGTATTTGTCTAGTAGTAAGAACATAGAGTTTATTCTCTTTAGCATATCTACCACTACTATAATCCCAATTATAATCATCACCAGCTATAAGTCCTTCTGCTATAATATTCATAGCTTTAAGAATATCACTAGGCATAGTTTGAGCTGCAATAGGAGAACTATATAATTTCTTACCTTCAGTTATAACAAATGGAGGAGTGTACATCATAACTTGTGTTGCAAGACTATCTGCTTCATAAATAAGAAGATTTCCTAAAGTACTATTTTCAAGTTCTTTATCGTCCCAAATAGCATGAGCAGCAAGAGCCATAGAAATAGCAGCTACTGAACCAGCAACATTGCCCATAGCTCTAAGTATTGCAGCACGTTGATAACGAGGTAACATATTCCAATTAGTATTAAAGTTTGTAGCCATATCTACATAACCTGTAAATAACTTTTGAAGAGTTTGTAATGCACCAAGTTGAGTACCATTAATTTCTCTATCAGCTTTAATCTTATCTAAAGGCATTGAAAGGAAATCCATAAGAGCAGGACCACAACCTAATGTAAAAGCTTCACGTTCTTCATTGAAATAACCTTGTCTTCTATAATGTTTAAGAATACCAGGATATATATGCTTATGGTATTGCATAGCAAGACTACCCCACCAATGTTTTTCAAGTTGTGCAGCACCAAGTTTATCATATACACCATGTATTTCTTTATTAACACTAATAACTTTACCTTTAAATTCACCAAGAAGTTTATAAGCATCAGAAACTTCTTTATCTGAACTAAGTGCATCAAGTTCTGCAAGTTTACTACCTTCTTTAAAAGCCAGTCTACCATCTTTTAAATCAAGATTTTCAATAAGAGTACTATTCTTTTCAAATTCAGCAGTTGCAGTCTTTTCAAGTTCTTTCTTTGCTTTAACAAATTCTTTTTGCATCTTATTAGGAAGAGTTCTAGCAAATTCAGTAGTAAAATCTTTACGACCAAAAACAAACTCTTTAAGTTTATTAGCGTCTTCTTTTATAGTACCAATATAGTTATTAAACTTAGCTTCAAACTCAGTACCTTCAATAATACGCTTTAAAGCTTTTTCATGACAATCAGCAATATATTCATATTTACTCATAGCACGATACTTAATTTTACCTCTATTTTCAGCATCAACTACAGGTACAAGTCTATTACTATACATAAGACTAAACATAGCAGCATTTTGCATAAAATGTTCACCTATAGCATTAGGAGAATAAAGAGCATTTCTAAGTTTCTCAAAAGCAGTACCTGCATCAAGATGATTTCCATTACTAATACCAGCAAGTTGGTCAAAGTCAATAACATTCATCTCTTTAACTATAGCACTAGCTAACGTTGAAGCTTTATCTTTACCTAGGTCATTAATAAAACTCCATGAATTATGCATCCATAAAGCTTTACCAAGAGCATAGTCTTTAGCATCAAGAAATTCTTTAGCTATCCACTCACCTGCTATACCTGATTCGCCAACAGTAACGTTACCGATACCACCAGTAATATTAAGCATCATAAATTTAGCACTAGTAAAAGATTGAAGAAGACTACTAACTTTAGTAAAGTTAGCATTACTTTCTTTAAATTGATTATAGATAATTCTACGAATCCAATTCTCGTATTGACCTTGAAGTCTTTCATCTTTTTGAGTAAGATAACGAGTTTCACCTCTAGCACCTCTTTGGTGGTCTTTCTTTAAATTACTCCAACCTACATTCTTTTGATATACTTCCATTCTATCAAGCATTTCTTTACCATAGTAAAGCATATACTTATTATCTTGTATAGCATTAAAATGAGCAGCTTGAGTAATAAAGTTTGAAAGTACAGTACGATAATCTCTATTAAGTAAAGCACGATGAATTTCTTTATTTTTCTTCAATGCTTCGTCCATACGTTTATTATAAGCTGTAAGTGCAGCATTATATTCTTCATCATCAGCATAAGATATACGTTGTGGCTTAGTCTTTTTAATATTCTCTATATTAACAGAATCTTTATTTCTAAGTTGTTCCATTAACATAGGCATATCAATAGCTTTATCGTCAGCATAATCTATATGATAAAAAGGGTCTCTACCATTCTGAAGTTTATCACTATAACCAAGGAACTCTAGGAATTGCTTTCCCCACCATTTTGCATCATGTTCTGCACCTTTACTTATAGAAGGAAGATAGCCTCTACCTATGAAACGTTTTGCAGATTCAGTTTGAGCAAGACTATTAAGAGTCTCTTGAATATATCCCATAAGCTTTTGTTGATGTTCATTAAGAACAACTTCTGAATCATAAGTTTTATCATCAGTTTTCTTATAATTATCAACATACCCTACACCTTCTTTATAGTTTGGATTTCTATATACAGCTTTAGGAGCAAGTTCGGTTTGAGCATAACCAGCATTCCATTCACCATTTGCAACAGCAGGTATAACTTGAGTTTTTCTCCATATTACAGTAGGTTCCATTCTATGAGTATAAGGATTAAATACATGATTTCTATCATACCACTTCTTAAATTCAGCATCACCTTTTGCTCTTTGCTTTTTAAGTTCAGCTTCATAATAAGGAGTATTAACAGTCTCAAGATTATTATGTATAGTATTATAAGCTTCAGTTCTTTCGTTCATTTGTTTACGAAGTTGTTCAGCTTTCTTATTACCTTTTGTCTTGAGATATTTATCCATATCTACTTTGAGAGTACCATAGATATAACGATTAGGTATTCTATCCTTAGTTTCATCATAAACTATATTACCTGAAGCATCAGTAACAACTTGGTATTTATCATCAAGTTTTGGAATACCCATTTTATTAACTCGTTCCCAAGCTTTATAATACTTAGCTCCTTTAGCTTTAGCTCGTTCTTCTTCTAAATTAAATGCTTCTTTATTGTAATTATCTAAATCTACAAAACGAGTAACAAAATAAGCAATAGACTTACCATTAGTACTATCTTCTGTTTTCTTCATACCAGCAAACAAAGGTTGATAAGCTTGATAAAGTTTATCAAGTTCTTCCTCAGTAAGCTCTGAAGTAGCAACATGTTTAGTAGCAATGTCATAATGTGGAGCAAGTATTTCATTAACTTGTTTCACTATTTGCTGATACTCTTTATTTGGAACGCCGTTAGCTGCAAGTCTTTTATAAACTTCAGCAGGATAAACAACATCATCTTCAGGACCATTACTAATAAGAATACGGTCATTTTCCATACCATATTTTGTATTATTAAAACGTTTCTGAGCTTCTTCTTGAATAGCAGCTTGTTGTTCTTCAGTAAATATAGTACCATCTAAGCGACCAAATTCATCATAAGGATTTACATTAGTTGCTTTAAGTTTTCTAAGATATACTTTAAGCTTACTATTATTTTCACCTTTATAACCAATAGTTTTATAGGCTTCATGAATAGCTTGTTGTATACCTTCATCAACTGTCCATTTAGCATTAGTAGCAAGCCAAGCTTTTGCAGCTTTATATTCTTTATTCATTTCAAGCTGAGAAGCAGGAATACTAATTCTACCAGATGGGTCTCTAGCTTCAGCAGTTTCAACAATATCAAGCATACGCTTTAATTGGTCTTCAAAACCTTTACGAACTTTACTATCATTATACTTGTTACGAATATCATTGACAGTTCTAAGATATTTATCAAGAGCTTTACAATCATCAGCATTATTTATTCTAGCTTTATAATATGCTTCTTTATTAACAATTTCACCAGTTGAAGGATTCATACCAGGATAACCCATAATGAAACTCTCTTTAGGTTCACCATTATTTAAATCATATTCAGAACGAATATCATTAAGATGATACCAAAGATTTTTTAATTCAGTTTCTTTTTCAGGACTTAGTGCACCATCAATTCTACTAGCATTAATTTCAGCAATCATAGCTTTTGTCTTAACATACTCTTCGAGTATAGGTCTATGATTTCTATAAAGTTCATCTTGAGCATCATAAAGTTCCTTATAATAACTATCAGTAAATTTACGATTTACATGGTCTAATAAAAACTTATCAAGTTTATGTTTAGCTTCAACGTAAGCTTCAGGGTTATTAATTATATCTGATTTAGCATTACGTTCATCTTGTCTAAGTTTATTTAAATCATTTTCAAAGTTGTCATTATAAGGACGAATAAATCTACCATCAGCGTCAATAATATCATCAAATGATAAATGAACTCCAGCAGCTTCTGCATCAGCAAATATTTTATCTATATTCTTGTTAAAAATATCTACAGTTTTTCTAGATTGAAGTTCTTTAGCTCTAATATCAGACATTACATTCTTAGTAAGTACTTGTATAAAAGCATTACCAGAATCCTGTAAATCACCAACCCAAGCATCAAACCAACTAGTAGAATGAAAACCATCAAATACACTAATAAGATTATTTTGAATTTGAGGATTATCACTAAGCTTTGCAAGATAATCATTAGCAAACAACTTTTCAGCTTGTTCAATAATAGAAGTATCTGTAAGTTGTTTAATTGCATTTTGAAGTCTTTCTACATAAGCTATAGTATTATCACTATCTACAGACTTGTCAACTTTAACTGAAGCAATATTACCGTATTTACTAATCAATGCTCTAGCATCAAGAAGAGTCTTTAAATATCTTCTTCTTTCAGCAGGGTTATTTCTAATAATATCTATAGTACGAGCATCATTTACAGATAAGAAATGACCATTTTCATCTTCAACAAATTGATTAAGTTGTTGAGTAATATCATTAACTTTATCTTCAACATAAGTTGTTATATTGTAATAAACATCTTCAGCTTGAGATTGGAACTCATTACGTGTAGCATTAAAACCTTTACCTGCAAGATTATTTACTTTTTTACGAGCAGAATAATCACCTTCATGACTTCTACGATTCATATCATTATAAGCATCAATAGAAAAATCAAGAACGCTAGCACCAAGCTTAGAATTAGTATTCAAAGTTGTGTTAGGTTTACCTTTTGATTTAACTCTTACAAAGTAAGTATTATAAGGTATATCAATACCTAAATCTTTAGCTCTTTCTACTTCAGATTTTCTAGGAGCTCTAAATTCAAACATTTCGTCAACTTCATTAGTAACTTCTTTACCATCTTCTATAGTAACATAAGTTCCTTTAATGTGTTGAGGATTACCAAATACAGTACCAATCGATTTACTTCTTAAATAGAAACTTTGAATAGCAAATTCTTTACCATTGCTTTCAGGATATTTATTAAGAATTTCATTAATAGTAAACTTAGCAGAAGCTTCTTGATACTTACTAGGATGATTAATGTCAAAAGCATTAGCATTTTTAAGTTTAAGATGTTTAACATTAAACTTATAAGCTTGAGCCATTTCATTAAGGTCTTCCATACTAGGAGTATCTCCCTTCTCTAATCTATTAATATAATCAACATAAAAACCTTCACTTCTATAACCTTTAGTATTTTCTCTATTGAGACTTACTTCACCAGTTTCATTTTCATCAAGTTTGGTGACAGGATAAGCATATACTTTATCGTTATTTTCAACAATTTTATAAAGTCTAGCTTTATATTCTTTACCTACTTTTTCATTAAGGTGAACATAATGATTTGCATAAAAATCATCATTAGTATTTGATTCATTAATGAAACCATACTTAGCAGCAAGTGCTCTTTGAGACTTTAAATTATTATATTCAGCAAGCGCTGTTTTAAGTTCTGCATTAAGCGCAGTAATTTCATTCTCATCAGTAGTAGCTTCTATGTCATGTCTAAGATTAGAAATCTTTTCTCCAACAATACTAATATCAGATAAATCAAATACAAAAAGATTATTTGGCTTTTTGAACTTACTTAATTCAGAAACATAAGTACCATTTCTACGAACATTCTTAACTGTTTTATGATAGATAAAGTTACTATCACTATGAGAACGAACATAACGTTCAGCAACATCATAAGTTCCAGCAAAATTATTAAACTCATCAACTATATAATCGATAGCAGATTTACCACCAAACAAATCAGCATTTCTAAGAGCATCGTTTGTAATAACTTTACTAATACCATTACGTCTCATCTTGAAGTTCTCAACAGCAAATGCATACTTAATCATATCAATAGCTGCAAGTTTAACAAGAGGATTATCGCTATTAGCTGCTTGGTCAAACAGCATATAAGCAGTTTCTACATCTGTAGTATCATCTTTAAATTGAATACTTTGCTTAGATTGACCAGTAGTATTATATTCGTATTGATTAAACAAATTTACTTTAAGTAAACCAAATATACCAGCATCTTCAGATTTACTTTGAAGATAAGCAACTTTTTGAGCAGGAGTAAGTTTAATAAAAGCTTCTACTTCAGAAGGAGTTGGACGATTAATGTATTCACAATCGAAATTAAACTGAGGTTTAGCATTATATCCAAATATTCTTTGACGTTCAGCAATAGTATCGCTTTCATTATCAAAACCATAAGTTAATGTACCGTCTTGTTCAGTAATTACTTTGCTACTATACATTACTGGAGCAACATGATTATATATGCTACTAAGAATATATTGCTGAAAATCATTATATTCTTTCTCGTTAATATTACGACTTCTATCACTAAAAGTATTTTCAAGACTATAAACAAGATTCTTAAAACTATCAGTTTGTGTATCAAACAACATACTATTAATACTACTAGATGTAGCAGTAGCATATTTTAAGAAGCAATGAAGAGAAGGATATTTAGATTGGCTATCATTATTTTTATCCATCATATAACTTCTAATATCTACAACTTTATTACCAGTAGCATTTTTAGTAAGAAGACCAGGATAAATAGCTTCAAGGAAAGACATTTTATTATCTTTATCTTTAACAGAAAGAACATTTTCTATATTTGCATTTTCTCCATTAACGATTTCTTGAATATCAGTAAATACTTTATTAGTAGCAAAAAGAGTTTGCTTAGCACCAAATCTATCAGGATTACAAACACGAGCTAAAGAACTAATACCTTGAGCTAAACGATTAATATCATTATAAGCAAAAAGTATAGACATATCATACACCATATCTTCTACGGGGCGGCTCTCCTTTTGATTAAGTCTATTGGCTAATTCTTTATAATTAAGAATAACTCCATTATTAGAAGTAAGACTATATTCTGCACCAAGAGCAGTATTTACTTTATCTATTACAGTTCTAATATTGTCATCTTCTGTTACTCCAATATTCATTTCAATAGCTAATTTTTTAATAGCATTATGAATAGGTTTAGAAGTATCTTCAGCATAAATAGACTTATTAGCATTATACTCTTCTACAATACGACTAATAGCAGGCTGCATAATAAACGCAACAGTTGTATCATAATTACTACCAATATCAGGAAGAGTTTTATATACTGCAAAAGTAAAATCATTTACATTTGGAATAGCACCTTCCTTAACAGCATCAAGAATATGAGCAGTAGTTTGAGAAGTGTATGCAGTAAGAATACGTCCATCTACATTTTTATTATCATTGGTCCAACCAATAGTAGTATGAGTTACAAGATAATCACCTGTCTCTTCATCAGTGGTAACATTGTCTTCGCCAAATCTGTTTATAAGCTCTTTAGCATCATATTTATCTTTATCATAAGAAATTGTTACTTTATAATCATCATTAATAGTAGGTTGAACAGTATTACAAACAGAAACAAAAGTATCACGAGTAACACTAAATGCTTTAAGTTTAGCACCACTCATAACATCTTCTTGATAATCAGCTTGGTCAAGGAAGTCGTAAGAACTTCTAGCGTTACGTATTTTCTTAACTACAGGATTAATAACTTTATCACGTGCATTAATAATATCATCAAAATTAGAACGTGATAAGTTCTCCTCAAGAGATATATTATCTTTGAGAATATCAATCATATCATCAAGAATACGATTATTACGAGCATTACGAGTATTAGCATCTTCTATGTTTTGTGCTAAATACTCATTATAACTCATAATACCAAGCTTTTTAGCGGCTTTATTAAACTTATCAATTCTAGCTTGAAGAATCTCTTTAGCTTTATCAGACTTAAAAGTCTTTTTATCAATATATTCGTTACTAATAGAATCAACCATATCTTCATGTACTGAAATGAAATTATTATCAGCATCATCAAGAGTAGTTTTATTAGTACGAATATAATCAGCTACATACTGAAGTTGTTTAAGATAACTATCTTTTGTAAGTTTACCAGTTTCTGGATTCTTTACAGCAAAGTTTTCAAAATCTATATGAGCTGCTTTTACAAGTTCTTTAGTTTCGTCAGATAAAGCATCATAAGCTTGAGTTTCTTCTTTAGCTAATTCTTTACGAGACTTTTCAAACTGTTCATCTATTTCTTTATTAAGCTTTTCAAAAGCTTCTTTAACTGACTTATCTTTAATCTTATCAGCTTTTTCAAGATGTCTATTTACATAGTTAGCATAATCGTAAATATCAAGTTCATCAGAATAACTTTGTTTACGAATATTACCATGCTTATCTACATAACTACTATATTGAATACCATATACAGAGTCAATATCAAAGTCAGAACCAGTTTGAGAAACCCAATCATCAGGGACAACAATAGTAGAACCTTGAGCATCATCAAGCAAACCAACTACTTTCATTACACAAACAGATTGTTTACCCTCAGTTGGAATACGATAACCAATAAGAGTATCAAGACCAGCAGCTTGAAGTTCTTTAAGAAGGTCTTCTTTACTCTTTTTATAACTACCGTCAGCATTCTTAGCAAAACCAAAGTTACTAGCAGGAAGCATTATTTCAACATAACGTTCACCTTCTGGATGTTCTTTAGTTACAGGATGATAACGAAGAGTTTTAGATGTAGTTAATCCATTCTTTTGATATACAGGAATAACTATATCTTTATCATCTTTCTTATGTTTGATAGTTCTTTCTCCTACTTTTTTCCAACCTTTTCCAAGTTTGTTTAAAGCATAGACTCCTCCGTCAGAAATACTTCCCCAAGTAGAAATATTTGCTCCATTAGGAATAGCATTTCTTAAAGCAACATATAATTCGTCTCGTTCTTCTTTAGTAGAAGGATTTACAACTTTACCATCTTGTTCAACCTTACCTATTTTTTCAGTAGTAGTTTTAAAATGAACAGAATAATTGTTATCTTCTTTATCCTTTACTAATTCAAACCAACCTTTCTTCTTTCCTTTTATATAAATTCTTAAAGCTTTACTTTTATATCCAGGAGTTTTTTCTCTATCATAAACTTCAATATCAAATTTAGTTTTATCTATACCATCAAGATTAAATGGATTTTCTTTAGTATATTTCTTATTATTAAAACCAACATTAGTAATCTGAGCAGCATGGAAACCAGGAAGAGTTTGACGAGTAATAGCTCTATTAAATACAGATTGACTAACGCTTTCAAGCTTAGTAATAGCATTACTAAGAATCATAGGCATATTAGCATTAGGTCTTCCAGTAATAGGATTAACAGCTTGTTCAGCAAGAGTTACATAATCCATCATATTACTATCAAGACCTAATCGCATACACTCTTCTTTCAACTTATTAAAGAATGTATGATAATCTATACCTTTAATAGTTCCATCTGCTTCAAAAAGAATATTACCGTTAGCGTCTCTAGGAATATTAAGTTCACTAGCAAGACTATTAAATGAATCTCTAATGTTAGCACTATAAAGTTTAAAGAACTCTTCTTTCTTTTCATAAAGACGACTATTAACTGGAATATTATCAACAATCTTCTTCATAATTTGAATACCAGCTTTGTTTTCAGCATTCATGTGCTGAGGAGTTTCTTGCTGAGTATAAAGATGATTATAATCATACTCTTCAACATAATCTTTAGCGTGAGCATTAAAATCATCAATATGTTTCTGTGTTACTTCTCCAGTCTTACTATCAAAAATTTCAAGCACTCTAGCTTTACCAGCTTTACTTGTCTCTTCTGTATTAAGCTGGTCAATACCATTATCTTTCATAAGATTGTAAACTTGTTCAAGTTGAGTACCTTTTATAAATCTAGGTACAAGAACAAATTCAGCATTCTTAATTTGACGAGGTACAAATCTCTTAGAATACTTATCAAAATAATGGTCATAATAGAAGTTCTTTTGTACTTGTACAAAAGTATCAATATCACCAGAACTAAGAGGTTCATCATTTTGAATCTTCTTAATAAGAGGAAGATATTCATTAAGTTTTCCTCTACCAGCAATACGACGAACCCACTCTTCAAAAGTAATATAAGATTGAGCATCGTTTACAGTAGTACCTTGATAACCACCTTTTCTTTGAACAACACCATTCTTAATAACAGGTTCACCATTTTCATACTGAATAGGACCACCTATTAAAGTTCTAGCTTGTTCGATAGTAAGACCAGCATTCTTTACAAGGTCTTTTACAAGACTACCATCTTCAGAAAGTTGTTTACCATCTTTATCAAATGTTGCAACTTTACATTCTTCAGAAGTTCTAATAGTGTTCTTAATAGTTACACCTCTAAACTTATTACGTTGTGTAACATTGAGAGGATTCTTATAACTAGCAAATTCAGCTTGAACTCTACTAGTATTAAGTTCACTAAATGCAACATCTATTACAGCATTAGCATAATCTGTAGTATAATCGGCAAAACCATAAGGTACTCCACTAGCTTGGTCTTCCTTAGTACGTTTAAGAAGAGTTTGATTATCGTTATAGAACTTAGTATCACCTTCAAATAAATCATTAAAGTTACCACACATAAGTCTATAATTAAGTACGAAATCAGCAACATTATCATCATTGATAATATTAGCAACATCTATACTTTTGAAATTATCAAACTTTTCAACTTGTTGATTTACATAAGTAGTAATAAAATCGCTAATCATATTAGCAATTTCATCTTCTTGTTCTTTAGAAAGATTTACAGTAACTTCATCACCATTAGCAGTAAAGTGAATATAGCCATTTATATCCCCCCCGTAAAGGGAAGGGAACATTGATTTTAATAAGTCTTCAGCTTTATTATCTACATTACCTTTTTCATCAGTAAGTTCAAATCTATCATCATGAAATAGTCTACCAGTAAAAGTAAGAGCTTTATTAGTAGGATTCATTTCTACAAAATGTTTATGACCTTTACCTACTTCATAAATAGCATAAGCTCTTCTAGCACTTTCTTCATCAAACCCCCAATCGCCTTTAAACTTAGGTTGACCAGCAAGTTCAGGATTTTCATCTTTTTGCCAACGAAGAATCTTACCAGTATCATCAGTTTCAAACCATTGATTAATAGAATGAGCCATGTCTGTAAGTTCTTGTACAAACATGTTTCTATATTGCATATAAAGTGGATGATTAGTATTTATAACTCTATTTACTTTAGTATTACCAATTATACCTGTAACATTAGCTCTACGATTAATTTTAGAAACTAAAGATTGATAAAGAGTAGGAGAAAATCTATCACTAACTTTAGTCTCACTCATACTAGAAATAAGAACAGGCTTAGCATCAGTGATATAATAAGCTCCATTACTATCTATATCAAGAGTTCCATGAAGTTCATATTTATCTACTTTACCACTATCATCTGTATACTTATAACCAACAGCAATTTCAGAACCTGATTTATGATTTTTACCTTCAAGAATATTAAAAGGCATAATCTTTCTACGACCAATAGTTTTAGTAGTCAAATCATGAACCATTTGATTATACTCTTTATTGGTAGTAAGATTAACAAACTTAGAAGTTTTTACTTCATTGTCTGCACGAGTTTCACTAGGAATTTCTGTATTAAGATAATTTTCAATAGCTTGACTAACTTCTTTGCTATTTTCTACATTGAAAAGATTACCATACTTTCCTTCTTTAGTTTTATATCTAGCAGCTCTAATAATAAAATTCTTAGGAGCATCAGAAGGAACACGCATGAAGTAATTAGCAAAATCAATATCATATTCATTCTTAGAAAGATAATCAGCTTCAGTATTTACAAAATTAGCAATAGCACTATAAATATAATCCATTTTGCTCATACCAGAATAAAGTACATTTTGACCAGTATTAGGATTACCAGCACCATTAAACAAACTAACATTAATCAAATCTTTAGCATATTCTGTAGGAACATACTTATCTCCAAGTTTACGGAAAAGACCAAATACTTTAATCTTTCCATCAACGCCACGTTGCTCAAGAAGAATATTACTAAGATTATATTGATTACCTTTTTCTTTAGAATTAACACGGAACTTCTCATTACCATATTGAATCAGAGCTTCAGGAGAAAGTTTACCTTCAGCATCAACAGACATTTCAGTACCGTTAATAGCATTCATAAGATAAGTAATCATAGAACTATTAATAATATCAGAACTTTGATTACCAAGAACATTCTTAGAATTAAATTGAAGAGCAACAGTAGAATAAGCTTCTATATCAGTAGCAAAACTATTAGCAGCAGCTACAGCAGTAGCAGGAATAATTTCAGTATGTAATGGAACATAAGTTTTATTGTCATCGTGTTCTTCTCTATTCCACTCTCTTTTATGCTCTTGCTCTTCACGAAGATTATCATTTGCTTTAGTAGAAGCATCACTAATATTTTTCAAATGGGCAAGAAGATTACTAGTGTTAATATCAATATCAACACTACCATTAGTTTTATTACCGATAAGATAATTTCTTACAGCATTAGCATCCATATCAGGATAATAAGCTTTAAGAGCTTTAGTTAAATTAGCAACAATATCAGCAAATGCAGCATTACGTCTAATCTCATTTTTAGCAGAAAGTTTATATCTTTTTTTAGCACTTTCTACAGCAGAACGAAATACTTCAATAGCATTTGGGTCAACATTAAGTGTAGTATGCTTTACATTATTTTGAAAACTAAATATAAGAGACTGTCTTCTATTAGACTCTTTATTAGAAAGTACAGCTCTAACTGTACCATCAGCGTCAGTTCTAGTTTCAGTCTTAGGCATAATAGTCTTTACAAACTGACTTCTAAATCTAATAGCAAAATCTCTATTAGTTTTTAAATCTTCATAAAGTTTAATAAGACCAGACATCTCTTTATTCTGTTCAGCAATAGTCTTAATACTATTAATAAAACTAGTAATATTATCTCTACTAATTTTAGATATAATAGCAGCTGTTACTTTCTTACCATCAATAAAATCAATAGTACCAAGTTCATTACTTCTATCATAATTGTATCTACCATCAACTTTATTAATATCATTAAGCTTAGGAATAGTGAAAAGTATCATACGAATATCTTCATCAATACCTTTCATAAAATTACTTCCCATACCACTATTATCATCCCATCTAGCAGTAGTACCATCTACATCAAATTCTTTATTGAAGTCAGCAAGTTCATCATTTTCATCTCCATTAAGAATAGATTCCATTTCACTATCTAAATCTACCTTTTCATCAATAGATTCATCAGACTTAAAACGAAGCATACCTAAACGACTATCACCAGCATAAATAGAATTAAAGAAAGAAACTTTATTAAGAATCATTTCTTTAACCATAGCATAGAAGTTTTTATCTTCTCTACTAGCATTAGCGAAAACATTATCTATTTTTTCAAAATTACCATCACTAGTAAAGCCAAGAATTTGATTAACTAAACCAAGTATTTCTTTATTAGTAAACTTTTGACCTTTATTTTCAAAATACTTTTTAGTTATTTGAACTGCACCAAAAGATACAACTCTATTAGCATAAAAATTAGCATTATTTTTATCTTTATCAAATTTACCTTTAACTACATCATTAGCAAAGAAAGTAAGTATATTATTACCTGCAACTCTATTTGCCATAACTTTAGCTGTAGTACTAGTATAACCAAATCTAGTAACAATGTCATTAAACTTAGATTTAGTAGTTTGAGCACCAACACTAAAATGTTTTGAATTATAAAATTCAAGAGCTTCTTGAGCAACATCATTACCTAAACGATAATCATCAAATTCTTTAGTAAATCCAGTCTTGGATTCAGGATTATAAACTAATGCAGTTATAGCATTAAACTTAACTACATCATTACCACAAAGTTCTTTGAGACGGGTTCCGGTCTCAGTACCTAAAAATTCTTTAGGTGTAATAGGACAATTAGCCATAATTATATTATTTAATTAAACAATAAAGTTCTAGAGGATTTTAAATTCTCCTCTAGAACCATAAAATTTATTCTGTGAATAATCTATCGACAAGATATAGAAAACTCTCCACGCTCAACCATATCGAACATACGAGATTGTTCGTCCATTGGAAGTGCCCGAACTGCTGAGTATAACGAAGAAAAACTACTTAAAGTTTTATCATCAACACTACTAGCAGGCATATCAAGAAAACCATTAAGGTCATCTTCATTAACTACATCATTACCTTCTGTAATATTCGAAATATTATTATCAGCAGGAATTTCTTCAGGAACTTTTTCTTCAGACTTAGTTTCATCTTCTTTAAATTCAAGACTACCTTCAACAGGAGCTTTAGTTTCTTCTTTAACTTCAGTCTTAGGAGTAACTTTATTTTCTTTGAATTTATTAGCAAGAATATTAAACTCTTTAGCTCTAAGAGATTCATCTCGAATTTCAATACCAAATAATTTACTTATGAACTCCATAATCATTGCCCAAAGACTATTAGTTTTAGCTTTATGTTCACCTTCAACTTTAACAGAATTAAGATAATCCATAAGACCTTTAGAGGTAAGAGATTCTACAATGAACTCCTCAAGTTGAGTATCTGGTCTTGTACTAAACTTTTCAAACTGATATTCTTTAATATGAGTAAGATAACCACGAAGAGCATCTATATTAGTAGCTTTATTATCAAAGCGAGCATTAATCTCATCGAAAGTACTATCGTTAAGATTAGCTAAATCAGTATCAATAGCTTTAACAAAGTCATCATATATAGTTCTAAGCTTTTCTCTAAATTGCTTAGGATTTCTACTATTATTAATTTGACTATGTAGTTTTTCATGGATAAGAACACGAACTGCATCATCGCCAGCAGTATTGGCATCAACAGTTCTACTTAACCAATCATTACCTACAACTATTTCTTCATTTTCAGAATCATAGTAAGCTAAAGCGTTTTTGTTTGCTTCATCAGCTTGTCTAAATTCTTGTATCTTATTATCATCAAAGATAATATTTTCAGGGAATATAGCATCTGTTACTCTATTATATTTTTTAAGTTTAACTATTTTACTGAAAGACTCTTTAGACTTATCACTAAGAATATAGTCAGCAATAGCTTCACCTTTATTAGCAATACTATCATCTTTAATAATACTATTTATAGCATTACGCACAATAGTTTGTGGAGTATCGGTAGGAGTTTCTTCTACTACATCTTCTACGGGGCGGCTTTCAGAAGTATCAAATATATCAATTTGAAGAGTTTGATTACTACCTATTTTATCAACACCAACAACTCTATAATTAGAACTATTTTCTTGTTCCAAATCAACACGAACTAAGTCATTGTCAATAAGGAATTGACTATAAGTACTATTATTAATATCAAAAGCATTCTTTCCGTTATATGCTGGAATATTAATATGAAAGCCTGTTTTATCTCTACTAATAAATTTATTTTTAGTAGGAAGATTAGTATTATTATCTCCATTAAGAAGACTAGAACTTATATTAATTTTAGCACTAGCTTTAATGTCTTCTATTAAATCAGATACATCATCAAACTTATAAAGCTTTCCATCTTTACGTTTAATTACATTTGGTGCAGCATTAGCATCTTTGGTACTATGAGTAAAGAATGTATATTCGTTACCATTAGCCTTAAGAACTAAATTACCATTATTTTGAACAACAATAGAATTGCCTAAAGATAATATAGCATTACGCCTAAAATTAAATATATCATTAATAAATTCTCTAACTTCATTCCAATCATCAAGAGACTTAACATTAGCAAGTCTTTCTTCTAATTGAGCAGTAACAGAATCTACTAAAGAATTAAGTATTCTATTTTCAGAAGCATTAACTTTTTCTCCATTACGATAATAAGTATCTCCTATATAAACTCTAGGAAATGCTGCAACATAATCTATAGTACCATTAGTATTAGGAAGAGCTAAGAATGTTTGTCCATTAGCACTATTATAACCAGTATACTTTTGAGTACCTAATCCTGAAACAGCAATATAACCATTAGAAGTAGCACCTATATAAGCTTCGCTACTATTACTAAGAACTTCTTTTACTGGACGAGCTACATCTTTAGAAGGTCTAGTTTTTCCATCAGGAGTAAGTTCTTTATTATGAGCACGAATTACTTCACCTTTAGAGAGAACATTAACCCTAGGAGTATAAATTCCATTCGCTACATTTGTAGCAATATTAATTTCTTCTCTAAGTTTGTCATAATATGTATCAATACTATCAATAAGAATGTCATTATATTCTCCAACAGCTATATTAGTTGTAGGTTTTACTTGATAACAGTATCTCCAAAGTTTAGCAAGACCATTAAGAAGTTTCTCATAATTAGGATTATCAACGTTTCTAACATAACCATTGTTAACTGCACGTTGTATTCCTTTATGAGAAGCAAAAGCAGCAACTAATTGTTTATATTCATCTTTAGATAACTTATCAAAAGCTGCTCTATAAACAATATCATCAAGAGTAGAATAATCTATTCCGTCAATAGTATCTCTATTGAGAATATCTTTAATAAATTCTTTAACTGGACCGTCAGGAGTATTATTATCTGCCGCAATAGTATGCATCCAATCATCAGCAGGTCTAACATAAAGACCTGTACCTCTATCGATACTAGCTAAAGCTTGCCAACCTATAGTAACACCATTATGTTTATAAAGAAGAATAGTAGTATTAGTATTATTCTTTTTACTAATTTCAGTTTCAAGAGCATCATTAGATTTAACTAATTTAAGTTCTTGTTGAGCAGCTTTAATACCGTCTTCATCAGTTACTTCAGATAAATCAAGTTTAACTGTAGTAACAAGGCTTTGAGCACCAAGTTCTACACTACGAACATAACTACTCTTATGTACATTACTTAAGAAATCAGCTTTATCTATTTCTTCGACATCAGTTAAAACGAATTTATCTTTGACAGCATCACTAGTAAGATAATCTTTAAGAGTATTATAAAATATCTCAGGAGCACCAGTATATTTAGATTCTTGCTCTATGTATCTAAGTATATCTTCAAGTCTACCATAGTATTTTCCATTACGCTGAACCATCTTTGTATTCTTAGCATAACGATTAAGAAACTCATCAGCAGCTTTAGCAAATTCTTTAGTAAGATTATCAAGCTTTTGAGTTTCTACAGTAACAGTTTGAAGATATAAATCTGCAACAGAAGAACCAAACATAGCTTTAGCTTCATTAGCATAATTATCTACATATTTATTAACTTCATCACTATCAAATCCTTGAGAAATAAGAGCATCTTTTTGTTTATTAATTACCTCTTCTACATTAGCATTATCGTCCATTAAAGCTCCCATGATATTACGACTAAGTTCCATATTTAAAGCAGTACTTTCGTCCATATCAAGATTAGCAATAGTTTTCTTAGTTTCAGTAGCAGGAGTACTTAGTTCTTCCTTTTCATTACTTTCCTCACCATTAATAGCAGGAGTAGGATTTATTGTTTCCTCAAGTCCCCCCGTAGAAGATGTGGTAGTTGGATTACTTTCCTCTTCTTCTTGACTTTCTTCCTCTTGTTCAGTTTCTGCTTGTTTAGCTTGTTCAGCTAATTCTTCATTACCTAACAAACCTTTTTCAAAAGAAAGAACATTACCGTCATTATCTACAGTAATATAAGGAGGATGAACAACTTCAGCATCATCTTCATTAGCAAGCTCTGGATTCTCAAAAAGTTTATCATCATGCCAGGCATGTCTACCGTCATTAAGATAAACTTCATAAGTATTATTCTTTCCATTCATAAGAACAAACTTACCATTATCTTCACTAGTTATTCCAGTAACGTCACCATCATCATTAAACAACAAATTTTGTGATTTGCTTGCATCGAACTTTGGCTTACTCTTTTCCTTTTGAGAATTGCCCTGTTGCGTCTTTCCTTTCGTCTGAGAGCCTTCGGGTTGTGGTGCTGATTGATTATTCGTCGGGGTAGGTTGAGGCGATTGTGGTGCATTATTTTGCGTACCTGACTGTACTGACCCACCTTGAGGAATAGGAGCAGGACTAGGAGTAGAACTAGTAGCTGGAGCAGGACTAGGAGTAGGAGCAGTAGTAGTTGCACTACTTTCAGGTTCTTCTTCTCCATCATTAGCTTTATTTCTAGCAGCTTTAATCTTAGTTCTAAGAATTAAGCTATCTTGAATTGTATTAGCTAATCTATAATTAAGACCACTACTAAGATGAAGAGCATCAAGACTTTCTTTAAAAGCTTCTTTTTCTTTATTAGTCATAAAAGAAGTAGCATCATCAAAGTTATTTTGCTCATCGTTAAAATAAGCATCTACAGCTGCACGAATGTTACCATTCTCTTCATCTTTATATTTATCAGCCAAATCATCAATATATTTATAACTAGTGTCAATAACTTTCTTACGAGCTTCATTCATAGTGTTTTGTTTATAACTAAGTTCAGCAGCAAGGTCTGTTTCGTTATTGACAACTTGAGCTTGGTCATATCTACGAGAAAGTTCAAGTTCAGCTTGTTTAAGAATAAGGTCAGAAAGCTTAACGCCAGTACTATTCTTTTCTTTATCTGCTTCTTTAATAAGATTATTAATTCTAGTTATAGTATTATTAGCATTCTGAAGTTGATTAAGTACATTAGTAGAACTATCAAATTCAGCAAGTCTTTTAGGAAGACTATTCTCATTAGCAAATTTTTCAAAGTTACGAACAATAGCTTCATCTGTTAGTTGAACACCTTTTTCATCAACACCGCTAAATAAATTATCATAAGCTTTAGCTAAAGGGTCTTGACTATTACGTCCAAGATTGCCTTGGTCGTCTCGTTCACTAGCAAGCATAACAGCAGTTGTAAGACGAAGTTCATCATTAGAAAGCATATCACTATACTCATTGATAGTACGATTAATATTATCAATAGCTACTTTATCGCTAATAGTTTTACGATTCTTAGCTATAAGGTCTTTCTTTCTAGCATATAAATCGCTAATTATATTAGTTACAAGAGCATGACGAACAGCACCTTTTATTTGTTCACCAGTATAATTTTGACCAATAACTCTTCTAATATTATCTTCATTAAGAACTGTGTTTATAAGATTATCTGCAACTTGCTCTTTATTTTTAGTATTTGCTATCTTTTGATTATAAACAACGTTAGCACTAGCTATTTCTTGAAGATATTCAATAGGAACACGGTCTGGTTCTTTTTTATTATGATTTCTATTTTGAACAATACCTATAAGACCTGAAAGTTCTTTAGTATATGAATCTATAACAGCATCAACTTTAGCAACATTGTTAGCTTGAATTTGTTTAGATTCAGCTTCATTTACTACACCTTTTTCCACCATAGCTTTACGAACTTCTTCACTTTGTAAGAATGATTTTAAATAATCAAGATTACCATGATGACCAGCACGTAATGCTAATGTAGTAATAAAATCATTTTCAGCTGCTTCTTTAGCAGCTTGACTTTCTTCAGGACTAGTAAAGTTTTTATCGTTATCAAAAGGATTCTTTCCATCATTAATTTTATTCATCCTTTCAATATAAAGATTAGTATCTTTTCCCCAGTGAGCAATATCTGCTTTACGAGATTTAGTTTCACCAAGTTCACTAATGCTAAAAGGTGAAGACTTACCTTGTTCACCAGTAGTTTTATCTTCTTTTTTATTAGCTCTATCTTCAAATGTTTGTCTAACACGTCCAAAACCACTACCTAAATGATGAAATACAACACCACCTAATACACCCCAAAAAGCAGAGTCAGCAAGTCCTCCACTTTTAAGATACTTTTGAAGACGATTATCAAAAGGAGAATGGTCAGCATCTTGTTCATTAAGAAGAAGTTTACCAACATTCATACCATCCATTTGAGATATATAGTTAACACTTTCTTCAATACCTTCACTAAGTTCTCCAGCTATTACAAGTTTCTCAGCTTTAGCGTGGTCTTTAATCCACCAACCAGCTTTCTTCATCTTACCTATATTAGCATAGTATTTTTCAAACTCTTCAGCCGTTTTGCCAACTTTAAGTTTTTCTAATCTTGCAGCTCGACTTACAGCGGCACTACCAGCATCAGAATTTCTAATACCTTTCCACATGTTACGAAGACCATACATTTGAATAACATCAAATACTATATTGCTATAGTTCATAAGGAAATCTGTATCAGCAGACTTCTTAGCAATACGTCTTGCAACAGCTTCTTTATCATTAGTATCAGTATCTTGAAGTAGTTCAGGATTCTTATTAACAAAAGCTTGATATTGTTGAGCATTCATTTTATTAAGCTTATCGTAAGCCTCATTGTACATATCTTTATATACACCTTGAGCTTCTTGATAATTCTCCATAGTACGTTGTAAAAGAGCATTTCCACCAATACTAGCAAATCTACTAGCAGCAGTTTCTACATCAGAACCAACAACAATACCGTCACTACCAATAATTTTGTTAATACCTTTTTGTAAAGCATTAAGTTCTTTATTAGAATTTATAGCTCTATCTATACCAGCAATACTTTTAATACCATTTCTAGTCATACTAGCTAACTTAGAACTTTTTGCAAGTTTACCAAGATAACCAACACCTTTAACAATACCAGTACTAGGAAGAAGTAATGTTAAACTAGACATTACACTAGGAGCGTTACTAGTCCACCATCCCCAATTTGTAAGACCTCCATGATAAATATCATTATGCTCTGGGTCACTATATATTGGAGCAACTTCATTTCTAAAGTAATCTTGCCATTCTTGAAGTTTATTACTAATAGGATTTTGATAATCTCCATCAGATTGAAATATACCATTAGCAACAGCATCAAATAAATCAGGTACAGCTTTAATTGTACCGAGAATTGTTTCGCTAACAAGAGCTTGACCTAAAGAATTAAATGTTTTAGCAAAATTAGACTGATTTTCAGCACGCTCTTTATCCAAATTAGTAATAAGATTAGGAGTGACACCATAGCGTTGATAATTATGAGTATCACCCATTACCCAAGCATCATCTGCATTCTTAGCAAATTCATTAGATGCACCAGATGTAATATCTTGACTTACATCTAAAGTATGAAAGAAGGGTTGTTGAGCACGACCCTTCTTTGTTTTAGGATTATAATTAGGATTACTAACTATAATTCCACTGTTGTTAAAAACGTTTTCTGTATTCATAATTAATCAATATTATAAGCATCATTATCATACATTCCTATATTACTAAGAATATAATTAGAATAAATAGCTCTTTGATTATTAATAAGATTAATATTATCTGTATCTACAAAACTATTCATAGCTTTAGCTAATTTAGTCTTATATTCTTCAGATGAAAAATCTCCATTTATAACATTATTAGCAATAGGAGCAAAGCTTTGCCAAGCTTGTGGATAAAGTTCACTCATAGCACTAGTAACATAAGTATCAACTTGTCTACTTAAATCTTGTTGAAATTGAGTATTTAAAGAACCATCTCTATTTTTAAGACCTTTACGAAGATTACCATCTTCATCATAAAATTGTTTATTAGCTAAATCAATACCATCTTCGACTATGAGCATTTTATTAACTTTACGAAGTGCATCGTCTCTAGTTAAAGGTTGTACTCTACCACTATTATATTCCATTTGATAAACTGCCTTTCCAGTAGAAGGGTCATTATAAACGTTAAGTCTACCATCTTGAGGAATATCAACAGGATAATTATACATTTCCATACTAGCAAGTTCTTTCATAGCTCTAGTCTGAGAATTTTGAGAGAATACTTTCTCAGCTTCACCATTCATAAAATCAGGAATAAATATTTGACGACTATTTTGTTTAATATCTTCAACTCTATTACCTGTTTCGGTATCCTTATCCATCTTAGTTGGAATAGTAATAACATAACCAGTTTGATTACCTTGCATACCAAGAGAAACTTGGGTTTCTGGGTCAAATTTTCCACTAGCAATAGCAGCACGTACTAAGTCTTGAATATTAGCTTTTTCATTGCTACTATCTACTACATGACGAACTGTAGTATGGTCTTCAGTATTTTCTTCATCAGTAACATACATTTCATACTGAGTAAAATCAGCGTTCATAAGACCATTAATAATAGCATTACCGTTCTCTTTTACTAAAGCATTAGCTAATTCGGTATTAAGTCTACCAGTATTAAGAGCATCACTAATTTGTTTTCTACGAGCACTATTAAAAGGAAGAACCATAGAACTAACAGTAGATAATTTAGAACCATCATTATCAATACCTTTTACGGGGCGGATAGCTCTATTAGCAACAGATACAATAATATTAGGCATTTCAAAATTATTATTACCTGTAGGATTAACATAATAACCATCAGTATCGGTTATATCTGTTCTGCTTTTTCTATTAATCCAATCTTTATCTATATCACCAATACCTATAAGTTTACCTTTAGCATCAATACCAGCTACTTGAAATCTATATTTATTATCGTATCCTTTAGTACTAAGTAAAGCATTATATACTTTATTAAATAAAGGATTGCGTTTGCTAATATCAAGAATATATTGACCATCTTTTATTTTAACTTTAGCACCAGACTTGACTAATGCGTTTTTACTAAGTCTACTTCTTCTAAGCATATCTTCAAAAGCATCAGTTTTATATTCGTAGTCTTTAGCAAGCCAATCTAAGCCTAATAGTCTTCTTTTCTCTGTTTGTCCACCAAATTTAATAGATAAACTTTCTGCTTCTTTAGAACCTTGACTACCTAATCTGCGTTTAGCTTCAGAATAATCTTTACTAAATATATTATCTGAAGCACGTCTGTTACCATCAGCATCTGTACCATTATTAAGACCAGGAAGAATACCATTACTATTTACAGCATTAAGAAAACTAAAAGCTTTACGTTGATTTTCATCAGCTCTACTCATCATACCTTGTATTCTACGACCATCAGTTCTAAGCTTCTTTATAGCTTGATTTACAAGAGACTGTTTAACTGGGTCACTAAAGTGAGCACGAGATAAGTAATTAGCAGCACCAACATAATCTCCATCACTTATAAATTGATTATATATTTTTTTACTAAGCATAATTTTATTATTTTAATTTAATACACCACCTTGAGAAAGTTGGTCTTGAAACCAAGAACTACCATTTTCAATATTACTTGATACTTCACCAGGATTACTATAATATGTTCCACCTAATGTAGGAACTGGAGCAGTAATATTACTAGTATTAGTACCAGAACCTAGAGCATATTTAGTACCATAAGTTAAACCTCTAGTTTCAGAACTACCTGAAGTATGACTAACACTAGTATTATCATAAGCCATATTCTTAGTAATAATTCCTATCTTGCTAAGCATATATTCTTTAACGGTAAGAGGTTGTCCATTAGCATCATAAATATCGTTACTGAAAGCATCAATGCTATTTTGAATAACTTTATGCTCTTCAGGATTAGTGCTAGCATTAAGTTTATCTTTAAGTTGATTAACCTTCCATTGAACATCATCGAATTGTTGAATAAGAGCATTCATATTATCTGGGTCAAGAGCAAATAATTGATTATAAACTTCATCAATCTTTTGTTTAGTTAAAGTTTCTCTTTGAAAACTAGAACCACTAGAAGTACTATAACCAGTTTTTACAGAACGAAGACCTTCAGGAGTACTAGTACCACCATTACCTACACCTTGTTCATCAGAAACACTATGTTGAGAAGTACTACTAGTAGCACGTTTTACAGGAGCAGCAAGTTGACCAGCAAGTGTAACAAGTCTAGACATATCAACTTTCTTAACTGGGTCCCATCCAGCTTTCCAATCTGTACCTCCAACTATATTACCATTTGCATCACGAATGTCTTCATAGGAATATTTATTTTGAGCAAGCCAACGTTCTTTCGTAAGACCACTAATAACTCCACTATTAGCAAGAGACTCAACTTCACCTTTCTTCTTTTCATAATTTTCATTGGCTCGAATACGACCAATAACTTCAGGAGAAGAAGTAGCACTTCCTGCGAGTTCAGTAGCAACATCTAATGCTCTACTATAATCACCATATTGAGCAGCATCATTAATCTTTTGTTCAATACGTTTAGCATAATCATATTTCCACTTATCTTCAGCAGCATTAAGTTTTAATTGACCAATAGCATTTGTAATAGCAGACTTTTGCTGAATTGCTTTATCAGAACGCTCATCAATTTTATTCAATGCTTGACTAAGAGCTTCAAGATTTGAACGAACTGGTACACGTTGAGGAACATATCCACCAATAGTAATACCATTTTGATTGTTTTTATAAGCCATATTGTTATTATTTGATTACTGATTACAAAAATAATAAAACTTCTGATAGTAATAACACTATCAGAAGTATTTATATAATATTAATTTATACCGTATCTTTGTCTTTGAGCAGAAGACAATCTAGACAAATAGAAACGTTTAGTTCTATCATCTTTAGCAGTTCTATAAAGACTAGCTACAAGGTCAGGAGATAAGTCATAACCCATTTCAATAAGTCTAGTAGGAGTAGCATCTTTACTAGAAGCAACCATTGCACGTCTAGCTTGGTCATCTTCATAAGCAGTTCTACCAGCAGTCCAGAAATTAGTCCAAGCTTGAGACAATCCACTAAGACCAACATTAAGAGCATCACCCTTAGCTTGAATAGCTTCATTTTTAATTCTAGCAATTTCACTTTGACGAGCAAGTTCATTCTGTACATTTTGTGCTGCAACAGTTTGTTGATTCTTAGCATCTTCTGTAAGCATCTTGTTCTCTTCATTCTCTTTAGTAGCCCAAAGTTTACTAAGATTAGAAAGAGCATCAAGATTAATAGCGCTACTTCTATTAAGAGCAGCTACAGAACTTGAAGTATTATTAAAAGTTTGTCCAGTAAGTCTATCTCTATAACGTTTAACCTCTTCTACTTCAGGATTGACATTATAAGTTGTAGGTAATTTACTAGCTTGAATAATAGGTGCTCTATCAGGAAGAACATATTTACCAGCAGTATTATAATTTACAAGACCTGTACTTAATGCAGCAAGAGTATCAACACCTAATCCTAAATAATCTCCACCACTAAATATTGTACGACTACGATTATATTTTTGTGGTATGTAAGGAACTTCTTCTTTAGGAACTTTAATAAGATTCATTGCATCGTTATTTGGTTTCATAAAAGTAGGTTTAATTCTCTTAGCTGTAATTACCGCTTCATTATCACCTAAAGCGTTACCACCATCATAATCATAATTATAATCTGGAGCATCATATATAGAAGTATAGCGTTTATTAAAAGGAATATACATACCACCTAAAGCTTTAGGACGAAGACTAGGATATTTGCTATAAACTTTACTTCTAACATCACTTCTTCCATGAAGACCAGCAAGTCTTAAAGCATCAACAGCATCCGCTTTAGTTGGAATAGGATAACTTCTACCACCACCTGCAAAATCTTTAGATGATACAGAAGGATAAGGATGTTTAGAAGAACCTCTATCTTTAGAAGTTAAACCACCACCAAGTCTATGCTTAATTCTTTTAGGATTGTAAGTTTCTGTAATTATAGGAATTAAAGAAGCACCACCTTTTATAGGTCCAAAATCTTTACCATAACCAGTTCTATCTTTAGTAACTACACTATCTCGCCAAGAACCTACAGCTCTATTATTAATTTCTCTAATAGGATTATTTTCTTTAAGAGTATTATATCTCTTATTACCAAAAATAAAAGTTTTAGCATTATGTTCTACAGCATTATCGTAGGCATCATTAAAGTTATCGAAACCTTTATTAGATTTATAATCTTTAGTCCAAGTACCACCTGCACCAGCACCTCTAAAAGTACCACCTTTGAACTTACCTTTTTGTTTATTATAGTTACTATTAGGATTTAACTTTTGATATGCAGTAGCCAATGCAGCAATATTATCGATAGGAGTTCTATTAGTTCTAATAAAATTCCAAATACTTTTTATATCTCCACCAAATCCATATTTAGCACTACCGTCATCTTTAAGACCATTTCTTTTCTTAAAAGATTGTTGCTGACTAAATATAACATCTTTATTATAGCCTCTAAGAATAGCTTGAGCAGGGCTCATACCATTAGCAAGAATAGGTTGAGCACTAAATATTCTTAGAGCACCATTCTTTTTCTGAGCAACTTCACCACCTTCAGCTTCAACTTCATTACCGCCAACATTAATACCAATACCTGTTTGACCAGTCTCATTCACATCTTCGTGAGAGCCGCCCCGTAGAAGGTATGTGTTGTTTCCTATCTTAGTAGCATCTCCACCATCAGTAATATAAATCCCTTTAGCTCCTAATCTTTTACCAAGTCTAGCAGCAGTTCTAAATTGTCTAAGATAATCTTCTTGATAATCTCGACTATTGTTAAGAACAGAAGTCATATTAGCAGCTTCTTGAGTAGCATTCTGCCAGTCTCTAATACTTTGTTGTCTACGCATTTCTCTTTTTTGAGCACTATTACCAAATAAAGAACCTGCTATACTAGTGGCAGCACCAATGGCTGCACCAATCCAACATTTCTTTCTACCACCTAATCTCATAGTAGGAGTTTTAGTTGGGTCACCAGGAATAGTAGTATTATTATTAACAACACCATTAGTAACAGTCTTATTATTGTCTATAGACTCATCTGCTATAGAACCTGCTGCATTAAGAGCAGGAGCTATAACAGAAGTAAAAAGACTACCGAAGTCAGCTTTAGGTCTACCACCATAACGAAGACTTCTTCTTTTAATTTTTCCAGTCATAATTTAATACTTTGAATAATTAATATTTAAATCCTCAAATCTAAAAGGAACATTATCTATATTTCTAAAGATAAATCTAACAACGAAATAACGACCATAAACTAGATTACGTTCATCACTTGGATTATTAAGCATAGTTTGAATCTTAAATTCTTGTGTAGGAGTAAGATTATTAATATCCAAATTATAACGTTTACAAATTTCTTCTTTAGTAAGTTTACTACTAATATAATTCCTTATATAATTAAAATTCCAAATACCTTTATCATAATAAGGAACTTTGTAATCTGGAGTTTTATCTCTAGTTACAGTATCATCATTAATCATTTTATGTCCTGAAATATCTAAGTCACCTGTATCATTACTGTCAGTATAAATACGAAGTCTATCACCACTATAATGTTCTATATCTCCATAAGTTCCATTACCCATAAGTGGTTCAGCCATTCTAGTAACTTGATTACTAAAGTAAGCATACTCTTTATTAAGTATATAACTAATAGAATTAATACATTTAGGAATATTATAATTCTCATTTACGATAACATCAAATATAGCAGGATGAACAGTTCTAGTTTCTTCGCTACCATCTTCCTTTTTTATAGTAAGATTTGTACTCATAGCTGGGAAACCATAAGCATGGTCGTCAAGTCCAGCATAATCTCCAGTTTTACCATAGAATCCTAAAGGAGTATTTTTATGGAAACAATAAAGGAAAGAACTAGTTTTAACAGCATAATAAAAATAACAATGATTTTTAGTATTTACACCTAAGTTAAATTTATAGTCATGAAGACTAATAAACTTCTTACTAATCATATTAAATGATAAAGTAATATAAGCAGGCTGATTATGTTCTCTATCTCCAACATCTTCACTATAATAAGCAAGACACATAATTACACGAGCATTAGTAAAATCTGTAACCATGTGAGCATCGGCTATTTGAACATTGTTCATCCAACCAAGAATATCACTAGTTAAATCAGTAAGATGATTATTATCAAAATTATATATTCTTCTATTGTCTGCGTCTACAAACCAATAACCATTACTATTAACAGTCCAAGCTTGAGGATGTTGCAGACCACCATAACCATGATTACTAGTGAATAGTTCAATAGGTTCTACTTCAAATAAATCTGGCATTTTTAATTGTGCTGTGTCGCCCGATGTCTTGAGGAGGTTATCTCTATTAAGGTAAAATAAAGAATGCTCCGTGTGGACGAAAAATGCAGTGCCTACGCCAACGATATTTGTAATGTTGCCTTTGTTCTTGGAAAGCACTTTATAACTGTTTGCTCTAAAGTGTCTCCAGGCATTAGCAAGACTTTCATCACCAATTACATCACTACGACGAATAGTAGCACGTTTATAAGAATCATAATTAAGATTATCTTTATAATTAGTATAAAGTTTATAATTACTTTCTATATACGTATCTTTAAATTCTATAAGGTCTGTAGCGTTTAGCGGTTGAACTATAAAGTTAACACTACGTTGATGACTACCAGAACCACTTTCATCATCACCTAAAACGCCAACCAAATAATTAGGTTCTTTCTTTATAGAAATAGCATTAGTATTAACTCTACTAAACTTACTATAATTTACAATCTTAGCATATTCTGTAGTAGAACTTGTCCAATCTTTATTTATAGAATTATTATCTTGAACATCATATACTTTTCCGGTATCTGATATATATACTCTACGTTGATAAACTAAAGTCTTATCATTTACATAGAATGCAGGATAATTAAAATCATAATCGTGAACATAATTGTTAGGAAAATTATCAGCATCATTACTATCCGCATAACTATAAGTTTTAATATTAGCATGTTTATAACATACAGGACCAAAACTAATAAGTTCTTTATCTTTCTTACAATATATATTACGATTAAATATTATAACATTTCCAACTTCACCAATATCAGGAGTTATTTTACCTTTACTATCTTTTAGATTAAGAACTATACCACCATCCATTCCAGCAGTATTCATAGTATTGCTAAGACTATCGCTATCTACAGCATTACTAACTACTATACTAGAATTGTTAATATAAGCTGGATTAGTACTAGGAAGTACATATCCATTACTTGTTATTTTATATTCAGGTACATATATAGAACCATTATAATTAACTTTACCAGTTTCTACTTCACTAGCTTTAAAAAGACTTGCATTTACTCCATTCTTAGCACAATAAGCTTGATAGTTATTAGTTACTTCTGGTTTTTCATAACTAAAGAAGAAACCGATATAATCATCAGGTATTTCAATATTAGTAAAACCTACTTTAATTCTATATAAAGTATTATCGTTAGTACTATCAAAACTATGACTTGAACCAGTTTTAAATAAAAGGTCATTGTTATAGTTTTTATAATATCCAAAACTAGCAGCTTTATTAATAGTTGCATTAGAAGGAGAAGGTGCAGTACTTACAACTTCATAAGCATATTTATCTTTAAGAGCTTCAATACTAAGTAAATTAGTAAAGTTTCTATCACTACCAGAAGTACTACTACTAGTTCGTTCTTTGAGTTCTGTTAAACTGCTAAGTTGAACATCTATTGTAGAACTTCCAGTCATAGTAACAGTATTCAAAATTGTAGTTGGAAGAATATCATTACTAAGTTGATAACCGTTAGTATAAGTACCATCTTTACGAACATAATGAATAAAGAAATTATATACACTATTAGGCATTAAAGTTCTAACAGCATCATCTACTAAGACAGTAGTAGTATATACTCTAGTGTTACTAGCTTTACTCATTCTAAATCTATTTGGTCTATAAGAAGCAGCAGGTATCCAAGTACCTAATTTACTAACTATACCACTAGTAGCAGTATTAAGTTTTAAACCTGTATGCTTATGGTCAGTACCGCCACCTTTACCAAGTCCATCATATAATCTACTAGACTTACCATTTACAGGAATAGTTATAATGTCAAAAGTACCATCATCTTTAATACCAAATGCTATACCAGAACAAGGATATATATGCTTACCTTCATAACCACCAAGAGCAAGATTATCAAAGTCACTAACATTTTCATTATCGCTAGCTACATAACAAAGATAACGTTTAAGTTCGTTATAATCTCTAGCATTTAAAACAATATGATATGTAATCTTAGTTCCATCTATATCTACAATAGTATTAGCAGAAGGTTTTTGTACTTCTACAATAGCAGCAAATATAGCATTAGTTGACCAACTAAAAGTATATATTTCATATTCTTTAGTTGTAGTATTTGTTGTATTTGATTTAGAACAAGGTTCATAAATCATTCTTGCTCTAATCTTTGCAGCATAGTTTTTAAGATTTACATTATAATCACTTTCATCATAGTTTGCAATATAAAGACGGTTCTCATAATTACAAAGAGAAGCAACATTAAATAAATTAAAACTATTACTAGTCAATTCATCTATTGAAGTTTCTTCAAAATTACTAGCATCAAATATAAATTCACGAACATCAAAACTAAACTTTCTCCAAATACGAGGTAAAGCAGTATTTTCATGTTTAAGTATATATCCTATTTGATAAGCTTTATAATTATAATTATCATCAAAGTTAATACTAAACTTTAGATTATAATTACAATCTTTCTTATCATTATTGTATGAACCTACACAACGAGTTGTAGCAAGATTAGTACTACTCTTTATATCATAAACGTGATTTATAATTACTTTATCTTCTAGATTTATAGCGTGATAACTGCTACCAATAGGAAACCAATTAGTATAATAATTACTATCTATTTCGTAACGAATGAAGAATTGATAAATACCATTTGGCATACTAATTCCAGGAACTTTATCTTTAAGACTAATATTAGCTACTGGAACATTAGCACAAATAGAATATAACTCAGGATTATCTTCTTTTGTACAACGAGAAAGATTAATAGTTTTAAGAGGAATGTTATTTTTTACAACTTCCTCATAAACACCATCATCGTCTTTACTATTGTGAGTAACAATTTTAGTAGCATCGTATTCTCCAATGGCAACAATAAGTTCATTATTTACATTATAAGTATATGTACCTACAATCTTTCCTCCACTATAAGTCCAAGCGCTATATACTTCTGTCAAATCTAAAAGACCAGTAACTTCATTTTCTACACAACGATAAATGTGAGAACTATGTTCACCAGTATCAGCTTCAAGATAACTAAGTATTACAATTTCTTTCATACAAGGAATTATACCTACTATAGTACCAGAAACTGGAGTACTAAAAGCATAAGTCAATCCTTCTTCATTTGTAATATATGAATTATCAGGACTAACTTTAATGTTCTTAGCAAATACCAAACTTCCATTAGGAACAACGTTTGGATTCTTATTTAAATTAAGTTCTTTAACTATATTCATAATCACTATCTTCTTGGGTCAAATGTTGAGTTGTAGAAGAAGTTTCTCCAACCATCAGCATTATATAAATCATTACGAACAGAAGCAATAGCTTTACTCTTTAATTCTTTCCATTGAATATAAGGATTAGTAACAGGACTACTACTCTTTAAATCATATACTGGATGATGACTACCACGACTAAGATATTTATATAGAATATAAAAACTTATAGCTTCTAATAGAATACCATTATCATAAACCATTGGAACTTCACAATCGTAATAATCATCGTGATAAGTCATAGGTTCAAAACTTTGAACGTTTATCCAATCAGTATCAAAGTTAAGTTCAATATGACCATTATTAGTTATTACAAAATTACGACTATCATCAGCTCTTCTAATAGTTGCAACCCTCATAAAATTACGACCAGTTTTATTAGTATCATCTATAACAGCAATTTCAGGACTAGGTTCTACATTAGTTTTAGAACCAAATCCTGAATTACAACAACTATTATTAGTTTCAAGTTGTTTTATTTCGCAACCATAATCATCAAATACTTTAATATCAGTAGCATTTAACTTACAAGGAAATATACCTATACGATTAACTATTTGAAGTCTTCTAGTTTTCTTAGCCATAGGAAGACATTTCATTTGACTAAGTGCATCAATTATCCAAGCAGCAGCACGAGGAATCCAATCACTTTCGCTAAGATTAAAGTCATTATCAACTTTACCAATGATGCGTTTCAAATCCACATTTTGTTTGATTTTCATTTCTAACAAATTTAGTATACATTAATTTATCTACTTGTAAACACAGAGTTAGTTTAATCTTTAGAGATACAGGTAAATGACATATCTTTTCTTTGTCACCACCAGTAAGTTTAATTAAACCTTCATTATTATATTGTCTGACTTTTACAGAACGATAATCAATCATGCTTAGTTTATAACCATAAGCTCTATGAAGAGTACAATTACAAAGAGCAAGTTCATACCAACTTTCATCAGCTTTATAAATTCTAGGGTCAACTGCATCATATTTTAAGCCATTAGCTTTAGCAAATTCAGCTTCTTCTCTATTCCAAATTCTAATGCCTTTAGCTTCAAGTTCTTTCTTGTATTTATTAGTTGCAACAAAGTCACAAATCTTACAACCAGTATTAAGAACTCTATTAATGCAAACATAACCTAGTTTACCTTCAAGACGATAACCGTGAGCTTTAAGAATAAGAACATCATGTACTTTATTATAAAATATACCAACTATATTTCTATATTCAGCATAATTTAGAGCAATACATTTCTCATAAAGTTTAATCTTTTGTTCTAACTCACTCATCTTTCGTAAATCAACAGCATAAGCAACAAGTCTAAAACATAAATGTTTATGTTCAAGGTCATTACGTTTATCTTCATACATACCTTTTGCAGCATTTTCAAGACGACCATTTATATACTTGTTCTGTTGAAATTCTGGATAATCAATTACAGGAAGAGCAAAACTATCAACATAAGGAACAATCTTAGAACGTTTTTCAACTATGTTACTAGCTAGTTCATCATAAGAAAGTCTAGCTCTTTCAAGTTCTAGAGTAAAAGCATCTTTCATATCTTGATGATACTTACTCATATTTATTGGATTAAGTCTTACAGCAGTCATACACTAATTATATTTTATACCATTAGGAACTTCATCTGTTTCTTGATGTTGATTTAATAGTTCCCTTTTATATATTATTTCTTTTATTTGACCAATCATATCTTCACTAAGTAACCACTCGTTGTCATCATAAAGACGATTCTCAACAGTAAGGTCTCCATTAATATCTAGAATTTGATTAGGATGTTCAAAGGCTGATTCTATAACAATAGCATCTACTGGAACAATCCTATCTTTACTAGCTGGAAATAAATAAAGATATTCATTAATATAGTCATAACTAATAGCACCACAAAGACCAGGAACACTTCCTTTAAATCTAGCAGTAGTTTCTTTAATATAAGGAAACTCTCTATTAGTTTTATATCCTACAGAACTAACTCTATCAAAAGGAAGATTATTAGTAAGCCTAATAGGTCTTGGAACTTTATCTAGAGTTCTTTTAATTTTATCAAGTGGAACTCCTTCATAATCTTCAGGTAGTTCTACATCACCATCATTAACTGTAATAAGCGAAACTTTAAAACGTTGAGTATGAATTTTATCAACATAAGCATGGTTTTCATAACTTCTACGTATAAGTTCATTACGAGTATGAATTATAGCATTACGAACTCTTTCGCGTAGAGTATGATTATTAGGTTGACCTACACCATGTAAAATTTCACTAGTAAGCTGAGAAATAGAAGCCATATCAGTACTATTTGAATTATTAATATGAAAGCCGCCCCGTAAGAGGTATGATTAGTAGAAGTTCTACCAATTACATCTTCTACGGGGCGGGTTTAATGTTTTACTTATCTTCTTTATTATCTGCATTAGTAGCATCTTCAAATAAGAAATCAATAAGCTCAATAACACCAATATTAAAATCAGTACCAATAAGAGCTTTAATTAAATCATCCTCATTAATAGTAGTATGTTCTACTTCTACTTCTTTATTATCGAGTTCTTTAATAAAAGCATTAAGCTTATTTTGAGCATTAGAATAATACTCAGTTACTTTAACACGATTCTCATTATCAGTACGAGTAAAAGTATATTTACCAGCAGCTTCATCAGTTTCTTTCTTTTGAAGTTCAGTAAGAAGTTTAGCCATTTCTTCATCATTACTACCTTTAAGAGATTCTTTAGAATCTTTAATAGCTTCTTCATAAGAAGTTGCAATAGGCTTTAATACTTTTACATTCTTCCAAATAGCAATAGCTACTTCAGCAGGAAGTTCTTTAGTCTTAATTTGCTTGAGTACATTATATGCACTAACAGCATTACTTTGTTTTACTTTAATCATAATTTTATTATTAA
>ERZ1034969.80-NODE-80-length-63569-cov-10.005164_pt1 | contig 63569 bp, 50 predicted proteins | sample MGYA00520624_ERZ1034969 | MGnify/ENA primary metagenome ERZ1034969 (study PRJEB33766, sample SAMN09781776) | gut metagenome | biome: gut microbiome | host: Homo sapiens | place: Madagascar | study: EMG produced TPA metagenomics assembly of the PRJNA485056 data set...
TGGCACTTTCTTTTCCTGCCTCGACCGCCTCGTCACCCTTCATCAGCGTAAGCTTGACAAACTCCACCACATCAAAAAAGCACTACTCGAAAAAATGTTTCCCACACCCGACAGCAACATCCCCAACGTACGCTTTCAAGGCTTCACTGAAACATGGGAACGACGTAAGTTTGGGGAACTATATCGACCCGTATCTGAAAAGAACGATTTGAGCTTCGGACGTGATAAGGCTATTTCCGTTGCAAATATGTACTTCAACCCTGCCTTGTACGTAACCGAGGACTCATATCTAGCAACTTACAACGTAATGCGTCTTGGCGATATTGCTTTTGAAGGCAACCGAAACAAGCGTTTTGCCCATGGCCGCTTCGTTGAGAACACAATTGGAGATGGCATAGTTTCCCACGTCTTCAAGGTGTTTCGGCATGTTGGCGACAATTATGACCTCTCTTACTGGAAGCATGCCATCAACAACGAGAAACTGATGAAGGACGTTTTAACGCGCTCCACAAAAGCATCCACCATGATGCATGAGCTTGTGACGGCCGACTTCCTCGAAGAGTCGACCTTGGTGCCATCCTTAAACGAGCAGCGAGCTATAGGAGCGGCGATTGACTCAATAGACCACCTCGCCACCCTCTATCAACATAAACTCAATAAACTGCACAGCATCAAAAAAGCACTACTTGAAAAAATGTTTGTATAGATTCCGAAAAATGCGAGTGCAGAAAAATCTAGAAAATCTCTAGACGATATCTGCTCGCGGTGCTCCGTTCGTTTCGCATACAGTTTCTTGAAACTGCATGAAATACTTTTCCTGCTCTGCTTATACGCTCAATAATTCGTGCAATAGATACTGATACATAATTTCCGTGCAGTGGCGAAGATCGTATGTATAAGGTGCGTGAATCTGCTCACGGGATTGCCTAGACTTTGACGCATCAGCGGATTGCCAAGTAAAGTGAGTAAATGTTGTGTGAGCTATGCGCAGATATTTATCCCACTCATCTTCGCAGGCACAGCAATAGCAAGATTTTGAAGTCCAACGAGCTGAGAAATGCTAAAGCAGAAGCCATTGCCAAGGCGTTGAAAAGATCAGCTCCAAACATAGAAACGAAGGCTACGTACAGTGCGCACGTATACACCTAAGCCCGGCGACGTGGAAAAGAAGTGGTACATCATCGATGCTACCGACGTCGTCCTTGGTCGTTTGGCAACTCATGTTGCCACCCTGCTCCGTGGGAAGCATAAGCCCCAGTTCGCTCCGCATGCAGACACTGGCGATTACGTTATCGTAATCAATGCAGATAAAGTTGCTCTTACCGGTGCGAAGTTGACCCAGAAGATGGCATATCACCATTCAGGTTATCCAGGTGGTCTGCGAGCAACCTCTTATGCAGAGCTTCTCGCAACTAAGCCTGAAAAGGCTGTTATGAAAGCCGTTGCTGGCATGCTTCCGAAGACTTCTCTCGGGCGTACACAGCTCACAAAGCTCAAGGTTTACCGCGGTTCTGAGCATCCGCATGCTGGGCAGAATCCAGTGCCTTATGAGCTCACGAAAGCTACACAATCGAAGTGACCGCATGGCGGTTGCTGAGAATCTTAGCTGAAGGTATGCCTATTAAGCAGACGAAGCAGACCGCAAAATTTTAAGGAGAATCGTGGCTGAGACCACCGCAACCGAAGAGTTGGAGATGGAAGAAATCACTCCAAGCTCGTATACAACGGAGACTGAAGCTCCGAAAGAATCAGGTGCTGGTAAAGGCGCCTCTATTACAGCTCCTGGGCAAGGTCTTGGGCGCCGCAAGGAAGCTATTGCTCGCGTGCGCCTCGTGCCAGGCACAGGTGAATGGAAGATCAACGGGCGCACGCTCGAAGATTACTTCCCAAATAAAATTCATCAGCAGCTTGTACATTCGCCATTTGTGCTGCTAGACCTCGATGGCCGTTTCGATGTGATTGCTCGCATCAATGGCGGCGGTCCATCTGGGCAGGCTGGCGCATTGCGTTTAGGCATTGCACGTGCACTCAACGAGATTGATCGTGAGGCGAATCGACCATCTTTGAAGAAGGCTGGTTTCCTTACGCGCGATGCTCGTACAGTTGAGCGTAAGAAGGCTGGCTTGAAGAAAGCTCGTAAAGCTTCGCAGTTCAGCAAGCGCTGATTTTCAGCTTTTAAGGAAAGAGGCTCCCTATGGGAGCCTCTTTTTTGTGCGTGATTGTGAAGAGAATAAAGGGCAGCAGCTAAAAGATCGTCAGGAAAAGAAAATAAATAAGCATGAAGAAAGGTTGTGCTAGCCGCGCAGAAAGAAAAGAAGGGGAAAGTGCGCTCGCTAATATACTTATCCAGTATGCACAAAAGAGCTTGAATTTCGAATATGATACCGATCCTTTGCACTAGAATCTAGAATGAACTCATTATTCGAATTGCGAAATGGTGAAACGAGGAAATAATGGCACGACTATTTGGTACTGATGGTGTGCGAGGCCTAGCCAATAAAGAGCTCACAGCTGGATTAGCGCTCCAGCTTGGTGAAGCAGCTGCGCGTGTGCTTGCAAAAAATAACCTAGGGCATCGTCCAAAAGCTATTATTGGGCAAGATACTCGCCAAAGCTCGGGATTGCTGGGGCAGGCAGTCGCTGCAGGGCTTGCAAGTGCTGGCGTTGATGTAGAGCATGTGGGCGAGATTCCAACTCCTGGAGTTGCTTATCTCACTGCTGAGGAAGATTACGATTTAGGCGTGGTAATCTCAGCAAGCCATAATCCATTTCATGATAACGGCATTAAGTTCATCAATGGTGATGGCTTCAAGTTGCCAGATGCGCTAGAAGACGAAATACAAAATATCCTTGGTGAGGAATGGGAACGCCCAACTGGAGCTGACGTTGGCTTCATTGGTGAAACATCAACTGTGAGTGATCGCTTCTATATAGATCATCTCATTCGTTGTGGGCATGATTTGCACGGGTTGCGCATTGCACTCGACTGCGCGAACGGTGCCGCAAGTGATGTTGCTCCCCGCGTATTTCAAAAACTCGGGGCAGACGTTGTGGTGATTAACGCTGCTCCAGATGGGCGCAATATTAACGATAAAGCTGGGTCTACGCATCCCGAGCAGCTCCAGGCGCTCACTGTTGCAACCGGTGCAGATTTTGGGTTTGCATTTGACGGTGACGCCGACCGTTGCTTAGCAGTTGATCATGAGGGGAATCTGATTAATGGCGATCAGATTATGGGTATGCTTGCAGTTTCAATGAAGAATGACGGGCGGCTCAAGAGAAATACTCTAGTTCTCACTGTGATGAGTAACCTCGGGCTGCATCTTGCTATGCGCGAAAAAGGTATTAAAACGATTTCTACAAAAGTCGGGGATCGCTATGTGCTCGAAGAGATGCTTGCACATGGATATAATATCGGCGGCGAGCAGAGCGGGCATGTGATTAACCTCGATCATGCGACAACTGGTGACGGCACTCTTACAGCAGTATTAGTTGCGAGCGCAGTGGCTCGTGAAAAGAAATCACTTGCCGAGATGGTGAGTTTCGTTAAGATGCTGCCGCAAACTCTTATTAACGTAAAAGGTGTAGACAAGAATCGCGTTGAGGATCTCGCTCACGAGGTTGCCGATCTTGAAAACAAGCTGGGGGAGACGGGGCGAGTGCTGTTGCGTGCTTCAGGTACAGAACCGCTTATTCGAGTGATGGTAGAAGCAGGGACGCAAGAGGAAGCTGACGAGTGCGCTCATGCATTAGCGCACGTTGTGCGCACTAAGCTAGCGATCTGATTTTGCCCCCTCTCCTCCTTTCTCTGAAAGCGATGTAGAGCGGCGGCTTCCTTCTTGCTCTTCTTGCTTCGCAAACAATGCAGGTGTTTCCTGCCTTGTATACAGTGTGTGTGCATACGCCGAAGAAGGTGCGCCCAAGCGATGTGGGAGTGTATATGCGAAAAAAGTGAATATACACTCCCACACACGCCTGCAGCGTGGCTCTACTGAGTTGCGCGTGCGTCTTTTGGCTGCTTTCGCCAAAAGACAAACGCCACAATTGTTGCAATAGTAAGGAAGAGTGCGCTCACGCCAAGAGCAGCAGCTAAGCCAAAGAACCATCGAATATCACCTGCTGGTGGTTCGGCGCTGCCGCGTACCGCAAAGAAAACAGCTGTGATAATAGCAATACCTATAGCGGTCGTCATACGCTGAGCGGTTTGAAATACGCCGCCTGCTGTGCCGCCTTCTTTGACGGGCACATCAAGCATAGATTGCGTTTGGTTCGCAGATCCTAAAGAGCCGCCACCGATACCCATCAAAAGAGTGGGGGCGATATACCACCAGACAGATGCACCATGATAAGCAGGGTATGCGAGTGCAATGCATCCGATTACGCCTGATGTGTATACCGCCAAAGAAACCGCTTGAATAGCGCGCCCGTGCTCAATAGTATATTTGCCCGACCATACAGAGGTGACTGCGGAGATTAGTGCGTTTGGCAAAGAGATGAGTGAATATACCAAGGCCGATGCTCCAAGAGCAGATTGGAAAAACATTGAAAGTATTACCCAAACTGACGTCATTCCCAAAAATTGGATTGCACTGACCACCATACAGTACGAGTAGGTTTCAATAGAGAAAAGAGTAAGATCTACCTGAGGGAACTTTCCGCGAGCTTTATAGTTTTTCTCCCAGAGTACCCAGAGAACCAAAAGAATAATTCCGCAGCCACATATGAGGAAGCGCCAAGGGGAGCCTGAAATCATAAATGGCAGCATTATGCACACTACGCACATACAGAGAATCAGCATACCGATTGGGTCGAGATCAATGTTTTTCCAGCTTGATACGCGCCTAGCGGGAGTTCGCCCACACTGTTTTTCTCGCTCTTCATATTCGTGCTGAGCCTCATCTTTGTGTGCCCCGATTGTGCGGCGTTCTTTCCCGAAAGGAAGCCAGAAGAAAGAAAGGATAATTCCAATTATTCCAAGCGGAAAGTTGAGCCAGAAGCTCATACGCCAGCCGATTGATTCTCCGAAGAGAGCGACGGTTGTTCCGCTCATTACTGGTCCTGCAGCAAAACTTGCGGCAATCACTAAACCCATGAGAGCGAAAGCGCGCGCCCGTGCTGTGCCTGTGAAGTGTTCCTGAATAAGCCCGTTAATTTGCGGAGAGAGAATACCTGCACCAATGCCTTGAGCTATGCGAAGAAGATTAACCGTTGTGGCATCTGCAGCGAACCCGATAGAAAAAGAAGCCAGTGAAAAGATGGCTAGTCCAACGATAAACGTGCTGGAACGACCAAAAATATCTCCGATCCGCCCTGAAGGCACAAGTGTGATACCGATAACGAGAGAATACCCAGAAATAATCCACTGGAGCTGAGCGTCTGTGGCATCTAAAGCATCCCGCATTGTGTTGAGCACAGTATTGACAGATCCCACTTGCATAAGAGACATCAGCAAAGGCAGAAGAAGCACAAAAAGAAGCTTTTTTCTGCTGTAGATTCTAGAGGCTCCTGGTACTTGAATGCTGCTGGAATCTCTCATCTTGGCGTTTGGAGAGTCGATAGTATCGCTGCTATGAACGTTGCTGTGGGCGGTTTTGTTTTTGGTTTCGTTTTTGGTTTCGTTTTCGTAGGTACCGTTCATCGTCTATCTCTATTTCTATCTATCCCATATCATTCTTTTCAAACTTCACAAAGTTTAGTTGATAATGCCCAAAATTCTTCTCTCGTGTGCGTGTGCATTTCCTCGCAGTTATTGGGGTAAAATATACGTGGCATATACCTACCGTTGGAAGGAATGAGAGTGGAAGGCGATTGGAATCACGATTCGCGCAGACGCGTATTGTTGAAACTTTCAGGAGAAGTTTTTGGTGGGGGTGCCATTGGTTTAGATACTGGCGTTCTCACTGGAATTTCAGAGCAGATTGCGCATGCTGTGGCAGATGGTGTGCAGGTAGGTATCGTGGTAGGTGGTGGTAATTTCTTCCGAGGCGTGGAGCTTCAGGAGAATGGTATGGATCGCGCTCGGGCAGACTATATGGGAATGCTCGGTACAGTTATCAATGCGGTGGCTCTTCAGGATTTCCTTGAACGTTCAGGAGTGCCGACACGCGTTCAAAGTGCGATTACGATGACTCAAGTTGCGGAGCCGTATATTCCGTTGCGCGCTATTCGTCACCTTGAAAAGGGGCGCGTAGTGATATTTGGTGCTGGCGCTGGTATGCCGTTCTTTTCCACAGATACTGTATCTGCTCAGCGCGCATTAGAGTTGCGCTGCGATGAGCTGCTCGTTGGAAAAAATGGTGTAGATGGCGTTTATACGGCAGATCCTCGTAAAGATCCTTCAGCGACGAAACTCGATCGCGTCACCTATGAGGAGGCGTTGCGGCGTGGATTAAAAGTGGTTGACGCTGCTGCTTTCTCGCTGTGCCAGGATAACGGTATGCGGATGCGCGTTTTTGGGATGACGACTCCAGGTAATGTGACTCGCGCGCTGCGCGGCGAAAAAATCGGTACTCTAGTGACTAAGTGACGTTTGTGCTTACGTTATGCTGGTCAGATATGCCACGTGCATTTATGCACATAGCACTACGCGGCACTACATAGCGCAACATAGCACAATAGGTAAGCGCATAGGCGAATACTTGGCAAATATATAGACAAACGACAAAGAAAATAGCAGATATATAAGGATATACGATGATTGACGACGTACTTCTTGAAGCAGAAGAAAAGATGGAAAAAGCGCTTGAAGTAGCGCGCAGCGATTTTCAAAAAATAAGATCAGGGCGAGCAAATCCAGAGATGTTTACCTCGCTGATCGTAGAATACTACGGAGCGCCAACGCCGCTTCAACAGCTTGCAACTGTAAGTATTCCAGAAGCGCGCACAGTGATTATTACGCCGTATGATCGCAGTGCAATGCGCGATATTGAGAAGGCGATTGCTGAATCGGATCTCGGCGTCAATCCCACAGACGATGGGCAGATTTTGCGTATCAATATGCCGCCGCTGACGCAGGAGCGCCGTAAAGATTATGTGAAACTTGCTAAAACCAAGGCAGAGGAAGCTCGCGTGAGTGTGCGCAGTGTGCGTCGTAAAGCAAAAGACGAACTTGATAAAATTAAGAAAGATGGCGAGGCAGGCGAAGACGATGTGGCTCGCGCAGAAAAAGAACTCGATTCCCTCACAAAGAAATTTGTGGATCAAGTGGATTCCATGCTCGATAGCAAAGAGAAAGAACTTCTTGAGGTCTGAACCCTTAGGAGTTCTTAGCAAGCGAGTATATGGGTATATATGCGAAGTATTAAAGTTCGGCCACGTCAGAATATGCATCTGAACGATCATGATGCAGACGGAATTCATGTAGGAGATTTTTGGGCGGCTATCACTGTGCACCCCCCTCAGCCTGTGCAAAAATCTACTTCCCGAGCAGGGCGGAATATGCCAGTTGCAGTTGTGACGGCATGTGCGCTTTTAGGTGTTGTTGCGCTTTCTTTGGCGTTTAATCCTATCTGGTTCGTTCTTCTTGCGCTCATTGCTTTTTCAATCGGGCTTTGGGAGGCTGCTGGCGCATTTTTAGTGAAAGATATTCACATTCCATTCACTCCGATGCTGATAGGGATCATCTTGGTGGTCACTGCTACTTATATCGGGGGTATTCACGAAGGTTTTGTGCTCTTTTCTTTTACGTCTTTTATTGTGGCTATATGGCGTCTTTTCTCTGGGCGCCCAGATGCTGTGCGCGCTGCTATTATTGCTGTATTCGTCTATGCGTGGATAGTTTTTTGCGGCGTTTTCGTTATTGCTATGAGCGATTTGCCTAATGCTTCATGGTGTATTGCAGCCCTTATTCTGCTGCCGGCAGCTTCAGATACGGGAGGGCTTGCTCTAGGTATCGCCATAGGCAAACATCCGATTGCCCCCTCTATTTCCCCTAAGAAATCTTGGGAGGGTTTTTTAGGGTCCGTGCTTTTGTCTGCTTTGGGAAGCTGGCTGCTCGTCTATTTCGCATTAGGCATGAGCTGGCGCTGGGTTGTGATTTTCTCTATCGTCACTCCCATACTTGCAACAATGGGTGATTTTTCAGAATCACTCCTCAAGCGAGAGCTAGGCATTAAAGATATGGGCTCGATTTTTCCTGGGCATGGCGGAATGCTTGATCGTATCGACGCGATGCTTTTCTGTGCACCATTCTTTTATCTGCTGTATGTACTTGCCTACGGGGTGACGCTGTGACGACGACTCATTCTAAACCGCAAGTTTTGCCTCGCGTTGAGCACGGTGAGCGCCCAGTGCTGACGTTTAACGAAAAAAAATTCGGCAAGCCTGGCACTCATCTTGCTGATCTTTCTCGTGACGAGCGCCGTAGCATTGTGCGTGATCTCGGCTATCCGGCGTTTCGTGCCGATCAGCTTTCGCGTCACTACTTCGATCACCTGTGCGCAGATACCCAGCAGATGAGCGATATCCCAGCTGCTCAGCGAGAAGCTCTCGCTCAAGAGCTCTTTCCTCCACTCCTTACGCTCGTCAAATCTCAAGTGGCTGATGGCGGTACAACGATTAAGAGTTTATGGAGCTTATTTGATGGAGCCGTAGTTGAGAGTGTGCTGATGGCATATCCGGATCGCACAACTCTATGTATTTCTTCCCAAGCGGGGTGCGGTATGGCGTGTCCGTTCTGCGCAACAGGGCAGGGTGGCTTAATGCGCAATCTCACGGCTGCTGAAATCGTGGAGCAAGTGCGGCTCAATATGCTGATGGCACGCGAAGGTATGCTTAAGCGCCCGAAGTCTGCCCGAGCAGCAAAATCATCTTCATCCGCGCCAAAAGCAGACGAGACAGGAGAATCTCGGCACGTTTCCAACATTGTTTTTATGGGAATGGGAGAGCCGCTCGCCAATTATAAGGCGGTGACGGAGGCGATACGCCGTCTCACTGAGCCAGCTCCTGAAGGCTTCGGTTTGTCTGCGCGTAACCTCACGGTTTCAACTGTAGGCATCGTTCCAGGTATCAATAAATTAGCTGAGCTTGGTTTACCGCTCACCCTTGCCGTTTCCCTTCATGCACCCGATGACGATCTGCGTGACGATCTCATTCCGATCAATTCGCGCTACAAAGTGGGAGAGCTGCTGGACGCGTCACGGCATTATTTCGTGCGTACAGGGCGGCGCGTGAGCATCGAATACGCTCTTATTAAAGATATGAACGATCACCCGTGGCGCGCCGAACTTTTGGCACAAGAGCTCAATTCTCGTGGGCGTGGCTGGGTGCATATTAACCCGATTCCGCTCAATCCAACTCCTGGAAGTATCTGGACTGCCAGCACGAAATATGCTCAACAGAAATTTATGCAGACGCTCGTTGATGCAGGAATTCCCACGACTATCCGCGATACTCGCGGTGCCGATATTGACGGTGCATGCGGGCAGTTGGCAGCCACAACTATAAGCCCCGAAAATATCGCTGCGCGTGCAGCAAAAGCACAGCGTGCAGTCGAAAACCGTATGAAACGAGATTGAAATGGAGATTCGATGAATACGTCTTTTCCACACGTTGGGCGAACAGAGCGCGGATATGACCCCAAACAAGTTGATAGTTTTTTGAGCAAGGCTAAGAGCGCCTATACGGCTAAGGAGAAGAAGAGCGACGCCATTATGCCTGACGATGTAGCTAGCGTATCGTTTTCTCTCGTTCGTCGAGGTTACGATACTGCTGCTGTTGATGCTGCCTTGAACCGTCTCTACACGGCGCTTGTGCAGGGCGAACGTGCAAAAGTTTTGAGTACTCACGGCGAGCAGGCATGGCTTGATATGGCATATTGCGCGGCACGTTCGCTCTATGCGCGTTTGAAGCTCCCAGCACGCGCCAAATTTGATGATGCCAAGCGGTATGGGTACGAAAAAAAATCGGTAGATGATTTTTTGAATCGCGTGAACGCCTATTTTGATGGACAAGCCAAGCTGACTGCAGACGATGTGCGCAACGTAATTTTTGTGCGCGCAAAAAAATCAGATGCATATCGTGAAGATGTTGTTGATGCCTATCTGGATCGTCTTGTTTTTGTACTGGTGTCTGTGGAGTGAAAAGAAGCAATATGCCTCGGAGAATAATTATTTTAGGGTCTACTGGATCGATTGGGACTCAAGCATTAGATGTGATTCGTGCACATCCCTCTGCCTATTGTGTCGGTGGATTAGGAGCTGCAGGTGCGCATCCAGATATACTCGCACAGCAGGCATATGAATTTTCTGTGCCGATAGTTGCTCTGTCTAGTGAAAAAAGTGTTGATACTTTTCGTGCTGCCTATCGAAAGTGCGCGCAGGGAGCTAGAGAGCCAGAAATTTTTTCTGGTCCAGATGCAATGGTGCAGCTTGCAGCCCAAGCCAGCGGGTCGGATTGCACTGATGAGTATGATAGTGACGTTGTGCTCAACGGCATGGCAGGCTCAGTGGGGCTTCTTCCTACTTTAGCTGCGCTTCGTACGGGGGCGACACTCGCTCTTGCCAACAAAGAATCGCTCGTTGCAGGCGGAGCGCTGGTGCAAGAGGCAATGGTCCGCCCAGGGCAGATTGTCCCCGTCGATTCTGAGCATTCAGCGATTCATCAGGCGCTCCAAGCAGGTATTCATCATAGAGGTTTGACGTCGGAGAATCTCGACGGAGAATCGAACGTCCGTAAAATTATTTTGACGGCAAGCGGCGGACCTTTCCGCGGGCGCAGCCGAAGCGAGCTGGCAGATGTGAGCGTGCAACAAGCTCTTCATCATCCAACGTGGAATATGGGGCCTGTCGTCACTATCAATTCTGCGTCTTTGATGAATAAAGCGCTCGAACTCATCGAGGCTGCGTATCTTTTCGATGTAGCTGCCGATGATATTGTGCCTGTGATTCATCCGCAGTCTGTGGTTCATTCAGCAGTGGAATTTATTGACGGCTCTACACTAGCTCAGCTTTCTCCGCCAGATATGAGGCTTCCTATTGCTCTAGGTTTGAGTTGGCCGAAGCGAGTTTCTTCTGTGGCTCCAGCATTCCCCTGGCACGAGGCTGCCACCTGGACGTTTGAACCTCTCGATCACGACACTTTCCCTGCGATAACACTTGCACGCGCCGCGCTTGCTCAGTCGCCTGTGCACCCGGCAGTTCTGAACGCTGCTAACGAAGAGGCAGTTGCGGCATTTGTGCGTGGCGAACTAGGTTTCCTTGCAATGGCAGATGTTGTTCGCCACGTGCTCGAACTCTGCGATTCTTCGCGCTACCTCGGGTCAGATACAGCTTCATACAGTGTTGAAGCTGTGCTGGAAGCTGAGGCGTGGGCAAGAAAGACTGCACACAAGGTGATGAAATGAGCATTCTTTTTTCTCTTCTCGGTATCTTTTTATTCGTGCTGGGGCTGCTGGTAACCGTTGGTTTACATGAGCTGGGGCATTTGATTCCAGCTAAAAAATTTGGTGTAAAAGTGCCGAAGTATTTTATTGGTTTCGGCTCCACACTCTGGTCAATTAAGCGTGCAGGCACAGAATATGGGCTGAAAGTTCTTCCTTTAGGCGGATTTGTGCAGCTTGCCGGAATGCTCCCTCCAGCGCGTGAGGGAGTGCGTAAGCAAAAGCCAAACGGTGAGCTGACGTTAGCGCAGCAGGCTCGGCAGGATTCTGCTGCCGAATTAGAGCCAGGCGAGGAAAGCCGAGCATTCTGGCGTTTGCCAGCGCATAAAAAACTTGTGGTGATGTTTGGCGGTCCGTGCGTCAATTTATTTTTGAGTGTGCTGCTTATTGTGGGAGTCATGTGCGGCATCGGTGTCGGCACCTACGGTACGACTATCTCTCAGGTGCCAAGATGTATATCTGCTGAGGAGAGCTGCGCAGAAAGTGATCGCGCTCCTGCATCTCTCGCTGGTTTTCAGCCAGGAGATCGTATACGTAAATGGAATGGGACGCCTGTTGCCACATGGAAAGATGTGCAGGAAGCTATTGCTAGTGGTGGGGTTCGCCCCGCAGATGTTCTCATCGAACGTGAGGGCGAGCAGATTACTCTTAACGTCACTCCGATCGAAAAGGAACGTCCTGTCGTTAGCGGTGGCTCCATCGTCACCGACCCTGAAACAGGGCAGGAGAAAACTGAATTGAAGCCCTACGTCGGTTTATCGCCTCAGATCGAACTTCAGCGCACATCTATTGGTACGGCACTAGCACAGGCAGGAAAGCTCGCAGCAGGGACAGTGCAGATCGTGGCGGTTTTACCTGCCAAGATCTGGCAAATATGCACGACACTTTTTTCAGGAGCTCCGCGAGATGCTTCTAGCGTTGTTGGTATTGTTGGTGTAGCACATATGGCTGGTGCAATCACCAGCACTCAAGCAGAGGGCTACGGTATAGCGCAGAGAGCTGCGGATTTTCTCATGTTGATGGCGTCTCTCAATATGAGCTTGTTTATCTTCAATATGATTCCTCTGCTTCCTCTTGACGGCGGGCATATCCTCGGTGCTCTTATCGAAGGTGTGCGCAGCACGATTGCTCGCTGGCGAGGCAAAGCAGATCCTGGTGCTTTTGATACAGCTCGTTTACTGCCGTTGAGCTACGCAGTCATAGCCTTTTTCGTGTTTATGACTGTGCTTCTTGTGGTAGCAGATATTGTGAATCCAGTGGGCAGCTAATTGCTGCGGTATATCCTCGCATGAGGCGGCATGGGAGCCAAGAGCTGAGGAGTAATGTTTGTTAGATACCCAGTGCGAGGCACATAAGCAGTACAATAGGTACGTGAATTTTCCAGTAAACGTAAATATCGGCGCTAAACCTGAAGAGCCAGCTGTCCTTTCTGCGCGCAAACCAACGCGGCAGATACAAGTTGGCAATGTGAAAGTTGGCGGTGATGCGCCGATTAGTGTGCAGTCGATGACGACCACAAAAACGTACGACGTGAACGCTACTCTTCAGCAGATTGCTGAGCTCACAGCTGCGGGGTGCGATATTGCGCGCGTTGCATGCCCCACGGATAAAGATGCAGATGCACTCAGTATTCTTGTGCAGAAGAGTAAAATTCCAGTTGTTGCCGATATTCATTTCCAGCCTCGATATGTGTTTGCGGCAATTGATGCTGGGTGTGGTGTGCGCGTCAATCCTGGCAACATTAAAAAGTTTGATGATGTGATTCCAGAGATCGCTGCAGCTGCCAATGCGAACGGCACAGCTATGCGTATCGGGATCAATGCAGGATCTCTCGATAAGCGTCTCCTTGAAAAATACGGGAAAGCAACTCCTGAGGCTCTTGTGGAAAGCGCCGTCAATGAAGCTCACCTTTTTGAAGATGCTGGGTTTTATGATTTTGCAATTTCGGTGAAACATCATGATCCAGTGACGATGGTGCGAGCTTACGAACTCCTCAGTGCGGCAGGGGATTGGCCGCTTCACCTCGGCGTCACCGAAGCAGGCCCAGCATTTCAAGGCACAGTAAAATCCGCTGTGGCATTTGGTGCACTTTTGGCAGAGGGCATCGGTGATACGATTCGAGTCTCTCTCTCCGATGACCCTGTGGAAGAAGTGCGTGCAGGTGAAGCGATTTTACGGGCGCTCAACCTTCGTCCGAAAACTCTGGAAATCGTCAGCTGCCCAGGATGCGGGCGTGCTCAAGTAGATATTTGGAACCTCGCAAATAAGGTAGACGCTGGTCTTAAAGGTATCACTTATCCGCTGCGGGTAGCCGTGATGGGGTGTATTGTCAATGGGCCTGGCGAAGCACGTGAAGCTGATCTTGGTGTTGCAAGTGGAAACGGCAAAGGGCAAATTTTTGTGGCTGGAAAAGTAGTGAAGACTGTTGCGGAAGAAGATATTGTCGATACTCTCATCGATCTTGCGCCAAAAGTTGCAGCGGAGCTGGGGCTTATTGAAGGTGGCTCGCCAGAAATTATCTACTAGCAGAAATCGTTTGCTGGCAGAGAAATGATGTATCGATGTGCAACTGTGCAGTGAGCGCTGATGCTGTGGCGTAGGTTGGGTAAGGATCGATTAGGGCATAGCTCTGTGCGGTTGCTGAAAGCTCGTGAATATTCGGTGGCTGCTGATTTGATGCAAACTGCTCCGCTTGAGACAGTTCTTATGCAAAGCTGCTTAAATGAAGCATCTGCCAGCTCGAATATTGGCTTGCGCGGTGGATCTCTCCTCGGATATTTTGACGCATCTGCTGATGCCTCTCTTGGCTGTGAGCTGCGTGCTGTGTGCTGGAACGGCGCAAATATCATTCCGTGGGGTTTTGATTCTGAAGGGCTTGATCAGTTAGCTCACTATCTTATTCATCATCGTTCAATCGCCAATTCTTTTGTTGGAGCAGCTAGCCAAGTACTGCCTTTATGGGAGCGAGTGCGTGAATATTTTGCTCCTGCGCGAGATATTCGCCCTCGTCAGCTATCGATGATATATCAGGGAAAATCGCGCGAAATCGTCACACCTGATCTGGATGTGAGAGCAGCGCAGATGGATGAATATGAGCTGGTTCTTCCAGCAAGTATCGCCATGTTTACCGAAGAAGTCGGCTACGATCCCACAGCTTGCGGGAATTCCTATAAAAGGCGCGTGCAGAGCCTTATTGAGCAGGAATTTACTTTTGTGAAAATAGGCTACGATTTTCAAGGGAGTCCAAGAGTTGAATTTAAAGCAGATATTGGAGCGTATGCTGGCGGTGTTGCCCAAATTCAGGGAGTATGGGTACTTCCTGAACTGCGTGGGCAAGGAATCGCTGCTCCTTGTATCGCGTCTGTTGCGCGTATGGTACAGGCGAGGCTGGGTGCGACCGTGCATCTTTACGTTAACGATTTCAATCTCTGTGCCGTAAGATCCTATGAAAAAGCAGGTTTTATTCACGTAGGTGACTACGCCACGATTATGCTGTGAGTTTTAGTGTGAGAGGTCTGCTGTGCAGAGGTATTCCTTTGTGTAGAGGTATTCCTTCAAAAAATGTGAGTAGTGCTCAAAAATCGTTTTCAGATTAGGCAGCTGCGAAAGGCACAATAATATACGTGGATTTAGCAGTGCAAAGTGCGTCAGCGCAAACTATCGCAGTAAACTTCACGCCAGTCTATATTGCTTATACTCTTGCGTGGTGTTGCGTGCTTTTTCGTGCGCGGCATCGGATCATGTGCGTGCGCCAGCTAGGAGCGCTCTTATTTTTAATGCTCTATGCAGGGATAATATTATATTTCACATTTGAGCCGTTCGTTTTTACTCTCGGGCGATCTCACTGGAATGCAAATTTAATCCCAGCAATTGAATCATGGAAAATGCTTACACAGGGAGTGCTCTCCATCGCACTCTATAATCTTGTGGGAAACGTGCTACTCTTTATGCCTTTTGGGGCGATTCTTCCTGCAGCGTTCTCAAATATGCGCTCATGGTGGAGAGTTGGGGTATCAACCGCTCTCACGTCACTTTCGATAGAGACGCTTCAGCTTCTTTTCGCAGTAAGGCTTTTTGATATTGACGATATTATCCTCAATTCGATAGGCGGTATATTCGGCTATCTGTTTTGGCGTTTTGCTTGGCAGAAAATTGCTTGGCAGAAAACACATGCAACGCAGCAAATCAAGAGTGCGCGAAGCTTGCGTGCTGCGCAGGAGGGAGCATTGCAGAGGCATTCACAGTTCAATCAGAATCAACCAGCTAAAGCGCGAGAATCACTTTCGCTCACTTTCACAGGTATCGTCACATTCGCTGCATACATTGGCTTAGTAATCGGAGTTGTTTTTGCACTAGCTTTTTCTCGTTCTTTCTAAAAGGAAATTTTCGCACGGCACAGCCTAAAGATTCGATCACGCAGTGACGGTTTTAGCTAAGCCGTGCAGGCGCGATACCATAGAGCCATGCAAAAAATGAGCAATTTCTTTGTGCGCACACTGCGCGACAACCCTGCTGACGCTGAGGTCGATTCACATAAACTCATGGTTCGAGCTGGATATATTCGCCGCGTTTCTCCTGGTGTCTATACATGGCTGCCATTGGGGCTGAAAGTGCTGCGCAATGTGGAACGCATCGTGCGCGAAGAAATGGATGCTGCTGGTGCTCAAGAGCTGCTTTTCCCTGCGCTGCTTCCACGTGAACCATACGAGGCTACTAATCGCTGGGATGAGTATGGTCCTAACCTTTTCCGCCTCAAAGATCGCCGTGACGGTGATTATCTTCTCGCGCCAACGCATGAAGAGATGTTTACGCTTGCTGTGAAAGATATGTATAGCTCCTATAAAGATCTGCCGGCAATGCTCTATCAGATCCAGACGAAATATCGTGACGAAGCGCGCCCGCGTGCTGGTATTTTGCGTACTCGTGAATTCGTGATGAAAGATTCCTACAGCTTTGATATTGATGATGAGGGGCTTTCTGCGAGCTACGATTCTATGCGAACTGCTTATCAAAAGATTTTCACTCGTCTTGGTTTGCCGTTCGTGATTTGTTCTGCCACATCAGGTGCAATGGGTGGTTCGCGAAGTGAAGAATTCCTATGCCCGCTGCCTGCAGGTGAAGATACATTTGTGGTGAGCCCTGGAGGTTATGCGGCGAATACAGAAGCAGTGACGACTCCGCTGCAGCCAGAGCAAGATTTCAGCTCAGTTCCTTCTCCAGAAACTCTCGAAACTCCAGATGCAAAGACGATTGACGCTCTCGTCGATGTCTTTAACGAACTCCGCCCGCGTACAGATCGCCCTTGGCAGGCGAGTGACACATTTAAAAACGTTGTGTTTGTTGGTATACATCCAGACGGTGAGCGAGAGCTTTTTGTTGTCGGAGTTCCAGGAGATCGCGAAGTCGATATTAAGCGTGTTGAAGCGAATATGAGCCCGTTGGAAGTGGAGCTTGCAACCCCAGAAGATATTGCTTCCCACCCAGAGCTTGTGCCTGGCTATATCGGTCCAAACGTCATCGGTCCGCAGTCGCCTGCACGAACCACAGATGAGCATGGTCGTCTAGTGGGAGGAGTAAAGTTCCTTATCGATCCGCATGTGGCGCGCGGCAGCGCATGGATTACGGGTGCAAATGCTCCAGATCATCACATGATGAACTGCGTCTATGGTCGCGATTTTGAGGCTGACGGCACGATCGAAGCTGTAGAAGTTCGTGAAGGTGATGAAGCTCCAGATGGTAGCGGTGCACTCCGTATCGAGCGAGGTATAGAAATCGGGCATATTTTTGCTCTTGGGCGTAAATATTCGAAAGCACTTGGGCTCACAGTGCTGGATCAAAACGGTAAATCTGCTGTTGTGACGATGGGCTCATATGGAATTGGCGTCTCCCGTCTTGTTGCAGCGCTTATCGAACTTAATCATGATGATAAGGGCATTGTATGGCCGATAGATATTGCGCCAATTCAGGTTCATGTGATTGCGACAGGCAAGGGCGAAGAATTATTTGGAGCAGCTGAATCGCTCGCGGCGGCTGTTGAGGAAGCTGGTTATTCCGTCTTGTATGATGACCGGCCGAAGATGAGCGCTGGCGTGAAATTTGCTGATTACGAGTTGCTCGGCGCTCCTTATGCGCTGGTTGTAGGCAGAGGTTTTGCTGACGGTAAGGTGGAGCTGCGCTGCCGTGCAACGGGCGAATCGCGTGAAGTGAATGTGGCAAATGCTGTTGATGAGCTGGTCAATTGGATTACGCAAGCGCGTTAGCTCGTAATCTTCGCAGAAAATGAGCATAAATCCTATCAGTATGCAGTGAGTTTTGGCACAATGGCACTATGACTAATCATAATCTGCATACGACAGTCGTCGTCATTGGTGGAGGTCCTGGCGGTTATGAAGCTGCGCTTCAAGCTCGTATTCATGGGGCTCGTACAGTTCTTATTGAAGAGCAAGGAGCAGGAGGTTCGGCTGTTCTCACAGATGTGATTCCTTCTAAAACGCTTATCGCTTCGGCCGCATGGATGGATAACGTACGCCGTGCAGGAAAACTGCAGATTGCAGATGAGAGCGGCGAATATAAAGCTGATGTGCTTGGAATTTTTCGCCGTGTATCAAAATTAGCTGCAGAGCAGAGCGCTGAAATTTCGCAGCGTTTACGTGAAGCTGGAGTTGAAATTGTTCAAGGGCGCGCTCGCATTATGTCAGAAACTGGCGATAACGGGCGGCGTATCGTCATTTCAGATAAACATCGCTTTGAAGCCGATGTTGTCTTAGTTGCAACAGGAGCGCGCCCGCGCAAACTTCCCAGTGCAGTGCCTGATGGCAAGCGCATTCTCACATGGAAGCAGATATATCACATCAAAGAAGTTCCTGAGCATCTGATTGTGGTCGGTTCTGGCGTGACGGGCGCCGAATTTGCTGCTGCGTTCAATTCTGTGGGTGTGAAAGTTACTCTCGTGAGTTCACGCGATCGTGTCTTGCCAAATAATGATCCAGATGCCGCCGAGCTTATTCAGCGAGTCTTCGAAGATCGCGGTGTGAATATCAAGAGCAATGCGCGCGCTGAATCTGCGCGTGTTGAAGGAGATAAAGTAATCGTCACTCTTGGTGACGGCGAAGAAATCGTTGGTTCGCACGTGCTGATGGCTGTTGGCGCAATTCCCAATACAGATGGAATTGGCTTGAAAGAAGCTGGTGTGCAACTCGATGAGCGAGGTTTTATCGTCACTGATCGAGTCTCGCGTACAACGGCGAATCGGATCTATGCAGCAGGAGACTGCACGGGGATATTCCTCTTGGCATCTGTAGCGACTGCGCAAGGGCGCATTGCTATGGCGCATGCTCTTGGTGATGCTGTTGAACCGCTACGGTTAGATCAAGTTTGTGCAAATATTTTTACCAATCCCGAGATCGCTTCGGTGGGTGTGACGCAAGCGCAGGTTGATTCAGGTGAGGTTGATTGTGTGCAATATATGCTGCCAGTGCAGCGTAATGCTCGAGCTAAAATGCGCGGTATCGATGAAGGGTTTGTGAAAATTTTTGCACGCCGCAATACGCGCACAATCGCAGGTGCGGTTTTGTGCCTGCAGTATGCGGGAGAATTTATTTTCCCGCTTACTCTAGCTGTGCGCAACAGACTCACTGTTGATGAGTTTGCTTCAACCTTTACCGTTTTTCCATCGATTTCTGGCACGATCACCGAAACAGCGCGAGCACTGCACAAAATTGTTGGAGCAGAGGAGTAATACTCTCATCGTGTTTATGCTTGTGCTTTATGTGGCATAAACTAGTAGAGGGTAATCTTGCTGATATGTGCAGTAGATGCCAGCAAAGGAGCTGAGATTATGGTAGCAATGAAGCCACGGACGTCAGATGGTCCCTTAGAAGCCGAGCCTACTAATCGAGGTGTGACGCTTCGTATTCCTGTCGAGGGTGGCGGAAGAATAGTGCTGGATATGAAAGAATCCGATATTGATGAGCTATATCGCGTACTTGAAGATGTACGTAAATTGAGGGGAAAGACTTTTAAGCTTTGACGCCAAACAATATCCCATCGCTGATAGGAAGTAAGCTCGCAGTGATGCGCTCATCCGCAAGGAGTTCATGCCCTAAATCACGCAGGGCGACAGTTACCGCATCTCGGCGTACAGGGTCTGCTACGAGATCATGATTGAGGGCATGAGCTAGCACGAGCATTCCTCCAGATCGGAGCATACGCAACGCTTCTTCTGCGTCGCCTGCCGCTTCGAGGGGATCGCCGTCAAGTATCACGAGATCGTAAGAATTTGCTGCTAGGCGGGGGAGCAGATCAGCGCTACGCCCATTTATGAGGCGGTAACGCGCTGAGCGAATGCCGGCGGCAGTGAAAGCTTCGCGTGCGGCATTTTGAGCCACAGGCTCAATATCAATAGATGTGAGTGAAGAATCATCTGATGCGCTGAGCAGAGCCAAACCACTTACTCCTGTGCCTGTGCCCACTTCGGCAATCGCTCGTACAGAAGGAAGGGAAGCAAGGGTACGTAAAAAAGTACATACAGAGACTGCTAGCGCTTCGATTCCCAGCTCGGCTGCATTCTCGCGTGCTGTGCGAGCCGTATCTGTATCGAAAACGGCTTCTTCGGTGTAGAGCCACGAAGCTGCTTTATCTTGAGCCATGATATTCTCTTTCCCGCTATGCTTCATAGATGCCTGTTTGCAGGCTTAGCGTATCTATGCCGAAGCAATTTCTTCCATGTGTATGCCATCTATATGTATTATAGAGGCTTAATTCCAAGAGATCTTCCAGATAAGCCTCGCGCTCTGTGCGCCAACGTTTCTGCCGCTGCCCGCATCTGTTGAGCTGCTTCAGATTCGCCTTCTGCAATTGCAAGTGGCTTGCCGTGATCGCCGCCTTCTCGCAGCGCTTGTTCAAGAGGAACGCGTGCGAGCACTGGGATAGGGTAGCCCAGAATCTGCCCTAGGCGTACCGCCACAGCATCGCCTCCACCTGCACCAAAGAGCGGCATCTTTGAGCCATCTGGCATTGCGAGATAGCTCATGTTTTCAATGATGCCAACAACGCGCTGTTCGGTTTGTTGAGCCATTAACCCTGCGCGCTCGGCAACGTCTGCTGCAGCGCTTTGAGGTGTCGTCACCACTACGATTTCTGCTCCTGGAATGAGCTGAGCCACGGAAATGGCGATATCGCCTGTCCCTGGAGGAAGATCGATTAAGAGAGCGTCGAGATCTCCCCAGTAGACATCAGCAAAGAATTGCTGCAATGCTCGATGCAGCATAGGACCGCGCCACACAACTGGAGCATTTTCTTGCATAAACATTCCGATAGAGATGACCTTTACGCCGTGTGCAACGGGCGGGATGATCATATTATCTACTACTTGCGGAGCCGTTGTGACGCCCATCATCTGCGGAATTGAAAAACCATAAATATCCGCATCAACGATTCCGACGTTGAGCCCTTGCTTTGCCATCGCCGTCGCAAGATTAACGGTCATCGAGCTTTTTCCTACGCCACCTTTGCCTGAAGAAATCGCATAGACGCGAGTGAGGCAGCTAGGCTTGGCAAAAGGAATTTCCGGTTCAGGCCCACCGCGCAGTTTTTCTCGCAGTTCCTTCTGCTCCTCAGGCGTCATAGCTCCCATATCCACAGATACGTGTGTGACGCCTTCCAGTGCAGCTAGTTTTTCTCGGACATCTTGCTCAATATGCTGTGCCATCGGGCAGCCTGGAACTGTAAGTCGAATATGCACGTAAACAGATCCGTTTTCGTCAACGCGGATGTCGTGAACCATATTGAGGTCGGTGATTGGACGGCGGATCTCTGGGTCAATCACATGCGAGAGAGCCTCGCGTATCTCTTCTTCAGTAATAGCCATAGCTCTATCTTACGGGCGTTTCAGTTGCCCCTGCGAATCGGAGAGTGCTTCAAGCTGGGCGATTTTCTCTTCGAGTTTTTTAATTTCTGCATCTCGTTCGGCAAGAGCTGGGCTTAAGATGTGCGATGCTTCCCCAGACGCTATATCCTGCAGTAAATCTTGTAATTCCGAGCGCACAAAATCGCGTGTAGCAACGTCTCCTAATGCTAAGCGCAAAGCAGCAATTTCACGCGTTATATATTCAGTATCAGCCAAATTACGTTGCGTGAGCTGACGATCATTTTGAGCCGTCACGCGGTCGCGATCGTCTTGGCGGTTTTGTGCCAGCAGAATAAGAGGTGCCGAATAGGAGGCTTGAAGTGAAAGCATAAGCGTGAGCGCCGTAAACCCGATATCAGAGGAATCAAATCGCAAGGATTGAGGAGCAAAAGAATTCCACCCGATCCATAGCACCACAAAAATCGTCAAATAAATTAAAAACTGAGGGGTACCCGTAAAACGTGCAATTCTTTCGGCTGCGACGCCGGTTGCGTCACTGTCGAAACGTGCTCGCGTGAGTTTTCGCTCGTGCTTTGCCATGGGCTGTTCAAAGATATCTGCCATATCACTTCACCTCACCTTCTGTATTTCTGCTTGTATGGGTTTTCTCTGCGTCTTTTTCTTCTTCGCGTGCTACTAAATCTGCAGCATCGAAATCTTCTGCGTCGGGATCGTATTTCGCATCCATAGCTTCATCGAGCAGAGTCTCATCAACTTCACGCCAATGCTCAGGCAGGAGATGGTCGAGTACGTCATCGACGGAAACGACTCCCAAAAGAATTCCCTCATCAACAACGGGGATTGATGTGAGGTTGTACGTAGCAAGCAAGCGCGTCACGCGCCCGATTCCATCTTCAGGGGCAACAGGCTCAATATCTGTATCTAAAATACGGCCGATCATTGAACTGGGTGCTTCGCGCAGCAGACGCTGGATATGCACCACGCCGAGGAATTTGCCTGTAGGAGTTTCCAAAGGAGGGCGGCACACAAAAATCATTGATGCGAGTGCTGGGGGAATATCTGCGCGCCGAGCATGAGCCAAGGCTGTGGCAACGCTGGCATCAGGCGGCAGCACAATAGGCTCTGTCGTCATCAGACCGCCCGCACTGCGCTCACCGTAGCTCATAAGGCGGCGCACGTCGGCAGCTTCGTCTGGCAGCATTCGGCTGAGCAAAATTTCTGCTTGTGCACCAGGAAGTTCGGCAACAAGGTCTGCTGCATCATCTGGCTGCATCACTTCAAGCACATCGGCAGCGCGATCCACGCTCAGCGAACTCACAATAGCTACTCGTTCATCGTCGCCTAATTCTTCCAAAACGTCAGCGAGGCGCTCATCTCCTAGATGGTTAGCTACGGATATGAGACGATCTTCGGGTAAATCGCGCAAAACGTCTGCAACATCTGGAGCTTTGAGGTCTGCCAGCTGTGCTACAAGAGCATCTGCTCCCTGGTGTGCGAGCTTTGAATTTAATCCTGTGACAGCAGAAATAGGAGTGATGAGCGTATTGCCTGCACTGCGCGATCCTTTTTTCATACGCACAAATACTTCTGTCAGGCGCCATTCACGCAGACGTGTCTGCTCCATAGCCACGTCTTCAACAGTTGCTGTGCCTGTGCCGTCTTTGAAATGAACTTCACGATCGAGAATCTCTCCCACCACGAGAGATTCGATAGGTCGCTGAGAAAATCGGCGGATATTCATCAGACCAGTTGTGATGACCTGGCCGCCGTGAATTGCCGTTACGCGTGTGAGTGGCATAAATACTCGGCGTTTGCCCACGACTTCAATGACTAGCCCAACTACGAGAGGCTCTCTGGTGATCTGAAAAACTACGACTACATCTTTGACGCGCCCGATACGATCGCCGATAGGATCAAAGACGTCAGATCCTGCTAGGCGCCCAATAAATACTCGTGATCGCTGAGCTGTCGTTCGATTAGAAGCATCTGCGTGTGCCATAGCACTCCTCTCATACGGCATTTGATCTGTGTATCAGCTTGTGTGTAGCTGAATGTATGTGTATTGATTTTTTTCAAAATAAGCTGTTTATTTATGCTGATTTCGCTACTCTTTCAGCAGGCGAGCCATCCATGCTTCAACGTCGTCTGCTGTTCGAGGAATATTTTCAGAAATCCGACGAGCGCCCTGTGCAGTGACGACGATGTCGTCTTCAATCCTCACACCGATGCCTCGGAATCGCTCAGGAATTTTGAGATCGTCCTTGCGAAAGTATAGCCCTGGTTCGATAGTAAACACCATACCTGGTTCGAGCAGAGCATCTTGATAAAGCTCTCTCTTTGCTTGTGCGCAGTCGTGGACGTCGATGCCCAGATGGTGGCTCGTTCCGTGAGGCATCCAGCGGCGGTGGTATTGCCCGCTATCTGGCTTAAGCGATTCTTCTGCAGAAACTGGGAGCATACCCCAATTATCGAGATGTTTGGCAATCACCTCCATAGCTGCTGTATGTACGTCTTTGAATCGAACTCCAGCTTCGTTTGCTTTGGCAAGAGCGGCCTCGCATGCTTCGAGCACCGCTTCATATACTTGGCGTTGGGTGTCGGTGAAGTGCCCATTCACAGGGAACGTGCGAGTAATATCGGCAGTATAGAGAGAATCTACTTCTGCACCAGCATCAACGAGCACGAGATCACCTTCTCGCACCTCGCCATCGTTCGTAATCCAATGCAATGTGTTGGCATGATTTCCGCTCGCAACGATTGTCTCATATCCCAGCCCATTGCCTTCTTCGCGCGCTTTCGCTCCGAACGCTCCTTCGATAACGCGCTCTCCGCGCCAATGCTGCACAGCGCGAGGCAGGGAACGAATAATATCGTCAAAGCCTTCTGCCGTCACGGCCACAGCTTTTTCCATCTCCTTAATTTCCCACTCATCTTTGATAAGACGTATCTGGGAAGCTGCTTCAGCAAGTTGATCATCGAGCTGTGCAGCTGATTGCCCGCTCGGCAAACCATAGTCTGAGCGAAGTTCATCGATGAGAGATGTGATAGCTGGGTCTGCTTGTGCAATGATACGCAGCTGCAGCGAATTTGTGCCGAGGTCTTTTGCTAAATCGTCACGCAGTGAATCAATATGCTTTACGGTGATACCTGTGCTCACCTCCATATCTGCAGCGCTTGGGCGTGCTCCTACCCAAAACTCTCCGTGGCGCGGATCGGCATAAAACTCTTCGCTACTGCGAGAAACTCGTGGATGAAAATAGAGAACTGCCTTGTGCGTGGATTCGTATGAGAGTGACGGTGTATCTGGCTTGCTGCCGCTTGCTGTGCTTTCTGCTTTCTGAAGAGTAGGTAGAGGATCGAGTACGAGTATAGCGCCTGGTTCTCGTTCCCCTCCTAGACCTGTGAGATGCGCAAACGCAGAATGCGCACGGAAACGATAATCGCAGTCATTTGATCGCACAACTAGGTCTCCTGCTGGGATTACTAGGCGTTCTCCTGGAAACTGCGCCCCCAGTTTCGCGCGGCGTGCGGGAGTATAGTCGGCGACTTCGGCTCGTGCTGGGCCAGCAGGGCGTGCTCCCCAATCTTCGCCGATAAATGCTCGAAACTTTTCATTTTTTGGCTGCTGGCTGCGGTTATTTCCTCGCTGTGCAAGGCTCTGAGGTGCTTCTTCGTTATTCATATATCTATTATCGCACTGAGTATAGGTAAGAACGTAAAGTATTGAGTATGCGAATAGATCTACACACCCATTCCAATGCCTCGGACGGCACAGACGATCCATCTGACCTTCCGCATCTGGCTCGTGAGGCAGGACTTCACGTTATTGGTCTTACCGATCACGATACTGTGGCTGGATGGTCGCGTGCGCAGGCGCAGGTTTCCGCCGCAGGAGTATCTCTTGTGCGAGGTATGGAAATGACGGCGTATATGCCAGCAGATCCAGCTCGTCACCCTTTAGGGAAAACTCGGATAAGCGTGCATATGTTGGCGTATCTTTTTGATCCACACCACCCTCTGATGTGCGCACATATTGATCATATGATGCGAGTTCGCAGTGAACGCGCCAGAGAAATTGTTGATCGTTTAGCAAAAGATTATCCGATTCGTTGGAGTGATGTGCAGGCAAAAGTGAAGGGCAATGCTCCGATAGGGCGTCCGCATATTGCAGACGCATTAGTTGAATTGGGGATTGTGCCAGACCGTACATCTGCCTTTCGGTCAATTCTGCGATCGTCATCACCTTATTATGTGCCTAGCTCATCGCCCCTTGCAATGGAGGTAGTTGAATGGGTTAATGCAGCTGGTGGTAAAGCTGTGCTGGCACATCCAAAAGCTCGTGCACGCGCAAACTTTCTGTGCGATAGAGATATAGAAAAAATTGCCGAAGCCGGGCTATTTGGAATAGAAATTGCTCATCGTGATAATCCTGTGGAACTTCGAGGGCAGTTGGCGGATCTGGCTGAACGTTTGCAGCTTCGCCAATTCGGATCGAGCGACTATCATGGCACGGGTAAACCAAATGCCTTAGGAGAAAATACAAGCGATTCTCAGGTGTATCACGATCTTTTGAAAGGGGTATTTTTGCCAGTGATTAAACCATGAATGCGGCGCTTACGCTTTTTATTACGACTTTTGCGACGATGATCGTCATCATCGATCCCCCGGGAAATTTGCCTGTATTTATGAGTTTGACGGCGCCGCATACGCCGCAAGAACGCAAACGCGTGGCATGGCAGTCCAACGTGTTGGCTCTTGCACTCTTGCTCATTTTTGGTTTCTTCGGATTCCATATCTTCGGACTTATGGGAATCACGCCTGAAGCACTGCAAATTTCTGGCGGTCTTTTGCTTTTGCTAGTCGCGCTTCAGCTCCTCACGGGCGAAGTCTCAGACCCAGGGGAAGAAGGAGGGACTCTCAACGTTGCTGCAGTTCCGCTCGGCACGCCCCTCCTTGCTGGTCCTGGTGCAATTGTGGCGTTGATGCTTCAGATGGAGTATGCGCATGGAAATTTGCTGAATATGCTCGTTGTGGTGCTTGCAACTATTGCTGTGCTCACTATTTCATGGCTGTCGATGAATTTTGCGACGTCGATTATGAGAGTGCTTGGCGATTCTGGTGTTGCTCTCCTCACGAAACTATCAGGTATGCTGCTTGCCGCTATTGCAGTTCAGCTCATCATATCGGGCATTTTGAGTATCGTTAAAAGTCTTATGGCTGGATAAATATCCCTGCTGCGAAGATGAGGCGGAGGTAACGGCGTCACTTACGAATTCTGCGGCGCTCGCGATTGCGCTGAGGTTTTCTCTCAGTTTTGTTTTCTACCTTATGCGTGCGAGAGCGAGAAGATCGTAAGGTCTGGGTAGAGCGTGACGATTGCCTAGAGCTTGACGACTTTTTACCTCTCGAACGTCGCCCGCCCGTCTCTCCTAAATCTTCGATTTTTTCTGCGTCAAGCCCTGCTCGGGTACGCTGATTCTTTGGAAGTCGTCCTGTTACTTCAGCTGGAATATCAAGATCTGAAAAGAGATGCTCACTGGTGTGGTACGTTTCCACGGGATCTGCTATGCCGATATTAAGTTGGGCGTTGATCATAGACCAGCGGGGTGTATCTTCCCAATCCACAAAAGTGACGGCAGTGCCAGTATTGCCAGCGCGTCCTGTACGTCCGATGCGATGAAGATAGGTTTTTTCGTCTTCGGGGCATTGATAGTTAATAACGTGAGTGACGTCGTCAACGTCAATTCCTCGTGCCGCCACATCTGTTGCAACCAGTACGTCAATTTTTCCTTTACGGAAAGCGCGCAACGCCTGTTCGCGCGCGCCCTGCCCAAGATCGCCATGCAGTGCTCCAGCTGCAAAGCCGCGATATTTGAGTTCATCGACGAGTTTGGCTGCGCTGCGTTTTGTCTTTGTAAAAATAATAGTAAGACCACGATCTTTTGCTTGAAGAATGCGAGCTACAACTTCATCTTTATTTAATGCGTGGCAACGGTAGATAAGTTGTTTCGTTGTGTGCACTGTTGCGGAATCGTCGTGTGGATCTTGTGCGCGAACATGAGTGGGGTGGCTCATATAGCGGCGTGCCATTGCCACAACTGCTCCAGGCATTGTTGCAGAAAAAAGCATTGTGTGGCGGTTTGCTGGAGTTGCGGCGAGAATAGTTTCCATATCTTCTAAGAAGCCGAGATCCAGCATTTCGTCAGCTTCATCGAGGACCGCTACTTTTATATGCGAAAGATCGAGCGAATGCTGCTTCATTAAATCGATGAGGCGTCCAGGAGTTCCTACTACGATTTCTGCGCCCTTTGTCAGTGCGTCAATTTGCGGTTCATAGGCGCGTCCGCCGTAGACGTCAGCAATTCTGATCGAACGCAGAGCAGAGGCGTCACGCAGATCGCTGGCAACTTGTTGCGCTAATTCGCGTGTAGGTAAAACGACAAGCCCTTGCGGTTTTCCTTGAGCACTGCCGAGTGCATCCCAGCCATCTTCATCAGGGGCGATGACGCGCTCGATCATTGGGATTCCAAAACCGAGCGTCTTTCCCGTTCCTGTTTTAGCTTGCCCGATAATATCAGAACCTTTGAGAGCGATAGGGAGAGTGAGTGCTTGAATAGGGAAAGGGCGAGTGATGCCTTTGTTACTCAGCGCTGTGACTACCGCTCCTGAAATTCCGAAATCAGCGAAAGTGGCATTACCAACATCGAGAGTCTCGCCAGCGGTGTTGACGTCTGTTGCTTCATCGAGTTTATGTGTGGGAGCTTCGTCAATATGTGCAATTTCAGATTTTTGTGTCATATATAGGTATGCTTTCGCTGGGTTGATGTGCATAGTTGTATGCTCAGTTGTGTTGTGAGCGCTGCGTTGTAGCTGCTTCTTTCAAAATTTACACAAAGCCGAAACCGACGCGGCGCTGTTCTTCTTTGTCGATTTTCACAAACCCAAGAGAACGCGCAGGAATGATGAGGTGTTCTCCGTCTGTGCTAGTTAATTCGAGAGGCATTTCCTGCTGGACGGAATGTTCGACGGCACTGCGAATACTTTCTTCAGTGAGGTCTACATCGAGGCTTACAGGTGAGGCGATGCCGCGAATTCCAATAGTTATATGCACTGTCGCTCCTTTAAAGTGCGGCGTAGAGAGCCGCAACATATGTATATATCAATGAAAAGTTTTCTTCAAAGAATTATAGCCTGTAGTAATGCTAACTCTTGATAGATATTTTATCTGTAATGGCGCCGTAAAATTAGCCTCAAGCGAAATGCTGCGGTACGCTGCAAATTTTTTTCTCAGATTTTACCTATGTGCTCGTCTATGCTGATATTCAGACGCTGCTAGTTGCTTTGGGATCTAGTTGCTTTGGGATCGAGTAAACATAGCTGCAGCGAAGGGAAGTAAGGAGAAAATGGTGGTTCATATGCCGTTGGTATGGGATTTTTCCCAAGAGCAGGTAGTGGCATCGTGCGTACCAGGTGCAATACTTTCTGTGTACGGCGCCCCAAGCTCTGGAAAAACTGAAATACTTCAAGAGTGTGTGCGTCGAGCGATTATAAGAAATCCGCAGGCGAAAATTGCTGTTCTTAGCCCGGATAGACGCGCTGCAGGGGCTTTGCGAAATTCTCTATCGCGCAAGATTGGCGGTTTAGGGGAAAACGTTGTTGTGCAGTCAATAACTGCGTATGCGTTTTCTCTTGTGTCGCTATATGCGCAAAGGGAGGGGCGGCGTCCTCCTGTGCTTATTTCTGGTGCAGATCAAGATGCAATTCTTAAAGATATTTTTGATTTGGCAACGAGTGGATATCTTGCTGGCATTAACGATGAGGTGCTGAAAGAGTGCCATATATCAATGCAAACAACGCAGTTGCCAGCATTTCGTTCAGAGATGAGAGATCTTATTACCCGAGCTGCTGAGCTGTGTATTTGTGCGGATCGTCTCGCTTCTCTTGGTGAGCTGTATACGCAGCCTGTATGGAAGCTCGGAGCTGCCGTTATGAATTATTACGAGCAGGCGCTTGCTACTCAAGCTGCATCGTCACGAGATAATCCTGATCGGCTTGATCATTCGCGCGTTGTGAATCAAGCTGCTGAAGTTCTTATGCGGTGGGCTCAGAGTGCAGAAACGGAAAATACTGGTGGAATTGCTGTAGAGAAACCACGGTGGGATTTTGTGTTTGTCGATGACGTCCATAATGCGACACTTGCTTTGCCTAAGCTATTACAAGCCGTTATTGCTGATGGTGCCGCTGTTGTATGTTTCGGAAATCCCGATCAAGGAGTGCAGGGGTACCGTGGCGGAATTTCTAAAATGCTCCGTATTTTAGAAAAGTCAGCGGCAGATGGTGGTATTGGGGCGCAGCCGCTGTTTTTGGCATCAGCGTATGGGTATGATCCTCAGCTGGTTGCGTGTCAGCAAAAAATATGCGAAGCAATTGCGCCAGGAGGCGCAGCCTTTCATCGTGATGTTACAGTGCATTGCGCTGTGCAGAGCCGTGAAAATACAGATAGACCAACTCGTGAACAGGAGCAGGAGCAGAGTACTCCTGCAGAAAATGATTCTCCTGTTATTGCGTACACGTTTACAAACGAAACAGAAGAGCTTGCATTCATTGCTCAGCGTATTCTAGAGCTTCACGCTGAGCACGGCGTTCCTTTTTCCGATATTGCTGTGGTCACTCGCGCTCGCGGCGCTCACAGCGAAATGAGAGCGTCGCTTATTCGCTATGGAATACCAGTTGAGGCGCAGGCGTCAGCTCTTCCTTTACGCGATCAAGCTGTGATCGTTTCTTTTATGGCGTTGCTGCACCTCGCATTGGGAGATAGCGAATACTGTACTGCTGAAAATGCGCGGGCTGTACTTACTGGAGCTATACGAGGTATGGATTCTCTTACACTGAGATCTATAGCTCGCAGGATTGTTGCAGCTGCAGCAGAAAATGGGCAATATCTCAATGAATACGGTGTGTGGGAGCTATTTGCTCAAAATCCCTTGGATTCTCTCTTTGAATCTGAGCCTGATATACAACCTTTTATACGTGCAATAAGCAGCGTTCGCAAAAGCGTGAAGGAAGATAAGCCTGCTTCTCACGTGCTATGGGGTTTATGGAAGGAGTTGAATGTTGCGGAAAAGTGGCGTGAGATGGCGTTGAAAAATGGCACTGAAGCAGATCAATCAAACTCCTATCTAGATTCAATGATTCAGTTTTTTAGAGTTGCCCAACGTCTTTATGATCAGGATCCTCACAAAGCTGATATTCGCTCGTTTATCGAGCATATTGAGCATCAGGATCTTCCCGAAGATACGATCGCGGCAGTAGGGGCTGCTCGTGATGCTATAGCTCTGCTCACCCCGGCTGCTACTGTCGGGCGCTCGTGGCGGCATATTCTGGTTGTGGATATGAACGAAGGTGTGTGGCCGGATGTGCGGCTGCGTAACCCTATTTCTAAGGTTCCAGAGCTTGTGGGCACTATCGTGGATAGTATTCTAGCTAGTCAGGCGGTGCCTCCCAGTCAGCTTCGTGCTGAAGTAGTTGCAGATGAGCTGAGAATGCTTGTGCAAACAGTTTCACGGGCACGAGAATCTGTGACGTTTACGTGTATTGATTCTGCAGATACGATGCCGTCTCGTTTTATTTCATGGCTTACCTCTGGAGTATCTTCAAAACTTCAAACTGGTAATACAGAAAGAGGAAGTGAGCATTCTTCTGAAAGTAGTGTATGTGAACTTGTTCCTGTTGAACATACCGTAGATGTGCTGAGCGTGGAATCACTTATTGGTGATCTGCGCAAAGCTCGCGTACTTGGAGGAGAATATGCGCACTATGCAAACGATCAGCTTGAGAAATTAGTTGAAGCAGGAATAAAAACTGCTGATTCTCGCTGGTGGGCTGATGAAATGAGTGTCACGTACTGGTCAGAATCGATACGTGATTCTGATCGGGATACGCAATCGCTGCAGTGTGCGTGCAAAGATCAGAGGAAAAAAGAAAAAATAGAGAAGAAAAAGGTAGTTATTTCTCCATCAAAGGTAGAGTCGATGTTGCAATGCCCGCTCAAAGGGTTTTTGCAAGGTATCGGTGCAGAGGATTCTGATTCCACGATCGCCCAGAAACGTGGGACGTTAATACATAAAATTGCTCAAGATCATCCTCAAGGCGGAATTGATGATATGAAAAAAGAGCTTGAGCAGCTCTGGGAGCAGCAGATGGGTCTAGCTTCTGGAAATTTGGAAAGCGATCGTGAATTTACCAAAGCGCTCGGAATGCTCGACAAGCTCGATAAATATTGTGCTCGTGCGCCGAAAGATGTAGACGTTGAAAAATATGCTCGATATGAATCAGACGTGTGGAGCGTGAGCGCGAAGCTGGATAGACTCGAATTTTCAGATAGAGATTCTGGGCACGTCACAGTTGCAGATATTAAGACAGGAAGTGCAATAACAAAAGACGAAGCCGAGATAAATCCTCAGCTGCTTATCTATCAATGGCTGGTGAATCAGCAAGCTGTGCGTGAGCTGAAAATTCCAGATGGTGTTGATGCAGTTAGTACAGGTGCTCAACTCGTTTTTGTAGGAAAACAGGAGAGTGAATATGCGCAGATTCGATCCCAGCTAGCCTTAGATTCCGACAAAGAAAAGTATGTGCTTAGAATGCTGGATGCAGCTGCTGAGTTGCTTTCGCGCCAAGTTTTTTTTGCGCGAGCAAACAAGAATTGTGATAGTTGCTCCTTCATGTCCCTATGCCCAGCCCACGATGGTGAAAGGTTGTTTTCATGAGAAGCGGATCTGAAGTGAAGAAAAATACTATGCAGAAAAATATTGTGCACAAGGATAGCTGCAAAAAAGTGACAGAAGAGGCCGCTATATTTGAAGATTTTCTGCGGGTCTTAGATATCGATAAAGAGGGGAAGAGGCCAACTTCAGAGCAGGAGCGGGTGATACGTGCTAAAGATCGTACAATGCTCGTTATCGCAGGGGCCGGATCGGGAAAAACCGCTACGATGAGTCAGCGTATTGCTTGGCATATTGCTGCTGAAGGAATCAAACCAAGCGAGGTACTTGGATTGACTTTCACCCGAAAAGCCGCGGGTGAACTTGCTGAGCGAGTTCAGAGGTATCTCTATGCTCTCACATCGAATGCACATAATTTTCCTTATCTGAAAGCAGAAAGTGAGGAATTTGGGCGCCCCACAATTTCAACATACAATTCCTTCGCTTCAGATATTGCTTCATCTTATGCTTTGTTGATCGGTGAAGATCCTATGAGTGTGCTCATTAGCGAAACTCAGCGTTGGCAGATTATGGATAGTATTGTGCGGGCATGGGATACTCGAGATTCAGCTGCTGCGCCAAGCGGTGCTGCGTTTGATTCGGCACGTGTACTGGGTGCTCAATCAATAGATACAATTATCGATGTTGCGCTGAGTCTGGCTGCTGGAATTATTGATAACGGTTTAACGATTCAGCAGGTTCGCGATGAACTTATGAACGAGCGAGAGTCTATTTGTGCTCTTGATTCAGCAAAGACGGGTTTTAGAGGTAAGCCTTATAGTGGGACTGAGGTGAGCGCTGGTTTCAGTGATTTGAGAAAGTCTATACCTAATCTTGAATGCCGTATAGCTGCGCTCGATATTGTAGAGGCTTATTTTGCGTACAAACGCGAGAACGGATATATCGAATTTGCCGATCAAGTGGCATGGGCCAGGAGAATCCTCAATGAAGTTTCAGATATAGGAATGCAGCTTCGGAAAAAATACAGGCTCGTAGTACTTGATGAGTATCAAGATACGTCGGTAAATCAAGCACAGTTTTTATATTCTGCGCTAGCTCCCCGCGAGGGTGAAGATATATCTGTCTGTGCTGTGGGAGATCCAAATCAAGCAATTTATGGCTGGCGTGGCGCAGGAGCAAATGCGCTCGATGATTATAAAACTACTTTTTGTGTGCACAACGATGCTTGCTTGAGCTTATCTACTGCTTTCAGAAATTCATCGAATATTTTAGAGGCAGCTAATGCTTTAGTTGCGAGCGATATGTCTATAGATGTCCAATCTGTGCTGGAAAATGGTCGAGACGAAGCTAAAGTGAATGCTTTGGATCGTCCGTGGCTCAAGGATGTATGGCATCCTGCATCTTATATGCTCCAAGAATTGAAGCCAGGGCCATGCAATACAGAAGGGAAAGTTATTCATATTCACCGTACGTTAGGTGCAGATACATACGACGTCATAGCACGGCGTATAAAGGAAGAGTTCGATTCAGCATATGCGCGCTATCAGCACGAGCAGAAAAAACATACTCACAGTGGAAGCGGCAATTACGAAGCGCCAACAGCTGCAGTGCTTATTCGTAAGCGTAAATACGCAAAGGAAATGATAGAAGCCTTGAATAGATACGGAGTTCGTTTCGATTATCTTGGCGGAGATAGCGTTCTGGTGCAAAAAGAAATACGATTGCTTCGCTCATTCCTTGCTTGTTCATTTATGCCGCAGCGTAACGATGCATTTGTTTTTCTATCTCACTTTTACGGGATTGGTGCACACGATCTGCGCACTCTAACAGAAATTCGCAAAAAGCTTGATAACGCTGTTGTTAAGACGCACAACGATTCTTCGTCTGCTTCTCTTCGTCAGTTTCCTATCACATTTTCCGAAGTAGCTGAGTATCTCTATATGGCGTCTGCGCAAGACTCTGAGAAAGTCGATATACATCCATATGAAGGTGCTGGATTGGCAAACTGCGTTGCTCAATTGACTGAAACTGGTTATTTACGATTGTGCAAAATCGGCAGCATGTTGCGCGATATTCGATCTAAGACGATGGCTTCTGTGCCCGATATTGTGTGCTATGCGGCAGATCTACTCGATCTTCACGGGTATATTGCGGCACGCACATCAGGAAAAGCTCGTGCGAAACGAAATCTTGCTAAATTCATATCTTTAGCGCACGAATTTTTCCCTCTCGATTCAAAGAATTGTGCAGTTGGAGCGAATGGTATATCGGCGTTTTTGACTCAGCTGAATCACGCAGAAAAGAAAGAACGCGGAGAAGATGACGATTCGTCGACTGATCTTCCAGTATTTACCTGCGACGATATCGAGCCTGAGCATGGTGTAGTGCAAATTCTGACCGTTCATGCAGCTAAAGGGCTTGAATGGGATATAGTGGCTATTCCTGAAATGGTTGATGGGGAATTTGGCGCAGTTTCTTCAAAAAATGTAAAACCGTGGCATAAAGACAGTAAAGAGATTCCTTTCTCGCTGCGAGGTGATCGTCGCTACCTTCCGCAGTTCAATACACGTGTTTGCTATACAGATATTTCTAAGCTAACTAATGCCAATACGGCTGAAGCGGGATCTCGATATTTTTTATATAAAAATATTTCGTGCATGGAGTATGCCGATGAAGAGATGAAGCATTTAGCTTATGTGGCAATAACTCGTCCAAAGAGCTTGCTGCTTCTTGCTACCTACGATTACAAAGATGAGCAGAAAACCTCGAAGGTCTACGAAACGCTTCTTGAAGAAAATCCACAGCTTGGCTATATCGATGATTTGAGAAGTGATTTGAATAAAGAATGCCTAAGTGAACCATTGAAGAAATGGGAGCTGCCAAAAGGTCATGTTTTTATAGAAAAGATTATCGAGGCGCTTCACAAACAAGAAAAGCACGCAATGTCCGACGACCCTGATAACGATGAGAGAATCGCGACTGGGCGTGAGTTTGTTGCATGGATGCGAAAGCGTGCAAGTGAAAACGTTACTGATAGCGATAATACTGTGAGTAACGGCGCAAATGCGAGTATATGCGTCACTAAGAATACTGATCTTGATGCGATTGAGCAGTATCTGAGCCAGTATGCATCTGATTGTGAAATCCCGCAAGGTATTCCAGTATGGCCGCAGTCTGTGGATCGTTGTCTCATCAGCAAAGAGGACGTGCAAGATTTGTACCGATATAAATCTCCGCAGGATCTTGCGAAGCAATGGGAAAAAACTGTTGAGCGTCTTCTCTATCTGCAACGAGAAAGTTCTATTGCTGCAGACGTAGAATTTGATCATTTGACGGCTTCAGGAATTGTGCATTTGCAGGAGGATCCAGAAAATTTCTTAAGAAACCGTCAGCGTCCAATCCCTCAAGCTCCTTCTCTTTGCGCTGATCGTGGCACACAAATCCACGCTAAGATTGCTCGCTATTTTAATGCGCCACAAATGCTTGATATTGATTCAGTTGCGGCAGATACTACTATGCCTTTCGATGAATCGAAAGATATTTCCGACGATCGCATGGTGACGTTATTTGAGAGATTTACGAGCAGTGACTTTGCGCAGTATCCCGTTCTCGCTGTTGAAAAAAGCATAGATTATGCAATCGGTGATTATCCAGTGAGATGTGTGCTCGATGCTGTCTTTGATACTCGCAGTCTTGAGGGGTGTGCTCCTGTGACGATTGTCGATTGGAAGACTGGTAAACAGCCTGATAGTGAATCTTTTGAATCGCGCAGACTCCAACTAGCGATCTATCGCTATGCGTGGGCACATGCACATGCCATCAGTGTGGAAGATATTGATGCATTTTTCTATTATCTTGGCGAAGATGATCCGAGCCGTCGTCTACTTCGTGCTCCTGCTTTGAGCTATCAGGAGCTTGAAGAAAAAATTCGTGCTGCGATTAAGCAAGGGAAATTGAATGTGGGCAAATCTAGAAATATATAACTAATGCCGAGTGTGTGCGTGTATGCGTGTAGGTGTACGCATAAGCGTAGGTGTGTATATAAGCATATACACATGTGTGCGTATGCTTGCGTACGCGTACGCACACAATAGGCGCATAGGGCAGCGCACGCATAGGACAGCGCATGCTATTGGAGAAGTGTACTTATGTAGAAGCAGGCACGCGTGTAGAACCAGGCACGCGCTGCTTCCATGTTTTATGCCTCGTCAGCGCTCCATGCCATATCTGCTGTGTATGCCAGATCGGCAGTAAGTGCAAGATCGGCTGTAAGAGCAGTTTCTGGTGTTGTGCGAGAGGTCGATACTGGCGAAAGGCGATTGCTCAGGGGTGAAGAGGGCAGTGAAAGATCATCGTCGTCACTAGCATAATCATCACTATCGGGGCTAAGTGTATAAGAATACTCGGTGCCTTCAGCGTTATCATACGCTCCTTCGGTAGATGATCCGTCGGCAGATGAATAGTTGCTAAGAGCAGGAGATTCTATATGCCATGCGGGGCCCAGAGCTGTTTCAGGATCAGCCTCAATATCTGCTGCAAGCTTTTTGAGCATTATGTTCGCTTCGTCGCATATAGACCTATTGTGTGTGAGTATACCGTGCATAAGCCACTGAACGAGTGCAAATTCGCTCATAAATGTGGCGCGTTCGAGGAGATGATCATCAGGAGGTGTGGAGACGTTGTGCTGATAGGAATCAAAGAACTCCGAAAAGGCGTGAGCGTTTAAAGATGCCATAATTGGCGCAATATCAACAGCAGGATCGCCCACATGTGCTTCGCCAAATCCAAGTATTGTGCGCAGGGCACCTTCAGACCAAAGTAGATTTTCATCTGCAATATCTCCATGCAGAGGAACTTTTGCAAAAGTCCACAGGTCGGAATCGTCGAGCATGTTGAGCCATCTCCGGCGCAAAATTGCTGGAATAGATGCGGCGTCTACGGCGTCGTCAAGCTCGGTGAAGAGTCTGTCATGGACGGCGTGCGGATCGTATGATGGAAAGCCCGCGCTTGTAAAAATTTCAGGTTCAAGCGAATGCAGGCGTGCTAAAGAGCGCCCTAGCTCGCGTGCATGCACGGAAGTAAATTCCGCCCAGTTACTTGATTTCCCTAAGGGCGCTGGGTAGACCATAGCGCGCCGTCCCTCGTAGACGGCCCAGCCTTCAGGGTGAATGACATCGAATGAAAGGTGCCCTAGACGCAATTGCTCTAATAATGCTGCCGTGGCAGATCCTTCAGCTTCAAGAAGAGCTCCAGCATGATCCGTACGTGGATATTTGACAATCCAATGCTGCCCTTGCGCATCGACAATGCCAGAGAGAATATAATCACTCGTTGTGATAAAAGGCGGGGTTGTGCCCGCAACCTGCAAACCGTCGATTGCCACCACGGCAATGGCTGCCATATGGAAAGGAGATATATTCACGCATCTAACCTATCAGGATGTGTGCTTGTGCGTGAGAGGTGCTCGCCCTAATTTTATAAATAGCGAGTTTTTCTTATCTGTATAAAGGGTACATATAAAGTGTACCTGTACGGAATTTGTATGAAATTTAACGCGGCGGCCTACGCTATTGGGCTATGCATCGTGAAAAGAAAAAGATAGAAGCTTTACTCTTCGTGGTGTTTGAGAAGTTCACTGCTAGACTGAGACATTGTGGCTATAGATTATCAGCAAGAACTCGAAGAACTCCGTCGTGTATATTCTCAGATTGCGGCAGTAAAAGATGCCGATGCGTTGAAGCAGCAGATTGTAGAACTCACTGAGCGTTCCTCGGCGCCTGATTTGTGGGATGATCCAGATCAAGCGCAAATCGTCACCAGCAAACTTTCGCACGTCCAATCTGAGCTCGATAAACTCAGCGAAATGAATGCGCGCATTGAAGATATTGAAACTCTGCTCGATATGGCAGAAGAAGAGGCTGTTACTGACGCGGATACAGCAGCCGAGCTTCGCGCTGATGCTGAAGAACAAATTGAGCTGCTGCGCGCAGATCTATCAGAATTAGAAGTGAAGACTCTTCTTAGCGGCGAATATGATGAGCGCAATGCTGTTGTGACGATTCGCTCTGGTGTGGGTGGAATTGATGCCGCAGATTTTGCTCAAATGCTTGAACGTATGTATTTGCGTTGGGCTGAGCGGCATGGCTATCCCACCAAAGTACTCGATACGTCGTATGCGGAAGAAGCAGGCATTAAATCTGCAACTTTTGAAGTGCAGACTCCATACGCGTATGGCACTCTTTCGGTTGAAGCAGGCACTCACCGATTAGTGCGTATTTCACCTTTTGATAATCAAGGGCGGCGCCAGACCAGCTTTGCCGCGGTAGAAGTTATTCCGTTGATCGAGACAACGGATCATATTGATATTCCAGAATCTGATCTCAAAATAGATGTGTTTCGTTCCTCAGGGCCTGGAGGTCAGTCGGTAAACACTACGGATTCGGCTGTGCGAATGACTCACCTTCCTACAGGCATTGTGGTGAGTATGCAAGACGAAAAATCTCAGATTCAAAATCGTGCTGCTGCTTTGCGCGTCTTGCAATCTCGATTGCTCATGCTGCGGCGTGAGGAAGAAGAAGCTAAAAAGAAAGAGCTTGCTGGTGACGTCAAAGCCTCGTGGGGCGATCAGATGCGTAACTACGTCTTGCATCCCTATCAAATCGTAAAAGATCTGCGTACAGGGTATGAAGAGGGCAACACAGACGCCGTTTTTGATGGTGAAATAGATTCATTTATTGACGCAGGAATCCGTTGGCGTGCAGGCGCCGAGAGCTAGAGGCGTGCGGCGTACGGTGCGAGCTATATCCACGTAGTGCTAAATGCGTGCAGAGCTAGCCGCAGGAAATTCTGTCGGTATGCTCATCAGTGGTGAGTAGCGAGTAGCGAATAGCGAGCGCCGATTGTGCATAGAAGCTATGCAGAGAATTATTCAAGCTAGTAAATCTAGTGCATAGAGCTATTGCGGAGCGTGCGAATCGCCTCGTGTGGCGGCGTGCCTGATTTTAGAGTAGTTTGAAATCACTTAAAGTGAATATGAACTTTAGTCGATTAAGGCTGGAATGGTTAATGATCACATTTGAAAACGTTTCTAAGGTGTACGTCAAAGGGAGTGCGCCAGCGCTCGATCGTGTATCTCTCAATATTGAGCGTGGAGATTTCGTCTTTTTAGTTGGCGCGTCAGGCTCTGGTAAATCTACTATGCTCTCCCTCGTCTCTGCAGAGGAACGTGCGACTGCTGGCAAGGTTTACGTATTAGGTAAGGATCTTTCTAAACTTTCAGATCGTCGGGTTCCAGCTCTGCGCCGCCAGATGGGCTATGTGTTTCAAGATTTCCGTTTGCTTGAAGATAAAAATGTATTTGATAACGTTGCTCTCGCAATGCAGGTGATCGGGCGCCCTCGGCACGCGATTGTTAAAGAAGTTCCTAAAGTACTGGATCTTGTGGGGTTGAAAGGTAAGGAGCGCCGTCGCATTCACGAGCTTTCTGGTGGTGAAATGCAACGTGTCGTTATTGCCCGTGCGATGGTTAATCGTCCAGATTTGTTGCTGGCAGATGAGCCGACTGGCAATTTAGATCGCGAGACAGCGCTCGGGATTATGCGCTTGCTCGACCGTATTAACCGCACAGGGACAACCGTTGTGATGGCTACTCACGATTCGGCGATTGTGGATCAGATGCGTCGTCGAGTGATTGAGCTTGTAGATGGCAAGATTGTGCGCGATCAAGAGCGCGGTGCCTATGGAGGGATCGACTAATGCGACTTCGTTTTATTTTGTCTCAGACGTGTAAAGGTATTCGTGGTAATTTCGCGATGGCGTTTTCTGTCACGTTGGTGACGTTTGTCTCGCTTCTCTTTCTTGGTGCGTCTGTGATGCTTCAGTGGCAGATCAACAATCTCAAAAACGATTGGTACGATAAAGTCGAAGTTTCTGCTTTTATGTGCCCTGAAAATTCTGTTTCTTCGCAGTGCGCTGGCGGAGAGGCTACTAAAGCTCAGATCGACGCAATCGAAGCATACCTCAACTCCAATGAGATGAAACAGTATGTGGAAAAAGTTTATTTTGAGAGTAAATCTGATGCTCTCGCAGCTTTTAAGAAGCAGATGAAAGATACCGTGTGGGCTGACGCTATGACAGAAGACCAGATGCAGGCTTCTTTCCGAGTGAAGCTCATCGATCCGCAGCAGTACGCGATCGTTGCTGATGCGCTTTCAGGGCGAGATGGCGTGGAATCTGTGCAAGATCAGCGCGAACAGCTAGAGCCTCTTTTTAAGATATTGAATCGTTTTACGCTGGTTTCTGGCGGTTTGGCTGTGGTGATGGTTGTGACGGCGATGCTTCTGATTCCTTCTACGATTCGCCTCTCGGCAATGTTTAGGCGCAACGAAACAGAAATTATGCGTTATGTGGGCGCGTCAAATCGTATGATTCAGATGCCGTTTATTCTGGAGGGAATTTTAGCGTCTCTCGTCGGTGCCGTGTTTGCTATTGGTTCTTTATGGTTGATTGTGGGCGTCTTTATTCGTGATTGGTTCCAAGGTTCGTGGGTAAATGTGGTGACGGGTGTTGATGTGCTCGTGCTTGCTCCGTTCTTATTAGCTGCAGCTGTGCTTATTGCTTCGGTTGCTTCGTTTGTGGCTCTTCGTAAGTATACGAAAGTGTGATTTTCTGCAGGGCTGCGTGGAATAAAGGCATACAGATATGTGTGAAAAGCTAAGAAGTGGGTGTGATATGAAAGCTAAAAAGACGAAACGAGTAGCTTTAGCAGTGGTCGCTGCATTGGCACTCTGTGCGACGATGACTCCAGGAATTGCTGTTGGGGAAAATCGAGATGATTTAGCTAATGCTCAAAAGAGTAAATCGCAGAAAATTTCTGAGCTTAAAGCTACTCTTGAGGGCGTGTCTGCAGATCTGCGTGAGGCCTATTTAGTGCTTAGTGATACGCGTGAGAAAATTCCAGGAGCGGAAAAGGAACTTGCGGCAGCTGAAGCGGAGCTTTCTGCAGCTCAGCGTAAAGCGGAAGCTAAGGCTGCTCTTCTCGATGCTTCAGAAAAAGAGTTATCTGGTATTCAAGGCGATTTGAATGTGGTCACTAAGCATGCTGAGAACGCTGGAAATTCTCTCGCAGAGCTTGCAAGATCGACGTATCGCGGTGAGACTGTGCCATCTACTTTGGATTTGCTTGTGGCTTCAGCTACTGTGCAGGAATTTTTGGATTCTTATCGAGTCAACGAAGCTCTTACTCGCAGCCAGGCTAGTGCATTGGCGCAATTTGAGCAGCGCAGCGGGCAAGCGAAAAACAGTGAATCGCGACAAAATGCAGTGCGAGCGAGAGTTGCTGAGTTGAAACAAGAAGCGGATCAGCTTCTTGCTGAGCAACGCGAAAAGCAAGCTCAGGCTCAGGCGAAACGTAATGAACTAGCTGAGCTGGAAAAAACTATTTCTGAAAAGTCTGTTCTTCTTGAGAGCAGGAAGTCTGAAATGCAAAGCGCTGTTGATTCTGAGCAGGCAGAATACGATAAGATTACTGCTCAGATTGCTGAAATTGATGCCGCTAATCGTGCTTCTGCCGCTCAAAGTGGCGGGCAGTCAGGCTATTCTGGCGGCGGTGGTTTTATCCAACCGCCGATTCGTACTTCTTTATACGTGACTTCACCGTTCGGGTATCGTATACATCCTGTTTTGGGGTATTCGAAGCTGCATTATGGTGTTGATCTTGCCGCTGGCTGCGGAACGCCTCAGTATGCGGCAGCTCCAGGCACTGTTGCTTCTGCAGGATGGATTGGTGGCGGCGGCAACGCAGTTACGATTAATCATGGGTATGCTGAAGGTTCTTCGTGGGTGACGCGCTATATGCACTTTTCTTCACTAAATGTTTCTCCTGGTCAGTACGTCGATCGAGATACTGTGATTGGCTATACTGGAAGTACGGGTATTTCTACGGGGTGCCATGTTCATTTTGAAGTATGGCGTGATGGGTCTGTGCAAAATCCGATGGACTATATCGGGTAGCTAGATACCATATAAACCGTTTTGCTATACGGACGTATAGTGTCCGAAAAGTGGCGCTTAAAGCTACTTTTTTCTTCTGCTAATAAACTTTTGCTGTGCGAAAAGTAAAAACACCTTTTATGATTCGGGCGGTGCGGCATGAGTGGTGACGGGCAGCTGACGGCAGTACTGGATCCCTTGGATTGCGGTCAAGATGAATGCGGTGCGTGCGGCGTGTGGGCTCCAGGTGAGCAAGTCGCTCATCTGACCTATTTTAGTTTGTACGCGCTTCAGCATAGAGGGCAGGAAGCTGCTGGTATTGCAACAAGTGACGGCAAAAAAATACTTGTTTATAAGGATACAGGGCTTGTCTCTCAAGTATTCAACGAAGAGTCTCTGGGAACCCTTAAGGGGCATATTGCTGTGGGGCATACGCGCTATTCCACTTCAGGAGATAAGGGGTGGATTAATGCGCAGCCTATGCTAGGGCCAACAGAATTTGGCACTGTTGCCCTTGCTCACAACGGGAATCTGGTGAATGTCGAAGAGCTTATTGAGCGTATCCGAGCGTTGAGTGGCGATGATCTTTCAGGTGAGTTAGGGCATGGTTCTTCTACTGATACAGCGGTAATGACTGCGCTGATGGGAGTGCTGAAAGGTTACGATAATCTCGAGGATCTTGCCGTTGCTATGCTGCCGATGCTTCAAGGTGCCTTCTCACTCGTTTTTATGGATGAATCAAAGCTTTATGCTGCTCGTGATCCTAACGGGTTTCGTCCGCTGGTGCTGGGGAAATTGCCAGGTGGCTGGGTTGTTGCTTCTGAAACTGCTGCTCTCGATATTTCTGGTGCCGCTTTCGTGCGTGAAATTGATCCTGGCGAACTTATTGTGATTGACGAGAGTGGTGTGCATTCGCGGCGTTTTGCGGATCCCACTCCCCATGTGTGTGCGTTCGAGTATGTATACCTTGCGCGTCCAGATACGCAGATCAACGGGCGGCGTATCAATTCAGTGCGCAATGCGATGGGGCGTCGTCTGGCAATTGAGCATACAGTAGACGCTGATATTGTGATTGCTACTCCTGATTCTGGCACGCCTGCAGCAATCGGTTATGCCCAGGAATCTGGTATTCCTTTTGCTCAAGGGTTAGTGAAAAATGCGTATGTTGGGCGCACGTTTATCCGCCCGACTCAAGCAATGCGTCAGATGGGCATTCGTCTTAAACTCAATCCTTTGCGTGAGGTAATCGAAGGCAAGCGGATTGTGGTAGTTGATGATTCGATTGTGCGGGGCAATACTCAGAGGCAGTTGGTTGCAATGCTCAAAGGAGCAGGTGCTGCTGAAGTGCATGTGCGCATTTCAAGCCCGCCAGTTGTGTGGCCCTGTTTCTTCGGCATTGATTTTCCTACTCGCGCTGAGCTTATTGCTAATAACCTCAGTATTGATGCTATTAGAGATTCTCTTTCTGCTGATTCTTTGGGCTATCTTTCTCCTGAAGGAATGTATGAAGCAATTGATCTCCCGCTCGAGTCTCTATGCACGGCGTGTTTTTCGGGGAAGTATCCTGTACCGATTGATCTGCATAAAGATTATTTGGCACGCAGCTGCTAGAGCTTAGGCTGTGCTGTAGCTGTGTAGCTGCAGATTGATCGCTTATGTAGTGGGCATAAGGCGCTTTCTCTTTGCTGTTATATGTTGCGCACACGCGGCGCGTGCTTGATGTGCCCTCTATGATTTATGAGCAGATTGCGCCTGTTTTGGCGATATTGTGCAACGATGTTGCTCGAGCTTTGAGTCTTTGCCCTGAGCTTTCTTGAGCTTCCCTGAGCTTCTTGGAGTGTTCTTGAGTATCTTTGAGTATTTACCCTGAGTGTTTAAGAATCTTATTCGGTGAGTTATTGCGCATATTGGCTCTAAAGCTTACGCAGGTAGATCGTCTCTACAGAGTGGTCGGCGCCCTTGGTGAGAATGATAGTGGCGCGACTGCGTGTGGGCGCCACGTTTTCGCGCAGGTTTGGAAGATTGATGGTACGCCAGAGGCGGCGAGCAGTATTGTCTGCTTCTTCGTCGCTCAAATCTGCATAGGAACGGAAGAAGGAGTGCGGGTGAGTAAACGCAGTTTTACGCAGATTTCTAAAGCGATCCATATACCACTGTTCGAGTGCATCTTCAGGTGCGTCAAGGTAGATAGAAAAATCAAAATAATCAGAAACTGCTCGAAATTCTCCGTCGCTGCTGCTCATTCGCGGAGGTTGTAAAACGTTGAGACCCTCAACAATAAGTACGTCTGGGTGATCGACAGTGATCCATTTTCCTGGGACGATATCGTACGAAATATGGTCATATACTGGCACTCGTAGATTTCCTACGCCAGATTTTACAGCAGAGAGGAAATTCAGCAGGGCATGCCGATCATAAGATTCTGGAAAACCCTTGCGATCCATGAGCCCATGTTTGGTGAGAGTGGCATTAGGGTAAAGAAAACCGTCAGTCGTCACCAAATCGACGTGCGGAGTCTGCGGCCAGCGGCGCATAAGCTCGCGCAACAGGCGGGCCGCAGTTGATTTGCCAGCAGCCACAGAACCAGCAATGCCAATAATCCACGGCGTGCGATGCTCAGGCAAGCCAATAAAAGAGTGAGATTCACTCATAAGCCGCCCGGTATGGCGAGCATACATCTGCATAAGAGCTGATAAAGGGCGATAAACAGCATCTGCTTCGGTAATGCCAATCGGGTCGCCCAAGGCCGCTAAAGCTCGTACGTCTTTATCTGTGAGCGGCAGTTCGGTTGTCGCTGCCAGTGCTCGCCACTTAGTGCTAGAAATCGGCATAAACGTGGAAAGCGGGGTAGAGCGCTGTATATGAGATGGATTGATCGGACCGTGTGCCTGCTCGGCAGCGCTGAAGGATAGCGTCATATAGGTAGTTTCTCATGTTCGGTGAAATAGTGCACAGCGGAGGATGAGCGTTGTGCAGATTGTGCGCTTGACTTTTTGTGCCAGCTTCTTACGGAAATTGATCTCGGTGAGCTAGTGTGGGTATATGTGTGGAATTGTTGGATATATTGGAGCACGCGAGTGTGGCGGCACTCCTTCAGATATTGTTCTCGAGGGGCTTGAGCGTTTAGAGTATCGCGGTTATGATTCGGCAGGAATCGCAATCGTCGGCGATCACGGCATCGATCTTCATAAGAAGAGTGGACGGGTAGCGGATTTACGCGCGGAGATAGGTGAGAGTGCGTACAAAAGCGGGTATTGCGCTATCGGGCATACTCGCTGGGCTACTCATGGAACTCCTACAGACGAGAATGCTCATCCTCATTTCTCGCAGTTGCACAACGTGGCAATTGTCCACAACGGAATTATCGAAAATTTTGCGGAGCTTAAAGATGCTCTTATGCGTGACGGCGATACGTTTCTTTCCGATACAGATTCGGAAGTTGCAGCGCACGTGCTCGGGCGAGAATACGAGAAACACGGGAGTTTGCGCGCTGCTATGCTTGCAACAGCTGCCCAATTGCAAGGTTCTTTCGCTCTGGTCGCAATTGCAGCAGAAGAGCCAGATGTGATTGTTGCTGCTCGGCGTAATTCTCCACTCGTTGTTGGGATTGGTGACGGCGATAATTTCTTAGGTTCCGATGTGTCGGCATTCGTGGGATATACGAAACGTGCGATGGCTATCGGGCAAGATCAGATTGTGGTGGTGAAAGCCGATAGCATAGAGTTGCTTAATTTCGATGGCACGCCAGCAGAAGGTGAGATTTATACTGTGGATTGGGATCTCGATGCTGCAATGACTGACGGCTTCGATACTTTTATGGAAAAAGAGATTCATGAGCAGCCCAAAGCCGTGGCAGATACGCTGCTTGGGCACACCACCCAGCATGGATATCTCAAACTTGACGATATGAATATCAGTGAGGCAGAGCTGCGCACAATCGACAAAATTATTGTAGTAGCGTGCGGTTCTGCAGCATACGCAGGGCACGTGGCTAAATATGCGATTGAGCACTGGTGCCGTATTCCTGTTGAAGTGGAGCTTGCTCACGAGTTTCGCTATCGCGATCCAGTTGTAAATTCTAAAACGCTTGTTGTGGCAATATCGCAGTCGGGAGAAACAATGGACACTCTTATGGCTGTGCGTCACGCTGCCGAGCAAGGCTCTCGCGTGCTCGCAATCGTCAACGTCTACGGTTCAACAATTGCCCGTGAAGCAGATGCTGTGCTCTATACTCACGCTGGCCCTGAGGTAGCAGTGGCATCTACAAAAGCATTTGCAGCGCAAATCACAGCTGCATATCTTCTCGGTCTTTATTTGGCTCAGCTGCGAGGAAATAAATACTCAGATGAGGTTGCTACCTATCTTGAGGAGCTTTCACGTATGCCAGGCAGGATTGAGCAGGTCTTGAGCGCACAGGAAGAAATTAAAACTCTAGCTGAAAAATTTTCCGATATTGATTCTGTGCTTTTCCTTGGGCGGCACGTCGGTTTTCCGATTGCTCTCGAAGGAGCGCTTAAACTCAAAGAACTTGCTTATATTCACGCGGAAGGTTTTGCTGCTGGCGAGCTTAAGCACGGTCCTATTGCTCTTGTCGAGGAAGATTTGCCAGTGTTTATTATTGTCCCTACTCCTCGGCGTCCACTGCTGCATTCCAAAGTGGTTTCAGCTGTAGCGGAAGTGAAAGCGCGTGGAGCGAAGATAATTGCTCTCGCGGAGGAAGGCGATCATGCTGTCGATCAGCAGGCAGACGTCGTGATTCGAATGCCTCAATCTACGCCCACATTGATGATGCCGCTCGTCACGATTGTGCCTTTGCAAATTTTTGCGTGTGAATTGGCAAAACGCAAAGGTTACGACGTTGATAAACCTCGTAATCTCGCTAAAGCCGTCACAACAGATTAGAGAAAACAAAACTGAGAGTATTCGCGCGGTGTGCCAGCTAAAATAGGCACTATGAAACGAGCCTATCGGGTTGATGATATACGCGCAGCTGAGCAGCAGCTTCTCGATCTCGGTGCGCCTTTGATGGAGCATGCTTCTTATGCGGTTGCGATGGAGGTAATCCATCATCTCAAAGCAGCGGATTGCCGAGTTCCTGGTTCTACGGTCATGGCTCTTGTAGGAGCAGGAAATAATGGGGGAGATGCTCTCTACGCATCTGCTGCCTTAGCGCGTCGTGGTTTGGCGGTGAGGGCGATCTGTTTCGGAGAGCCTCACGCAGCAGGGCTTGCAGCAGCTCAGCGTGCTGGAGTTCGTATAATCCGCAATCCCGATAAAGCATCCCTTGAGCAGATTGCTGGTGCAAGTGGAGTGTGGATTGACGGTTTGCTGGGAATCGGCGCTCGTGGGGCGATTCGAGAGCCGCTCGCAGGCGTCATTCGTATACTCAATCATCTTCGAAATTCCAGTGCTGCGCAGCCGTGGGTACTGGCTGTAGATGTGCCGTCTGGAGTCGGAATTGATGACGGTACGCTGCCAGGAGTTGCTTTGCGTGCGGATGCGACGGTGACGATGGGCGCTGCCAAACGTGCGCTATATTTGCCGCCTGCCTGTGAGTATGCTGGGCAGATCGTCGCGGTTCCTCTTGGTTTTGAGCCGTATCTTAGCGCCGATCCTGCGCTTGTGAGCCTGACTGCTGCTGATGTGCGTGATCTATGGAAAATTCCAGGAAGTCACGACCATAAATATACGCGCGGAGTATTGGGAATTCTGGCAGGTTCTCGCACATACCCAGGAGCTGGGCTGTTATGTGTGGCAGGAGCGCGCGCAGTGGGCATAGGTATGGTGCGCTATCTGGGTGACGTAGGTGGTGTCGTCACTTCCTATCCAGACGTCGTATGTGCGCCAGGGAAGGTGCAGGCATGGGCACTCGGATCTGGCTTAGATTCCCTCAGTGAGGCATCTCGAATACTGCACAATGCTCTCGCTGAAGGGTATCCAGTTGTGTGCGATGCTCGGGCAATAGAGCTAATTTATGATGATGACGTGCCATCAACTGTTGTGATAACTCCTCACGCAGGAGAGTTAGCTGCGTTGCTTCGGGCGCGAGGTGAAGATATTACGCGTTCTGATATTGAAGCTGCTCCAGCGCGCGCAGCAAGACTCGCAGCTGCGCTCACGGGTGCAACGGTTGTGCTTAAAGGGGCTGTCAACGTTATTGCCGCTACGCACGGGCCGCTTTATACACAAGGGGGAGCGCCTGGATGGCTAGCGTCAGCAGGTGCTGGAGACGTGCTGGCTGGAACGATAGGCGCTCTGCTTGCGATGTATGGTGACGAGATTCAGGCACGTGGGGAGTGTGGCGATCTGGTACCTCGGCTGGCTGCTGGTGCATGCTGTGTGCATGCACAGGCCGCTCGAGACGCGGCTCAGGTTAAGAAGGGATTTGCAGGGCGTCCTATAACGGCTGGAGAGGTTGCTGATCATATTGCGCAGACGATTTTCAAAATCCTAGGCAACGAGTCTTACTATTAGTAGGAAGATGAGGAGCGATGTGATGGCTAGCTGTAAGCATTCTAAGAGTGCTCATGTATTTCATTCCAAGGAATACTATCCTTCGCGCGCTCAGATTTCCCGCGCAGCTTTTTGCCACAATCTTGCGCGCGCTCGCGAATATGCTGGTGATGCTGAGGTAATGGCAGTTGTTAAAGCCGATGCTTACGGGCATGGAGCAGAAGAGATTGCTCGATGGGCGCAAGCTGAAGGCGTGCAGTGGCTTGGGATTGCACAGCTGGGTGAAGCTATGGCACTTCGCCGTAAAATTGGTGATGGTACGCATATTTTGAGCCTTATGGCAGAGCCTGATGCCCCTTTATCTGAGGCTCTTGAATTAAACATTGATCTAACGGTGAGTTCTGTAGAATTACTGGATCGAATTTCTCGTGCGAGCGCTGAGTGTGCGATAGCTGCGCGGGTGCATATAGAAGTTGATACTGGTATGGCTCGCGGCGGTGTAAACATCCAGGATTTTCCAGAATTTGCCCGAAATCTTGCGGATTATGAGCAAAGTGGTCTCATTGAAGTGATTGGATTGTGGAGTCATTTGGCGTGTGCTGATGAACCCGATTCGCCAGTGACTGCTGAGCAGGTCAAACTTTTTGAACAGGCGCGCAGCATTATGAGCAGTGCTGGCATTCGTCCTGAGTTTGTGCATTTAGCGGCGTCAGCAGGTATGATTTGGCATCCTCATACACGATATACGATGGTGCGCCCAGGGATTATGCTTTATGGGCTGAGTCCAAATCCGCAGGTAGCGACTGCGGCAGAACTTGATCTTCAACCTGTGATGCGTCTTGAAGCTTCTGTGGTGTCTGTGCGAGACGTGCCGAAAAATACAGGGGTGAGCTATGGGCATACTGCTCATACCGATGATGCTGCTCATCTGGCAACTATTCCTCTCGGGTATGCAGATGGTATTCCTCGAGCAGCAAGTAATTGTGCGTATGTGCAGCTTAATGATCAGATGTGTCCGATTATTGGGAGAGTCTGTATGGATCAGTTTGTGATCGATGCTCCGGGGGCACGCCCTGGAGATACTGTTACGTTATTTGGGGCAGAAAACGATTCGCCGAGCGCTGATGATTGGGGGCGCTATGCGGGGACGATCGGATATGAAATAGTCACGAGGATCGGCATTCGAGTGCCTCGCGAGTATTGCGATGATGAGTATTGTGATGATGGGTATTGTAACGATGAGGAATGAGAAGAAAATTATGCAGATAATTGTGCCAACAGTTGAAGCTATTCAAGCAGTGGGAGAAGCGCTTGGTGCAGCAGCTCAGCCAGGAGATTTAGTGATGTTAAACGGTCCGCTGGGCGCTGGTAAAACTACGATGACTCAAGGAATTGCGCGGGCGCTGGGTGTACAGGGAAGAGTGCAAAGTCCCACGTTTGTGATCGCGCAGATTCATCGCGGCGATATATCTTGCGGCACAGGTCTTGATCTCGTTCATGTGGATGCTTATCGTTTGAATTCAATGGATGAACTTGACGCTTTAGATCTCGATACCACTTTGGATGAAGCGCTCACCGTTGTGGAATGGGGAGCTGGCAAAACTGAGGTATTGAGCGCTGATCGCTTAGAAATTGCGATTAAACGTCCAGAAGGAGGATCTGAGGGTGAAGAGCCAGAAGATCTCTATGATGATGCGCCGCGTGTGCTTATCTTTACGGCCTACGGTACGCGTTCGTGTGAGCTTGCTTCTGCTGTGCAAGCATCTCCTGCCGTGCAAGAGTTGTTAGCACAGAGTGTGTAATGGCTATGAGCATTTCTTTTTTCACTTCGCGTTTGCTGCGTGCGCTATCTGCTGTAGCGGCTTTCGTATGCGCTTTTGTGATGTGTGTGGGAGTATATGCTCTGCCCGCTTTGGCACTTTCCAAGGATGAGATCACTACGTGGTTTTCTGAGCAGGGGCTGAGCGCGGTGATTTCCCGTGCTGCGAAGGATTTGCCCAGTATGAGTGCAAATGACGTCGCTGCACTGCAGATTGGGCGGCCGCGTGCCGTGAATGCGATTGTTAGTGCCGATAGCGGCTCTGCTTCGAAGATTTCTGAAAGTAACTGGTGGATTGCTTCTTTGAATGCTCCTAATGGGGAGTATGTTGGAGCTTTGTGGGCAGATTTTTCTGCTTCAAGCCCTGCTGATGAGCAGGTGACAGATGATACTGCTCTCGCTGCACTGCTTCGCGATATTGCGCAAGGATCGGCTGATCCTCAATCTCTTGTTTTTGATCCGCAGCTGCACGCATGGTTTGTTGTGCACGATCAGCTCGTGAGCCAGGTTGGAGAAGTTGGAAAGCGTATCGCAGCTGGGGAAATCAATCTTGACGATTTTCTTGTGCAAAGAGATCGTCTCGTAGGTATCAATGCAGCAAAGAATGAACGTTTAGAAAATTCTTCTCAAGCAATGGTGCAAGAGGATCGTCGCGTCACTCCAGTAGGAATAGTCGTCACTGCGCTGCTGATCGTAGCTCTTATGACGGTCTCGCTTTTGTGGCTGCGTTGGGAGCAGCATCATGCGGGGGATCGTGCTGAGCGATTTGCTGAGCTTAATGGTGAGCATTCTAATACGCGCTCGTTCGCAGTTGTTGAAGATAGCAGCAAAGAATCTGTGCCGAGTTTAGGAAAGGCGGCAGGGAAAGTGCATGTATATCGGCGTGTATCTAAAGAGGAAGAGGAATAAATAATGGCTATCTATTTGACGATTGACACATCGGCAGGAATTGAGATCGGCGTTGTTGCGAAGAGCGCAGGCGTGGTGAAAGTTTTGGCTTTTCTCACTTCTGCCGATACCCGTCACCATGCTGAAAATCTGACGCCGATGGTGAAAGAGGCGCTGAGTGCAGCTAATATTTCTCGTGCTGATGCGATTATTGCAGGCAGGGGGCCGGCTGCTTTTACGGGGTTGCGTGCAGGTTTAGTGACGGCGAGAACTCTTGCAGCGGTATGGGATGTGCCGCTCTATGGGTTGAGTTCTTTGGAAGCGCTCGCCTTAGCTGGTGTGGATGCGGGGGCGAATATCGTGGTGCCAGTCATTGATGCGCGCCGAAAGGAAGTATATGCGCTGCGTGCGCGTGCTATGGGGCCTGATGATCTTGAGATTCTTTCGGAAGCGGAAGTTATTTCTCCAGAGCTTCTTACGCAGAATCTCGATGCTGCGCCAGCAGTGGTGGTGAAACATTTAGCTGATGAGAGTTTGTATCCTGGTCTTGGGTGTGATGAGCAGATTGTGACGGTCAGTCCTGATATATGGGTGCGTTTACTGCTTTCTCGGCAATCTCGCTGTGACGCTGGTGAAAGCGTTGATCTTTCGAGTGAACCACTCTATTTACGGCGCCCTGATGTGCACGCAGGAGCACATGCTCAGCCTCATGCGCAGGGAAATCCATACGAGCATAAAGCGCAGTAGCGAAAATGTGTGATTTTTTCTCCCCTCCTGCGAGTTGGAGCGGGCATCTGGCCGATTTTGATCGCAGAATTTTTGGGCGTGACGCTTGGTCGAGCGCAATTTGGAAAAATGAGTTGTCTGCATCTGATCGGCTATATGTTGCTTGTGTAGGAGAAGCAGACCCTATCAGGTCTTTTCCCCAGGTTATTGCGATTGCAGGAGCGCGCTGTGCGCAGGATGCAGAAATTCTTACGGTTTCGGTTGCTCCAGATTTTCGCAGGCAGGGGATTGCTCGGCGGCTCGTCACGCATCTTATATCGGCAATGGGTTCGGCAGGCGCTGAGCGTGTATTGCTTGAAGTTCGAGCTGCAGATATGGGTGCGCAGCAGTTCTATCGAGGCCTTGGTTTCGAGGAGTTGAGCCGTAGGCAGGGCTATTATTCCAACGATGATGCTATTGTGATGGTGCGTTCGTTGAATGGTAATAGAGGAGATAACCTTTCATAAATTTATACAACGAAAGTCTCACGCAATTGCGGCGCATATGTGGCGGGAGTGAAAAAGTAGCGTTATTATGCGGTTTTGCAGTGTTTCTTTGTGTTGATCTTGCGCGCTCTATGCTGAAACGGTGAGAATATGGCGTCTTTTGGGCGTTGTCTCCCATTTTTTACTCCCATATCTCTGATAAATTCTATATGTGGCTAACTCAACTCTAAAGAAACCGCGCGCCAGCAAGACTACTGTTGCACTAAAGGTGCTCATGGCTGTGACTGGCCTGCTTTTTATTTTGTTCCTTCTCGTGCATATGTACGGGAATCTGAAGATGTTTATGGGCCAGGAGGCTTATAATCATTACGCGCACTGGCTCCAAGGCACTGTGCACGTTCGCGAAGATGGAAGCATGGATACGATTCTCTATCCGCTTATTCCTGCGGGTGGCGTTGTGTGGATCATGCGTATCGGTTTGCTCCTGTTCATTGTGCTCCATATGTATTCAGCGATTGTTTTATGGAAACGTGGATCTGATGCTCGCGGTCGTGAGCGCTATAAAGTCAATATGGGTACCAAAGTTCGTGCTGGGCGTACCTACCAGGCGATGGTTATGCGTTTTGGCGGTCTTGTGATTGCTGTGTGGATTGTATTCCATATTCTGCAGTTCACCGCTTTGAAAGTGACGCCAGGTGATCGTGAATATATCGCTGGAGATCCATATTCCAATATGGTGAGCGCATTTAATGTGTGGTGGGTGTGGGCATTCTATCTGATTGCTCTTATTGCTATTGCGTTGCATGTGCGTCATGGCATTTTCTCTGCTCTTGCGACTCTTGGCTTGCTCACGCGTACGCGCGAGTTTGGTTTTAAGCTGGCTGGTGATCTAGTCGCTATCCTCTTGGTCGTGGGCTTCATGGCTCCTCCAACAGCGATTTTGTTTGGTTTCATAGGCTATCCCGCCTAAGAAGATAAGGAAGTTGAATAAATGACTGAAACATTGATTGACGGCCTTTATCGCGAGGGTGCGCCTATCGCCGATACAAAGGCTCCAGATGGTGATATTGCTACTCGTTGGGAGCGTCGTAAGTTTTCGGCTAAATTGGTCAATCCGGCCAATCGCCGTAAGCTTTCCATTATTGTTGTCGGCACTGGTCTTGCAGGTGGCGCAGGTGCTGCCTCTCTCGGTGAGCAGGGCTACAACGTAAAAGCATTCTTCTATCAGGATTCGGCTCGCCGTGCACATTCGATTGCTGCACAGGGCGGTATCAATGCTGCGAAGAATTACAAGAACGATAACGATTCGGTCTATCGTCTTTTCTACGACACTGTTAAAGGTGGCGACTATCGTGCACGCGAATCAAACGTCTACCGTTTAGCAGAGGTTTCGCCAAACATTATTGATCAGTGCGTTGCTCAAGGTGTGCCGTTTGCTCGCGAATACGGCGGTTTGCTCGATAACCGTTCCTTCGGCGGCGTGCAGGTATCTCGTACCTTCTATGCTCGCGGTCAGACAGGGCAGCAGCTTTTGGTCGGTGCCTATCAGGCTCTTATGCGCCAAGCTAAAGCTGGCACGGTTGAGCTTTTCCCTCGTCATGAAATGGTCGAGCTTGTTGTGGTAGATGGGCGTGCTCGCGGCATTATTGCGCGTGATATGGTCACTGGTGAAATCAAGACTCATATTGCAGATGCTGTAGTGCTTGCAACGGGCGGTTATGGCAACGTCTTCTTCCTCTCCACAAATGCAATGGGCTGCAATGGTTCTGCTATCTGGCGTGCCTATCGCAAGGGTGCATTGTTTGGCAATCCGTGCTTCACGCAGATTCACCCGACGTGTATTCCTCAGCACGGGACGAGCCAATCGAAACTTACGCTCATGTCTGAATCTTTGCGTAACGATGGGCGTATCTGGGTGCCAAAGAAAGCGGAAGATTGCAAGAAAGATCCGCGCGATATTCCAGAAGAAGATCGCGATTACTATCTGGAGCGCATCTATCCGTCGTTCGGCAACCTCGTGCCTCGAGATATCGCATCGCGTCAGGCTAAGAATATGTGCGATGAAGGTCGCGGCGTAGGACCAGAGATTGACGGCGTAGCGCGTGGCGTTTATCTCGATTTCGCTGATGCTATCGAACGTATGGGTAAAGATACCGTATCTGCAAAGTACGGCAACTTGTTTGATATGTATGAGCGTATTACGGGCGATAACCCTTACGAAGTTCCTATGCGTATCTATCCAGCTGTGCACTACACGATGGGCGGATTGTGGGTCGATTACGATTTGCAGTCCACGATTCCTGGTTTGTTTGTGGCTGGTGAAGCAAACTTCTCCGATCACGGTGCAAACCGTCTTGGCGCTTCAGCTTTGATGCAGGGTTTGAGCGATGGCTATTTCGTTCTTCCAAATACGGTCAACGATTACCTCGCTGCTGGACCTTTCCCGAAGGTTGCTGCTGATAATCCAGCTGTTGTAGAGGCTGAAAAGAGCGTCAAGGATCAGATCCAGCACTTCCTTAGCAACAAGGGCAGCCGTTCTGTGGATTCCTTCCATAAGGAATTGGGGCAGATCATGTGGGAGTACTGCGGTATGGAGCGCAGTGAAGAAGGTTTGCGCACGGCGATCAAACTTATTCGTAAACTCCGTGCAGATTTCTGGAAAGACGTCAAGGTGCCAGGTAAGGCTGATGAGCTTAATCAGAGCCTTGAAAAAGCTGGGCGCGTGGCTGATTTCATGGAACTCGGCGAGCTGATGTGCATTGACGCATTGCATCGTAAAGAATCTTGCGGTGGTCACTTCCGTGCTGAGTCGCAGACAGAAGAAGGCGAGGCGCTTCGTGACGATGCTAACTACGCGTATGTGGCAGCGTGGGAGTGGAATGGCGAAAACGAACCGCCAACTATGCACAAGGAAGATCTTAAGTACGAATTCATCGAGATGAAGCAGCGGAGTTACAAGTGAAAATTACATTGGAATACTGGCGTCAGGCTGGGCCGAAGGCTCAAGGAAACTTCGAGACGCATACGATTAACGATGTTGATCCCACCGCTTCATTCCTGGAGATGCTCGATCAACTCAACGAAGAACTCTTCGATGAGGGCAAAGAGCCGGTGGCATTCGACTCAGACTGCCGTGAAGGTATCTGCGGTATGTGCGGTTTGGTTATTAACGGCGATCCTCACGGACCGCAGGTAACCACCACGTGTCAGCTTCATATGCGCACCTTCAAAGACGGCGATAAGATCACTATCGAACCGTGGCGTTCCACTGCGTTCCCTGTGTTGCGCGATCTCGTTGTGGATCGCACTGCTCTGGATCGAATCGTGCAGGCTGGCGGTTATATCTCTGTCAATACAGGAGCAGCTCCAGACGCTCACTCTGTGCCAGTGCCGAAGAAAAACGCAGATAAGAGCTTTGAAGCTGCTGCGTGTATCGGCTGCGGTGCATGTGTGGCAGCGTGCCCGAACGGTTCGGCAATGCTCTTTACTTCTGCAAAAGTTGTGCACCTCGGTCTCTTGCCGCAGGGCGCTCCTGAGCGTAAAGAGCGTGTGGTAAAGATGCTCAATCAACACGATGAAGAGGGTTTCGGCGGCTGCACCAATACAGGTGCATGTGCTGCTGCATGCCCGAAGTCGATTCCGCATGAATTTATTTCTATGCTGAACCGAGATCTATTGAAAGCTTTCTGACTTTCTTTTGTATGCTAGCGCGAAGCTGGCAATCGTACACCCCAAGCAGTTGTGGAATATCCGTGATATTCTCACTGCTTGGGGTGTCGTATATTTATTGATGCGATGTGCGATATGGGATGGCGGCGTCCGCTCGGCAGTATAGGCTAGCTGTGTGATGTGGCTGTATGGCGTGATGTAGCTGTGTAGCTGTGTAGCGGTATAGCTTGTGTGGCTGTGCAGAGCGGAAGAGAGTAATATCTAGCACGTGAACGAACTTGTATTGGGAATTGAAACGTCATGTGATGAGACGGGCGTCGCTCTTGTGCGTGACGGCGAATTACTAGCTGACGTGACTGCAACAAGTATGGATGAATATGCTAGATACGGCGGAATTATCCCTGAGATTGCATCTCGTGCACACCTCGAACAATTTGTCCCTACGTTGAATGCTGCTCTTGAAAAAGCGAGAGTTGCCTTAAGTGATATTGACGCTGTTGCAGCAACTGCTGGTCCTGGTCTTGTCGGTCCGCTGACGATCGGTGTCAGCGCTGCAAAAGCTCTCGCTCTAGCACTGGGCAAACCTTTCTATGGCGTCAATCATATTATTGGGCATATTGCAGTTGATGAGCTTGTGCATGGCGATTTCCCGAGTGAGTTTATCGGCTTGATCGTCAGCGGCGGGCACTCCCATCTTTTGCATGTGCGCAACATTGCCACAGACGTCACCGAACTCGGCGGAACAATTGATGACGCTGCTGGTGAGGCCTTTGATAAGGTAGGGCGTCTGCTGGGTTTGCCGTATCCAGGCGGTCCGCATATTGACCGACTATCGCATGAAGGTAATCGTGAAGCGATTCGCTTCCCACGCGCAATGATGGGAGAGAAATACAAAAAGAACCACCTTTACGATTATTCGTTCTCTGGCTTAAAGACTTCTGTTGCTCGATATATTGAGGGCGTTGAAGCGCGCGGTGAAGAATTGGCAAAAGCAGATATAGCGGCGGGATTTTCTGAAGCTGTTGCTGATGCTTTGCTCACTAAAGCATTTCTTGCTCTCGAAAATGAGGGGCTTGATACTCTCGTGATTGGAGGCGGTTTCAGCGCTAATTCCCGTTTGCGCGAGCTGGCTCAAGAGCGTGCCGATGCTCATGGCATCACTGTGCGTATTCCTCCGATTCGCTACTGCACAGATAATGGGGCAATGATTGCGGCGCTCGGCTGGGAAATGGTGCGAAATGGTGTAGAGCCTTCGCCGCTAAATATCACAGTCGATACTGGTTTGCCGCGTGAGATAACAATTGTGCGCTAACTGCGCTGTACTAACTGATCTGCGCGAACTACGCTGTGCGAATTGTGAAAGCCAGCGCATCTAGCGCATTAAATATACGCAGAAGTATCTGTGCTGGTGTAGTGCGCAAGATCGCTATTCGAGGCTATCTATTTTTCGCGCAAGAACTGCTTGATGTTTACCCATAATTGGAGTGAGGATAAGTGTTGCTTGCTTCGAAGAATAGCTGCGTGCTTGGCGCAATTTGAGTTGGGCGCGTAGGCGTTCTGGCGTTATATCTGTGCCGCGTTTCTTAATTTCGACGTGCGTGATATGCCGTTCCTTGAGATATGCGCCAATCTTTTTTACGTTGAGTGGGAGCACGTCGATGACCTCAAATACCTGAGCGTATTTCAGGGGAGCAGGTTTATCGCCTGTAAGATATGCAATCGCTGAGCTTACAGGAGCTAGATTATAGGTGTGGGCGAATGATCCAATGCCGCCGCAGCGGATAATAGCTGGATCTGGTTCGATGAGGTATCTGCCAAGAGGTGCTGGTGGAAGTTGCTGGGCAGGTTGGGAAGGGTCGTTCACTTGCGCATTCCAGTGTGTGACGATTCCATCGCCTGAGCACAAGGCTGCTGTGCGTCCTGAATCTAGAGCTGCATTTCCCAACCAGATAAGCGCTTCAAGTAAATTTCCATGATCGGAGACCCATTGGGTGTGTGAGGTTGGTGGCAGCCATGAATAATCAATCCCTGGCGCGATTTTAATACCAGCACGAGGAAACTGGCTGGCAAGATTGAGTGCTGCTGGCAGAGAAGGAATCCAGCGTTCGGGATTTTGAATCCTCGTGCCGTTCATTCTGCGTGCTGGATCTATCCACAGGGCGTCAGCATTCAGTGAATCGAGATCTATATCCCATGCGTCTGCTTCAATCACTTTAGCGCGAGGAAAATCTTTTAAGTTCCATCGGGCAGCGCTCGCAGTTTCGTGATCTTTTTCGATTGCCGTCACGTGCAATCCAGCTGAGGCAAAAGCTCGAGAATCTGCTCCGATACCGCACCCGACGTCAATTACGTGCGTAGCTCCAGAATCGATAAGGCGTTGAGCGTGTATAGATCGTGCGATAGAGGCTCGAGTGGATTGCTCGTAGCCTGCTCGTGTAAACATCATCGAGTATGCTGCCTGCCCGAATTTTGCTTCTGCTTGCGTGCGGAGCTGGGCTTGCGTGAGTAGGCTGGCAGTAATATGCGGTTCATGCCCAGCGTTGCGCAGATATCGATTCGCCGCTAGCGCTTGATCAGGAGAAAAAGGGCATAGCTCAGAAATGAGAGCGTCGTAGTCCGCGGTTGTTATATCTGCAATGCTCACGTGTTGATTCTATCGTGTCTGCCTCAGTGTGGGCGAGGTGTGAGGGGTAAGAAGTGAGGGGATCCTCTATCTTTTGGTGAACGCATATGTGCAGGTAGGTTGGCTCGCTCGTCTGCTGATACTGAGAGATGGTGTGTATACGTGAAGAAGCTCGATGTGTGCACGAGGTGGAATACCGAGCAATACATATATGCAGAGGTTAGGTCTAAGGCTTGGAAGCCCAGTTGGCTGGTGCTGCCGTGAGATACATAGGCGTGGGAGATAACATAAGCGTGTGAGATATATAGGCGTGGGGAAGTATGCTAGTGCTGAAATAGTTAAGAAAATAAGTAAAAGATAATTTCGCTAGCAGAGAATGCTTATAATTTGCTCGAATATACTTAAGCGAAATAACCTTAGTAGTGAGCGTTGTTGGAAACGCACATGAGCTCGACCCCCGCGACGGCGGGCTCAACCATTAGTTTGGAACGAGAAAGAAAGAGGGATCCGGATGTCGGTATCCATTAAGCCTCTTGAGGATCGTATCGTGATCCAGCAGGTCGAGGCAGAAGAGACAACAGCAAGCGGTTTAGTTCTTCCTGGCAGTGCTCAGGAAAAGCCGCAGGAGGGTACTGTGCTCGCAGTTGGTCCAGGGCGCATTGACGATAATGGCAATCGCGTGCCGCTAGACGTCAAAGTTGGCGACGCTGTGATTTATTCACGCTATGGTGGCACTGAAGTGAAGTATGGAGAAGATTCTTATATCATTCTTTCTGCGCGTGATGTGCTCGCAATTGTGGAGCGCTGATAGCGGATATAGCGTGTAATTTCTTTTTGCGCAGATATAGCGTTGTGGGGTGTTGTGCATCAGTTTAAAGATGCGCAACACCCCGCTTTATGTATGTGTGCTAACCCCGCTTTTATATGTGCGAACCCCACTTTTATATGTGCTAACCCCACTTTTATATGTGCTAAACCTACTTTTATACGTGCTAAACGAGTTGCGCGTGCTTGGCTGTGCGTTTGGCACTGTATGCGCGGGCGCGCAGGATATCTGCACGTTCTTCTTCGCAAAGACCTCCCCATACTCCGTAAGGTTCATGGTTGTTTAATGCGTATTCTCTGCATTCTTGGATAACAGGGCATTGTGAGCAGATGGCTTTAGCTTGTTCAACTCGTCTGCGGCGTGAGGCGCCGCGTTCGCCTTCTGGATGGAAGAAAACTTCTGGATTGAGAGTGTTGCATAGGCTTTTTCGCTGCCAACTCCAATAGTCGATAGGTGCGCTATGCAGGTTGCTGAGATGGATAACCATATGTGCGCCTTTCTTCCACGTCTTGCCGAACTGTTGTTTATGCTGTGCATATGCGCAGCGCGTTTTGTGCCGCAATTTTCTGCTGCGATTTTCTGCTCATACTCGCACAGCCCCAATTTGATTAAATTTTAAGTTAAATGTTAAACAACTTGCACTAATTAGAATACTTCTTTATTCCATAAATGCCAATGTGTGTTCACTCAGAGAAATATTGAGCACAAATTATGGGAGATAGAGGGAGTAGAGCTATTGCGATTCAGGCAGCTTACTTCTAGTGGTGATTGCCACCTGTGTGCAGTTCTGCCATATTACCTGCCAGGCATTATCATAGGTGCATGGAGCACAACCCTTTCGGCTTTGTCGGCCTCACGTATGACGACGTTCTTCTTCTTCCTAATGCAACAGACGTGATTCCCTCCGAGGTAGATACTTCATCGCGGCTAACGCGGGAGATCACTCTTAAAGTGCCGCTTTTGTCTGCGGCGATGGATACAGTGACGGAATCGCGCATGGCAATTGCGATGGCTCGTCAGGGTGGCATTGGTATCCTGCATCGCAATCTTTCGATTGAAGAGCAAGCTAGCCAAGTTCGTACAGTGAAACGCTCGGAATCGGGCATGGTGAGCGATCCTGTGACGATTCATCCAGATGCAACTCTCACCGAGCTGGATATGCTTTGCCATCGCTATCGTGTGAGCGGTTTGCCTGTGGTCGATAATGATCGCAAACTTTTGGGTATTATCACCAACCGCGATCTGCGCTTTATCGCACCAAAAGATTTCGATATTCTGCGTGTTTGCGAGGTTATGACTCCTATGCCGTTGGTGACGGGAATGGTCGGTATTTCGAGCAAAGAAGCGGCTGCTCTTTTGGCAAAAAACAAAATTGAGAAGCTTCCTATTGTGGATGAAGATGGCCGGATTGCTGGGCTTATTACTGTAAAAGATTATGTGAAGAGCGAAAAGTATCCGCTTGCCACAAAAGATGCTGAAGGGCGTCTGCGGGTAGGTGCAGCGATTGGCTATTTTGGTGAAGCGATCAATCGCGCTGAAGCATTGGCCGAAGCTGGAGTAGACGTGCTCGTAGTTGATACTGCTAATGGAGAAGCGAAACTTGAACTCGATATGATCAGGCGTTTGAAAGATGATTCGGGTTTTAAGAACGTGCAGGTGATTGGCGGAAATATTGCAACAGAATCGGGCGCTCAGGCGCTGATTGATGCTGGAGCAGATGCAGTGAAAGTCGGGATTGGGCCAGGATCAATTTGTACGACGCGTGTTGTTGCGGGTATTGGTGTGCCTCAGGTGACGGCAGTCTATGAGGCATCGAAAGCTGCTCGCGCTGCTGGTGTGCCGCTTATCGCAGACGGGGGATTGCAGTATTCAGGTGATATCGGCAAAGCGATTGTGGCAGGCGCCGATACTGTGATGCTTGGTTCTTTGCTTGCAGGCTGCGATGAAACGCCTGGAGATTTAATTTTCGTAAACGGCAAACAATTTAAGAGCTATCGCGGCATGGGTTCGCTAGGAGCAATGAGTTCGCGAGGGCGAAAGAGCTATTCGAAAGATCGCTATTTCCAGGCTGACGTAAGCTCAGACGATAAAATCGTGCCCGAAGGAATCGAGGGGCAGGTGCCATATCGCGGCACTCTTGCTTCTGTGGTCTATCAGCTTATTGGCGGCTTGCATCAGACGATGTTTTATACGGGCGCTCGCACTATCGAGCAGATGAGAGAGCGTGGGCGTTTTGTGCGGATTACTTCTGCAGGCTTGCGAGAATCACATCCGCACGATGTGCAGATGATTATGGAAGCGCCGAACTATTCAAGTAAGAGCTAGTGTGCATGGCAGCTAGTTAAATAGCGAGTAGCATCTCGTATCCTTGCAAGATTCGAGCATATATTACTTAGCACAGGCGGTTTGCAGCAGTTTTTTGCAGCATTTTAATGCCGAGAATTTCCCTGCGCTCGTTCGTTGTGCTCTGATGTGTGCAAGGTGCGCCACAAAAGTAAGTGCATTGTTAAAGTGTGTTTTGCTGAAGCATAAAAATTCTATTTTTTTCTCGAGTGCTCCTCCTTTCTATCTGCAAAATAAATACATTTTAGATATTTCTTTTATCGAAAAAATCGCGCAGGGCAGGAATCCCTTTGCTAAGCATCTATCTATCCTCTTTTTGCTGTTCTTGTGACGTTGGTTAAAAGAATTGCGCTCCCCCCCCCGTAGGGGAAAATAGACGTCGAGTAAAACTTATGCATTGTCGATGTTCATTATCTACAGATAGTAAAATAGTTTAAAGGGGATATCTTTCATGGTTCGAAGTATATGCAGTTGGTGGGCGCGTGTTGGCATATTCCTAGTTGCGATAGTGCTTGGTGTTGGTTACGCTGCGTCTGTATATGCATCTCACGTGTATCGCGGACCGGAAGGCTATGAATGGTATTCCAATGCTGGTAATAATTACTACAACGCCTATAAGAGGCTTGATATTGAGAAAAAAGTAATCGAAGAAACTGGTGTTGGTGGGACGAAGAAGGTCCAGTACACGTTTACTTGGAACAAAACTAAAGATCAGGTAGCATTTTCTGGGCGAGTTTGGCTCTTCGCTTTTCTTCCTAAAGATATTCAAGATAATGGCATGACGATTACTCGTTATAAGGATGAAATCAAAAAAAAGCTAGAAGGTGGTCGGTTAGTCACCTACTGGGAGACGGTGACTATTGCTAAGCAATCGATCGGTGATTTTAATGCGGGTAGCGGAACTCGTAGTTCTTTTGTGTATGGTGAAGATGGTTTTGATAAGAACTGGTCTGACGGTTTTGGGCAAACCAATCCAAATAAAGATAATGACGTCGCTCATGCTGGGAATAATGAATCAACCTGTGAAATGACGTCATGGAAAGATCAAGGGAAGTTTCGTCGTTCCCTGTGGTCTTACGAGAATGGAACGAATACAACTCATAAGTGGGTCGTAGAAGCTTGGGTTCCATCTAGTTTTAATATCGATACTGAGCCTGTGCTGATGGGATACAATTCGTCAAACACTATATCTACTGAAGATTTCTTTATGGGATATGGTCCTTTCGATACGGATAATGATGGCTTGCCTGACTATCTCGAGACGAAGAATAAAACGAATCCCTTCGGTGCGTCACTTACGTATAAGAGCGAGCCGCTTCCTTATGGCGTGGCATCGAGTGTGAAGCCTTTGGCGCAGACGGGTACTGTCGGCAATCTAGAAAATCGTTATGTGTTTAGCGCAGATGATAGGGTGTCTGATGCTGTTCCCACAGGTGCCACCTATACGCTGTCTTCTACACTTCCTGCTGGCGTATCGGAAACGACTAATAAAAATCAAATGGCTCCAGGGCGAGTGTTCTTGGATCCAAACACGGGTGAACTGCTCTTTCATCCATCTGATGCTCATGCTGGGAAAAAAGTCGATTTTGAAGTCAACGTGGAATTCCCGCAGCACTCTACGTGCCGTCCGAAGTTAAAAGAAAAAATCAATGCTTCGTTTACTGTGAAGACGCCTGCTAAAAACGAGTACAGCCCGCAGTATGCAGATACGAGCGTACAGGCTGGGACGAGCGTAGATACACAAGCGCCGAAGGATAAGGATCCGAATAAACATCTGC
>ERZ1034969.87-NODE-87-length-62651-cov-9.280641_pt1 | contig 62651 bp, 52 predicted proteins | sample MGYA00520624_ERZ1034969 | MGnify/ENA primary metagenome ERZ1034969 (study PRJEB33766, sample SAMN09781776) | gut metagenome | biome: gut microbiome | host: Homo sapiens | place: Madagascar | study: EMG produced TPA metagenomics assembly of the PRJNA485056 data set...
TGCCGAGGGCGTTGCCGCCGAGGGCGATGACTACGGAAGGACCGTCACCTTTTGCGTAGGGCATGATTGCCTCCTTTTTGGGAATAAAAAAACCAACCCATTGAAATGGGACGAAAAATCGTCATAGGTTGGCAAGGGATTTCAATGCAATTCGTTGCGCCGCCACGGGGGCGGCGCAACAGTGAGTTTGGAACCTAGAGACTTAGCTCAGGGTTGCGTACATGACAGCCTTGATGGTGTGCATGCGGTTCTCGGCCTCGTCGAAGACCTTGGACTGCTTGGACTCGAAGACGTCGTCAGCAACCTCCATCTCGGTGATGCCGAACTGCTCGGCCTTCTGGGCACCGATGGTGGTGTTGGTGTCATGGAAGCTGGGCAGGCAGTGCAGGAAGATAGCGTCCTTCTTAGCGTAGCCCATGACCTCCTTGGTCACGCGGTAGGGCTCGAGGTTCTTGATGCGCTCGCCCCAGACCTCGTCGGGCTCGCCCATGGACACCCACACGTCAGCGTAGATGACGTCGGCGTCGGTGCAGCCTTCCTTCACGTCAGCGGTCAGCTTGACGGTGGCACCATGCTCAGCGGCGATGGCACGGCACTCCTCGACCAGCTCAGCCTCGGGCCAATTGGTCTCGGGGGCGCAAGCGACGAAGTTCATGCCGAGCTTGGCGCAAACAACCATCATGGAACGAGCAACGTTGTTGGCGGCGTCAGCCATGAAGACCACGGTGCGGCCCTTCAGATCGTAGTTGAAGTTCTCCTGCATGGTGAGAACGTCAGCCAGCATCTGGGTGGGATGCCACTCGGTGGTCAGGCCGTTCCAAACCGGCACGCCAGCGTTGGCAGCCAGGTCCTCGACGTCGGTCTGAGCAAAGCCGCGGAACTCGATGCCGTCATAGAAGCGGCCGAGCACGCGAGCGGTGTCCTCGATGGACTCCTTCTTGCCCATCTGGGAGCTGTTGGGATCCAGGTAGGTCACGCCCATGCCCAGGTCCATAGCGCCAACCTCGAATGCGCAACGGGTACGCGTGGAGGTCTTCTGGAACAGCAGCACGATGTTCTTGCCCTCAAGGTAGCGATGCGGCACGCCGGCACGCTTCATGTCCTTGAAGTTCTTGGAAAGCTTCAGCAGGTACTCGATCTCCTCGGTGGAGAAGTCCAGGAGACGCAGGAAATGACGACCGCTCAGGCTTACAGGCATGGTAATTCCTTTCGATAGCAAGTTAACAAGAACTTATTAATGCAGGCCGCGCCAAGTTTCAGCCTGCTGTTTCTACCGGAACGCGTTTTTCGCACGTTCCGGGAAAAACCTAACAAGGGTTCCTGATTTCTCAGGATGCGCACCCCAAAAGGGATACGGCGATTATGCGCTCTGCGCAGCGAGAAATCTAGTCCTCGCGCCAGATCGGCATGCTCATGCAGCGCGGGCCGCCACGGCCGCGGGAAAGCTCTGCAGAGGGAATCTCGATCGCATCGATGTTGTTCTTGCGCAGCAGCGCGTTCGTGACGTCGTTGCGCTCGTAAACAACCACGCGACCAGGAGCGATGCACAGCGTGTTGGAGCCGTCGTTCCACTGCTCGCGCTCTGCGGCGATACGATCGCCACCAGCGCAAGGAATAAGGGTGACAGGCATGCCCACGTACTTCTCGAGAACTTCCTCAAGGGTGCCGGAGGTCTCCTTGACCTTGATACCCTCGCCCTCGGGGGTAATCTCGAACACGGTCAGCGGGCCCATGATACCGGGATGGATGGTGAACTTGTCAACATCGATCTGGGTGAACACGGTGTCAAGGTGCATCATTGCACGGTTGTTCGGGATGTTGAACGCCAGGATGGTGTCGACCGGCGAGGTCTCGTCCTTGAAGATGTTATGGGCGATCTCGTCGATGGCGTCCGGCTCGGTGCGCTGAGAGATACCGATGGCCAGCGTATGCTCGTTGATGTTGAGGATATCGCCACCTTCGATATGGAATGCGCTGTAACGGCTGTAGTACTGCGGCACATCCTTAAAATCGGGATGATGCGTAAAGATGTACTCAGCGAAGATGGTCTCGCGGTTACGCGTGACAGCGTACATACGGTTGATGGAAACGCCGTTGCCGATCATCGCGAACGGGTCGCGAGTGAAGTACAGGTTCGGCATCGGGGCGATGACCATCTTGGAAGACTCGGACACCAGGTCGACCAAGGAGTTGGACTTGTCGGTGTGCAGCTCGGTGAGGTTGACGCCCTCCATGCACTTCAGAACTAAGTCGATGTTGGTCTTGTAGTTGTCGTTCAGGTAATCGAAGAGAATCTTCTGATAACGCTCGGTACGGATACCGGCCTCTTCGATGAACTGCTTCAGGAACTGCTCACGCAGAGCCGGATTGGCATCGAGCACCTCGGCCATGAGGTTCTCCAAATACACGACCTCCACGCCGTTGTCGCGAAGAGCCTGAGCAAAAGCATCATGCTCGGCCTGGGCAACCTTCAGAAACGGGATGTCGTCGAACAGCAGCTCTTCGAGCGTGTTCGGCGTGAGGTTCAGCAGCTCTTTACCAGGGCGATGCAACAGAACCTTCTTCAAGGGCTTGATTTCGCTCTTGACGTTTACGCCTGCCATGAAAACCCTCCTTATGCCTTTTATGCATTTTCGGACTTCTTAGAAGCGGAACGCCCGTTGCGCACCGCGCGTTCCGACTGCAAAACAAACTTCTCACGCTTCACAATGAAAAGCAACTACCAAAATTTCCTAAAACGATATTTTCGGGATGACCTGCGAAAACGATAGATTTCTGGCTTTGTTTCAATCGCGTTTCTACACATTTCCTTCACTTTCACTTTGGTTCACGATAGTTTACTTGTGCAGTTGCATAATTTTCCTGCACCCTACTTGAAGCCATGTCGACCCATAGACGATTTCTTGCGAAACCCTAGATATGCATAAATATAGGAAATAATGCATCACGCAATTTCGATGCACGGACGCTTATGGTCTTTAAAACCATTGATAGAGAGACTCTATACCACTATGGCTGGTAGCGTTTCAGGGCGATACGTAGCTGAAAACGCTATAGGTTGTTGATAGACAACCGAACGACCGACTTCCTCCCGCGATCTATTTCCCGCCGCAAATCATACGACACGCTCTACAGGAATTCGGCGAAGCCTTGATGCGAGCCACCTATTACCTTGATTCGGCGCTTGTTCGCTGTTTTCATCCAGACGTTTTGGTGGTAAAGCAGATTGTTTTAGTCATGACGTCTCGCAAGCCTACGTGTCTTTGCAGGTTTGCGGTATAATAACGGCGTTTGTGCGCCCATGGCTCAACGGATAGAGCATCGGACTTCTAATCCGACGGTTGCAGGTTCGAGTCCTGCTGGGCGCGCCAGAATTTTCAAGCCGGAGAAGCGATGTGTCGTCTCCGGCTTTTTCTTTCGGCTATGAGGACGATGCAACCCACTATTACTACGATATCGTCGACGGCGTAACGCCGCGATCGCCTACGCGCAGAAAGATTGCAGGTCTATTTGCAATCGCTTTTCAATGACTGCTCGCGCGCTTGAATGCTGGCGAACGGCCGAGAAGACAGAGGCTCGCAAACGGCCCCCCACACAGCTAGGTCTGAAGCGTCTTGCATTTTTTAACCTGAATTTGGCCCGTAAAACAAAAAGACCAGAACCGATAAGGCTCTGGCCTGGGGTTTTAATGGAGCGGGTGACGGGAATCGAACCCGCGTTAGAAGCTTGGAAGGCTTCAGTTCTACCATTGAACCACACCCGCAACTGGTCGGGACGACAGGATTCGAACCTGCGACATCCTGCTCCCAAAGCAGGCGCGCTACCAGGCTGCGCCACGTCCCGACATCCAAACAGCCAAGCTAGTATATCAGACTTTCTACGCGTTTTCGGACAATTTCGCGCGAAGTTCACGAAGGGCGTTGCCTCGATGGGAAATCGAGTTCTTCTCTTCGGGAAGCGCTTGGCCGAGCGAGCGTTTGAAGTCAAATACCTCGGGCAGGAACAGCGGGTCGTATCCGAATCCGTTATCCCCCTGCGGCTCATGGGCTATACGGCCCTCGACCGTTCCGCGGGCATCGTGCTCCCTACCCTGCTCATCAAGGTAAACCAGGTGGCATACGAATCGAGCGCTGCGCTGCGCATCCTCTACATCGGACAGAGCATCGAGCAGCTTCGCGTTGTTGGCAGCGTCATCGCACGGTTCGCCGGCATATCGGGCGGAATGCACGCCAGGAGCACCATCGAGCGCATCGACTTCCAGGCCGGAATCATCTGCTAGCACCGCCATACCGCCGCTAGCCTGCTGAGCCGCATGAGCTTTAATGCGGGCATTGCCCAAAAACGTCTCGGCATCCTCGACGGGGTCGGAGTGAACTCCAGCCTGCTTGAGGGTTTTAAACTCCCAACCGGGAAAATCAAGCGCTTCGGCGATTTCGACGGCCTTGTGAGCGTTATTGCTGGCGATGAGCACGGTTTTCATAAGGTTCCTTTCGAGACCAAACGTTGTTCTTAGAATTCGATATGCGAAACGCTGGTGATGGGCATGCAGAATGCACGGCTGCCGAAGCTTTGGAACTCCGCAACGTCATCACCGGTGGTGTTGAACTCATACTCTGCTGCATGACCTGCCTGGGCACGCTGGTGATGACGGTCCAGGATCTCGGTAACGTCGCGAGCCGCTTCCTTCGCCGACGAAATAAGCGTGACCTCATGGCCCACCACGCCACCGATCAGCGCCTTGAGCAACGGAAAATGCGTGCAACCAAGGACGAGCGTATCGATTTGGCAGCGTCGCAACGGCTCCAGATACTCTTTGGCGATAGCCTGAAACGGCGGTCGAATATAGACCTTCGATGCAAGCGAGGTATAGTTCTCGATAGGGCCCTCCGCCATGCGGATGCCCTGTTCGGCAATCTCAACGAATCGCGGCGTAGCGGTGGAAAACACGGTGATTCCCGCATCAAGATGGCGGATCGCCTTCGTATAGGCATCGGACTCCACCGTCGCCTTCGTGGCGATGACTCCGACGCGCTTATTGCGCGTTGCGTGCGCAGCGGCGCGTGCGCCAGGTTCCACAACGCCTATGACAGGAACGGGGAACGTTCGCTGGGCATGCGCCAAGCCGGCTGCAGTAGCGGTATTGCACGCGATGACGATGAGCTTGACCCCGCGCTGCACCAGCCATGAGCCGATTTGCTGGACGAATCCGTCCACTTCGGAAAGGCTGCGCGGACCGTAAGGACAACGCGCGGAATCGCCGACGTAGATGATGGATTCCTCGGGCAGCGCCTTCGCGATCTCGCGCGCTACGGTAAGCCCGCCGAACCCTGAATCGAACACGCCGATAGGCGCGTTATCGAATGTTTGCATGATATCCATGCGCTCAGTATAGCGCATGCTTGCGGGCGCTTTCTGAAATGCGCGGCGGGTGCCATAGTATCTGCTAACCTGCATGACAGGCGAAAAGTTCCAGAAAAGGGAGCAGCTGATCATGTCGAAGGAAAAAGACCGCAAAACCAATGCTATACGTGAAATGGAGGCGGCGCACGCCGATTTCGACACGCGCTTCTTCGAATGCCCCGAAGCGCTGTCCGGAGTGGAAGTTGCGACGCTTTTGGAACAGGATCCGGACTGCGTGTTCAAGACGTTGGTCACTCAAGGAAAATCTGGCCAGCATTTCGTGTTCATGATTCCCGTTGCCTGCGAGCTTGATTTGAAGAAGGCGGCTCGCGCTGCCGGAGAGAAATCCATCGCAATGGTGAAATCCCGCGACCTGTTAGGGCTAACTGGATACATCCACGGCGGCTGCAGCCCCGTGGGAATGAAAAAGCTCTTTCCCACCTTCATCGACGAGACGGCCGAGCTTTACGACCGAATCATGTTCTCGGGCGGCCGCATTGGATGCCAGATTCAAACGCCACTGAGCGAACTGCAGCGCGTCGTGCCCGTGGAATGCGTTGATTTGACCGTCGTCTAACGGGGCATCAGCTATCGCGAACAGAAGGCGCCCTGCAAGCATCGCTTGCAGGGCGCCTGAACATTCACCGTCGAGCAGCTATCACCAGTGGCTGACCACGCAGTCGCCGGAGTGGATAAGCGAGTACAGCTCCTTGGCTTTCGCCGGAGGCAAGTTCACGCAGCCATGGCTGCCGTAACCGTCCTTGTACATGGTTCCACCGAAATCAGGCTGCCAATCGGCATCATGCAAGCCGATGGCGTTACCGTCGAAGGGCATCCAGTACTGAACGGTTGATTCATAAATCTTCTGGCCGTTCTCATAACCGGTGAGCTTGCCGGGACTTTGCATCGCATTCATCCAATACACGCCAACGCTAGTATCGTGCGTACCGTCGGGGATGCCGGAGATGCAGTCGGACTCCCAGACCAACGCGCCGGAATCATCGTAGAAATAGACGTGCTGCTCGGCAAGGTCGATGTCGATATAGCGGTTGCCCCAGTCGCGACCGCCAACGCCGTTGTACGCATCGCCGCTAGTAGCGTTGGGAATCTCGACGGTTTCAACAAGGCCTTCCTTGACCCCGTTGACCACCAAGTCCATAAGCGCATCGTAGTCGATGGACCAGCCGTACACACCGCCGGAAACCGTGATGGTCTTGCCATCGGCGCGCGTGTAGGTACGCGTGGTGCCGACGGTGTCGCAATCGGCGGCGAGCTTGTCGACCCATGCTCGCATGGCCTCCTCATCAAGGACGGCCTGCACGTTTTCATCGACGGTGACCCATTGCGAAATGAGATCGGCATCGACTTCCGCAGCAGTGGACTTGCCCATGGTCAGCACGATATCGGCACCGATCATGGTGTTGGCCTGCTCGGCGGCGGTTTTCAGGCGAGGATCGGTGGAAAACACCGTAGGCTGCAACAGCTGCTCGGACGAGAGCACGACTTTGGGATCAAGCTCGGCGAGCGCGGTATCGGCGGCGGCCATGACCTTCGACGCATCAAGGGCGGTGCCGGCGACTTCCTTGCAAACGGTAAAGGAACCGGATTTAGAATCATAAGCAACCGTAGCATTGAGAGGCTGCGTAGCGGATTCGTTGAATGCAGCGACTGCTGCGGACACGGTTTGTTCAAGGCCGGAATCATTATAAGAGCTGATCATGGCGCCGGTGGCATCATGGCTGCGCGTAAGCTCGACCGGCCACAGCCATTCGTTGTATGCGGAGTACGCCTCTTTAACCGCTTCGGCTGCGTCAAAATCGACGCCGGCATCCTTAGCCGAGACCGTAAGATTGAAGCCATTGCCGGTAATGGTGAGCTTGTAAGAGTTCACCTCATTGGCAAGTGCCTTTTCGGCATCCGCCGTCGACATAAGCGATGCATCGAGATTGCCGATCTTGGTGTTGGGCATGAAGTGACTGCCGAAATACAGCGCCACGCCGCAATATGCGACGACAAGGACAGCCACCAAGCAGGCCGCGACGATTCCGAGCACCTTCCCAACGTGTTTCTTGGGCTGGGAAACGCCTGTGGGAGGTATTTGCATACCGGAAGGCGCATAGCCCTGGTGAGCGTTTTGCGCATACTGCGGATAAGCCTGCCTGGTTTGCTGACCATGCACCTGCTGCGGGATGAAGCCGCCGGGCTGGTTATCGTTATCGGAATAAATGGAAGGGATATCGTTTGGAGCGACGTGACGCCCGCGCGAAACTTTATCGTTTTGTTCGTTGCTCATGATGCTCTCGCTGAATAGGGTGTAGATAGATTCATTGTAGCAACGTAATGCCCAAGGAGCGATACCTTGTGGATATTTTCGATACGATAATTATGGCCATCGGGGTGCCATTTCCCTAACCGGCGTCAGATGTCCGAATGCGACCTGAAACGTACGATGAAGCGCGACTTTGCCACAAGTCACCTTCACGCAGGCGGCAAGGTCGAGGTCCTGTTGCGCATTCTAGGACACAGCGACATCAACGCCACGTACCGTCACCATATCCAGCCGTCCGTCAAAGAGCCGACAATCGGCACGTAGTCAGTCGTGCGAAACCAAGCCAACACCCATTAGCAGATGACAAATAGGCTCGTTTTCCCTGCCGTTTCATTCGTTGGTCATCTGTTGACGCACTTGTCAGATACAGGGATTTACAGCGATTTACCGTAGTTACGCCACATGTGATGATTATCTATTAAAGGTAAAAAAGACCGCTTGAACTGCACACACAGAACAAACGGTCTATGGCAATACTGGTGGAGGCGCGGAGAATCGAACTCCGGTCCATACTATATTATCCCTCAGGCTCTACAAGCTTATCCCGTTATCGGAATTCGGAACCCGTCGGTCAACGGGCAAACGTTGAGGTTCCTAGTCGGTTCGATCTTTATCGAAGCCATACCGTCCACGTGCTTCGATGCAGTCCCCTAAAATGACGTCGCGTCCGAGCCGGGGACAACCCGGAGTTGACGTGCCAGGCGCTGTTTAGGCAGCCATGGCGAGCGCCGGAGCGCTCTGAGAGTTGTTCTTGCCAATTAACTTGACGGTACCCCTGTTTAACGTGGCGAGGAGACCACGACCTGCTCCTCAGTTCAAACATACCATGTCGAAACCAGTCGCCCCCGATAAGCCGGCTTTGCAGCCGAGTCGGGACGCTGCGGTCCACCTTGTCAAAGTGCACGGCGGCAAGCCGCCGAACGGATAGATAATTTTACTTCAAAAGAGAGCTGAAGTCCAATGCGCTTTTAATGTCATCGAACGCGCCCTTGAATTCCGCCGCCATCTTAACGCCGTCCTTGAAGATGGCGTTCATATCGTCGGTTGCCTGCTGGACGCCGTCGCGCGTGATGCCCAGGCTGCCGTCATCAGCGACTTCGCCGCCAGCATCCTCATCCTCGTCATCCTCGACATAAAGGTACTCGGCCTCCTCGCCGTCTTCCATGATGACGAAGCCGATGCGGTTGCCATCTTCATCTTCGAGGTAGCGCACGATATCGTCATCGGAAAGCTCAAGCTCGACCACCTCGAGGTCTTCTTCGGCGGCAGGCGTCTCATCAGCTTGGGAGGCCTCTTGCGCAGCATGCTCCGAGATCTGCTCTTCAGCCTCCAGCACTTCCTGATCGCTCATCAACGGCTCCTTTCCTTCAGCGCGCGTTCGATCTCGCGCTTCGAGTCGCGCTCGGCCATGGCGGCACGCTTGTCGTAGTTCTTCTTGCCGCGGCACACCGCCAGCTCGACTTTAACGAGCGAGCTTTTGTTGAAGTACATCTTCAACGGGACGAGCGCCATGCCCTTTTCCTTGGTCTGCTGCTCCAATTTGCGGATTTGGTTTTTGTGCAACAGCAGCTTGCGTTTGCGGTCCGGATCGGGGTTGGCGATGTTGCCGAAGGCGTACGGGGGGATGTGGACGCCATGCAGCCACACCTCGCCGTGGCGAATGAGCGCGAAGCAGTCGGTGAGTTGGCAATGGTTGTCGCGCAACGAACGCACTTCGGTGCCGGTCAGGGCGATGCCGGCCTCGTAGGTTTCGAGAACCTCGTAATCATGCAGCGCCTTGCGGTTGCGCGCGATGTCTTGGGCTTGCTTCTTCATGACGCTACTCCCCCTGCGTAGTACGCGCGAAGCAGGCATCGAGCGACGCCGAGCCGTAACCCGCCATGGGCACGAACGAGCAGCCGGACTCCAGATCGCGCGCGAACTGCACGAACAGGGCCACGGTTGCATCAAGGTCATCCAAACAGATGACCTCGGTGGGCGTATGCATATAGCGAAGCGGCACAGACACCAAACCCGTGGGGATGCCGGAGCGGCTGACCTGGATGGGCCAGGCATCGGTGCCGGAATGGCCGGGCAGGGCCTCGATCTGATACGGGATGCCCACGGTCTTGGCGGCCTGGACGAGGCGCTCGAATACCTGCGGGTTGACGTTTGGCCCGCGGCCGATGACCGGGCCGCCGCCGCACTTGATGTCGCCGAACTTGGCGTGGCTGATGCCCGGATAGTCGGTGGCATGCGTGACGTCGAAGGCCACCGCCACATCGGGTCGAACGCCGAACGCCGAGGTGATGGCGCCGCGAGTGCCGATCTCCTCCTGCACCGTGCATGCGCAGGTGACATCGCCCGCGCAATCGCCGGCAGCCGCCAGCTCCTCGAGCACGCGCGTGATGACCCACACGCCGCATTTGTCATCGAAGGCGCGCGAGACGCCCATGTTCTTCCCGAAGCGCTCGAAGCCCACACCGAACGTGATAGCGTCGCCCACCTTCACCAGGCGCTTGACCTTCTTGGCGGGAAGGCCCAAGTCGATGACGAGGTCCGACAGGGGCGTGACCTTGTCGCGCTCGCCTGCCGAAATGAGGTGGATGGGCTTGCGGCCGACGACGCCACGTAAGGGACGCTCGGCGCCGGAGGCGTGCACATCCACGCGAAGCCCCGGCAAAATGGCGGCGTCGACGCCGCCGATGGCGGCCACCGACAAAAACCCGTCATCGGAGACGTTGACCACCATGAGGCCGATCTCGTCCATATGGGCGGCCAGCATGAGCGACGGCGCCACCCCTTTGCCTGCAAGGCGAGCATGGACCGAGCCCATGACGTCTGTGGTGACCCGGTCGGCAACGCCCTCCATACGCTCGCGAACCATGGCGGCGATGCGCTGTTCGCAGCCCGTGGGCGAAGGGGTCTCGAGCAGGCGCTTGAGATATTTGCGATCTTGCTTGTTCATGTGCTTCCTTTATTGAAGGAGGTTGTTACGCGCGGACCTTCACGACGATCTTGCGCACATGGCAGGGAGCGGAGCCAAGCGTGCAGCCGGGCTTATGCGCATCCTCGGGCGCGAGAACGGCCAGGTCGCCGGCGTGCAGCACCACGTTCGTGCACTGCTCGGGCGTCTCGTACAGGCCGAAGTCGTTTTCCTCGTCGAACGGTTGGCACTCGGACAGCCCGTCGAGCTGAGCGTACTGCAAAAGCTCCTGGCCGGACACGACGAACTGCACGTCGTAGTAACCGCGATGCGCTTCCATCTGCTTTTCAGCAGCGGCGACGGTGTCGTATTCCTGCACGTTGGCGAACACGTCGTCGCCGTCGATCTCGTTGCGGCCGAGCGGCAGGGCATCCAGGCCGTCCTGCGCGAGGAACGCATAGGCCTTGGCAAAGCGCTGGTTGAGGTAGTCGTTTCCGTTCGCATGGGCAAGGTTGGTGACCAGCATACCGATTCCTTTCATATTCATGCGGCGCGCAAGGCGCCACCTTATTCGTTTAGGGAAGTATACACCCCGCCGACGGACAAGCCGGCGCGGTAGACGGCACCCCACGGCATGCACAAGGAGGCCCGGGCGCACCTTTGCGGCTTTGCGAGCCAGCTGCTTTAGGGCTGCGCAGGACCAAGCGGCATGTCCAACCTATGGACCTGCGATTCATCGAGCACCGTGATGCCCGCATCGCGGAACAGCTGCGCGGCAACGCCCCACCCCGGCACGAGCGTACCCGTGAAGCTTCCGTCGTACACCGACCCGCTTCCGCACGAAGGGCTTTTCGATTTGAGCACGGCCACCCGGCAATCGGTATCGCGCAACTGCTCCAGGCAGCGGCTTGCGCCAAGATGGAAGGCCTGCGTAACGTCGCTGCCATTCGCATCCATCACGCACACCGGACGGGACCCCGCGACGATCTCGCACGGCGGATGCGGCACGGGAAGACCCCCTGCAACTTCAGGGCATATGGGAACAAGCTTATAGCAACGGCCAAGCCGCATCACGGCGTCGACAGACTTCGAGGACCCATCGTAGCGGCACGGCCTGCCCAGCAGGCAGGCGCTTACGGCAATGGCAGGCGATGTGTTCGGGGTTTTCTCCATACCGGTATTATAGCGCGGGCTATCCGGTTATTCCTACCAATATGCTACTTGGAGAGTATCAAAAATTTCACGGACTCAAGCATCACTGTGCTAGAGTTTGCTGCAGGAAAAGCGAACGGAGCAGGCGCCCCGACGCAAACGTCGTAGAAAGGCGATACCATGAAAGTTGCAATCCCCAGCGAAACCGGCGAAGGCCTGACGAGCACCCGCAGCGGACACTTCGGCCATACGCCCTGGTTCACGCTCGTGACCATCGAGGACGGCCAGGTCACCGCCGTCGAGTCGGTCAAAAACGTAGATCATGACGAAGTGGGTTGCGGCGGCGTCATCGAGTTCGCGCACAACCTGGGCATCGATGCGATGATCTGCGCGGGCATGGGCCAGCCGCCGTTCATGCGCTTCACGCAATACGGCGTGGACATCTATCTTGAGCAGGAAACGCCCATGGTCGGCGACGTGGTGAACAAGTTCATCGCCGGCGATTGCGCGCGCATGGTGCTGGAAAACGCCTGCAGCCATCATCACTAAGATGCAAGGACCGGCGGTCGCAACGCCTTGCGGCGCAAGCCGACCCCGCACAGCTTGCTATAATCGACACGCAGTCACAGGCCCGGGCCGCACGCCCGGGCCTTTTCAATCTCAAGGAGCAGCCGTGGGCATATACGAAGATCTGCAAGCGTTCCAACCTGCCAATGAGCAGGAAGCCGCCGACCGGGACCTTATCCTGTCGCGCTTGGAAACGGACCCCGCGGTGTTCGACCGATCGTCCGTGGCCCACATGGCATGCTCCATTTGGACCGTGGACCCCTCGTTCATGAAAACGCTGCTGGTGTATCACAACATATACGATTCGTGGAGCTGGATCGGCGGGCACGCGGACGGGCAGGCCGACCTTGCGGCAGTCGCCTTGCGGGAGCTAGAAGAGGAAACGGGCGTGCACGGCGCGCGCCTGGTGCCGTGCGGGCCGGGCAACGTGCTGTCGTGCGAGGTGCTTACCGTGGACGGCCACGTCAAACGTGGGGCATACGTCAGCTCGCACCTGCACCTGAACGTGACGTACCTGGCGGTTGCCGACCCCGCCGAGCATGTACGCATCAAGGTCGACGAGAACAGCGGTGTGAAGTGGGTGGGGCTCGATGAAGCCGTGGCCCTGTCAAGCGAACCGTGGATACGCGAACGCATCTATCGCAAGCTCATCGAGAAGACGCGAGAGCTGGCGCCACGCTTCGCAACGCGGTAAGCCGGCGGTGCCCGTACAAGCTGCGGCACGCCCCTTTAAGCAAAGCGCGCTGCACCATGAGGATGCGCGAGCTGGCGCCGCGTTACGCCATCAAATCAAAAACCGACGCTGACTGCGCACCTCGGTCGCAAGCCTATCCGCCCTGGGAGCAGGACCTCACACCATATTACCGTGAATGTCGGCATGATGGACATCGGCCCAGCGACGACGCAGCGCCACATCCGCCGTTAGGTTCGCGTTATCGAACACGATGGACCACTGCGTGTTGCTGGTGACGTCCTCGGGGTTCGGCTCCTGCGAGGCCGTCCTGAGCGCCTTCCACGCCGTGACCTGGGCATCCTGTCCCGAAGGCGCCCCATCGAGCACCGCGGAGATGGCGTCGTAGCGCTCGCGACCGTGGCCGTACGCACCGTTTTTCTGAAACGACGCAACCTTGTCTTGGTGCATGACGAAGAAGTTGGTGACCTGACGCGTAGGCGTGACGACGGGCATACGCTCAGGGCTATCGCAATCATATTCGATCACACGCCCATCGCCTTGCGCATCGGTGATGTAGAAATGGTAATCACGCCCGCTTGTGGCGAACATATCGTAAGAAAGCAGCAGATCAACGGCTTGCTGGGTGGTGGCTGCCCGATCGAGCACCAAACGTATGGCCATAGGCGTCGAGATGATGGGCTTGCTGGTGATGCGGAAGGTGGGCTTGCTGTCGAGCGTGAGCACCGCGCAGGAAACGCCCTTCTCGTTCACGCCGTCTAAGCAGGCGAACGGCGCCGCCAGGCACGCGAAACGCGATTTCGTCTGCAGCGCATCGACCACACCGAGGTTGTCGAGGGCGCAAAAACCGATAGATTCGTAACCGTCAGCGGGGGCAGTATGCACAAGCATGGCGGAGGTATCGAACTTGAAGTCGTAGTTGCGCCCCATGAGCACGCCTTCACCGCTTGCAAGCGTGAACGCGCTGCATCCGAACTGCGGCGCCTGCATATGGACGGGGACGAGCGGAAGCGCCTCGGCGAGGATGGCGTCCATATTGCCCTGATCGCTTCCAAGGCCGCGCTCGATGATGCGATCGAGGTCGTAGCGATAGGACACGTCCATGGCATAGAGGCTATACGGCCCATCGGCGGGCGCGATCTGCCTGATCGAGGCCATGGTGGCCGCGCGCGAGCCATATACGGCAGCGCCGGCACCTGCGGCAACGCCTGCGGCGGCTACCGCCACCTTAGCGATATTCCCAAGCTTCATCGACGACCCCTTCCGTCGCACGTCCCGAAAGCGACGCTTCTCGAACACTTGCTCGATTATCGCACAAAACGGCATGAGTCGGAGGCTCTCTCCCCCCTGCACGGCCCCGTTCTCCAGACATGCAGCCTCCCTTGCCCCGAAGAGCCCTTGCTCACGCGCCGGCTCCTTTTGCAACCACGGCATCGGCTTCGATGTTCGGCAGCCCAGCGAGCTCCGCGCGCGTCACACGCCGGCGCCTGTTGCCGCCCTTCCCCATGAGGCGCGAACACTGGCCGATAGGCTTAGGCTAAACGCGCTGATTGCCACAACGCCTAGCGCGATTGCGCTAAAATAAACGTTTGCGAACAATGCGTTCAAGCAAAGGAAGCCGCAAGCGATGATCACCGAAAATGCCATAGCAAGCCAATGCAACCAGCGTTCGTTCACGCGAGGGCGCGCCATCGCGTCATCGGACAGGAACATCCTCACGAAGCAGGTGCGCTACGATGCCGAGGAGTCGGTGGTCAGCGCGTTCGTAGCTTCGAGCAGCGGCTGGGACGATCGTTACCGCACCTCGGTGATCCTCGACGAGGATGCCGACGAAGTGCTTGATTACTCATGCACGTGCCCTGCGTTTCGCGAGTATGCCGGCATGTGCAAGCACTGCGTAGCCCTAGCGCTCGCGTTCTCGCAGCGCCCCGAGACGTTCATGGGCTACCAGGCGCAGCGCACGGCGCAATCCTCCTCATGCATCACGGAGTTCATGAAGCGCGCCGAGGAGCTGCAGGCCGATGACACGCCCGCCGAAAGCGTGGTCCTGCACGCCGAGCTGTCGTACGGCTACGGGCTATGGTCCACCTCGTTTCGCATCAGCGGGCCTTCGGGAACGCCTTACGTGCTGAAATCGCTTTCGGAGTTCGCCGATCGCATGCGCTCCGGCGCCCGCCACGCATACGGCAAGAAACTGGCGTTCACGCACTCCCCTGCCGTGTTCGAGCAGCGCTCGCGCGGGATAGCCCAGTTCATCGAACGGGCCTGCTCCATGCGCGAGGCGGCCGACGATGCACCGTCATGGCTTCGCCGTCAAAGCGCGTCGGTTGGCCGCACCCTGCAGCTTTCCGAGGCCGAGGCCGTAGAGCTGTTCGGGTTGCTCGATGGCGCCGAGTTCAGTATCACGGGCGCCGACTACGCAACGCCCACTGTGCAGCGCGTGCATATCGAGCATAGCGATCCGGACATCTCGCTCGCCATGTCGCCGGCCGAGGCCAGCGGCTGGGCCATCGAGCGCGGCGAGCATATCCGCATGGCCGAGCAAGCCGGGCGCCTGTATATATGGTGCGGCGGGGACACGGTGCATCGCTGCTCGCCGGCGTTCGCGCGCTGCTCCGACTTCCTGCGCACGGTCTACGACAGCGACGAGCGCAACCTGTTCGTGGCAAACGACGACATGCCCCTGTTCTGCGCGGCGGCCCTGCCCGTCATCGAGGAGAACCTGCATCTCAGCGCCCCGGCCGAGCTTTCGGCCTGGCGCCCCGTGGAATGCACGCTTGCGTTTTTCCTGGACAAGAACGGCAAGAACGTGACCATCGGCGCCCAAGCCGCGTACGGGCCGCGCCGGTTCACGCTTTGCGGGACCGTACCCGCCGACCACAAGGACGACAAGAGCGCCTCAAGCCCCTCCCCGTTGCGCGACGTGCGTGCGGAAGGCAAAGCGAAGACGCTGGTGGAACGCTACTTCGGAGCAGGTCAAACACGCATCCCCATGAGCAACGAGGAAGCGGTGGCCAACCTCATCTTCACCGGCTTGGGCCAGCTGCGCGAAGCCGGCGAGGTGTATACCACGCCGGCGTTCGACCGCCTGATCAAAGACGGCAAGCCGCACCTGAGCATGGGCGTGTCGCTTTCGGGCAACCTCATCAACCTTACCGTCGATGCCGGCGACCTCGGCCCCGACGAGCTTGCGGCCATGTTGGGAAGCTATCGAAAGAAGAAACGCTACCATCGCCTGCGTGACGGCGCGTTCGTGGACCTTTCCGATTTCGAGCTCGCCCAACTTGACCGCCTGGCATCCGACCTGGGCATCACGCAAAAGGAGCTTGCCACGGGGACGGTGGAGCTGCCGTCGTTCCGCGCGTTCTACCTTGACGAGGAAGCCGACCTCGACCGCGATCGAAGCTTCACGCAATACCTGAGCGATTTCCGCGCGATCGATGAGCGGGCATACCAGGTGCCCGAGGGGCTGAACGCAACGCTGCGTCCCTACCAGGAAGAAGGCCTGCGATGGCTGTCTGCCCGCCTGGATGCTGGATTCGGCGGCGTGCTTGCCGACGAGATGGGCCTAGGTAAATCGGTCCAGCTCATCAGCTTGCTGGTGGCCCGTGCCAACCAAGCCCGCGAAGTTGGGCCGAGCCTGATCGTGTGCCCCTCTTCGCTGGTGTACAACTGGATGGCCGAATTCGAGCGCTTCGCGCCTGGTTTGAACGTGGCGGCCGTGGTGGGCAGCGCCGCCGAGCGCAAGGTGATCCGCGGCCACGCATTCGCGCCGTATGATGCGAACCTGGTTTCCGGACGGCAGGGCGATTCGCCCGGGTCGCCTGCCGACGCAGAAGCGGCTTCGCGCAACGTTGATGCCCGCACAAGGGAAGCAGCCTTGCGAAGCCGCGACGCTGCCGCAACGGAAGAGCCCGTCGACGCAACCGGTCACCGTGTTGCACCGGTCGATGTGCTCATCACCTCCTACGACCTGGCGCGCATCGATTCGGCCGATTACGCCGGACGAGAGCTGTTCATCTGCGCCCTCGACGAGGCCCAGTACATCAAAAACCCCGCAACGCTGACCACCCGCGCGGTGAAGCGCCTGTCGGCATGCCATAGGTTCGCGCTTACCGGCACGCCTATGGAGAACCGCCTGTCGGAGCTGTGGAGCATCTTCGACTTCCTGATGCCGGGCCTTCTGGGGCCGTACGCGCGCTTCTGCGAACGCTTCGAGCTGCCCATCGTGGGCGGCGAAGAGGACGTGGCAACCCGCCTGAGCGCCGTCGTGGGACCGTTTTTGCTCAGGCGCCGCAAGGCCGATGTGCTCACCGACCTGCCCGACAAGCTGGAAAGCGTGGTGTACGCCCCCATGGAGGGCCAGCAGCTGAAGCTCTATCATGCTCACGAGCAGCGCCTGCGCGAGGAGCTGACCCGTCAGCGCCGTGAGCGCAAGCAACGCCAGGCGAAACGGGATGCAGGCGAGCACGTTTCCAGCGTGGAGGTGCTTGCCGAGCTCATGCAGCTGCGCCAGCTGTGCTGCGACCCGCGCCTGTTGTTCGAGGATTACCGCGGTCACGGAGCGAAGCTCGATACCATCATGGAGCTGGTGGCAAGCGCCATGGAAGGCGGCGAGAAGACGCTCATCTTCAGCCAGTTCACCAGCTTCTTGGACCTGATCTCCCAACGCCTCGACGAAACGGGCATCGCCTTCTACACCATCACGGGGCAAACGCCCAAGAAAGACCGCGTGGAGCTGGTGAACGAGTTCAACGGCAACGACGTGCCCGTGTTCCTGGTTTCGCTCAAAGCCGGCGGCACGGGTTTGAACCTCACAGGTGCAAGCGTGGTCATCCACGCCGACCCCTGGTGGAACGCCGCAGCGCAGCAGCAGGCCACCGACCGCGCACACCGCATCGGGCAGACACGCGTGGTAAGCGTGCAGAAGGTCATCGCGAAGGGCACCATCGAGGAGCGCATCCTGCACCTGCAGGAGGAGAAGAGCAAGCTGGCCGACCAGGTGATCGGTTCGAGCGGCATCTCGCTTGCCAGCTTGAGCGCCGATGAGCTGATGGACCTACTGGAAGGGTGATCCTGCTCCCTGAGCGCAAAGAAGGGCCGGGCTTCAAGCCGCGCCCGCTGCCGAACCTTCGCTTTCGGTTCGGCAGCGGGCCGCAACTCGAAGCCCGGCCCTTTCGTTGATGCATGTCAGCGCTCGCGCCGCAACGGCTAGAATTTGCGGAAGCGATCGTAGCGTTGGGAGAGCAGCTCCTGCTCGCTCATGCCGCACAGCTCATCGAGCGCCGCCTGCACATAGTCGCGCACGTTACGCTCGGCGATCAGGGGGTTCTCATGCGCGGGCGCGGGACCCTCGGGGACCACGGCGTCGATGATGCCGAGCTCTAAGGACTCGTGGGCGCTCATCTTCATGACGGCGGCAGCCTCGGGGGCACGCGTCCTGTCCTTCCACAGGATGGAGGCGAAGCCCTCAGGCGAGAGCACCGAATAAACCGCGTGCTCCTGCATGGCAACCCGGTTGGCGACGGCGAGCGCCAATGCGCCGCCCGAACCGCCTTCGCCCAAAAGCACGGTGACCACGGGAACCTTCAAGCCCGCCATAGCCACCAGGTTGTCGGCGATGGCGTTGCCCTGCCCGCGCTCCTCGGCCTCGGTGCCGCAATATGCGCCCTGGGTGTCCACCAGGCACACGATAGGACGGCGGAACTTCTCGGCCTGACGCATGAGGCGCAACGCCTTGCGATAGCCCTCTGGCTGCGGGCATCCGAAGTTGCGGCGAATGCGCTCCTTGAGGTTCTCGCCCTTCTCCTGGCCGATGACGGTGACGGCACGCCCCCCGATCCAGCCGATGCCGCCGACGATGGCGCCATCATCGGCGAACCCGCGATCGCCATGCAGCTCGACGAACCCGTCGACGAAGCTGCGGATATAGGAGATCGCCGTGGGCCTGTGCACGTTGCGAGCGAGCTGCACGCTCTGCCACGCACGATTTTCCTGCTCATCGGGCGATGCGGCTGCGACGACCGATGTCGCTCCCACTTCCAAGGACGTGCCTGCCTCGGCGTCGAACGTGCCGGCGGCGATGGCGCGCTCGACGCGTCGGGATGCGCCCGCACGCAGGCTCTCGGGGATCAACGACGAGGGAATGGCCTCGCGCAGCTTCTCCCACACGGCGCGCTCCTCGACGCTCATAGGCTCGGGGCGCAGGTCGGAATAGGTGACGGTGTTGTATGTTGCCGTGCCGTTTTCCAGGTTGTCGCAGACCGCACGGTAGCTGACGAGCACGTCATGGTCGCCGGCGTTGTGCGCGCACCCGGTCGCCTGGCAGGCGGTCGACAAATGCATGGCCAGGATATGGGCCAGGGTGGCACGTAGGTCCTGACGCTCGACGATGGCGTCGATCAAGCCATGCTCAAGCGCGAACTCGGCGGTTTGGAACCCTTCGGGCAGCTCCTGGCGGATGGTATCGCGGATAACGCGCTGCCCGGCGAAGCCGATGAGCGCTTTGGGTTCGGCCAAGATGATGTCGCCGTCCATGGCGAACGACGCGGTGACGCCGCCGGTGGTGGGATCGGTGATGACCGAGATGTACGGCAGATGCGCCGCAGCATGGCGCTCGATGGCGCACGAGGTCTTCGCCATCTGCATGAGCGAGACCAAACCCTCCTGCATGCGCGCGCCGCCCGAAGCGGTGAAGATGATCACCGGCAGATGCTCGGCGGTGGCACGCTCGAACAGGCGCGTGACCTTCTCCCCCACCACGCTGCCCATGGACCCCATGAAGAACGTGGACTCCATGATGCCGATGGCGCACTTCAAGCCCGCGATGGAACCCTGACCGGTGCGAACGCCCTCCTCAAGGCCGGTTTTCCCGCGCTGGGCCTCAAGCTTGTCAAGGTAGCCCGGGAAGCCGAGCGGATCGGTTTGCTCGATGACACGGTCCCACTCCTGGAACGTGCCGGCATCGAGCAGGTCGTCGATGCGCTCGTCGGAGATCATGCGCAAGTACCCGCCGCACGAGGGGCACACGTAATGCCCCGCAGCCAAGCTGGCGCCGTCGAAGGTGAGCTTGCAATGCTTGCAGGTACGCCACTGGCCGCACACCTCGTCGGTCTTATCGGTGGTGCACAGCACCCAGCCGAGCTGCGGCGAATCGCCCAGCTGCGTGAACACGCGGCGACCGGCAACTGCCGCGCGTGCCAGGAACGTATCAACGCCTGAAAGCGCCTGGGCATCTTCGATCAGCAAGATGACCTGGGCATCCGCTTCCTCAGCAGCCTTCAGCACGGCATAGCCGTTGGAGTACAGCGCGTCGAGATGCTTCTCGCCAAGGCTGACCTTGGCATCGGCCGCGCGCAAAGCCGCGTCCGCACGTTTGTCGTCGGTGCACGCGACGCAGGCCACCATGCCGGCATCCTGCACCGCCATGATGGTGCGCTTCGCGGCTTTGCCGCGCGCCACCACAAGGGCAACCGGCGCAGGCGCGAACGCTGCAGAGCCGCCCGCCTGCGCAGTAAGGGGCGCCTGGGCATGCTGCGAGCCGACCCCGGTATAGGCCGACATGTCCGCAGCATCGACGGCGTTGGGAGCGGTGCCGTCGGCGGTCATGCGCTCGCGTTCCTCTTCCGCGATACGCGAAAGGCGATACGCCACATCGGCATCGTCGACGACGCTTTCGCCTGCATCGCCGGAAGCGGTCACGAACGAGCCCGAACCGTCGAACGAGATGTAGTCCTGCTTGAATAGCTTCATATCAAACCCTTCGAAAAACCCTACGCGCCCTTGGCCATGACGTATTTCTGCGTCGCCGTGGCCGCCACCTGATCGCCGACGAGCGCCTGCACATCGGCGACGACCATGCGCGAGGAGTTCTTCACGATGTCCGCCTTCAGCGTGAGCACGTCGCCAGGCTGCACCTGGTGGCGGAACTTCGCCTTGTCGATGCCGGCGAAAAAGCCGAGCACCCCGGGCTCATCGCGGCCGACGAGCGCGCAAAACGATGCGGTTTGCGCAAGCGCTTCCATGATGATGACGCCCGGCAGCACCGGATGACCAGGGAAATGACCAGCGAACAGGGGCAGCTCGGGGTCAACGTCGAGCTCGGCGGTGATGCTTGCCCCGGGCTCGCATTCGAGCACGCGGCTGACCCACACGAACGGGTCGCGATGCGGCAGGACGCGCTCGATGACGTCGCGGCCGCAGGGATATTGGATGGTTTCCATGGGTAGTTCCTTAGAATGTGGTGCGGAAGCGCCCGCTGAATAGGAGGGGTGGCGGCGCTACGCCTTAGCAGGGAGAGATGGCGAGCACGGCGTTGTGGCCGCCGAAGCCGAGCGAGTTGGACAGTGCGACCTTCTGCGGATAACCCGTCTTGGCCTCGGTGAGCACGTTCACGGGGCAATCGGGGTCGGGCTGCGCGAAGCCCGTGGTGGGCGGCACACACTCGTTGGCAACGGAAAGCGCCGTGACGATGGCCTCGACCGCGCCTGCAGCGCCGAGCGTGTGTCCCGTGGAACCCTTCACGGACACCACCGGAACCTTGCGGCCCTCCTCCTCGCCGCACAGCGCGAGCAGCGCATGCGACTCGGTGGAATCGTTGGCCGGCGTTGCCGTGCCATGGGCGTTGACGTGCCCAAGGTCCGCAGGCGTGAAGCCGCCTTCGGAGAGCGCCTGGAGCATAGCGCGCTGGATGCCCTCGCCCGAAGGCTCGGGGGCGGTCATGTGGTAGGCGTCGCCCGTGGAGCCGAAGCCCGTGATCTCGGCCAGGGGCTTCGCACCGCGCGCGAGGGCATGCTCAAGGGATTCGAGCACCACGGCGCCGGCGCCTTCGCCCGCCACGAAACCGCAGCGACGCTCATCGAAGGGCAACGAGGCCTGAGTAGGGTCGTCCACCTTTGCAAGCGCGCCCAGGTTGGCGAAACCGGCGATGCAGATGGGGTTGACCGACTCCTCCGAGCCTCCAGCAAGCGCCATATCCGCGTACCCGTGGCGGATTGAGCGCACGGCGGCGCCGATGTTGTGGGCACCGGTGGCGCATGCGGTGGTCACGTCGATGCACTCGCCGCGCATGCCGTAGCGGATGGCCAAGTGGCCCGCTGCGATATTGCCGATCATAGTGGGCACGAACAGCGGGCTCACGCGCTTGGGGCCCTTATCGTGCAGCGTGAAGAAGCCGTTTTGCAGCTCATCGATGCCGCCGATGCCCGCGCCGAAGATGACGGCCGCGCGCGTGGGGTCCTCCTGCTCCATGTCGATGCCGGACTGAGCCATGGCCTCGTCAGCGGCTACGATGGCGTACTGGACGAAGCGCTCGAAGCGGCGCGCCTCCTTCTTGGACAACCCGTGCTCGGTCGGGTCGAAGTCACGCACCTCGCCCGCCACATGCACATCGAACGCTTCATGATCGAAGTGCGAAATGGTGCCAATGCAGCAGCGCTTGCCCATGACCGCATCCCACAGCGCGTCCACGCCGACGCCGGCGGGCGTGACCGCGCCCATGCCGGTGATGACGACGCGGTGGGTGCCGTCGGGACGACGCGTTGCGGACGTATCGATTACCTGACTCATAGTGCCAAACCTCCATCGATGCAGATGACCTGCCCGGTAATGTAGCCGGATTCCTCGCTTGCCAAAAAGCCCACCAGATGGGCGACGTCGTCCACCGTGCCGAAGCGCTTCATGGGGATCTGCTCGCCGATGGCCTCGCGCTGCTTTTCGGACAGGGCGTCGGTCATGTCGGTGGAGATGAAGCCGGGGGCGACGGCGTTGGCCGTGACGCCGCGGGCCGCAAGCTCGCGGGCAATGGTCTTCGTCAGCCCGATGACGCCCGCCTTCGATGCCGCGTAGTTGGCCTGGCCGGCGTTGCCGCCGACGCCGGAGATGCTCGACATGTTCACGATGCGCCCGTAACGCTGCTTCATCATGATCTTGCCGGCGGCGCGGCAGATGTGGAAGGTGCCCTTCAGGTTCACGTCGATGACGCGGTCGAAGTCGTCGTCCTTCATGCGCACCATAAGCCCGTCGCGCGTGATGCCGGCGTTGTTGACCACGGCATCAAGGCGGCCGAAGGCCTCATGCGCCTGCTCGACCAGCGCGTTCGCCTCGGCTTCATCGGCCACGCTTGCCGCGATGGCCTCTACCTGCACGCCATGTTCGCCGGCGATGCGGCTAGCCTGCTCGCGCAGCACGGGAAGGCCCGCCTCGCTCGAGCAGTTCAGCGCCACATTGAAGCCGGCAGCCGCCAGCTGCTCGGCGACCGCAAGGCCGATACCGCGCGAGCTGCCGGTGACAAGCGCCGCGCGGCGGGTGGTATCTTGAGATTCGCTCATGTGCTATTCCTTATCCTCAGCGTATTCGGAAACGAAGGCATCGAAGGACGCCGCATCCTGGATGCAGGGGCGGGCCGCCTTGCGGTCGATGCGTTTGACCAGGTTCGACAGCACCCCGCCGAAGCCGACCTCGGCGAACACGGAGGCGCCCTGATCGGCCAGGGCCCGCACGCTTTGCTCGAAGCGCACCGGATGGGTCAGATGGTCGACCAGATGGCGTCGCGCCGCCTCGGCGGAAAGCGGCTGCGCATCGGTGTTGCAGATCAGCGGGACGGAAGGCTGTTTGAAATCCACCTTCGCCAGATATGCGTCAAGCTCATCGGCGGCTGACTGCATAAGCGGGCTGTGGAACGCGCCGGAGGTGGCCAGACGGGCAAACCGCTTGCCCGCCGCCCCCCAGGCGGCTTCGGCTCGCTCGACGGCGGCCTGCTCTCCCGATATGACGATCTGGCCCGGGCAATTGAAGTTCGCGGGGACGAGCACCTGGCCCTGCGCGCACTCCTCGCACAACTGCGCGACCGATTCGCCGTCAGCTTTGAGCAGCGCGCTCATCACGCCCGGACGCTCGGCAGCTGCCTGCGCCATAAGGCGGGCGCGCTCGGCAACGAAGGAGAACGTTTCCTCGTAGGTGAGCATACCCGAAACCGCCAGGGCGCTGACCTGCCCCAACGAGAATCCGAGCACAGCCTGGGGCTGCACGCCGCGCGCTTGCAAGGCCGACGCGATGCCCGCGGACAGCGCACAGGTGGCCGGCTGCGCATACCGGGTGTCGTTGAGCTTTTCGGCGGGAGCGCTGGTCATGAGCTCGGCCATGTCGTAGCCGAGCACGTCGGAGGCGCAGTCGAGCACCGCCTTGACTTCGGGAACGTCGAACAAGCTCTCGCCCATGCCAGGCTTTTGGGCGCCTTGGCCCGAGAACATGAATACCGGGTTCATACCGACCCCCTACCCGCGCGCCGCGTTGGCGTCGGCGGCCTGCTGGAGGCTGCGTGCGCCGACTGCCTGCGCCTGCGCCATCAGCTCATCGATAACCTCCTGCGCGGTCTTGCGCTCATGCACAAGCGCGGCGACCTGTCCGGCCATCATGGAACCGTTGTCCACATCGCCTTCGACGGCGCGGCGCAGGCTTCCCACATACATGGCCTCGAGCTCGTCGCCGTTCTTGTTCAGATCGGCCTCCAGCTTGCGCACGTTGCGGGAGAACTTGTTCTTCAGGCAACGGACGGGATGGCCGCTGCCGCGTCCCGTGACGATGGTGTCGGAGTCCTTGGCCGCCAAAACGCGCTCTTTATATGCATCGGAAACGGTGCATTCCTCAACGGTAAGGAAGCGCGTACCCATCTGCACGCCCTCGGCGCCCAGCGCGAACGCGGCCGCCACACCGCGCCCATCGGCGATGCCGCCTGCGGCGATGACGGGGATGGAAACAGTGTCGCACACCGCAGGGACCAGGGCCATGGTGGTAAGCTCGCCCACATGCCCACCGCTTTCGGTGCCCTCGGCCACGACGGCATCGGCGCCCAGACGCTCCATGCGCTTGGCGAGCGCGGTGGTGGCGACGACGGGGATAACCTTGATGCCGGCCTCTTTCCACATATCCATATAGTTGGCAGGGCTGCCGGCACCGGTGGTGATCACGTCGATCTTCAGATCGACGAGCAGTCGGGCAAGCTCGGCGGCATTGGGGTCCATAAGCATGACGTTGGCGCCGATGGGGTTGCCGGTGATCTTGCGAGCTGCCGCAACCTGCTGCTCCACCCATTCAAGCGGGGCGCCGCCGCAGGCGATGATGCCCAAGCCGCCGGCGGCGCTGACGGCGCCGGCCAAGCTGGCATCGGCGATGCGCGCCATGGCGCCTTGGATGATGGGCGCTTGGATGCCCAAAAGCTCAGTGATGCGGGTATTCATATACATAGATCCTATTCACGAATAATTTCTTCGAACACGCCTGATAAGACGGGAACCGCGTACCCGAAAATGGTAGTGCAAGCGGTAGGGTTTTCAAGGCAAACGGAATCTCATTCACGTTTTCTTCGATCGGAAAAACGAAGTCCCACGCCTGTGACGTGGGACTTCACAATCAGGTTATTTCACTTGCGCAGCATTTCGACCCGTGGCTTGAACTTGTTCATGCAAGGCGGAAGTCAAGGCGGCCGGCCCGGGCGTCCACAGCCTCAAGGACCACATCAACGCGCTGGCCCAATCGGAACACGCGTCCGCTGTCCTGACCGACCAGCATGCAACCCGCCGCGTCGAGGGCGAAATATTCGCCGCCCAAATACCTGGCGGCCACCAGCCCTTCCGCGGTGTTGTCGAGCTTCACGTACATGCCGTATGCGGCAACCCCCGACACCACCGCCGAGAAGCCCTGCCCGACGAAACGGGACATATACTCGGCAAGCTTGAGCTCCTGCGACTTGCGGGCCGCCTTCTCGGCGACGCGCTCCATATCCGAGGAGTGCTCGGCGATCCAAGGCAGCGCCGCAACCTCCTGCTCGAAACGCTGAGGACGGCGCGTGAGCTGCGCGCGCAGCATGCGATGCACCACCAAGTCGGGATATCGGCGAATAGGGCTGGTGAAATGCGCATACGCCGCGCTTGCCAGGCCGTAATGCCCTTCGCATTCGAGCTTATAGCAAGCGCGCTTCATGGCGCGCAACACGAGCGCCTGCACAAGATCGGCCTCAAGGCGTCCCTGGCTTTCCAAGAGCACCTGCTGCACGGCATGTGCATCGCCTGCCACGAAGCGTTCAGGGCTGATGCGACCGAACCAGCTGAACTCCGAGAGCACGGGAAGCAACGCGGCAAGGCTGTCCGGCGAGGGTTTCTCATGCACTCGGTACAAGGCGGGGAAATCGCGCTCGTGCAGATGCGCCGCAACCACCTCGTTGGCTAAGATCATGGCCTCCTCGACAAGGCTTGTGGCCTGGTTCTTCACGCGCAGGTCCACCCCGCAGGGCTTGCCCGATGCGTCGAGGATCACGCGGGCCTCGGGGAACTCGAAGTCAAGGCCGCCGGCAGCTTGCCGGTACGCGATGCGCGCCTGGGCGAAACCGCTCAGGCTCCTCACGCGCTGCATGATGGCTTCGTCAATATCCTGACCTGCCGCGCAGCCTTTCAAGCCGTCGAGCGTGCCGGAGGCGCCGAGCGGCGCGCCCTGCAGCGCATCGAGCACCTGGCTGTACGACAAGCGAGCGCACGAGCGCATGAGCGCCGGGTACAGGTCGTAGCCGACGGGCCTCCAGTCCTCGTCAAGGTATACGTCACACGTCATGCACCTGCGGGTTTCGCCGGGATTGAGCGAGCACAAGCCGTTGGAAAGCTGCTCGGGCAGCATGGGGATGACGCGATCGACCAGGTAAACGCTCGTGGCGCGACGGCGCGCATCAAGGTCGAGCGAGCTGTTCCACTCCACATAATGCGACACATCGGCGATGTGGACGCCCAGACGCCATACGGCGCCGTGCTTGCGGAAGTCCTCCGCGGGCTCCAGGGAAAGCGCATCATCGAAATCCCGGGCATCGGCCGGGTCGATGGTGAACACCACGCGATCGCGGATATCGCGGTACCCTGCGGCAAGGGCGCCCACTTCGTCGAGAGCCGCCGCATCGGCTTGCGCCAAGGCGCCTTCCGAGAACACGGTTTCAAGCTTGGCGCGGGCGATGATGGATTCAACGGAGACGGTGGCATCGTCTGCCATGCCGAGCACGTCCTCGATAACGCCGCACGCGGCTTCATGCCGAGACGGATACGCCGTCATGCGAACGCGCACAAGCGCCCCATCTGGGATATCCGGCGAATCGGCGCGCATGGTGAAGATGTCATAGGGGATGTTATGGTCCTCGGGCACCACCACGCCGAAAGGCTCGGCGACCTCATAGCGCCCAACCACGGTATCGTGCGCACGGTCGATGACGCGCAGCACGCGGGCCGCCGGCCGATCGGCGTGTGCGTCGCCGGACGTACCGCGCGCAGGAAGCGGTGCCACTTCCACCAAGTCGCCGTCGAAAGCGCCGGCCATCTTCGATTCCGGGATGAAGTATTCCCCTTCCGCCGTCCGCACGAAGCCGAACGACCCCGCATGGACCACCAGAACGCCGTGAGGATTGGGGCGCGGACGGCGACGCGTGTGCTTGCGCGTTCGCCCCATCTACTCACGCACCATGGATTGAGCGGTCTCCATGGCCAACGACTTTTGATTGTCGTCATCGTCGGAACGGCCGATGGAGATGTCGGGATTGATGCCCAACCCGTCGATGTCATGATCGAGCGGGCTTTTGTAGTACGCAGCCGTATAGCGCAGCGCACCGCCGAACGTGAGCTCATGGGTGACCTGCACCGAGCCCTTGCCCAGCGTGGTGGTGCCCATGATGGTAGCGCGCTCGTTGTCCTTCAACGACGCGGCGATGACCTCTGCCGAAGACGAGGTGTTGCCGTTGACGAGCACCACCAGCGGTTTGTCGGTGAGCACGTCGCCCGTGGCGTTTTTCGTGGTCTCGTCCGAGCTTTTCGTGGTGATGCGCACGATAGTTCCGCTTTTGATGAAATAGCTGGAGATGTCCACCGCTTGCGTAAGGTATCCGCCAGGGTTGTCGCGCAGATCCAGCACATAGGACTGCGCTCCCCTTGCATCAAGATCCACGATAGCCTGTCGCACCAGCTGGGCGGAATTCTGCGTGATCTGCTTCAACTGGATATAGCCCACGTTGTTCGTAAGCTCGGTGGTAACGTTTTTGACCGTTTGGTCCGTGACGGTGAGCGTTGTGGTGAACTCAGTGCCCTTGGTGTCGTCAAGCGAGGAGCCGCGCCGCCAGGTGATGACCACCTGCGAGCCCTGATCGCGCTTGATCGCCTGGGTGACCCCCGAAGCGGTCCAAGCATGGCTGCGGTCGCCGTCAATGGAAACCACCACATCGTTGGTTTGCACGTTGGCCATCTGAGCCGGCGACCCCTCGAACACATCCACCGCATAGGCGCTGCCGTTATATTCGCTGAACAGCACACCGATGCCGCCGCCGTTGTCGGAAGCGTCGGAAGCAGACGATGAGGCGGCGAAGCGGCTTGCGTCGTAATAGCGCAGATACGGATCTTGGGTGGACACGGCGAACGCATCGAGCATCTTGGTGGTGGCGGTATCAAGATCATAGGAATCAAGGCTGTCCTTGTTCACGATGGTCTCCACCTCGCCCACGCGAGCCGAAAGCGAGTTATAGGTTTGCTGCGTTTGCGCGGCCTTCGCCTTCGCGTCCTGAGTGCCCGTGAGCTGCGAAAGGCCTAGCGCATCGAGCAGCTCCATGTCTCCGCGAACGGCGAAGCCGCCGACAAATGCGGCGGCTACGACGATGATCAAGCTGAACAGCTTCGCGAGCTTTATATTGCGGGCACGCGCCTTGCGCGCGGACGCCGCCATGTTGGCAATTTTATCGGTATGCCTTGGCATGCATGCTCCTCAAGCGCTACACCTTCAGATAACGACGCATGGCGAATGCCGAGCCGATCAAGCCGATGACCAGGCCGAACACCGCAAGCATCACATAGAACATCGCGAACGTGCCGGCGGAAAGGTCGATGGGCAGCCACGTGAGCGCATCCTGCAGCTTAGGCATGGCCACGTTGCGCAGGACCTCGAGGGTGCCGATGGCAAGCGCAGCGCCGACGATGGCGTGCAGCGCGCCCTCCATGAGGAAGGGCCCTCGGATGAACCCGTTGGAAGCGCCCACCAGACGCATAATGGCGATTTCCTTGCGGCGAGCCAAAATGGCCAAGCGGATGGTGTTGTTGATGAACACCAGCGCGATGAAGATGAGCAGGCCCACGAGCGCCACGCCGATGACGCGCACATAACTGGTCAGCTGGAACAGGCGATCGACCGTCTTCTCGCCGTAACGCAGCGAATCAGAGGGGTCGGAGGGGTTATCGCAGATCTTCTGGAACGTCTTGTTCGCCTCGATCTGGGAGGCAACGTCCTCGACCATCTTCGGGTCGGACAGCTCGACGTCGATGGAAGCCGGCAGCGGGTTCTGCCCGTCAAGCGACTCGGCGATATCGGAGCTGGAGGACGCCTTGAAGTTCTCAAGCGCCTGCTCCTTATCGGTGTAGCTAACGTTGGCGACCGACGACATTGACTTGATCTCGGATTGCAGCGACTGCACGTCAGAGCTGGAGGCGCTATCGGAGATCCACACCGTGATGTTGACTTCCTGCTCCACGGATTTCACCACGTTGTTGACCACCGAACCGCCCACCAGGAAAATGCCGATGATGAGCAACGACAGGAAGATGGTGACGATGGAACCGAGCGCAGTGGAAAGGTTGCGCGTAAAGCCGGTCAGCGACTCTTTGAGGAAATAGAAGAAACTAGACATCGAAACCGTACACCCCTCGATCTTGGTCGCGCGTCAGGTTGCCGCGATCGAGCGCGATAACGCGGCGACGCATGTTGTCCACCATCTCGCGGTCATGGGTTGCCACGACCACCGTGGTGCCGGTGCGGTTGATGCGCTCGAGCAGGTCCATGATGCCTCGCGAGGTTTGCGGGTCAAGGTTGCCCGTGGGCTCGTCGCAGATAAGGATGGGAGGACGGTTCACGATGGCGCGCGCGATGGACACGCGCTGCTGCTCGCCGCCGGAAAGCTGATCGGGGCGCTTGTTGAGCTTGTCCTGCAAGCCGACCAGACGCAGAACCTCGGGGACCTGCGTTTTGATGACGTGACGGGACTTGCCGATTACCTCGAGCGCGAACGCCACGTTCTCGAACACCGTTTTGTTCGGAAGCAGCTTGAAGTCCTGGAAAACGCAGCCGATATTGCGACGCAAATACGGCACGCGCCAGTTGCGCATGTTCGCAAGATCCTCATCGGCGATGTAGATATGGCCCTGCGTGGGCTTGACCTCGCGAATGAGCATGCGGATGAAGGTGGTTTTGCCGGAACCGGAATGACCGACCAGGAACACGAACTCGCCGGCGAAGATCTGCAGGGAGACGTCGTTGAGGGCCGGCTTGTTAGGCTGAGCCGGGTACACCTTGGTCACATGGTCGAACGTGATGACGGGCGTACCCGACTGCTGCGGGGTATCTTCGATCTCAAGCGTCGGAAGCGACGCGGACAGCTGCGATGTCACCTGTCGCGGCGGCGCAGCATGGGCGCCTGCACGCCTTTGCGGGCGCACGGGAGCCGCATGGCTCATATCGTTCGTCACAGTTTGCTCCATTCATGTAGTGATGTACTGAGACGAAGACGATTCTATCAGATGCCCTACTTGAGCGTGAGGCTTTTCACAGCTTTGACAATCGCCTTGGAGTCCAAGCCGAAGTACGCCATAAGCTCCTCGAACTCGCCGGATTTGCCGAAACGGTCGTCCATGCCCACGAAGCGCATGGGCACCGGGCACTCCTCGGCAAGCGCACGCGACACGGCCGTGCCCAGGCCACCGTGGATGCTGTGCTCCTCGGCGACGACCACGCGGCCGGTCTTGCGAGCGGACGCCACGATGGTGGCGCGATCGAGGGGTTTGACGGAGAAGGCGTCGATGACCTCGGCGGACACACCCTCGGCGGCAAGCTCATCGGCGGCTGCCAGGGCCTGCTCAACCTCTACGCCGCAAGCCACGATGGTGACATCGGAGCCCTCGCGCAGCGTGTAGGAGCGGCCGAGCTCGAGTTCTACGCCGTCGGCGTACACGGCCGGCACGCTGGCGCGGCCCATGCGCACATAGACCGGGCCCGGCGTTTCGGCGGCCAGGCGGATGGCGGCCACCGCTGCGGCGTAATCTGCCGGCACAAGCACGCGCATGTGCGGAAGACCTGCCATAAGCGAGATATCCTCAAGCATCTGGTGGCTGCCGCCGTCAGGACCCACGGACACGCCGGCGTGCGTAGGGGCGATCTTGACGTTGAGGTCGGAATAGCACACGGTGTTGCGGATCTGGTCATAGGCGCGACCGGTGCCGAACACGGCGAAGCTGCCGGTGAACGCGATGTTGCCGGTGGTCGCGAGACCTGCCGCCACATCGATCATGTTCTGCTCGGCGATGCCGCAGTTGAACAGACGGTCGGCGTAGCCGGCCTTCGCGAACTTGGCGGTGGTGGTGGAGCCGGTCAGGTCGGCATCGACGGCGACGACGGGCACGCCTTCGCCGGCGAGCTCAGCCAGCGTGACGCCGTAAGCCGCACGCGTGGCGCGCTTGACCTGGGACTGTTCTGCATTTGCAAGCGTAACCATCGCTTATGCCTCCTTACGTGCGGCCTCGAGCTCGGCCACAGCCTGCTCGGTCTGCTCGGCATTGGGCGCCTTGCCGTGCCAACCAGCCTGGTTTTCCATGAACGACACGCCGCGGCCCTTGATGGTGTTGGCCACAAGAACATGCGGGCGGCCGTCGGCGGCGCGCTTGGCGGCGTTCAGAGCCTTGATGAGCGCATCGATGTCGTGGCCGTCCACCTGGCTTGCCTCCCAGCCGAACGCGGAGAACTTGGCGCACATGTCGCCGGGGTCGCACACGTCGGCGGTGTCGCCGTCGATCTGCAGATGGTTGCGGTCGACGATAGCCACAAGGTTGTCCAGGTTCTCATGGGCGGCCCACATGGCGGCCTCCCAAACCTGGCCCTCCTCGCACTCGCCGTCGCCGAGCAGGCAGAATACGCGCTGGGGCTTGCCCGCCAGCTTCAGGCCGGCGGCCATGCCGGCGGCGATGGACAGGCCCTGGCCGAGAGAACCGGTGGAAACCTCGACGCCCGGACACAGGTTGCAGTCGGGATGGCCCTGCAGGCGCGTGCCCAGCTTGCGCAGCGTCTTGAGCTCCTCGCGCGGGAAATAGCCGGCATGCGCGAGCGCCGCGTACAGCGCGGGCGCCGCATGGCCCTTCGCCAGGACGAACCGGTCGCGGTCCTCCCACTTCGGCTGCTCCGGATCATGATCCATCACGCCGCCGAAATACAGCGCGGTGAGGATGTCGGTGCACGAAAGCGAGCCGCCGGGATGTCCGCTTCCCGCCTCGGCGATCATGCGCACGATGTCGATGCGCATATCGCATGCCCGCTGCTCAAGCTCGGTCATTGCTTGTCCTTTCGTCGTTTTGACGCTTTCACTATCAACAGGGAACGCGGTTTCCCGCATCCCGCTATCGCTATACCATGGCTCCCCTATCGGCGGCGTTGCGCCAGCAAGAGGACGGCGCTCGCAGCCGCTTCATGCGCCCGCAAGCACCTTGAGAGCTACTCCTGCGACACGCGCCACTTGTGGTAGCCCACCACGAACTGGTCGATGTCGCCGTCGAGCACCGCGTCCACGTTGCCCGTCTCCACGCCGCTTCGCACATCCTTGACCAGCTGATACGGGAACAGCACATAGTTGCGGATCTGGCTGCCGAAGCTGTTCTCCATGCGCTCGCCTCGCAGCTCGTCGATCTGATCGCGGCGCTTCTGCTGCTCGATCTCGTAGAGCTTGGATTTCAGCACGCGGATGGCGGCATCCTTGTTCTGCAGCTGCGACTTCTCGTTTTGGCACGTGACCACGATGCCCGTGGGCATGTGCGTCAAGCGCACGGCCGAGTCGGTGGTGTTGACGCACTGGCCGCCCGGTCCGCTGGAACGGTACACGTCCACGCGCACATCGTTCATATCGAGGTTGACCTCGATATCGTCGGGGAGCACGGGAAGCACCTCAACAGCAGCGAAGGTGGTATGACGGCGCTGCTTGACGTCGGTTGGGCTGATACGCACCAGGCGGTGCACGCCGTTCTCGCTGCGCAGCATGCCGTAGGCCAAACGACCTTCGATCTGCAAGGTGGCCTTGTTCAGACCGACGGCCTCCGCGCCGGGGACCAGGTCGAGGACCTTGACCTTCCAGCCCTTCGAGTCCGCATAGCGGCTGTACATGTTGTACAGCATCTCGGTCCAGTCCTGGGCTTCCAGACCGCCTTGACCGGGGCTGACGGTGAGGATGCAGTCGCCGTCGTCGAAACGCCCGGAGAACCAGCTTTCCACCTCAAGGGCGTCGAGCTTGCCGTCAAGCGTTTCAAGGGTCTGCTGCACCTCTTCGGCGAACAGGGGGTCCTCCCCTGCCAGCTCATGCGCGGCACGGGCGTCATCGAGCAACGAGACGGCGGCGTTGTACGCGTCGATGGTGTCGCGCAGCGAGCTTGCCTGCTTCGACACGGTTTGCGCACGCTGCGCATCGTCCCAGAAGCCCGCCTGCGCGATCTGCGCGTCGAGCGCCGTGAGCTGGGCGGTTTTGTCATCGATGTGCAGGAAGCCATGCGCATCGGCGACGCGCTGGGCAACCTGCTCGATATCTTTCAGTTCTTTATCTGCCATAGTTATTCCATACTACCAGCAAAACGCCCCGCGCTTGCGTGCGGGGCGTTGGAGTGCATAGTTTCTTCGCGCCTTCGAAGACGCCGTGTTCAAGCTATCTGTCCTTGCCGTGGCACTTCTTGAACTTCAGGCCGCTCCCGCACGGGCAAGGGTCGTTGCGTCCCACGTTGGCGAACGGGTCATCCTTATCCTTGACGTAGGTCTGCGGCTTCGCCGGAGCGGGCTTGGGGGCCGAACCTGCCGCCTGCTGCGCACGCTGAGCAGCCTGCTGCTGGGCGACCGCATGGCCAACGCCCGTCTGTCCGAGCGCCTGCTCGGGGTTGGAGTAGCTCACGCGGCCCTCAAGCGGGTTGGGCTCGGCAGGCATCTGCGGAGCGGCGGATGCCGCCACCTGCAAACGGAGCAGGGTACGCAGATATTCCTCGTACATGGAATGCGTCAGGTTGCTGAAGGCGCGGTAGGCCTCGTTCTTGTACTCAACCAACGGGTCGCGCTGGCCGAAGGCGCGCAGGCCGATACCGGTTTTCAGGTAGTCCATATCCTGCAGATGCGCCATCCACCTGCGGTCGATGATACGAAGCATGACCTGCGATTCCAGCATGCGCATGATCGGCTCGCCAAGCTCGGCGGTCTTCTGCGCCACCACGCCGTCCAAATACGCCTCAAGCGCCTCGCACACCTGCGCAGGGTCGTCCTCGTGATCGACCTCGGCCACATGGAAGTCGTTAAGGCCCGTCATAGACGCCGCCCACATATCGACAGCCTTGCAATCCCAATCGTCGCTGGGCAGCTTCTCGGGGCAGCTCTCCTCCACCACGGCCTCGACGGCATCGGCCACGATCTCGGGGATGCGGCCTTCCATGTCCTTGCCGTCCAGAATGGCGTTGCGCTCCTCGTAGATGGCCTTGCGCTGGAGGTTCATAACGTCGTCGTATTCCAGAACGTTCTTACGCGCTGCGAAGTGCATGCTTTCAACCTGGCGCTGAGCCGATTCAATGGCCTTGGACACCATGGATGCCTGGATGGGCATATCGTCGGGCATGTTGGTCTTCTCCATCATGGCGCCGATCTTGTCCATGCGCGAACCGCCGAACAGACGCATAAGGTCATCTTCAAGCGATAGGTAGAACTGCGTGGTGCCCGGGTCGCCCTGACGGCCGGCACGACCGCGCAGCTGGTTGTCGATACGTCGGCTTTCGTGACGCTCGGTGCCGATGACGCACAAGCCGCCTGCCTCCAAGACGCGCTTCTGCTCTGCTTTGCACGTTGCGCGGGCGATGCCGAGCGCCTCCTTGCGCTGGCCCTCCGTAGGCGCCGGCAGGCCGTCTTCATCTGCGGGCTGCATGCCGGGCTCAAGGTCGGGGTTGAGGCCGCGCTCGCGCAGCACGTCATCGGCGAGCACGTCGGGGTTGCCGCCGAGCAAGATGTCGGTACCGCGGCCCGCCATGTTCGTGGCGATGGTGACGGCGCCGACACGGCCGGCCTGGGCGATGATATGAGCTTCGCGCTCATGGTTTTTCGCATTGAGGGTCTCGTGCTTGATGCCGCGCTTGTCGAGCAGGCGGGAGAGCTTCTCGGAGCTTTCGATGGACACCGTGCCGATAAGGCAGGGCTGACCAGCCTGATGACGAACCGCCACGTCGTCGGCGACGGCGTGGAACTTCGCATCGACGGTGCGGTAGATCAAATCGTCCTCGTCGATACGCTTGACCTGCTTGTTCGGCGGGATAGCCACAACCGGCAGCTTGTAGATCTGACGGAACTCAGCGTCCTCGGTCATGGCCGTGCCCGTCATGCCCGAGAGCTTATCGTAGAGGCGGAAGTAGTTCTGCAGCGTGATGGTGGCGAGCGTTTGATTCTCCTCGCGCACCTGCACATGCTCTTTGGCCTCGAGTGCCTGATGCAGGCCCTCGGAGTAGCGGCGGCCTTCCATGATGCGGCCCGTGAACTCGTCGACGATCTTCACCTCGCCGTTAACGACCACATAGTCAACGTCGCGATGGAACAGGAACTGCGCCTTGAGCGCCTGCTGCAGGTGATTGGGCAGCTGACCGGACGGGTCGGCGTAAATATCGTCGATGCCGAGCATGGTCTCGATCTTGGTGAGGCCCGACTCGGTGGCGTTGATGGTCTTCTTCGCCTCGTCCATCTCGAAGTCCTCGTCGAGCTTCAAGGCGGGCATGACGCGGGCGAACTTGTTGTACGTATCGGCGGCGCGCGTGCCGGCGCCGGAGATGATCAGCGGCGTGCGTGCCTCGTCGATGAGGATGGAGTCAACCTCGTCGACGATGGCGAAATGATGGCCGCGCTGCACGCGGGCGTCGGCGCGCGTGACCATGTTGTCGCGCAGGTAGTCGAAGCCGAATTCGGAGTTGGTGCCGTAGGTAACATCGGCCTGGTAGGCGAGCTTCTTGGCCTCGGGGCGCATGCCGTTCTGGATAAGGCCCACGCTCATGCCCAGAAACTCATACACCTGCCCCATCCACTGGCTGTCGCGGCGCGCCAGGTAATCGTTGACGGTGACGATGTGCACGTTCTGCCCGCCAAGGGCGTTAAGATAGCCGGCAAGGGTGGACACAAGCGTCTTGCCCTCGCCCGTGCGCATCTCGGCGATCTGACCGTCGTTGAGCGCCATACCGCCGATGAGCTGGACGTCGAAGTGACGCATGCCCAGCGTTCGCACCGACGCCTCGCGCACCGCAGCGAACGCCTCGGGCAGCACGTCGGCTGTGGAGGCGCCAGCCTGCACGCGGCCGCGTAGCTCGTCGGTGAACGCGCGCAGCTGCTCGTCGGTTTTCGCCTGCATCTCGGGCTCGAGGCCGCCGATCTTGTCGGCCAGGGCCTGGTAATTCTTCAGCTGCTTACCTTCGCCGAACGTGAGCAGCTTGGAGAGGAAACCTGCCATAAGAGCGCCATTCCTTTCAGCGCCGGCCCTGTATGCCGGCGCGGGTTCGTTCAATCAGCTTACTCTAACATATCCTCAATTCAGCTAAGTTCCAGTGGCCGACTTGCACAGCTTCTTCGCAGCGTCGCGCGGCTGATCGCAGGGGTTTGCCCTCGTAGGACCTCTGCTTCCCCGGCGCACGTCGCCCGAACACGCACCGAAACGAAATCGCCCGCATTAAGCGCTGCAAGGGCGCCGCCCTCGTACGCCCTTGCAGCGATGGCACTCTACACGCGCTCCTCGACCTCGATGATGGAGCGATACAGCCGCATCGTCTCTGCCGAAGGGTCGATCCCCAGATCGTCAGCCAAATACCGCCGGCAGGCGAAGTAGGTTTGCAGCGCCGCGGTGCGCTGCAGCGAGGCGATCTGGGCGCGCATGAGCGCCACATACACGTCCTCGCGTGAGTCGTCGCGGGAGAGCGCCGCACGGGCGAACCACAGTCCCTCCCGGGGATCGCCCGAGTCAAGCAGCTTCCCCGATGCCGCCACCAGGGCATCCACCAGGCGGTTTTTGCAATCCTCGCGAAGCCCGTCGATGACATCGCAGCCATCGTCGCCCGGCAGAAGCTCGTCGGCGAAGGAATCCTCGACCCGCGCGAACAGATGTCCCCAGCCGCCGCGCCCCGGACGGTTGAACAGCAACGCACGACATACCTCCTCAAGCTCGAGAACGTCGCTTGCCAGCAGGCGGGCCTCGATGCACACGCCGTTTTGATGCCTGACAAGGTAAGGGCAATCGCCCTCGGGCGTGGATAGCGCTGAACGCAGCTGCGACCAGGTGGCATAGAAGTTCTTTCGCCGGCATGACGCGCTCGACTCGGGCCAGAGCTGCGCAGCCAGGCGATCGCGCGACACGTCGCGCCCGCGGTTAAGCACGAGCAGGGCAAGCAGGGAGCGAACCTTCTGCCGTGAAAGGTGCCCCGACTCGACCGCAACATCGCCCACCTTCACCTCCAAGCGGCCGAACAGGTTCACGGTAAGGCGCGGCGGCGCCGGTGTCGCAGGCATTGCCGTTCCCCACGCCACTTTGCGAAACGCATCGGGATGCGTGCTCTCGAACGACGCGCGGGAGCGCAGCTTGCGGGCACGGGCGCGCTCGCACTCCATGCGCTGCATGGACAGAGCCCTCTCAAGCCTGTTCGCCGCCATTACGCAGCGGGGGTCCAAGCCTGGCATATCCAAGTATCCGCGTTCCAACACGCGCGAGAACGAGCAAGCCGCAAGGGCCTGGGCAAGCGTGAGCGACCCGGTTGCAGCAAACGCCCGGGAAACGTCGCGGGCGACCGCAGCGCCCACGCGCTCGGCCAGCTGCGCCGCCAGCAACCCATCGGAGCCGCCCGCATCGTCAAGCAGCTTCGCGGCGCACAGCAGCGCGCCTTCCGCAAGCTCCGCCCCCTCGAACGCCATAAGCCACGCCTGCACGGGAAGGATGTCCTCGTCAAACGCCGGATCGACCACGCAGGCCATGGCGTTCAGATGGGGAAACGGCCCATCGCCCAGCTCGCGTATGGCCGACACGCATGCGGCAGCGGCTTCCCCCACCGAGCCGGAAAGGTGCACGAGGTGCGCCACCGCCTGCTGCGCGAGGTCGGCGCCGCAGGCAAGAGCGCGACGCGCCGCAAGGCAGCCCGCCACGTTCTCGCCCAACAGCGCGCAGCGCACCGCCTCCTCAAGATGCTGCTGGGCGTCAAGCTGACGGGAATCCAAGCTTGCATACAACGTGCGCGCATTCAGAAGGCACGCCGCATCGCGCAGCCGGCGGCTTTGCGAAGCAAGCCAGGTGCAGCGCACGTGAGCGGATGCCAAACAGCGCATGACCTCACAAGCCCGGGCACAGCGCCCAGCATCCATGAGGGCCTCTGCCAATCGCAACACGAACGCGCCCGCATCCTCATGCGCGCTCGCGCCGAGATTCGCCAGCCTATCCAAGAACGCCTGGGCGATCTGGGGCACCCCGAACGGAGCCGCGCAAAACGTGCCGCGCACGCGATCGACGCCCACGTAGACGTAGCTTCGCTCCAGAAGCTGCGCCACCTCATCGTCGATGCGAACGATGCGCCGGGCGTCGGAAAGGCTTCCCGACCCCAAGCACAGCAAGGCGAACAAGGCCGCCATCACATCAGCGGGCAGCTCCTCGGACGCGGCAAGCTCCAAAAACGCAGGCGATACGGAATCTCCCCAGGCAAGCGCCGCCACGCGGCTGCAACGCGCGACATCGTGCGCCGGGATCTCGGCGATGTCGGAAGGCAGGCGCGCGAAATCCACCTCCTCGTCGCTGAGCAGCAGGTCACCCGCGCCTACGAGCATGCGATCGATCTGGTCGGCGAACACATCCGCCGCCGGTGTACAGGTAATGAGCACCTCGCAACCTCGGTCGAGCAGATCATCGAGAACGGCGCCGAACAACTCGGCTCGCAGGGAATCAAGCGGCGGGACATCCTCGAACACGGCGAGAAAAGACTGATCGTCGACTTCGACGAGACCATCGACGATGCCGCGCGCGTCTAGATCGCGCAAAAAGCACGGGCTGGCGCAATCGATCCAGAATACATGGTCGAACGCGAACACCGTTTCAGCGTATTCAAGTGCTAGGGTGCTTTTCCCGAAACCTGACGGGGCCACCATGAACCGCGCGACGTTGCGCTCGCGCAGCAGCTTGGCCACCAGCGCCGGGCGCGGATACGCGCGCAAAGAAGAGAACCTGGACGGCCGGTTACCGCGGCACGCCGATTGAGCTAAAAAGGACAGCATCCTGCAAACCCCCTATAAGACGGGATCGGATGCTTGGCCTGTGATGCCGCCACCATACCGCAATATATTGATGTTGACAAGAGCCGGTATTTCGATAATACAAGGTGATCTCACGTGTTTTCGCAAACCATAGGATTATTCGAACTATATATTGTGGGTATCACAAAGCGAACTCACAATAGATTCGAGATCCGAATACAACGATGCCCGCACTCCTTGCGACGTGCGGGCATCTGCTAACGGCACCGGCGGCGCCTTGAACGGTTAAGGGCGACGGAGCGCTACGCTTCGCGGCCGATCAGCTTGGCGATGCGCTCGGAATAGGTCAGATCGGTCAAGCCGGCCTCCCCTTCCAGGTCGACCAGGGGCGCGTCGTTCCACAGCGACTCCAGACGATAGTAATCGCGCGTTTCGGGCTGGAAGACGTGCACGATGAAGCTGCCGTAGTCCAGCAGCGACCACGTGCCGTCGGCCGTGCCCTCGATGTGATAGGGCTTCGCGCCGCCGCGCAGACGGCATTGTTCCTCGATCTCGTCGACCACGGCATCGACCTGACGATTGTTCGACGCCGTGCAGATGACGAAGTACTCGGTGACGCCGATCAGGTCGCCGACCTGCTGCACCATGATATCGGTGGCCTTCTTCTCGTTAGCGGCCTGCGCGGCGATGATGGCGCACTCGCGCGGGCTGAGAAGATCAGGCTTCTGACGTCCGTACATATCCACGCCCTGGCTGATGGGGGCGTTGTTGTCCACTGCCTCGTTCACTTGCTTCCTTTCGCATCGTTTGCGGCGCGCTTGCGTGCGCGTGCCACGTAATAGTTCCAAACAGTCACGGTATCGGGATGGATGAGCTTGCGACGCTCGATGAGGTTTCCCACCACGTATACGAGCGTTGCCATGAACAGCTCCTCAAGCTCCACCTTCCCCACCATATCGCGCAGCTTGTCGACCCCCGCGCAATAGCGCCCGGGCTCGATGACGTCTGCCACGTACACGATAAGGTCGAGCGGCGACATGCCTACGGCCCCGGTGGTATGCAGGCGGATGGCCTGCAGCAACGGTGCCGGAAGCTCGGGGAATTCCCTGGCCAGCGCTGCCGCGGCGGTAGGACCGTGCAGCAGATGGGGCATATCGAGATAGCTTGCCAGCTGATCGGCGATGCCGAGCTCCACCGCGCGAGCGCGGATGCCCTCGTCGTCGTAGCCCTTATCCCAATCGTGCAAAAGTCCCGCCAGACGGGCCAGACGTTCATCCTGCCCGTAGACCCGCGCCATGCGCGCCGCCGTCTCGGAGACCCCCAGGGAATGCTCGAAGCGGTTGCGTTTCACGCGATGCGCGAGGTCTTCGCGTCGGGCCTGGTAAAACGCATCGCCGAGAACGTCTGCCGCACCCAGCTCCGTTACCCTACCTTGATCCGGTTCGACTTCGCTCACTTCGCACACCGCTTCCCTGTTCCGCTTCCAACCATAGAGCCCATGGGCGGCAATATAGTCGAGCACCCGCTGCACCGTCAAATAACGGATGGACTGGCCCGCTTGCACGCGGGCGCGCAGGCAGCTTGACGACACGGCCAGCCCCGTTGCCTCCAGCATGTGGATGCGGAAGTTGCCCGACCGCTCTATGGTAAGCCGGGTTTCCTCGGAAAGGGCGTATCCCGGCCGCGTTGCGGCGATCAACTCCGCCATGCTGGCGATGGCGGCGCTTTCGCGCCACTTCAAGATGGAGCATACCGCATCCGCGCCCGTGATGAAGAACAGCGCCACGTTTCCCGGATAATGTTCACGAAGCTGGCGCAGCGTATCAGCCGTGTAGGTGACGCCTGGGCGGTCGATCTCGATGCGGCTGACATCGAAGGCGGGGTTGCCCTGCACCGCCAGGCGGCACATCTCGAAGCGCTGTTCGGCGGGCGTGACGTCGCGCTTGAGCTTGAACGCCGGCTTTCCCGCGGGGATGAACACCACCGCATCCAGACCGAACGCCTCGCGCGCCTGCTCGGCGCAGGCCAGATGCCCGATATGGATGGGATCGAACGTGCCGCCCATGATGCCGAGGCGTACCGGACGGCCGTCGGCCCCAAGATCGTCGAAGCGCTCGCAGACCACGGGCGCAGCCGCCGCTTGCACGCACCCGGCTTCGGCGCTAGCTTGCGTAAGGCCCATCCTAGGCGCGCACCTGCCCCGAGCCGCGCAGTACGTACTTGTACGAGGTCAGACCCTCGAGCGCGAAGGGACCGCGCACGTGCAGCTTCTGCGTGGAGATGCCGATCTCAGCGCCCAAGCCGAACATGCCGCCATCGGTGAACGCGGTGGAGGCGTTCACGTACACCGCGGCCGCATCCACTTCGTTGACGAACTGCTCGATGGCTGCCGCACCTTCGGCAAGCTTCGGATCGGCGACGATGGCCTCGGAGTGCATCGTGCCGTAACGGTTGATATGGGCGATAGCCTGCTCGGGGCCGCTGACGCAGCGCACGGCCAAGTCGGGGGAAAGGTATTCCGTTTCCCAATCCTGCTCGGAAGCGCGCTCGACCTGCAGCGCGGCATCGGTCGGTAACCGCTTTTCACCGGCGGCAAGAGCAGCCTTGCACGCAAGCTCGTCGCCATGGATGCGCACGCCCTTGTCGGCGAGCATGCCGAACAGCTCGGGCAGGAAATGCTCGGCCACGGACTGGTCGACGAGCAGCGTCTCGCAGGCGTTGCACACGCCGTAGCGACGGCACTTGGCGTTGACAACGATGTTTCGCGCCATATCGAAATCGGCCGTGGAATGCACGTACACATGGCAGTTGCCGGTGCCTGTTTCGATAACGGGCACCTTCGCGCAATCGACGCAGTGCGCGATGAGGCCGGCACCACCGCGCGGCACGAGGACATCGACCACGCCGCGCAGGCCCATGAGCACATCGGCCGCAGCGCGATCGGTGGACTCGATGATGCCGATGCAACCGGCCGGCATGCCGGCCGAAACCGCCGCATCGTGAAGCACATGGGCGATGGCCGCGCAGGACTTGGCAGCCAAGGAACCGCCGCGAAGCACGCAGGCGTTGCCGGATTTCAGGCAGATGCCCGCGGCATCGGCCGTGACGTTGGGGCGCGCCTCGTAGACCACGGCCACCACGCCGAGCGGGACCGCCACGCGCGACAGCTGGATGCCGCTATCGAGCGTGCGCGAATCGAATACGCGGTTAAGCGGGTCGGGAAGCGCCACCAGGTCCTCGAGCGCGTCGGCCATGGCCATCACACGGCCCTCATCGAGCATCAGGCGATCGAGCAGGCTTTCCTTGGTGCCGGCTTTACGTGCGGCATCCATATCCTGGGCATTGGCGGCCACGATGGCGCCGGACTGCTCGCGCAAGGCCCGCGCCATAGCGGTCAAGGCGGCGTTGCGCTCCTGGGTGGTTGCCTGCGCAAGCGCCGTACTAGCATTCTTAGCGGCCCGCGCGACCGCCAGCACTTCCTGTTCCAGCATGATCGACTCACATTCTGTCGTATATCCAAAGCATGGGGTGAAACCACCCTATTCGAAGACCACCAGCTCGTCACGATGCACCAACGGGCGCTGGGTCAGTGCGGCGAGCAAGCGGTTGCGCTCGAGCACCTCGCGCGTTTTGCCGCAGGCAAGCTCCACCTCGTCGGCGGAGAACGCCGCGCGGCCGCGAGCGAACAGATGGCCCGCAAGGTCTTTGATGTCGACGATATCGCCGGCCTCGAAACGACCCTCGACGCTGGCAACGCCCACGCAAAGCAGAGATTTGCCGTGCCCGATGAGCGCCGACTTCGCACCTTCATCGACCACCACCGCGCCGCGAGCCGAGTCGCCAAGGGCGATCCACAACTTGCGGGGCGTGATCTCGTGAGGCTTTTTCAACGCCGAGAAGCGCGTGCCGACGGCCTTGCCCGCTGCCGCATCCTCGACCACGTGAGGCTGGCGACCGTAGCAGATGATCATGGGGATGCCGGCCACCATGAGCACGCGCGCGGCCTTGATCTTGGTGATCATGCCGCCCGAGCCCACGGTAGAGCCGGCGCCGCCGGCGACCGCCAGGATCTCGGGCCCGATGCTTTCCACATGAGGGATGAGCTTGGCATCGGGGTTCGTGTTCGGATTGCCATCGTAAAGGCCGTCGATATCGGACAGGATGACCATGAGATCGGCGTCGATCAGGCACGCGGCCAGTGCGGCGAGCGTGTCGTTATCGCCGAACTTGATCTGCTCGACGGCAACGGTGTCGTTCTCGTTGATGATGGGCACCACACCCAGCTCCAGCAAGCGCAGAAGCGTGTTGCGGGCGTGCAGATACGCATGACGGTCGGCAGTATCGCGACGGGTCAGCAAAACCGTCGAGGTCACGATGCCATGGACCGCGAACGCCTCGGCATACGCCGTGGCCAAGGCCGACTGCCCCACCGATGCCGCCGCCTGCAGGCTCGGCATGTCGCTGGGGCGCTTCTGGATGCCCAGGGCCTCAAGGCCGCATGCGATGGCGGCCGACGTCACGATGACGGGCTGCCAGCCGGCGGCCCGCACCTTCGCGATCTGGTCGGCAAGCGCCGCCAGGTACTCGTAATCGATGCTGCTCTCCGACGTGGTGAGCGTCGAAGAACCGATCTTTATGACCAGGCGCCGTGCGGCGCCCGCCTTAGCATCCAGCTGTTCCATTAGATATCAAGCTCCTCGAACAGATCGGCGGCCGTCCTGGTGGACTCGAACTCGAAGGCGCGCCCGCAGATGCGGATCTCGTCGCCATCGACGGCGCCCGCCTTCTCGAGCGCCTCCTCGACGCCCACGCGCTTGAGGCGGTGCTGCAGAAACACCACGGCCTCCTCGTTTTCCCAATCACACTGCACCACCATACGCTCGACCTGGGTGCCCACCACGCGGAACACGCCCTCGGAGAGCTTGCGCACGGTGAAACGCTTGTCGCGGGCCTCGCGCTTGAGCTCCCAGACGTGCTCGTACTGCACGTCGGACGCCTCGGCCTGGCGAGCCTGCTCGCGAAGCTCGTGGACCTGGTTGGCGATGGCGGCCTTCAGGCTGTCCACGCCCTCACCGGTGAGCGCGCTGATGCAGTACACCTTCGGGTCGATGGGGCTCGGCGCGAACTCGTTGCCGCCGGCAGCGGCGATGGAATCGGCCTTGACCTGCGCCTTCAAGCGCTCCAATGCCTCTTCGGTACCCGCGACGTCGATCTTGTTGGCCACCACGATGCGCGGGCGGGCCGCCAGCTCGTCGGCGTAGAGCGCCAACTCGTTGTTGATGATCTTGTAGTCATCGAGCGGGTCGCGGCCCTCCCAGTCGCCCGTGAGGTCGACCACGTGCACGATGAGCGCCGTGCGCTCGATATGGCGGAGGAACTCGTGTCCCAGGCCGCGCCCCTCGTGCGCTCCCTCGATGAGACCGGGGATGTCGGCCACGACGAAGCTCAAGTCACCCGAGCGCGCCACGCCCAGGTTGGGAACGAGCGTGGTGAACGGGTAATCGGCGATCTTCGGGCGTGCCGCCGAGATCTTCGAGATAAGCGAGCTTTTGCCGGCAGAGGGCATGCCAACAAGCGCCGCGTCGGCCATAAGCTTCATCTCAAGCTCGATCCAGCGCTCCTGCGCAGGCTCGCCCAGCTCGGCGAACGCCGGCGCGCGACGCGTGGAGGTGACGAAGTGGATGTTGCCGCGACCGCCCATGCCGCCGTCTGCCACGGTGATGCGCTCGCCGTCGTGGGTGAGGTCGGCCATGAGCTCACCGGTTTCCTTGGATTCCTCGAAGTATTCGTGGACCACGGTGCCCACCGGCACCTTGAGCACCAGATCGTCGCCCGTGGCGCCGTGCATGCGGCTGCCCTTGCCGTGCGTGCCGCGCTCTGCCTTGAAGTGGTGTTTGAAGCGGTAATCGATCAGCGAGGACACGCTGGCATCGGCTTCAAGCACCACGTTGCCGCCATGACCGCCGTCGCCGCCGTCGGGACCGCCCTTGGGCACGTGCGCCTCGCGGCGAAACGACATGCAGCCGGCGCCGCCGTCGCCGCCCTTAACGTGGATTCGGACCTTATCAATGAACACGATGTGACCTCCATCGGTTTTAGGTTTGCGTGTATCCCCTGATTGTATACGAAAAAAGCCCCCTGCAAGGCAGGGGGCTTCGCGAATGCATAGATGCCACGCACACGCGTGCGGCTTGTGCTACGCCTGGGGGCGGACATGCACGCGACGCTTCACGCCACGCGTGAACTCCAGCGTGCCGTCGCACAGAGCGAACAGCGTGTCGTCCTTGCCGCGGCCGACGTTGTCGCCGGGATGGAACTTGGTGCCGCGCTGACGGACGATGATCTGGCCCGTCTTGATCTGCTGGCCGGCGAACATCTTCACGCCCAGTCGTTTTGCGTGGGAATCGCGGCCGTTACGGGTAGAACCGAGACCTTTTTTATGTGCCATTTCATTCCCTCCTTACAATTAAGCGATGGACTTGATCTCAACGCGCGTGAGCTGCTGGCGATGGCCGCGCAGCTTCTTGTAGTTCTTGCGCTTCTTGAACTTGAACACCAGCTGCTTGGGGCCCTTGAACTGCTCGACGACCTCAGCGGTGACCTTCTTGGCAGCTGCCTTGGCCGGATCGGCCTCGACGGTGGAACCGTCGACGAAGCAGATGACCGGAAGCTCGACAGTGGCGCCGACCTCGGCGTCCAGCTTCTCGATGTTGAGCTTGTCCCCGACGGCAACCTTGTACTGCTTGCCGCCCGTTTTCACGATTGCGTACATGTTTTCTCCTACTTTCGAAATAAACGCAAGGCGATAGCTTAGCAGCGCGACCGTAGCAAGTCAACGAAGTGATCGAATGCACAGTCTCCGCGTATCATCGCACTTATTTCCGTTGCGCCTCCTCGGGCACAACATTCGATATGATACCAGATGTCGTGGACACACGCGGCGGCGTTGCCGGCTTTTCCCACATTGCCGCCCCGCTTCACGGAATGCCCACAAGCTAGTGCGCTTCAGCCCAGGTATCGGCGGCCGAGATATCGGCGAGCAGGGGCACCTTGAGCTCAGCCACGTGCTCCATGACGTCGCGAACCATGGCAGAGAGCGCCTCCACTTCCCCATCGGGCACGCTGAAGTCCAGCTCGTCGTGCACCTGCACGAGCAAGCGGGCCTTGAAGCCCTCTTCCATGAGGCGTTCCTGCACCTGGCGCATGGCAATCTTGATGATGTCGGCGGCGCTACCCTGCATGGGGTGGTTCATAGCGGTGCGCTCGCCGAAGCCGCGCGTGTTGCCGTTGGCGGCGCGCAGCTCGGGGATATGGCGCTTTCGCCCGAACATGGTTTGAGCATAGCCGTTGGCGCGAGCCTGCTCGACCGTTTCATCGAGATAGGCGCGCACGCCGGGATGCACCTCGAAGTAGCGGTCGATCATGCCCTTCGCCTCGGCGATGGAGATCCCCAGGCTTTGCGCCAACCCGAACGCCTGCTGGCCGTAGACGATGCCGAAGTTCACAGCCTTGGCGCGGCTGCGCTGCTCGGGCGTGACCTGGTCGATGGGCACATCGAACACGCGCGAAGCCGTGGAGGCGTGGAAGTCCGCGCCGCTGGTGAACGCCTGGACGAGCGCCTCGTCGCCGGAAAGGTGCGCAAGCAGGCGCAGCTCGATCTGCGAATAGTCGGCCGAGAGGAACTTGCAGCCCGGTTCGAGCGGGACGAAGCACTCGCGGATATGGCGCCCGAACTGCGTGCGCACGGGGATGTTCTGCAGGTTGGGGTCCGAAGAGGACAGGCGCCCGGTGGTGGTGACGGTCTCGTTGAAGTTGGAGTGCACGCGACCATCGCCTGCGCGCATGCGCGGCAGGGCGTCGATGTAGGTGGACTTGATCTTCGCCAGCTCGCGATAGCGCAGCACGAGGGCAGGCAGCTCATGGATCTCCGCGAGGTCTTTAAGCACCTTGGCGTCGGTAGAGTACCCGCGCTGGGTTTTCTTGCGCGCCGGAAGCCCGAGCACCTCGAACAGGATGTGGCCGAGCTGCTTGGGGGAATCCACATTGAACTCCTGACCGGCAAGCTCGAAGATCTGAGCTCGAAGGCCCTCGATCTCCTCGCCCGTGGAGGCGCCCAGCTGCGCGAGGCGCGCAACGTCGATGGCCGCGCCGGTGCGCTCCATGATGGCGAGCACCGCCACAAGCGGCAGGTCGATATCGAAATATGCGCGCTCCGAACCTTCGTCCTTCAGAGCACGGGTGAGCGGGCCGACCAGGGCGCGCGCCGCGGCGGCTTGTGCAGCTGCGCGCTGCTCTTCGGTTTTCGCCTCGGGAAGCACGCCGCCCATATAGGTATCGAGCAGCACGTCGTAGGTGTACTCGGACACCGACGAGTTCAAAACATACCCGGCAAGCCCCAGGTCGAAAGCGCGCATGGACATAAGCTGCCCATCGTCGACCAACGCAGGAAGGGCGTTGTCGGCAGGATAGACGCGATGCACCGCCGCCTTGACATCGAGCGCGGCGAAGTTGCCGCTGGCGATCAGGCGCGCAAGCTGGGAGAACGCCGTGTCATCGGCGAACACGGCGCAGCCCTGAGAAGCGGACACCGCCACGACCGACCCGCCGCCGAACAGCGACTCCTGCTCGGGGTCGACGATGGCCACGCCCACCTGCTCGCCCGATTCCAAGACCGCATCCACAAGCTTCTCGGCCTCTTCGCCGTGCAGAACCTGGCCTACTTCGATGGCAGCGGATTCGCGCTTGGGGGCCTCGCCCACCAGCTTGAGCACGCGCGTCAGATGAGAGTTGAAGCGATACTTCGAGAACGCCTCGGTGACGGCCTGAGCACTGAACGCGGGGAACGCCGCACCCTCAAGGTCCAAGGGGAAATCCAGATCGCGCACGATGGTTGCAACCTTGCGGCTGGTAAACGCCGCCTCGCGGTTTTCCTCCATGCGCTCCTTTTGCTTGCCGCGCAGCTCATCGATGTGCTCATAAATGCCCTCGAGGCTGCCGTAGGCGCCCAGCAGCTTCGCCGCGGTTTTGTCGCCCACGCCCGGCACGCCGGGGATGTTATCGGAGCTGTCGCCCTTCAGTCCCAGGAAATCGGGAAACTGCGAAGGCTCCACGCCGTAACGCTCGCGCACCTCGCCCGGGCCGTAAATGGCCACATCGGTGATGCCCTTGCGCGTGGTGACCACGTGCGTGAGCTCGGAACACAGCTGGTAGACGTCCTTATCGCCCGAGACCAGCAGCGTGCGATAGCCCAGCCCCTCGTCGCGCGCCGCAACGGTTCCCAGGATATCGTCGCCCTCCCAGCCCGTCACGCGCACCACGGGGATGCTCATGGACTCGAGCAGCTCTTCGATGATGGGGAACTGCGCCTTCAGGCCCGGGTCCATGGGAGGGCGCTGGGCCTTGTATTGCTCGAGCGCCTCGGTGCGGAACTTCGGGCGCCCGGCATCGAAGGCGCACACGATGGCGTCGGGATTGGAGATGTCGATGAACTTGAGCAGCATGGCTATGAAGCCGAACACCGCGTTGGTGGGCGTGCCGTCCGGGGCGTTCATGGTCGGCGGCACCGCGTGGAAGGCGCGGTGCATCAACGAGTTGCCGTCGATGACGGCCACTTTCTTCTCAGGCATAAGGCTTCCTTCAGGTTGGTTGCGCTTTCCCACCATTATATAAGCGACGAAGGGAAAGCGGCGCCAACCGCATCAGACAAGCACCGTTTGCCTGCTTCGCTACGCGCTCCAAAGGTAGCCGACGCCGCGCACCGTCTCCAGATGCTGCGAAAGCTCGGGGCCGAGCTTTGCGCGAACGCGCCTGACGTGCACGTCGACGGTGCGGCTACCGCCGTAGTAATCGAAGCCCCACACGCGGCGCAGCAGGGCATCGCGGCTGTACGTGCGGCCCGGATGGGTGACCAAAAAGGCCAGCAGCGCGTATTCAAGATACGTGAAGTCAAGCGGTTCCCCGCCCACCGTCACCTGGTACGTTGCCAGGTTGATGGTCATGTTGTCCACCGTCACGAAATCGGTCGAGGTGCTCTCGTTGCCGGGCCAAAGAAGCTGGCGGATGCGCGCGGCGCACTCCTCGCTGCCGGCGCCGTGCACCACGAAATCGCTTTTCACCTGCACGGGAAGGCGGAACTCGGGAAGCTGCGCCTCGTTGACGATGACCAGCAGCGATGCCGAGCCGTCCTCGAGCAGCACCGATTCCACCTGCGACAAGGTTGCCAGCGCATCGGCGCGCGCCTCGTAGATGACCAGGTCGTAGGAAGGATGCTGGGACAGCAGCTTTTTAAACTGCACCGAGGACCCCGCCGCGACATCGACGTCCAGGCCTGAGAGCACCTGCTGGAACTTGTGGGCGTTATCAAGGCTGTCGGCGATGAATATGACCGTTTTCCTCATTGTGAACGCACCTCCTTACGTCGCATCCCGCGCACCTCTACAGAACCGCCAGGTAGCGGTCAAGCTCCCAGGTGGACACGTTGGACTGGTACTCGTCCCACTCCGCCTGCTTGGCTTCCACCAGGTAATCGCAGATGTGGTCGCCCAGCGTTTCGCGCATGAGCTTCGAGCGCCTGAACAGCTCGACGGCCTGGCCAAGGCTTTCGGGAAGCGTGCGGAACCCCTGACGGAGCAGCTCCTGACGCGATTGGGTGAACAGGTCGCGGTCCTCGACGGGCGCCGGGGGCTCAAGGCCCTCCTCGATGCCGGCCAGGCCCGCCGCCAGCATGACCGCGAAAGTGAGGTAGGGGTTGGCGCTGGGGTCGGGGCTGCGCAGCTCCAGACGGCACGCCATCTCGCGATTAGGACGATAACCGGGCACGCGCACGAGCGTGGAACGGTTGGCGCGGGCCCAGGAAAGGTAGATGGGGGCCTCGCCGCCGGCGAGCAGGCGCTTGTAGGAGTTGACGCAGGGGTTGGTGATCAGGGCGAACTCGGGCGCGTACTTCAAGATGCCCGCGAGGAAGCTTTTCGCGGTTGCCGACAGATGATAGCCTTGCGGGTCATCAGGGTCGAAGAACACGTTGCTGCCATCAAAATCGAACAGGCTCATGTGCACGTGCATGCCGCTGCCGGGCGCATCGGAGAGGGGCTTGGGCATGAAGGAGGCGTACACGCCGTGCTTCATGGCGATCTCCTTCACCACCAGCTTGTAGGTCATGACCGCATCGGCCATGGACAGGGCGTCGGTGAAGCGCAAGTCGATCTCGTGCTGGGAAGGGCCGTTCTCGTGATGGCTGTACTCCACCGGGATGCCCATCTTCTCAAGGGTGAGCACGGTGTCGCGTCGCAGGTCGCTGGCGTAATCCAAACTGGTCAGGTCGAAATAGCCGCCGCGATCCAACAGCTCGGTGCCCTCGGCGTCTTTAAAGTAGTAGAACTCCACCTCGGGGCCGACGTTGAACACGTACCCCATGTCCTGCGCCTTGCCCACCACGCGCGCCAGCACATGGCGCGGGTCGCCCTCGAAGGGCTTGCCATCGGGCGTGCGGATGCCGCAGAACATGCGGGCGACGGCGTTGCTCTCCGGGCGCCACGGAAGCACCTGGAACGTGGAGGCGTCGGGAAACGCCAGCATATCGGATTCCTCGGTGCGGCAAAAGCCCTCGATGCAGCTGCCGTCGAAGCCCATGCCGTCGGCGAAAGCGTCCTCAAGCTCGCTAGGGATGACGGCGAACGATTTCATGCTGCCGAGCACATCGGTGAACCAGAAGCGCACGAAGTGCACATCGCGGCTTTTGATGGTTTTCAGAACGAAATCCTGTTCCGGGTTGGAAGCCATGGACGATTCCTCCTTCGCGCGCCAGGCCATGCAGCGGCGCGGATCCTGACAACTTCTTAAAGGATGATTATATCAGCGCATGTTGCCAACACGTTACGCGCATTACCCATTGCGGAAGCGAATCGAACCCGGGGCTTCCCATCGAAAACGGCATGCGCATACGCGAAGGGCCGCCTCGAAAGGCGGCCCGAAAGTTGTTGAACCTATTTGGTTAGCGCACCGCACCCGGGGAAGGCGCGCACCGTACCAACCGGAGCGCAGAACCCTACGACCTGCGGACGCGCTTGTCGACCAGTCGTGCGACCAAGTCGCCGATGGACTGGAACACCTGCACGAGCACGATGCACAGCACGATGGAGGCGATCATGACATCGCCCAGATAGCGCTGGTAGCCGTAGCGGATGGCAATATCGCCGATACCGCCCGCGCCCACCGCGCCGGCCATGGCGGTGTAACCGAACAAGGTGATGACGGTGATGGAGGCACCGCGCACCAGGCTGGGCAGGCTTTCGCGCAGCATGACCTTGCATACGATCTGCCAAGTGTTCGCGCCGAAGCTTTGCGCGGCCTCCACCAGGCCGCCGTCGACCTCTGCTAGGCTCTGCTCGACCATGCGGCCCACGAACGGGATGGCGGCCACGGTAAGCGGCACGATGGCGCCGGGAACGCCGAGCGACGTGCCGACCACCAGGCGCGTGAACGGGATGATGGCCACGAGCAAGATGATGAACGGGATGGAACGGCCGATGTTGACGATCCAGCCAAGCACCGTGTTAAGGGCACGCTGGGGCTTCAGACCGTCTTTGGCCGTGATGACCAGGAGCACGCCGAGCGGCACGCCGATAAGGTAGGCGAACAGCGTGGACGCAAGGGTCATGACGAGCGTGTCCACCGTGCCCTGGGCGAACAGGGCGCCATACTGCGAGATGAAGTTGCTGATGTAATCCATTTAGCCCTCCTGGCCCTTCTCCGCATCGCGCTCGATAGCCGCGAGCATGTCGTCGTTGGCCAAAAGCTCGCGCGTGACGGGGCTTTGCGGATTGCCGAACACGGCTGCCGTAGCGCCCTCCTCAACGATGCGGCCGTGGTCGATGACGGCCACTCGGTTGCAAATCTTGCAGGCCACGGGCAGCGAGTGGGTGATGACCACCAGCGTGACGCCCAGCTCGCGGTTGATATCCTGCAGAAGCTGCAGGATGGAGGCGGTGGTGCGCGTGTCAAGGGCGCTGGTCGCCTCGTCGCAGAGCATGACCTTGGGGTTGTTGGCCAGCGCACGGGCGATGGCCACGCGCTGCTGCTGACCGCCGGAAAGCTGGCTGGGATAGCGCTCGGCAAGGTCGGCCAGGCCCACCAGCTCGAGCAGCTCCATGGCGCGTTTGCGGGCCGCCTCGCCCTTCTCGCCGCGAAGCTCGAGCGGGAAGGTGACGTTGCGCAAGACGGTGCGCTGCTGGAACAGGCTGAAGTTCTGGAAGATCATGCCCACCTGGCTGCGCAGCTCGAGCAGCGCGCGACCGGACAGGCCCGTGATATCGCGGCCGTCGTAGAGGATGGCGCCCTCGGTCGGTCGCTCGAGCAGGTTCAGGCAGCGGACGAGCGTGGATTTGCCGGCGCCCGAGGCGCCGATGATGCCGAACACGTCGCCATCGTTGATGGTAAGGTTCACGTTGCGCAGCGCATGATGAGCGTTTTCGCCTTCGCCATACGTCTTGCACACGTGCTGCAATTGGATCATACGTTTCCCGATCACTTGGTTGGATACGACGCAACGGGCGCCAAGAGCCCTATTTGCGCGCGCGAATGCGCAACTTCTAATAATAGGCGAAGCTCAAGCCGCGCACAAGGACGGCGTTTGCCGGGAAGCCCCCATCGCCCCGCCCGAGGCAGGAAACGCCGGCGATTCGCAAGAACCGCCGCACCTGGGGGCGTTTCAGCGCAACCACGCGGGGATCAGCGCGCCGTCGCTCCCGCCGTCGCGTTCGACAACGAAGGGCGAATCCGCAAGCCCCGCGAGCGCGGCCGGAGCGAATCCTACGGGGCTCGTGGGGGTTCGCTGTTCGCCGAGCACGGCGTGGCGCGGGCTTGGTATACTTGCTTGTATGAATACGCAAACCTACACACAGCGCGCCCAGGCGCGCCCGCGCCCCCGCATCGCCGTGATCACCATGGGCGTCAAGCTCGGCGACGAGACGCGCGGCTACACGCGCTTCCGCGTCCTTTCCGAAATGCTCGTCGAGCAGGGCTTCGACGTGGACCTGATCACCTCGTCGTTCCAGCACTGGGAAAAGGCCCAGCGCGACACCTCGAAGACCTGCTATCAGGGCCTTCCTTACAACGTGGTGTTCATCGACGAGCCGGGCTACACGCGCAACTTGGACCTGCAGCGCATCCGCAGCCACCGCGTGGCGGCGAAGAACCTGCGCGAGCGCTTCGAGCGCACCGCGGGCCGCTACTCGCTCATCTACTCCGAGATCCCGCCCAACGACGTGGCGCGCGTGTGCGCGGAATACGCTTCCGAGCACAACATCCCCTATGTGGCCGATATCAACGACCTGTGGCCCGAGGCCATGCGCATGGTGGTGAACATCCCCGTGCTCAGCGATGTGGCGTTCTACCCGTTCGCCCGCGATGCAAAACGCGTCTACCAGCTGCTTTCCGGCGCCGTTGGAACCTCGGATGAGTACACGGCGCGCCCGGCGAAGGACCGCACGACGCCCTACCCCCATGCCACGGTGTACGTGGGCAACGACCTTGCGGCGTTCGACGAGGGCGCTCGCGAGCACATGGCCGACGTGGTGAAGCCCGAGGGCGAGCTGTGGGCCGTCTACGCCGGCACGCTCGGCGCCAGCTATGATCTGGCAACCCTTATCAAGGCGGCGGCGTTGCTCGAGAAGCGCCGCGCGGCCCATAGCGCGCGCACTGCCGCAGCGGGAACCGCCAAGCGCCATCGCCCCTTCCCTCCCGTGAAGGTCAAGGTCTTAGGGGACGGCCCCGACCGGCAACGCCTCGAAGAGCTTGCCCGACAGGAGAACGCTCCCGTGGAGTTTTTGGGCTATCAGGACCACGGCAGCATGGCCGCCTGGCTTCGCGCAAGCGACATAACCGTGAACTCCCTGGTGAAAAGCGCGGTCCAGAGCATCGTCACGAAAATCGGCGACTACCTTGCCTCCGGAAAGCCCATGATCAACACCGGATCTTCGCCGGAATTCCGCAACAAGGTGACCACCGACGGCTTCGGGCTGAACGTGGTGGCCGAAAACCCCGAGGCGCTCGCAGATGTGCTCGAGGAGCTGGCACGCAACCCATCGCTGCGCAAGATCATGGGAGCGCGCGGGCGCGCCGTGGCCGAGCGGGAGTTCGACCAGCGAACCTCATACCTTGCCATCGTGAATTTGCTACGCAATCTGATATAAGCGCCGCGGTTTGCGTCATCATCGAATGAAAACCGCCTTGCGTCAGCATGCGTTCACGCGCCAGACGCTTAAGCCGGATAGCTAAGGAGATACCATGTCCGAACAGATCCGCATACCGTTTTCCCCGCCCGATATCACCGAGGCGGAAATCGCCGAGGTCGCCGACGCGCTGAGAAGCGGATGGATCACCACGGGCCCGAAGACCAAGCAGCTTGAGCGCGAGCTGGCCGCCTTTTTGGACACGCCGCGCGTAGCCTGCCTGGGGTCGGCCACGGCCGCGCTCGAGTGCGCCCTGCGCGCGCTCGGCATCGGCCCGGGCGACGAGGTGATCACGAGCGCCTACACCTACACCGCCAGCTGCTCGCCCATCTGCCACGTGGGCGCGACGCCCGTGCTGTGCGACGTGGCGCCCGACAGCTACGAAATGGATTACGCGCAGCTGGAGAGGCTCATCACCCCGCGTACGAAGGCCGTCATCCCCGTCGACCTAGGCGGCGTCATGTGCGATTACGACGCCCTGTTCGCCGCCATCGACGCCTTCGGCGGCGCTTTCACGCCCGCAAACGCCCGTCAGCAGGCCATCGGCCGCATCGCCGTGGTCACCGACGGGGCGCATGCGCTCGGCAGCGTGCGCCATGGCAAGCACGCAGGCCAGGTTGCCGACCTTACCACGTTCAGCTTCCATGCGGTGAAGAACTTCACCACGGCCGAAGGCGGCGCCGTCACCTGGCGCGAGGACCTGTTCGATCCCGATGAGCTGTATCACGACTTCATGCTCATGTCGCTGCACGGCCAGTCCAAAGATGCGCTCGCCAAGACCAAGGCCGGCGCCTGGGAATATGATGTGGCCTTCCCTGGCTGGAAGTGCAACATGACCGACTTGCAGGCGGGTTTGGGCCTGGCGCAGCTACGCCGTTACCCGGGCATGCTCGCACGACGCCGTCAGATGGTCGCGCGATACACGCGCAACCTGGCCGACCTTGACGTGTCCATCCTGCAGCACTATCGCGCAGCCGACGGCTCCGACGCCTGCAACGCCGACGATGCCGCTGCGCGCGCCGACGTATACCAGGAGTCTTCGAGCGGCCATTTGATGCTCGTGCGCCTGAACGGTTGCGGGCGACAGCTGCGCGACCGCGCTATCGAGCTGATGGCCGAGGACGGCGTTGCCACCAACGTGCATTACAAGCCCCTGCCGCTGCTCACGGCCTATCGCAACCTCGGGTTCGACATCGCCGACTTCCCCAATGCCCTGGCCCAATTCGAGAACGAGATTACCCTGCCGCTGCACACCAAGCTCACCGATGCGGACATCGACGAGGTATGCCGTTGCTTGCACCAGGCCATCTCGCAGGCGAAGGCGGAGGGTGCGCGCTGATGTACGTACGCTTCGGAAAACGAATCTGGGACATCGTCATCGGGCTCATCGCGCTGCCGTTCGTGCTGCTCATCATCGCGGTGCTCGCACCGATCATCAAGCTGGAAGATGGCGGCCCGGTGTTCTACAACGCGCCGCGCGTGGGCAAGGACGGCGTGGATTTCAAGATGTACAAGCTGCGCAGCATGCGCGTGAACGCCCCTGACCTGATCATGGAGGACGGCAGCACCTACAACGGCGCCGACGACCCCCGCATGACCAAGATCGGCGCGTTCATGCGAAAGACCAGCTTGGACGAGATGCCCCAGTTCTTCAATGTGCTGCTCGGCGATATGTCGGTTGTCGGCCCCCGCCCCGACCTGCGCCGCGAGACCGAACTCTACGAAGGCGAAGAGGGCCTGAAGCTGTCGGTGAAGCCCGGCATCACCGGTTACGCCGCCGTGTACGGCCGCAACTCCCTGCCCTGGAAGCAGCGCCTGTCGCTGGATGTGTACTACGTCAAGCACGTAAGCTTCCTGCTGGATGCGAAGGTGTTCTTCCGCACGTTCGCCACGGTGCTTGGGCAGGAGGGCATCTACGTGGAGGAGGACGAGTCGTAACGCACGTTTCGCACCGCGCGCCATTGCTTCGTGAGAAGCGCGTTGCGGAGCTTGCCGTCGCTTCGCCGAAAGCGCTTCGCCAGCCTGCAAATAACGCGTATAATGCCGCAGAGACAATCGGGCCGGGCATGTTGCCCGGCCCGACGCGCATAGGCGCCGACTATGCGCCCGCCAAACGAAAAGCCGCCAGAGGGCGGCTTTTCGTTTCCCTAGTACACCATGCCCATGGCTTCGCGTACTTCTTCCAAGGTTTGGTTCGCGATCTCGTTGGCGCGGCGATTGCCCTCGCGCAGGATGTCCTTCACGTAGTCCATGTCGCCCATAAGCTCCACACGGCGTTCGCGGATAGGAGCCAGGAAATCGTTCACGCTTTCGGTGACGTACTTCTTCAGCTGACCCGAACCGCCGTTGCCGATCTCCTCGGCGATCTCCTGCTCGCCGCGGCCGGTGCACAGCGACGCCGTGGTGATAAGCGCCGACACGCCGGGGCGATTGTCGGGATCGAAGGTGATGAAGCGCTCGGAGTCGGTCTGGGACTTCTTGATAAGCTTCGCCGTCTCCTCGGCCGTGGCCGACAGGCTGATGGCGTTGCCGTAGCTCTTCGACATCTTGCGACCGTCAAGGCCGGGGATGAGCACGGCGTCGGTGAGCAGGCCTTCGGGCTCGGGGAACACGTGGCCGTAGCGCTCGTTGAAGCGGCGGGCGATCTGACGGGTTTGCTCGATATGCGGCAGCTGATCCTTGCCGACGGGCACGATGTTGCCCTTGCAGAACAGGATGTCGCAGGCCTGGTGCACGGGATAGGTGAGCAAAAGGCCGGTGAGCGCGTGGCCGGAGGCCTCCTGCTCGGACTTCACCGTGGGGTTGCGCTCAAGCTCAGCCTCGGTGCACAGGGAAAGGAACGGCAGCATGAGCTGGTTGAGCGCCGGCACCTGCGAGTGGGTGAAGATGATGGTCTTCTCCGGGTCGATGCCGCAGGCCAGGTAGTCGATAACCATGTTGTACACGTTGTCCTGGATGTTCGCCGTGGTGTCACGGTCGGTGATGACCTGGTAGTCCGCGATGATAATGCGGGAGGTGACGCCAAGGTTCTGCAGCGCCACGCGCTCGCGGATGGTGCCGAAGTAATGACCCAGATGCAGCCTGCCCGTGGGGCGGTCGCCCGTGAGCATGCAGTATTTGCCCGGGTTCACGGAAAGGTCGGCGCGAATCTCATCGCTACGTTTCTTGCTGGCTTCGAAGCTATCGCCCATTATGCCCTCACATTCATAGTTAGGCGGGAATTCAGTAGTTGTTCCAGTATAGCGCTTATGCCCGATGCGGGCGCGAACCATCTGAAGCCGTTTTCCAGCCGCAATGCAACCGCGACATCGAAACGTGGCACAATGGGAACCACCCGCCAGACGAGAGAAGGAGCGCACCATGGAAAACCCCCGCACCCTTGCATTCGCGCAAACGGCGCAAACCATCATCAAGCAGCTTGAGCGTCGCAACATGGAAGGCCATTACTGCGAAACCTCCGCCGATGCCGTGGAGCTCGTGCGCAAGCTGGTGCCCGCCGGCGCCTCCATCGCCTGGGGCGGCACGGAGACGTTCAAGGAAACGGGCGTGAAGTCCATGCTGGAAGCCGGCGATTACCGTATGATCGACCGCGCGAAAGCGACCACGCCCAAGGAAGCGCGTGAGATCTTGCTGCAGCACTTCGCCAGCGACTGCTTCTTCATGAGCGCCAACGCCATCACGCGCAAAGGCGAACTGGTCAACATCGACGGCAACTCCAACCGCCTTGCCTGCCTGTTGCATGGCCCGCGTGAAGTATACGTGCTGGTGGGCATGAACAAGGTGGTGGAGGACGTGGACGCCGGCATCAAGCGCATTCACACCATGGCATGCCCGCCGAACGCCGCGCGCCTGCACACGAATACGCCCTGCGAGCGCACGGGCGTTTGCGGCAACTGCCACGACGCCGGATGCATGTGCTGCAACGTGGTGGTAACGCGCCACAGCCGCCAAGCCGGCCGCATCAAGGTGATCTTGATCGCCGAGGACCTTGGGTTCTAACTGTTAGTCGGTTAAGCGAAACTCACTGCGCATAAGCGAAGCAATGAAAATGCCGCCGGATATCCAGGCGGCATTTTCATTGCCCCCATGATTGCCCTTACTGCCAGATTTCGGCGGTGACCCGGCGACAAGATGAGGAATGCATGGCCAGCTATCCCATGGCGCGAGCACAACCCGCTGCCAACGAACCGCGCCGATTCCCAATACCGGAATGATGCAAAAGAAAAGGCTAGGAGCAGCAAGCTCCTGGCCTTAAAAGTTTTGGTGGGCCCGCCCGGATTCGAACCGAGAACCAAAGGATTATGAGTCCCCTGCTCCACCGTTGAGCTACAGGCCCGCATTATCACGACGATGCTCGCTTTCGCGAAGCACCCCCTACCGCTTTCGAAGTATATGCGAAGCTCGGCAAGAAGCCGGCTTCGACGCATTTGAAGCATGCGGCATTTCCTGCAAGCTGCCTGCTGCCACCCGCCTGAAAGAAAAAGGCCGGAACCACTTGATTCCGACCTTGTCATTCGTGGTGGTCGCTACAGGATTTGAACCTGTGACCCCCGCCGTGTGAAGGCGATGCTCTCCCGCTGAGCCAAGCGACCGTGTTGCGTACTTCGTAGCGCGCTCGATATATACTACGCGAAAGGACCCTACCACGCAACCCCTGATTTCAACTTTTTTGAAAAAGTTTGGTTGCAGGAATTCTCCGGTATACCTACAATCGAAATAGGGTTTCACTCGACCATTCTTGGTATGGCGTTTTACCCGACCCCTCCAACAGAAAGAAGAACTATGAAGCAACGCCTAGCGCTACGCTGGTGCCTGCTTGCCATCGGGATCGTCGTCATGGCCGCAGGCATCGTCATCGTCACGAAATCGGCTACGGGAAACACCCCGATATCATCAACGGGATATGTGCTCAGCGTGGCCTTCCCCAGCGTCTCGTACGGCGTGTTCATGTTCTTCTGGAACCTCCTGCTGCTGCTTGGACAGGTGATCATCCTGCGCCGCCGATTCCAACCCTTGGCGTTGCTGCAGATTCCCATCAGCGTGCTGTTCAGCCTGAGCATCGATATGTTCGCAAGCCTGCTTTCCTGGTTTGCACCCGCGAACTACGTCGAATCCCTGGGCATGCTCGCCCTCGGCATTCTCACGCTCGCAGCGGGCGTCTCGTGCACGGTCGTGGCGAACGTGGCCATGAACTGCGGAGAAGCCCTGGTTGCCGCCATCACCTCGAAAACCGGGTGGAACTTCGGCCACACCAAAGTCGGGTTCGATATCAGCTGTGTCATCATCGCCTGCGCGGTTTCGCTTGCCACCATGGGAAACGTGACGGGCGTCCGCGAAGGCACCGTGGCAGCGGCGGTTCTCACCGGGTTCGTGGTGAACTTCTTTGTGCGCTTGATGGGCGGGGTGCGCCCGCCCATCAAGATGGCAAGCAAGGCCTAGCAAACAGCAGGGGCCTGAAAGCGATGCGGCTTTCAGGCCCCTGCCCTATATATTGCAAACTAAACGCCATATCGCCAGTTTGCCGATACCCTTGTTACGCGCGCTTCACCAGATAGCACTTGTGGATGCGCGGATTGCGTTCGAAATCATGCGGGATGGTTTGCGCCGTGATGTCCTCGAGCGCAACCCCGTACTTGCCCAGCTGCTCCATGTCGGGCTTGAACGAGCGCAGATTGCAGCTGAACACCGCCGTGCCCTCCTTGGTCAGCAAGCGGGAGACGCCCACCAGCAGCTCGACGTGGTCGCGCTGCACGTCCCAGGTGCGCTTGCCCATGGATTTCGAGTTGCTGAACGTGGGCGGGTCCACAAAGATTAAATCGAAGCGGCGCGGGCTGCGTCGGCAATCGGTGATCCAGTTCATCACGTCGCCGCGCTCGAAGCTGTGCGCACGCCCGGTGAACCCGTTTTGCTCCATGTTGCGCTCGGCCCAATCCAGATAGGTTTGCGACAGGTCGACCGTAACGGTTTCCACCGCCCCGCCTGCCGCAGCCTGGACCGTCGCCGAACCCGTGTAGGCGAACAGATTAAGGAAACGCTTGCCCGCGGCCATCTTGCGCACCATAGCGCGCGTGTCGCGATGATCGAGGAACAGGCCTGTATCCAGGTAGCCGGCAAGATCGACCTCGAGCAGGCACCCTGCTTCGTCAACGTGGGTAACGTAATTGCGCTTTCCCGCACCACGGTACTGCCCGCCGCCCTTGTCGTGACAGCGTACCTTGGAGAACACGTGGTCGGGGCGAACGCCCAAGACCACGGGCGCCAAGGTGAGGATGTCGTCAAAGCGACGGCGCGCCTTATCGGGGTCGATGGAGCGCGGCGGCGCGTATTCGGCGATATGCAGGTACGTGTTGCCTGCTGCCTGGCCCGCACCGGTGTACACATCGATGGCGGCGGAATAATCCGGCAGATCGGCATCGTAGACGCGATAGCACGTAACGCCTTCGCGACGCGCCCACTTGCGGCGCTCCTTGGCAACCTTGCGCAGACGGTCGGCGAACTGCTGCGAGGACTCCTCGAACACCTCGACCTTATGCTCCGCCCCGCCGTTGGCATCGGGAACCACGGCCTGGGCAAGCTGCGCCGGGGGCCGCATGAACAGCAACACCTGGGTCTCCACGCGTCCGCGGCCGAAACGCAACGTGTCGGCTGCATCGACGCCGAAGCGCCCTTGCACGCCCTGCCCGCCGGCGACGGCATACAGGCTGCCCGCCGGAACCGCTGCAGCCGCCTTCACGAACGCCGCAGCCTCCGCCTGGGCGCAAGCCTCGGACTGGATGCGGTCGCCTGCCGGCATATTGGATGCCACCAGGCACGGGCACAGCTTGTCCTGACCGTTATCGGCCCCACGCCTGCTCTGCAGCCGCTCAGCTACGTCGCAAGCACGTTTTGCCATATCCGCCACGGTATGCGCATCGCCCAGCTCGATGCTGACCACCTGACGCAAGCCGGCGCGCTTGGCACGGTTGCGGGCGCGGGCGATGGCAGGGCTTGAGTTGGTGGCGCCCACGATGCGCACACGCTCAAGATCGGGGCGGTCGGAGGCCGAGGCATTTGCCGCACCGGCGCCGCCGACGGCCTCCAGGCCTTCCTCGAAACGCTCGTCCGCCTCGTCGAGCAAACGATTCCAAGCCTGCTCGTCGAACGCCGCCCAACCCATGAAGCCCCAGCAGCTGCGCGCCAGGCCCGGAGCCATATCGCACGCCGCCGCGGCAGCCTCCACCACCAGCGAGCCGTCGCCGCATGCCGGGTCGACCAACGCGGCGGCGTCGCACATGCCATCCCACTCGCACATGGCCAAAACACCCGCGGACAGGGCGCACTCAAGCGGGGCGTCCTGACCCGCATCGGACTCCAGATACGCACGTGCGTACAGCGATTCGCCGGAAAGGTCCAACGAGACGGTGGCCCGGCTATCGCGGATGCGCACGTCGATGTTGGCGTCGGCGTTGGCGCTATCCACATCGGGGCGCGATCCCGTGCGCTCCCTGAGCGCGTCGCAGATGCCGTCCTTGACCTTCAACTCGGTGAAATGCGTGTTGCGAAGCTCCTCGTTCATGCCGTGCGCGCGGACGGCGATGCTGGCCCCGGGCGCGATGACCTCATGCCAGGGGATACGGCGGATGCCCTCGTAAAGCAGGCTGGCATCGCCGGCGTTCACGCGCTTGACCACCAGCGTGACACGCGAGGCCAAACGAGACCACAGGCAAACGCGCTGGGCCACGGCCGCCGTGCCGAAGAACGCCACACCGCCGTGCAGCGGGCGGATGCGGCGGGCGCGCAAGCGCTTGAGCTCGTCAGCAAGATATTGCTCGAACCCAGCCAGGCAGCTGGCGAAGAACTCATATTCATCGTATGCGGGAGAAGTCATCTGGGTGCCTTTCATGGGCGGTGGGTCTAGCTAAGGGCGTTTGCCGCTCGAAAAGAAACGCGGGCCTTTCGACCCGCGTTTCGATTAATCTTCCAGGTAATCCTTCAGCTTGCTGGAACGGGAAGGATGACGCAGCTTGGCAAGCGTCTTGCTCTCGATCTGGCGGATGCGCTCGCGCGTGACGCCGAACTCGCGGC
>ERZ1034969.88-NODE-88-length-62576-cov-18.837255_pt1 | contig 62576 bp, 119 predicted proteins | sample MGYA00520624_ERZ1034969 | MGnify/ENA primary metagenome ERZ1034969 (study PRJEB33766, sample SAMN09781776) | gut metagenome | biome: gut microbiome | host: Homo sapiens | place: Madagascar | study: EMG produced TPA metagenomics assembly of the PRJNA485056 data set...
CACAAACGCCTATAAGCTTATTTGACCCACCATTACCACAATAGCTATCAATACCGACATTATCATAAGCCTTTTCAATGGCATCTTCTTTGTTTTCTGCTGCTACTTCCACTTCAACGGTTACTCTAGTATAACCTGTTACAATATATTTCTTCATTAGTTATCACTCCTTTTCTTTATTGATTCTTTCGGCAAGTTCATTTGCAGCGTTTACAGCTTCCCCATAGGTGTCATAAACGCCACATTTATAAAACTCATCGCTGTTTATCATAAACACGCGAACCTCATTTTTGCCTACAATACATATAGATTCAATGTATTGTGTGTTTATCCATTGTTGTTGCCCAAGCTTAATAAACATTACTTTCCCTCCATAGCTTCGCTTACTTTTAAAATTTTCTCAATCAGCTTATCCACAGCCTTATCTGCAAATTCGCCTGTAGCCTTGATGTTTGCTGGTGTTATATGTTCCGCAGCATACATAGCGTATATTTCTTTTTCTGTTGGGAGAAATGCCCCCAAAGTATCTAAAACCAAAGCTGTACAAACAATTATTTTAACTGCCTTAGCGGATTCTTTATCCTTAATATCGTCTGTTATAACTGCTAATGTAGCTATCATAGCATATATAGTTACAATAAAACCTACTATGCAACAAATCCCTTGTATAAGGTCTATTCTTCCTGCCCAGTAAATCAGCCACGGGCTGACAATCGGCTCGTTCATTATTTCCACTCCTTTACCTTGCGTCCGCAATAAGGGCAATAGTCATACAAATCATACGCTTGCACATTAGTTTTACAACGAGAGCAACGATAAATGCTAATACCTGGTTCGTCACCATGACCTACATATTGCATTGCACTATTTTCATCATTAGTTTTAAAGCCTTGCGCCGCATTGATTTTGCTGGATAGTTCGTTCATGTCTTCTATCGCTCCTTCTTTAGAATCATATCTGTTGTATTCCATCTCTTTTCCGTCGACACAAATATAAGCAATATAAACGTCCTTGTCTGAACCAAATTTACAACGTTGTAACCGCAAACTGTTAACACAGTTGAAATTTTCCCACAGTCTGTTATTAACCTTAATAAGCATTTACTCCCGCCTCTCAATCTTTCTGCCACACCAACAGCAGTGTGACTGCCCAGCATAATAAAATATTCCGCCGCACTTTTTGCAGCGACAAGTTGGGAACGCCTCTTGATAATATCCCGCATACGCAATCGCCGTTGTACTGTCAAGCTCATGCTTTAAAGCTGTTAATACGATCTTTTTCTTTTTTATTCGGGAGATAACCCATTTTTTGTCGTTATCCGTCAAACGGCCAAGTTGAAGCGCAAACTTCGACTTCGAGATTGTTCCTTTAGTCTCCCAAATTTGTTCACGTAACATCTTTTCGCGTTCCGACAGGCTATCCCACCATTTTTGACGTTCTGGAGTCATTATTCTTCCTCCTCATCCTTTTGCCAGCCGACAATATCCAAACTATCGCCGATATCTCTAATCGTGCGACCCAGAATTTTGCACGTGTTTTTCAGCCACTCTACGCTATGCCCTTCAAGCACCTTGTCCATTTCTTTGTCTGACAAATCACTAAAGCAGATGCTTTCCCAATACTTACCGCGTTTAACTCTAAAATAAATGCCGTCTAAATCTCTTTTTGTTGTCATTTTTTCATCCTCCCTGCCAAAACTTCACACTTTCTTAACTCGCTACGCATCAGCTCACGTGCCTTACGCAAGCAGTAACGATAATATTTCAGCTTCTGCTGTCTACGCTTTACCACATCCATATTAACCACCCAATCGCAGCACCTAGCAGAGCACCAAGCATAGCAGGTATGCCGATGATTAGTATAACCGTGATCATGTCGATGATTACATTTAGCAATTTACTCATTTGCATTACCTCTGTTTGGATTCTGTTTCCAGCCACCTACAGGACGATACAGATGTAAAACATCGTATATCCTGCCTACGCCGTGTAAATACTCGCTTTCTTTTGGGTGAATCTGATGAACTTCTTCTTCCGGTAGCCAGAACACGTCTTTAACCTGGCACATAACCTCCCATGAAGGTGTTTTATTCGTCGTGCCGCAAAATTTCACGCTCACGTGCTCCCATTGGTTGCCGTCCTGATCAGGCTCAACGCCTACAACACACTGCAAGCTCTTTTTGATTCCTGGCAGATGCAGGAAGCCTATTAACACCAAACCTTCAAAAGCAAAATCATTTTTCCTGTCGGCTTGAAACTTTTCGTTTGCTAAAATCTCCTTGATACTTCTCATCTTAATCTCCTTGCTCCACATAGTTGCGGATTATTACTGCACTGTTTACATTCCTTATCGCACTCCCAGCAGCATACGTGGCAAACCTCGCTTCTTACGCAGCCGGGGAACGGAAAAGGGCAAACATATTTATTTTTTAGCTTTTTCGTGATTATCGGCTCTGTATCTTTCAAAAAATTTTCGGCAGGCTTTTGAGATATAGCCTTACTTTTGTTAGTTGCCTGCCGTCTAGTTTGCGCAAGGCTCATGATTTTGTACTTGCACTCCTTGCCTCCACAGCTCATTCCTTGCCGCCGGGCAAGGTTAGATACATCTCTGTAACATTCAGTGCCGCATTCGCAGACGCATCTTGCAACAGAAGCCTTCTTTTTAGGTCTGATGCTGATAACGCCTGGTGGATAAATTTCAAGCACTGTCAGCATACCTATTTTCTGCCCTAGCAGATAGCTCCAATCCTTATTCTGCATTAAACCGACTTCCTTTCACTTTACTTTAGCCAAATAGTGCCATAGCACGATGAGCATCTAAACGCCCATTTTACAGCACCTTTTCTGTCTACAATCTTTGCGCCGTAGACAAGCTTTATTTTTTCCTGCTTGCAATGAGGGCAGCACTGCTTGCCTTCGGCTGTTGTTCCAAGTAGATATTTCACTGTTGCCCCTCCGTTGCAGTCAGGAATTTTAGCACTCTGCCTGTATTACTAATTCTGTATTCTTCCAGATCATTACGCTTCAGGTACTGCCTTCCGTATAGTGACTTCATATTTTCCCATACAAGGAACGGCACATTGTAAAAATCTGTCAGATTGAACGATACCAGGATAAAGCACCTTGCACCTAAAAAGTGATGAACCTTAAGATATTCTAGCTGGTGCGGTTCAAGTCTGCTTCGCAGCATCTTATCGCCGTCGGTGTGCTTCGCTTCAAAGCACACCGCTAAACCACCTCTCAGCGTCCCTTTGTAGTCAACACCGCTTTTCTTTGCATAGTTGGCTATGAACTGTCCATGCGCTCCATAAGGGCGGATATAATGTACAGGCTCGCTCTGTTTCTCAATCTTCGCAATGCCATGTTCCTCGTAATACTGGCAGCCTGCGTCAATCATCTTTTCAAAAAACGAACCGCTTGCCTTACTCCGCTTGCCTACAAGGATACTTTTAAGCTGATTCATGTTTCTTGTACCCCTTGAATTTCATCCTGCTGAAAGCGTAACGCAGATAAGCCAAGTCCTGAAGCACATCAATGTATTCAAGTTTATCAACATACACCTTGCTTCTTCCCCACGTGCTAATCAGCTTCATGCTAGGATTGTAGGTCTGGTGATATATCGTTCTGTACAAAAAACAGTATTCACTGCAAATCTTCTTGAAGTCATCTTTCTTTAATTCGATTTCAGTGAACGCCAGCTTACGCAAGCGGTTAACTTCATCTTTAATCTTCATGCTACACCTCGCTTAAAACGGAATTGTTTCGTCGAACGGCACTGTGCTGCCAAAACCCTGGAAGTCCTGGCTTTCTTCTCCCGGTGTCTGTTGGGATTCGTTGCCTTGCTCTCTACGCTCAATAAATTCAAAGTGCTCTGCAATGACCTCGGTTACATATTTCTTTTGACCGTCTTTAGCTTCATAGCTGCGAATTTGCAGTCTGCCTTCAACTAACACACGCTGTCCCTTGCTAAGATAATTGCCACAGGTTTCAGCCTGTTTACCCCAGATAACTACCGGAATAAAGTCAGCTTCACGCTGTTTGTCTTTCGAATAAGGTCTGTCCACTGCAAGCGTAAACTGAGCAACAACCTTGTTTGTAGGGGTGTATCTTACCTCCGGGTCTTTTGTTAGCCTACCTAATAAAATGATTTTGTTCATGCTTTTTGTTCCTTTCTCTTTAACGGATTGTCCTGGCAGGAAAATTCTCCGCCTTCTTTTTTGATGACTGCGTTGATTTCAGCAGCAGCTTTATGTAGGTAATAAACCTCGCCGCTGTCATGATACATATTGAGATAGAAATTTACTATCGTTGTAAAATATCTCTTATCTTTATCACGATTTGCGCTTTCAGTGATTTTTACAAGCTCTTTAGCGTCCATAATTCCCTCCTATAATCCTAATAATTTGTTAGTCGCAGCAAAGCTTTCTGCAACCTTTTTCCTGCGTCTGCTTGCGTGTGTAACCTCTACCGGGTGGCACATCTGCAAAATGCGGTCATAGATTCTTGTTTCCGTTATCGTCTGCGGCTTTTTGATTGTTTCAATCGGCAAATTTGTTGTGATGATTGTAGGCAATCCGCTCCGGCAACGGCTGTCGATGATCTGGAACACTAGCTCCTGAGCAAACTCCGTGCGCCTTTCTGCTCCTAAATCATCAAGCACTAGCAATTCAAATTGATTAAATCCGTCAAGATATGCTTGCTTTTGTTCAGTGCCCCACAATGTATTGAACACTCTGCCAAAATTAGTCATTAAGCAAGCTACACCTTTATCAATTAGCGCATTGACAACACACGCAGCGGCGAACGTCTTTCCGCTTCCGGAATTTCCGTAAAGCAGCAATCCTTTATGCATCCTGCGAAAATCATCGTAGTGCTCAACGAAATTCTTCATTGCTCGCATCGTCCGCTCGTCTGCGCCGTCATCGTGGCTGAAGGTCTGTGACTGAAGCTCACGCTCCGGGAAGCCAGCTTTTCTAAGCTCTTGCACCCTAGCAAGTCGCTTTTTATGTTCCTCACGTTCACGCTCTGCCTGAAGCTCTTCCGCTCTGCACTTGCAGATACAAGTTACAGTTCGTTCAACACCAAACAAGAAGCCTCTGCATTGCTTCGGCGTATGGCATTTACCACACATAAGCAATCCGTTTTCGTAATAATCATTTTCGTTTTGCTTATTAAGCTGTGAAGCATTTTTAGCAATGTGATTTACAGCAAGCGTAATTGAATTCTGAACATCATTCGCATTCATGCTATCACCTCACTAAAAATATTTGTCCAGGTCTGTTTGGTCGTCCGGCGGTTTAAAATCATCCGGCGGTTTCTTTGGCTTTTGATTGTCACCGCTCGCAAGGTTTCTTGCAACTCCCTCACAATAGGCTATTGACTTCTTGCCTTGCTGCGCTGTTATCGTAACCGCCTGCATAGCTATCAGCTCGCCGTGCTCCTTAGCAATAGCCTGTAACCGCTCTGCAATGTATGGCGTTATCGGCGTAACATTTTGATTCCAAAAGCCAACAGGATTATTATCGCTCGTAACATTTTCGTAACTGTTACACGTAACGGCAGCATTTTTATCGTAACAACCACTACTAATGTTATTGTTGTTACTCTTATTCTCTTTCTTATTCTTACTCTTATTCTTATCCGTAACATCTGTGTTTGTTACGTCATTGTTACAGGTTTTGGATTGCTTCTCACGCTGCCTTTTAACTCTCATTGCTTCCTTGCACCGCTCACGCTCCTTGAGCTTTGAAAGCTCTTCGGCGTTCTGATACTCACCCCAGCCTACAATATAGATATAGCCGTTATCCTCTATATCAATCATGTTATACTGACGAAATACTTCTAAAGCAGTTTCCGCAATTTTAGGCTTAAAACCACCAACAGCAGCTAAGGTTTTTGGTGTATACGCTACACCTTCGGTAGCGTATACATAACCACCATCGTTTTTTTTACGAGCTAAAGCTAACAGGAAGAACCACATTAATGCCAGGCTATCACCAATCTTCGTATCAGCACGAAGTATCTTAATTTTTTCACTGTCGAACACATCGGCGCTAACCTTGAACCAGCTCTCCATGTCGCCCTCCTACAATAACTTCTTCCATAATGGTTGCCGTCTAAGTAACCTAACATACTTCATAAGTGCTTTCTTTCTCATAGGTAATCTCTCCCAATTTTCTTTATCCACTCGTCCCGGCTATGTTTATCTTCATAGCAGGTTTGAGCAAATCGCCTTAACCGCAAGTCTGTTTCCCTGTCCAAATGAGGTCCGAGTTTTCCTTTGTGATGTTCGTAGCATAGCCAGATTGTTAAACCCAGCTTGTCCGAAATCTTTCTCCCGGCTGCTTCGAATATCACGTGATGGCGCTCCAGGTTGCGAGTAGTGCCACACATAAAGCACTCCTTTTCGCTTTGCAATATGCTTTTCTTACTCATTTTTTTCGCTTTCTGGCGTCTTGAACACCGCATTATCAGAAACAACATTAAGAGGCTTAACATTGGCAGCTTCTTCAATTTCTGCTGCGCTAAAATCTTCTTGCTGTTCTTTCATCTCGGGGATTTCTGCCTGTGCTGCTTCTATCAGCTCTAAGCGTTCCCTTATTGCGTTATGCGCTAAACTATAATTTGGAGCTTGAAGCAGTTGCTCTAGCTGATCGTATGTCAGTTCTACAATATCTGTCATACCATTACGAGTACGCACATACGCTTTTCCATATTCAAGCTTAACGAATTTATTTTCCGTGATTTCTACACCACTATCACACCATTGACGAATCTTTTTGCCGATCTGCGGAGTAATTACTTCACACCAATCAACAAATAATCCGGTTCTGTCTTTTGTAGCAGCGGCCATATGACGCTCAACACTAATGTCAAACATTACTGTAAATTCATATTCTAAGCCGTCTCGCTGAATAGGAGCTAATCCCATTTTTATCGGCATTTTTTTGCCTTTTTCATTCTCTACAATCTCATATGCCTGCTTGCTTCTCATGCAAACAATTACGTCCATTTTCGCTTGGAGAATTGCGTCAACAAGCTTATTTTGCTTCGGAGTAGCGTCCTTCCATGCAGTAAAGCTATTACCGCTTCTTGTTGTCGCCGCTTTCTTATCAACAAAATCAAGAACGCCGCCTTCACCTGCCCATGCATGAGATAAACTGTCAATAATCAACACGTTATATCCTGCTTGCTCTGCCTCATGGATGTAATCAATGTACTTTTCCGGTGTAAAGGGTGCTGACATTGGAGCTACATCGTATTCGCACAGATTACTGTACAGCTCACCGCTGCCGTTTTCCGTATCTATCATTGCAATCTTATCACCTAATCCTTGCGCCAACTGCAATGCGCTGTAGGTTTTACCGCTGCCACTAACACCGGTAATAGCAATTTTCAAAAACGCTTTTTTGCGTTCAGCCTTTTTAAACAGTCCCATAATTCACTACTCCTTATTTGCCCGGTCAATTTTGTACGCTTCTTCGTACTCTTTGATGCTATTCAGAATTCTTTCGCAGTTTGATTTCATAAGCATTGCGGCTTTGTGAAATTCCTCATCGTTTTTGCCAAGCCCGGCAAAATCGGTAAAGTTAGCTGTCTCAACGTCAAAACATAAGCCGTATCTTGCGTCAGTCAATGCGTTCATATAACTTCACCTTCCTTAACCAGTTCTTCAAGTCTGCTGTGAAGCTTAAGAGTTGTTTCAGCATCCCAGTGACAGCATTCACGATAACTGCCAACTTTAGGATATGTTTGCATATTTACCGACAAGCTGTTAACGTTATAGCTTAATACATCACCTTCACGCACAGCCTGTTTTTCCTGGTGGTATCCGTAATGTTGATACTTACATTTGCCATCCCTGGTACAGTGCGAGCACGTCTTAAAGTCTTTCAACCAGCTCTCTTTCGTCTGCTTGTGCTCACCATGCTTCCTTTTTCTGAAAGCTTCAAATCCTTCCATGCTAAGTCCGCTGCGAGCTAACACGGCGTTAACCTGTTCATTAGTTACCATATACATCCTCCTTTTGAATTCCGAAACCAAGCTTTAAATCAGCATAGGCTTTAACTACTCTGCCTTGTGCAGTTGTATAGCCTTTTAGCTGAAGCTCTTTGTTCCATTCCCTTATAAGCGAGTAGCCTTTTCCAACGCCTACGCCTAAAAGGTTGGCAATATCTTTAGCTGTGTAGAATCTGCTTTCCATGTTTGACAACCTCTTTTCCGTATGCTATACTATACATGACCTATTTTTTAAACCGATTTCCTTTCGACTTTATTTATAGGTTAAAGGCTCTCTATTAGCGTGGGGGGTCTTTTCTTTTTGCTCTTCTTCAATACCAATCAATACAAGCAAAGCCTGTGCACCTTCCCGGCATTCTTTTAAAAGACTGTCGCCGAGGTGCTTTTTTTGTACCGTTTTCGCTACCATTTGCGGAAACAACTCAACCACTTCACCGACTTCTTTTTGCGCCCTTAACATATTCACTGCTAAATCATCAACAGGAGGAATAAGTCCAAAAACGTCGCAAAACACTACATTTCTTTGCAGGTGCTGTACACGTAACCACGGTGTACGGTAGAGTTTTGACATTGCTAGTGCAATAACATCAGGGCATTGCCGCCAGTCAATCTCATAGTCTTTCAAGCAGCTAGAAGAAATCCCTAGTTTTTCTGCCGCCTTAATGCGGTTCAAACCTGCATATTCTCTAGCTGTTTTGTATATATTAGTTTGAGTTTCAGACATCTTAAAAAACTCCTTTATGGTATAATACCAGTATGGCAGTTAACCAATCGTTATAAATCTGCCATCATTGATTTTTCACTGTGTAGTAATTAACAGTGACCACATCTCCAGGCTGGAGATAACGGCGGTTGGCGGTCAGATGCTGGTTGTCTTTGCTTACGTTATACCAAAATTCATCGAAGCACATTCTTGTTTTGTTAAGCAGAAAATATTTATCAGCGATTCCATACATTGTTTCGCCTTCCTGTACAACGTGTGTGATTGTATGCCTTTGCACCTGGCTGTCCGAAAATCCGCCAACTAAACTAAGGCAAAACCATGTCGCTGCAATCAAGCAGCAGACTTTGAATGTCTTAACTAACATTCTTTATCACTCCTTTGTAGTAATTTCCAGCTTTTCTACTACCGTTAAGATTTTGTAATTTCCATGACGATAGCAAGCCCAAAAGCACTTACATGCTTCAGTCTCGTTTCTTTCGGTAAAAATATCAAGTCTTACCTTACCAGTTTCCAAACTTTGAAAAACTACTACCCAATCTTTACATTTATACATCTCTTCTTCTCTCCTTTACGCTTCCAAAAAATAATCAACGCTTACTCCGAAGTATTCGGCAAGTTTTTGCAACGCTTCAACATTAGGTTTGTTTCTGCCATTTTTCCAAGTTGAAAAAGCTGAATTGCTAAGTCCTGTTGCCTTTGCAACCTGATAAGCAGTAACGTTGTTTTTCTGCATTAATTCAGCAATTTTTCTATACATTTCAGCACTCCTTTCTTGACGTTCAATTTTGAACGTGATATACTTTAATTGACAAATGTAAAATACTTAAAATTATTTTACGGCTTTAAAGTATTTTTGTTTTACATCTTAGTAATATTATAACATAATGTGTTAGAGTTGTAAAGTAGTTTTGCTTTGCTTTTGTAAAATATTTTTTTGAGGTATCGAATGTACGAAAAATTTGAGGCTCTTCTAAAAGAACACAATACAACTGCATACCAAGTTGCTAAAGCAACTGGTATTAGCAACTCAACATTTTCTTTATGGAAAAGTGGTCGTTCTGAACCAAAAGTAGCGACCATACAAGCTATTGCTAATTACTTTGGCATTCCTGCTGGTTACTTTTATGAAGATAAAGACTATGCTCTCGGTGTAACAGAACAACAAGCAAAGTCCCTCGGCATAGACACCGAAGCAGTAAAGCAGCAGCTCAACGCCCAGCTTCTTGATAAACAGGCTATTGAGATTGCTAAACAGATTCAGAAGCTCGATGACACCCAAAAGATGGCTATCGAGCAAATTATAAAAGGGCTATTGCAAGGCAAAGGCAAGGCCTGACTTCCCCTTCGCCAGCATGGCATAATACCTTGCAATCTAACGGAAGGAGGTTAAAACGAAGTCGATGTCATACCACTAACGAGTATGCACAGCTGATTCGACAATTAACAACAGAGCATGTGTATTTCCTGCTACTCTGCATAGAAATTGCCAACCAACTGGTTGCAAAAAACAAGCTGAAACTGTAAAACGCGGACTTAACGATTCAACTTGATGTTAGGGGGATTCCCTTTAGGGAGCCATTTTGTAGAAGAACTACAGCGATAAGAGGGCGCATATGTCCGTCCTCTTTTTCGTGTGTATAAAAAGAAAGGAAGTCGGTATTAATGAAAGAACTTCCGAGCTTATAAAACAGCGTTATCTATCAATACTCAAGGTGGTGTAAAAACACTGCTTAAAAATTTAACAAGGGAATGAGGTTGTTTATTGTGAAACGTTGGCAAAAAATCGCAATCGGCATAGGAATAGTTGCTTTTATTGGATATGCGAATATTAAAGGCGGATATATAATAGCCGCTTTTTTTGGTTGGTATGCGTATCATTTTTTTAAGAATTACTCAAAGGCTACAGATAAAAAAGAAAAATCCAGTCAAAAAAAGTTGCTTATTTTATTTAGCTTTATAACTTTAATGTGTTTGTATTTTACTATTTCTCCTAGTGAGCCATCAATTAATACTACTGCCAATATTCCAATTTCTTCTGTGCAAACACAATCTAAAGAGGAAAAAACTAAACAAAGCGATTTCTCCGAAAAGCTTTCTAGGGATGCTGGCTTGTCCCCTACTGCTGCTAATGCTTTAGAACCAATATTAAACAATATGAGATTTTCAAAGAGCTTTACACTAAAGCATGACGAGATGCTCGATGGCTACAAAGATAATCCAAAAACAAAAGGTTATCGTGGCGATGACGACCACATTAGGAACGTTATTGTATATGTAACAGATGATAAGATTACAGCAGTTCGTCATAATGATTATGATATGTTAGTAGATGGAAAAGCTGTATTAGGTAAGTACGACTTTGTTATCGAAAATGAATCTAACTTGCTTACATTTGCTCGTGAGGACGTGAAACGCTTTTTAAAATATCCCGACAGTGCAGAATTTGGTTGGTACAGTGATTGGAAAGCAGCAAAAAATCCAAAAGAAATTATTGTTCAATCATGGGTAGAATCGAAGAATGATTTTGGCAATACTCTTCGTCAAAACTTCCAACTCAAATATACGCCAGACGGCAAAAAACTCACGAGTGTAATTATCGGCAATCAAAGATGCTTATAACTCCCATTACAAAATAACAGACTACTTCCCTAGCCTGTTAAAAAATCACTAGCAGGCGTAAAGCCTGCTTTTGTGCTTTTTGAAATAAAAAAGGCTTGGAAAACAGTCTGAACATAAAATTCCAGGTTGCTTTTCAAGCCAGTGTTTTTATACAGTTTATATCGTTATTTTTGTAGATTAAAAATCTTATCAGAGCTTCATATTTAGCTTATATGAGCATTTAATTTTTGCTAATATAAATATAAGTAGAAACCTTAAAAAGTCGCGTATAAGCTAAATATGAAAGAGATTTTTTTGCATTTTTTGGCAAAAATTACATGAAGGGAGCTGCAAAACATGACAGTAACAAAAAATCCGAAAACAGGAAAATGGGACTGCGCTTTTTGGTATAAAGATTGGCAAGGCGTGCGCAAGCATACAACAAAAAGAGGTTTCGACAAAAAGCGTGATGCTGAAAAATACGAAAGCGACATGAGAAACAAAACTCATACACATGATCCGAAATTCAGTGAAGTTATTGCAGCATACCGGGAAGAGCTGGACAGCAAACTAAAGCTAGGAGAATTAAAGCAGTCGACTGTCGACAAGAAAAACCAGGCATTAAAATATTACGTCCTCCCTTTCTTTGGGAATATGAACATAGATAAGGTTACTCCGCTTCAAGTTATGCGCTGGCTTGCCCTTCAAAATGAGAAATCAAAAAAAGAACGCCTTTCAAGCAGACTGCTAAATCAGATACGTTCGGAATTAAGCCAGGTATTCGAGTTCTCGAAAAGAAATTACGGAACAAAAAATAACCCTGTCACTCTTACTGATAGAGTGAAGCCATATTCTAACGATACACGTGCGAAATTATGGACAGTTGAACAGTATAAGGTTTTCTACGACGATATTAAGATAGCGTCACATAGAGTGCTGTTCAATATCATCTTTTGGGCAGGCTTGCGAATAGGTGAAGTTATGGCACTAAAAATCGAAGATATATCTCCCTATAAAATTCACGTCGACAAATCGCTTATGAGGATACACAATAAAGATGAATTTGTCATTAGCACACCCAAGACAAAAAGCTCCGTGCGTGATGTTGAAATACCGAAATACCTTTATAATCAAATCATAGACTATATAGGCACGCTTTATAAGGCTAAACCAGAAGATTATATCTTTGACGGCATAAAACCGTCGGCTATCAGAACATATATGCAATATCACTGCACTAAGTTAGGCTTGCCAAGAATTAGTCCTCACATTCTCCGGCACAGCTATGCTTCAATGCTTTACGCAGCTACCGGAGATATTTTGGCAGTCGCTAAACAGATTGGTCACGCAGACAAAAACACAACCTTTGAATTTTACGCTCACATGATGCCAGAAGCCAATAGAAAAGCCGTAGACAAATTAGAGGGTTTAACTGTGGATAACTCGACAAAAAATAGCGAAACTTAATTTTTGAAACTCATTTTGAACTCATTTAGTTAAAAGAAGAACCGCTAAATCCCATGAACACTAGGGTTTAGCGGTTTTTATTTACAATGCTCTATATTGATTCTACTAAATCAACTACTTTTTTACAAGCGGTTTTCTGTTGCGCTGTGAATATCTTTGCGCTTATTTTTTTCATTTTTTTAGTTGCTTTTATTTTGGAACTCATTTGGAACTCACAAGCAAAAAAGCAGGCTGACTAAACCTGCTTTTTTTAGCCGTATGTAATAGTAAGAAGATAATTGAGATACCGAAATGGAAACAAATTCAAACCAAACCATACATATATTATAGCATATGCTTACAGCAGGTGCAAATAATATAATTATTGTCTTTCCTTTGCTCTCATTTGAGCTACCCATAAGTCAAGAACTTTTCCGCTAGGAGCATCAGGATCACACATATAAGCTTTAGCAATCTTGACAAGTGTTCCGGTATCGCCGCTGAACGCTGCGCCATAATCACTATACACCATGTTCAGCACATAATACCAATCAGCTTTATGCTTAATATTATGTTGCTCTGCTAGTTGATTGGTCTGCTCATACGTCCAATGCTCACCATTAGTGCCATCCGTGTTCTGCATCTTGCTAACTGCAAGCTTTGCAAGTGCTTCATCAAAATGAGGACCATAAGCTACACAGTGCAAGTCATACAACGTGCGATAAAAAAGGTCTGGACAATGCATCTTAAGCTTTTCTAATGCACTGCAAATAATTTCTTCCATTGCCCTCTCTTTTGTATCATCACCTATAATTTTGTTCCAATAGTCTTTATAGGAGTGCATAACTACACCCCCTTACGCAAGTTTAACCACGCTGATAGCTGCCCTGTTAATAGTTGCGGCCGCTGTTGCCTGTACCTGCAAACTTGTTGTGTTATTCACAGCACAGCAAGAAGGACGAACACGCACCAGCGTGGTAAAGGAAATATTCACAGCCGTGTCAGCAACGCCAGTAACAATACTTTCCGCACCATTAATCACAGAAGATGTGCTTTCCGTAGTGCTCAGAAGCTGCAAGCCAACATTGCCAGCAGCAGCAGGAACAACATCAGCATTTACACTAACAAGGTACAAACCACGAATAAGGCTAACGCTAGAACTGCCAGCAGGATGCTTAATAGCAACGCCAGTCAGAAGATTATTTATAGGAAAGCTAACAAAAGCATTCGCTGCAACAGACTGAGCAGCAACAGCCGCAGCGTTCAAAGAAGATTTTTCGTAGCAAATCATTTTTTTCACCTCTTTACGCAATAAAGGTATTTTCTTAATACCTTTAAAATTATCGTTTTTTTAAAGCAATAGGGACGGCTTGCACCGTCCCTAATACAGTGCAGTTAATGCACATAACTTATTTTTAACCTACATTATAAGCGCAGCCACAAGCTCCAGCTACATTGGCAGCGACACTTTGGTACGGACTAGATGTAATATAAGCGGGCTGCGGGTAAGGTCTCAGCGTACCGATAAGGTTAGCACTTTGCGCCTGTTGGCTTAATTGGAAATTAGCGGTCTGCAAATCCCTGTCACGATCTGCTAACTTGTCGCGAAGGTCTTGGATTTGGTTAGCTACCATAATTGCCCTAGTTTTTTCGCCATCCTCTTTCACAGCGTTTACGATAGCGCAAGTGTTTTGTGCATTTTCGTAGCGGACTGCGTCGATGTTGCGGTTAGTTTCGTAACCGAGAGTAGCGATAGCTTGTTTTTGCTCGCAGCAGCATTGTTGAGCGGCGAAACGATTTTGTGCAATCTCGCTACCAAGCTGATAGCCAGTCTGCATAATATCACGCTGAACACCATTAAAACCATTCAGCATAGTGCTGTTCTGAGCGTAAAAACCATCACACAAGCCATTCTGAACACCACGAATACCGTCTTTAATATCCTGCATGGAAAATTGGTCTGCAATCTGATCACGTGTCATACTGCCATTAGCAAAAATTTCAGCACCCATGTTACCACGGTTATTCCAGTTGCCGCCCCAACCGCCCATAAGAGCGAAAAGAACGATAATCCACATAAACCACATACCGCCGCCCCAGCAGTCACCATAACCATTGTTTCGATTCATGTCCATTACAGGGACAATGTTTGCACCTTCCATGATTTTTTCACCTCCGTAAAAATCTATCTAAAGCTTCATTGCGCGCTTATTGAAGCCTTAAACCAAATTGACTTAAAAATTGATTAAGCTGTTCATCGTTCATGCCTTTTTGTTTGGCAAGATTCCTCACAAGAGTTTGCATCTGCTCTGGCGATTTACCTTGCCCCATCTGCATCGCCCTACTCATTAGCGGATTTTGTCCTGCGAACTGCTGCATTATTCCCATTGGATTTCCTGCTTGCTGAACCATCTGCATCATCTGAAATATGTTCATCATTTGTCATTCCTCCAATCTGCTCTTCGAGCTTTTCAATTCTTCGTTGCAAGGCTATAACAACATTATTGTCAGCATATACAGGTTGCTTTTGCGCTCCGCCTTCCTGCAAAGTATATACTCTAAACACAGGCAAGCCGTCCATGCCTATAAGCTTTTCATAAACCTTTCCTTCAGCAGGAGCCGGGAAATATGTACTGCTTCCGTCAAGGTCAACCTGAGCTGCTTTGGCTTCATCAACGCTCGTAACTACTCTTCCTTTAAGATATGTTCCCGACATTTGTGTCGGAAACATCTGCGGTTGCTGATATGCCTGCTGTTGCTGTTGTTGCAAATAATTCAACCGTTGCTGCATTTGCTGTGTTGCCCCGGCATAAGGGTTATAAGGTCCATATTGTCCGTACATTCTTATCACCTCACTTATATTCTAAATGAGAGTAATGTAAACAATCCCTAAAAATACAGACAAAAAAGCCTAGCAAAACAGACATTTAATAAAAATAGGCAAAAAAAAAATACAGCCATCTAAACTGTTACAAAATGTAACCTTTTAGATGGCTGTATTATTACATTAGCACTCGATTAATAGCTTTGTAAGCAGTGCTTATTTCTCGGTCAACAGTTTTGGTGGAGATGTTTAGCTCCATTGCGATTTGATAATTCATCTTGCCTTCGACAAATTTCATCTCACAGATTTGCATTTGCCTAGGCGTTATTTTCGCTTCCTGAAGCACTGCATAAAATGAGCGTCTGGAACTTTCTGTTAACCAGGTTCTTACGCTCTTTTGCAGTTCTTTCATTAAATCACCTTTTCAAAACATAAGCAAGCAGTGCAATCAGACCAATGTTAGCAAACAACATTCCAGCCATGATATAAAACTGCTTATCAATAATTCTTTTGTTTTCAGCAAACAACATAGTTACCATACCAGCAGGCAAAACTTCCTGCTTAACATTTTCGTTATCATTCATCCTATCACCTCATATAATATATTTAATAAATATATTATATCACATCGACAAACAGGCAGTCACTAAACAATTTAAGTAAAACAAAAGCGTCCTGCTTTATGCAGAACGCTTTAATGGATGTCGAATGAAATCCACCAATCAACAATTTCAAGAGTGAAGGTATTATTAACAATATGATTATAACACGAGGAAATTTATTTAGCAACAGCATAAGCAATAACAAATACAGCACATCCAGCGTAAACATTTCGCTGACATTTAATTATTTTTGCCTTCCGGCGTTCTAATTCCATTTGCTCGGTCAACGTCTTGTATAATTCTTCGCTGCGTTTCAACGATTCCTCGGCACTCACCAATGAGCGTTTGGAGTTCGTCAGTGCTTCTTGTGTTAAATTGAGCTGCTTCTTCGCCTCGTTTAACTGCGTTAACAGTTCTGTCGATGTGTTCTTCTGCTGCTTCAATTTCTCGTCTACCAGATTCAACTTCGCTTCTAGCAGATTCGTTTGATTTTTGAATTGATTCCACTGTTCGATTGACATTGTTATCTGAGTCGGTGCCGCTTCTGCTGACGGCATATCGGTAAACTGTATTGCTAACCAACAGCATAACAGCAATGATAAACAGACCTTTAATAATCTTACATCGTGTTTCATTCTCCATTATAACCTCTTAACAATATTAGTATTTGTAAAATATAATAAATCTCATCAGACGCACAAATTTCGCCTACAAGCGATTTTGGATGCCGACACGATAAATCATAAGCGGCACTGTTTTAAAAACGCTTATAGGCGATGCAATTTGTGTGTGATTTTCGTTCAAAATCGTTAACTTATAGCCTACTTGTAAGATAGAGATTCAGGATATTTTAAAGAGCAAAATAATGATGCAAAGCACCTAGTACAAAACCTGCAACTAAACCAACAACAAATTTTTTGTCACTTATGAACGCTTTCAGTTCTTCCATTGTATCACCTCCAATCATTATAAATGCGTCACCGACTATTACGCAAAAATTACCAGAAAATGCTACACGTATAGGAGAGGGAATAACTAAAGCCTCTTGTCGGTGACTGTATCTAAAGCATAAGCTTTAAATCATCTTCCGTTTCCTGCTTTGCCGTAGGCAGGAATACCATAAGGAGTAGTAAGGTCAATACCTGCTACATACTCATAAGTAGTACGTGCTCTGTTGGCGTAACCTGCTCTGTATAACTCTCCAACATCTGCTGCAATCCAGTAGTAGTCCTTAAACAGTTTATAGAGTGCTTCCAGACTTCTAAGGTCGACGTGCATATATCGGTTGGCTAAAAAACGTTTGACTACCCAAGTAGATGTAGGGCACCACATACCGGCATAGATAATGCAACGTGTATCATCCAACGTTGGCACCTGCTGGAGCACCTCGACACATTGCAGGCAGTCACGTGATAATTGCTCTAACTGCGCCTGCTGTCCTGCTTCACTTCTCAAAAGCTCTTTCAGCATAGGCAGTTCGCCGCTTGCCTTAATATCAATGTAAGTGCGGTCTGCATACTCTGCGCCGCCGGGGATAGCTCTCAGCAGCTCATTTGCTCTATTCCCTTCCCATTGGCTGACACCGATTGACGGATAATCATATGCAGTGCTTTTTGTCACACTGTCATAGCCGCCTTCGATTCCGGTTTTAATTAAACCTTTTGCAATTTCTTTTGCAAGGCTCTTATTCCAATCGCTCATTATTCCGTTCCTCGCTTCTTATTCTAAACATTCTTGTTTCAATCGCCTTGTTGCCAAGTTGGACCAGAAGCAGCGCCACCATGCCCAGCGTGCAGCTTTCATAGTTGCCCCAAGTTCTGGCGAAAAAAGCAAGCCATAATGTAACCAATACCCAAACGGCAAAGCCTATAACAGCGCAGATTCTGCCCACGCTATAAGCGTTGTCATCCTTTTTTAGCATGTTAAGTAATTTACGCATCTTCTTCACCTCTGTTTTTCGGCGGGTAGTTCTGCAATTCATTAATCTGCTGCATAAGATTGTCAATCACGCCATTGTCGCCCAGCGCCTCATAACTCCGGTAACAGGCGTCGATACTCTCTTTTGCATAAATCGGTATCCATCCTCTATCCTGGACATAGTGATTATAAGCCTGGATAATTCTGTCACGCAGCAACGCTTGCAGTCCCGCTTTCAACGCATCATTTTGTTTCTTCTTCTGCCGGTACATAGTAATAAGCAACGTTATTACGCAACCAGATATGACGTTAATAATAGAGTTCAACGCCGCATCTAAAGACTGTTCTATCATTTCACTACACCCCTATAAATTAAACTTCAAACGTCACAGCTTCTACATCTGCTGCCGTAGTTGCTTCCTCAACTTTTTCTTTCGCTATACGATATGCAGTATGCAGTTTGTTTGAGCGCACTGCTACGGCAGCAATAATCATCTTTAAATCGTTAGCCGTTACTGGCGTATCGGCATTATCTGCCGTGGTCCACTCTATTGTAGCTCCTTCGCCTTGCAGTTCCAACGCAATAATCGCTGCATTAATTCTATCACGGGCTTTCTCATCGTAATCATAGAGATTACCCTTGTATTCAATAGGTTCAACCTCTTTGCTATCACGTTGACGCTTTAACTCCATGATTTTACGTTCACGCAAAATTTCAATAGGTTCTTCGGCGTGGATAACTACTACACCTAATTCCTGTAAAGTATCGTCACTGATAGAAAGTGGGATAAAGATTCCGTCTTTGCCTAATACCTCGGAAAGCTCATATAAATTAGAGTAGGTCTGCTCTTTGTATGTATAAGTTGTTTGCATTAAATCACCGCCTTAGTTAAACACAATTTCGACTTTAAATTTCTTACCGACGTTGGCGGCAGTAAACATACTAGAGATACTGGACGGCACACGTTGTACGTAGGTATAAAATCCAGTTGTAGACCCTTGATATGATATTTTTCCTACCGCTAAGTTCACAGTCACACCTGTTTCCACAGGGGTGATGTTAAGGCTAATATTACGGCTGCCACTCGTCACACCTTCTTCCTTGAAGGCTATATCTAACCATCCGCCATAATAAGACAGTATAACAAGCGTAACGGCTCTGCCATCATGTGTAACATTGCCTGTAACTTCACCATAGTAACCAGTGTTGGTATTATATCCATACTGACCACTTTTAGTCCCCATAGTCATTATAAACACATTCTCAGCGGCAACACTTTCAGCACGTTTGTGCATAAACATGCGATTAAGTCCCATATTATCACCTCTAGGATAACTTGGATGCCTGCACGATGCTTGTAATGCCATTGCTGCCGTCAGACATCATAAGGATATTAAGTAGCAAACCTGCGCTCGTGATTGCTAAGTCAGAAGCAGCGCCGATGTATTTAAGCGTTCCTGCGCCCTTTATTGTCAAGCTATAGTCGGCACTCGACTGGATATAAACAGTAATAATTTGCGACTGTCCATTACTAATCAGATAGGACATGGTTGTTAAATCCAGTGTAAAATTGCCTGTTGCAATATACCTAGCGGTTGACTTGGTAAGGGTTATAGACGTGCCACTGTCATAGGCGGTCGTATATTTTTCCAATTCCAATAACGCAACCTCGAAGGTCTGCTGTGCCGTCCATGTGTTCTGTGCTGATAAACTTACACTACTATTACTAGGATTGCCGCCGCCGATTGCAATGGTTACATTGCCGTTGCTGTCGGGTGCGGTGTTATTTACCGTTTTGACATAGCCGTCCAAAGACTGATGCTGTGTCAGATAACCTGCATCGTTAGTAAATGACGATACGTTTGTAGGAATAGCTGAATACACAAAAGCCGTTGTGGCTATTTGAGTAGTGTTCGTGCCAACTGCCGCAGTAGGTGCGGTTGGTGTTCCTGTCAGTTGTGCTCCACCATTCCAACCGTTTCCATTGATATTGCCAACTAAAACAGCATTAGACTTATCACCTGTTAGGCATTTGTAGAAATTCCAATTCGGGTCATACTCGTAAAAATCAACAGAATCATGGCCAGAATAGCCAAAATCTATAGCATGGTAGTATGAATTGGCATCACCCTCGCCACGGAATTTGCGGCATTGGAAGTAGTTGTCTGCCTCTGTACCAGTCTGGAAGTTTGACGCTGTGATGCCACCAGTTACTGTACCACCAGTCAAAGGCAAATAATTGCCCGAACCACCGCCAATGTTGGCTATAGCCTCGGTAATAACTTTGTTTTGGACAGGGTTTGTACTGGTAGCCGACAACTCACTGTCAATAGTGATTGATGCAGGTATGGTTGGCTTATCCGCAAGGTCATTATAGCTGCCGCTTTTGGCTACGTCTGCAAGGCCTGTAATCATGCTCGCCGGGTGTGTTGGCGGATGTATATAATTATTGGCGTTATCAGCTATATTATTAAGTTTCACTTTATCAGATGCACTCATAAGTCCTGCTGTTGTTGTAGTAGCATTATTATAAACTGTATCACTTGTAGGGGGAGTATACCCTAAGGCACTGGTCACGTTGCTTTTGTTAAGACTGATTGTACCGTCCGACACGCTAATGTTATTGCCAACTTTAACACCGCCTAAAACAGTGCTTGATGCCGTCGGCAACGTGTATGCGCTCGGTATGGTTGGCTTGTCGCTAAGGTCATTATAGCTGCCCGATGTTGCCACCGTCGCAACATCGTTTTTACCCAGTTTATCGGCAAGCATTGCCTTGATTTTACTGTAAAAATACGCAAGACCGTCTAAATCTACTAATTTTGCCATATCAAATATCACCTCCGTAGGCTATCAGGACAAAACCGCCTGTACCGTTTGTACCACCAGCACCGCCTACAGTTATAGCATAGCTTTGCCCAGCGGTAACGCTGACATACTGCGAGTCATAGCCGCCAGAGCCGCCATATTGTCCACCTCTGCCGTATGTACCCTTGTTTATGTCAAATGACATTAAAAAGCCGTCTGTTATGCTGTTGCCTTTAGACGCATGACCATTAGGAGTGCCGCCGTCACCTTTGCTCCATGCCACGCCAGCTCCATAACCACCTGTTGCAGTAACGCCGAACGCTGACGTATTGCCGCCGTCTTTGCCGTTGCCGCCTAAGCCACCTTTACCAGCTCCACCGCCACATACAGCGACACGCATACGAGATACGCCGCTAGGGACAGTAAACATATAATCGCCAGCATCAGTCCAATATTTTTCGGTGTACGGCACGCTGACAGCCGCTGTGTGCTGTGTAGCAATGGCATACGTCACGCCGCCTATGCTGACACGTCCTGCTGTGGCGTTACTGTCGGCAACATCTTTTAACGCAACATAACCATTACCTACACGCAATGCCTTGTCGCCTGCTTCGGCGGCCGTAGAGTAAATATTGCAAGCAGCCGTTGAGCTGCCTTTTTTTATGTATAATTTTTGAGATAAAATACTCATTTAAGCCACCCAAATTGTACCGCCGGGGATATTCAGAGTGTCGGTTACAGTAAGCGTTTTTACTGTAATGCTATCGCCGCTGGGGATTGTGCCTGTACCCGCAAGATTGAGCGCATTGTCAATCTCGCTATTAGTCGCTATCTCGCCCTTTTGCATCACCCCGACAACCGGATTGCCGTCTGCACCTGTTGCTGTGATTCCCTCTGCCAAATCGTTGGCAGTGACGGTGTCGCTTGTCAAATCAACAAGCGTACGCCCGTCATAAATAACTTTATTCACTGCCATTTATTACACTCCTTAGCCTATGGTAACGGTTTTCCCACCCTGAGCATTGTCGCTCTCGTTGTACGGAATAGGGTTAACAGTAACTTGCGAAAGGTAATTAAAACCTTGACTGCTATCAGGCAACACGGTTTGCTGTGTCGTGGTCGGCGTAACAGTTTTAGCTTGTACCTTAACACTCTCTGTGCCGCTCATCGTACCTGTTACACCTAAGATGGATACGCCTGCCCTGATGTTGGTTGCAATAATTTTAGCTTGCTCCGTGGTACTGATCGCTACCCTGCCTGCGCCGTCATGGTAACCAATAGGCACGGTGTAGCTGTCAGCTTTTCTGCTGATCACGCCGTTAACAGCACCGTTGTTCTTCATTTCGCCTGTAATTTTTACGCCGTTCACATACGCTGTTTTACCGCTCAAAATTTCTGCGCCTGCCGCTGTTGCATCAGATGTATCGGCGTTAAAAGTGCACGTGCCTACAATCGGAGCACCGCTCTTATCATGGGCGGTATACGTGCTAAGTATCTTATCCGCCGTAACAGTATCGGCGGTTAAATCAATTAAAGTTTTTCCACCATATACCACTTTAGAGATGTTTTTTTCAGCCATAATTTACTTCGACCTCGCTTCCTATGTATGCCGTAATTCCATCGGATAAATTGGATGTTTCAAAATATGGAATTTTTTCGACAGTAATATTTTTTGTTAATTGTTTGTTTGCCGTCGGCAATATCTGCACCTCATGTGCTTCGGAATGCACGGTGTATTTGCCGTCATAAATATCGGCTCCAATACTCCGTGCTGATAAGATTCCATGTAGGTTGCCTTTAGTTGGTGACAAATTGCCATGCAGCTCACCTTTGGCAACTGTCAGCGTACCATGTAACCTCATTAGTAGGTCACCTCCTCCATTAAGAGGAACTCATGTGGCGGAATAACTGTATCAACATAGCCATCAACACGGCGAAGCTCAATGTCATATACATAAGCTCCAAACGCCAACCCTTCAGTATCTGCTGGCTTAATATCAAGCTCACCATTAACAATAACTTTTTGCAGAACGATAGTCGAATTACGTGCTGTGCGTCGGAGCGTAAAGGTTAATACATCGCTGTCAGTCAGTTCAACATTCCTTCCATTAATATCGGTAATACTAATGTTAAAAACACCGCTATCACCTCTAATCATTCTGATATTGTTGTCATCAACTTTAAACACATCTATCACCTCTTACAATTCTATATTGTTGAGTTCAAAAACAGTTTTGCAAGCTTCTACTTCAGCCTGTTTTTTCCAGCCTGCTTGTTTGCAATCTCCTATATGCATGCTTAAGTCAGCCATCCACTGTAACACCTGACTAGCACTAAGATATTGAATTGTCTTTTCTTTTTCTCCGCCTTTATAACCACGAACAGGGCAACCGATGGAATATTTTTCAGCAAACTGCTCTGAATTTACATTAAGAGCAATGCCTTGCATGGTCAGTTGCGTATCTACATCACTGTCATAACGCACAGGCTCGCCGCTGGCACTGCTAATAAAACCGCCCGTGATGTTGGCCGCCGTCCATTGACTGATTTCGGCGAGTTTTTGCTGCTTTGCAGCCGCCAGCAGCTCTGCGTCGGTAGGTGCTGGCTTTTCGTACACCGAGCCGTCATCAGCGATAAGATATTCACCGCCAACATTGCCAATGAGCTTGTTAAAATCGACTTGATTAACGATAACATAGCCTTGGCTGAGATATTCGGCGATTTGTTCTTCGCTGTGCTCTACAGCTAATTTTGTATCTTTTCTCTGCCCATTGTTAGGCAGGATAAGGTATTGATTTACTCTTTGGTCATTCATAGATTTTTTCCTTTCTACGCCCTTCGGGGCGGTTTTAGATTTGCAGTGGGGAATTGCAACACAGCAAGGATATCAAACATCCTTTCCTATCACGTTTACTACCAGCTGCTTGGCGGTGGTAGCAACATATGTACTCCGGGATGACTCGTCCTATTGGCAGAAGCCGTTGTCGTTACAGGCTATCACACGCAGCTCATTTACGGCAGCAACAGCATCAGGCTGGGGCGCAAATGATACCGCACGTTGGATATCTGTTGGCTATTAAGTGCAGTGGGGATATGTCAACCATAATGACGTCCGTTCCGACACTCCTAAAGTTGCGGTTTTTCCAATATCGTTTACCAAGACAATTTACACAATCAGTACGCAACTTCACATGACTAATGTAAGGTCTGATGTAGGCACAGGCCCGTACATCGTTAGCTACTCCAACAATCGAATGTCTGTGCTTTTCAACGTAGAGCATTCCGGTGTGATTATGGATGGCGCATGGTGGTTGGCCATTGGCCGATAATTTATACGCCAATAGCTATGTAATTATAGGTGCTTTGCGGATACTCTAAAGCAAAACCGCTAGCGGTTAAATCGGTAACACATACCCTGTTTTTGCTCATGTTACCACCGTCGCCGGAAGCTTGTAGCTGGGGTACAACGGTAAGACATCTTGATGAAAATCTTACTGGGAATGTAATCGGCGATGGCTGGTTAGTTCCCCACTGCAGAATTAGCCCATTGCTAAATTTTACATAGCCATTCTGCTCCAGCAGGGCCGCGACAATGTACGCTCCGTCGTCTTTTAATAGCGCCAAATCGTTGGATGCTATGATGTCTTTAAATTGATTGTATAGTGATTCGCTGGGGAAAACGTGGATTTTTCCCAGATTTGTTGTTGATTGTGCCATTTTTTACCTCCTACTACATAATTTGTGCTGTAATCGTTGTTGTCGGGTCGCTGCTGCTGTGCTGCAAAGACGTTAAATTGCTTGTGCCGCCGGAGCTGATCTTATATGTCAGCGTTGCTACGCCGCCAAACTCGCACAAGATAAGCTCCTGCTTCTTGGCGTTTGGTAGCGGGATGCTGAACGACCCCTCTTTGGATGCGCTGTTGGTCGTGATTGTATACGTCCACGTGCCTGTTGCGCAGTCGGAAACGTCAATATATGCATACGTATCGGCAGGAGTAACCTCAGCCGCGAAGCTCCGGCGTTTTGTGCTTGACGTAAAGGTGACGTTGTACGTCCCACCGTCAAAGGTTACCGGGACGGTATTAGTAACGCCGTTATATGTTACCGACAGCACTTTGCTTGTACCTGCCTCGCCGCGTATAGCGACGGTAACGCCATAGGTTACGGTATATACGGTACCGTCAACAGTAATCCGCTCACCTGTCGCCATCAAGTTATTGTTATAATAGACCGCCAAATAAGCATATCCGGATTTAGCGACATCCGGCACATAGCTGCCATTGGCGTATCGCGCTTTATACGCAGCGCCGTTGACCATTATCTTATATCTCATCTTAACCTCATCCCTTAGCTATAAACTCTATCATCATCTGTAAGCTCAACAGGGTTACCATTTGTGTCGGTGATACTAACGTTAAAAACACCGCTATCACCCCTAATTAAGTGTAGATTACCAATTTTACGCCTATACTATCAATGCCAAGATTTCGCCTTGCAGCTTCGGCAGTTGTAGCTCCTGTGCCACCATTAGCAATAGGCAACGCTCCGTTTGTATTACCTAAACCTAAAACATAACGAACACCAGCGACGGTAGTTTGTCCTGTACCTCCACCAGAAATAGGAAGAACTTTATATGTAGCATCGCCGCATAACGCCATATCCTGTTTTCCTGCTGCCGGAATTGGCGCAAGTCCTGCTTTACCGGAACTGTTATATGTCGCGCCTGTCATATTAGCGATATTAATATTTCCACTAGAATCAGGCTTTATATTATTTACGGAACGAACAAATTTAGTTTTAATCTGTCCTAAAAAATAGCTTAATCCGTCAAGATCAATTAATTTTTGCAAGTTAGCCATTATGCCAGCTCCTTTGTAATCAAATTCTGAATTTCAACATTTGTTGCTGTCTGTAACCTATAAGCTCGTGGAATAACTTCCCAAGCTACCGAACCGTCTACATAAGTTGCACCGATTGTAGCTTTGCTAAAATCCGGTTCACTCACAGCAGTATCGCCACCAACAATACAAGCTAAGACAACACTTTTAGGCAAGTTGGGTGACAATACGATGTCGCCATTTGCATAAGATGTACTGTTCTTGCGAATGTTTAAACTGTTAAAAAGGTACTGGCTTTTTAAATCGCTCACATTTTGCAATTTGTTAAAGTATTCAAGCGGCGGTGCTTCTCCTTTGTCAAGATACCCCCAACCACGCAGGTAATCAAGCTCAGGCCAAGAATCAATCATCTCACCGACGCTTGCGCTGCTGCCAAAAATTAAATCAAAAGTAGGCTGTTTCATTACCATTATTCAACAAGTCCCCCTTTCACCTTTATAATCCTTGCGAATGTTCCTTGATTAAATCCTTTAAACCTATAAGGATTTTCTCCGCTTCTGCTAAAGCCGAACGTATTTGTAGCATCGAAAGAATAGACATAAATCACGCCAATACCGGCGCCACGGATAATAAGGTTCAATGCATCAATCAAGCGGCTTTCTTGACTTGTTACTAAACGTCCTATTCCTATACGCATTTTGGCATTTCCGGCATTTACAGCAGAAATACGTTCAACACCAAAAACTTTCTTTATGCTGTGTATAGTGCTAACGCGAGAGCAGTCTGTCGTATTTTTCTCAATCTTCGAGATAACAGCAAGACGGTAATAACGGTCGTTTAAGTCGCTGGATGTAAGATAATTATCATACATACGCCTAAACGGAGCTTGCCCGAATCCCATGTTGCCATGATCAGGAAAACCAAAAAAATCCATTGCAATAGCATTTTCAACACGGCGCGAAATATCTGCAACTTCACCGCAAATATCAAGCTGCTTACCAACTGCCGTATCTGGCCATATCTGTGTCCTTATCTGCTCCCTTACTTTATCTATGCTGTCGAGTTCACTTCCTACAGCATTAAGAAAAGCTTTAATGTTAGGCTTGCTACGAAACTGGCTTAACAAATGATTATACATTCTTTCGCTTGTAGTCATAATCATAACTCCAAAGCCACAGCAACATTAGCAATCTTTGTTACTGCCAGCTCATTACGTTCAATCGGAATGTTTTCCTGCTTATACGTCTGACCATCTTTAGACACGCTGCACTCAATATAGCTAATGCCGTCAACGCCGCTGTAAATAGGACCAAGCAAACGCTGATAAATAACATCATTGCCCATCGACAGCTTGCTAATCTGTTCAAAAACGATATTTTTAATTTTATCGATTGCATCACCGGGTAAAATTTCTTCGTTATATTCTTTAATAATAACCTTGACATAAATCTGCACCTCATGCGGACGGCTAAAGCATACATCTTGCGCTGCACCCTCACTGTCCTCAATGCGAACGCAAATATCGCCGTTTGTATCAATACCTAAAGGTGCAACATTTAAGATAGTGCGAGCAATAGCTTCTTCATCACCACCGAAAACAATAGCCTGGAAGGAATGAGGTTTTAAGCCATCAACTGTTTCATCAGTGCGGTTCTCATAAATTGTTACGCTGGTAACATCCTGCAATTCAAGCAACGCAGCCTTAATGCTTTCTTTCATTCCTATGCTGTTTCTGAATACAGCAGACGCATAACGCTGACGTACTTCTGATGCTGTTTCATAGTCGCGGCCTACATATGTTTCAGATTCGTTGCTAACAGAAAACCAGCCGTCATAATTTGTGTTAATATAATTTACGCTGTTTAGCAAAGGTTCAATTTCTCCGTATTCCTCACAATCAAAACGAATAGGACTGCCGACCTGCGTAACCACAAATGATTCGTTAGGCACAACGACAGCTCCATATCGCCTGTCTGTGCGTTCAAAAACCAGTTTGCCTTCAACAATACTGCCTTGCCATTTAGGAACACTCTGAGAAGCCAAGGCAACAGCGACAATCAACGCAGTATCATTTTCCTGTGCCGTGTATTTTATAACTGCATCATTATCAAATTGCACGCTGTAAACCTTTCCTTTAGTTGGCGTTTCAACTTCTAGCGTTACATGCACACAATCATTAAGAGTGATTGTACTTTCTTCAATGATATTCCATTTGTAGCCGGAAGCATCTTTAATCTGGCAGTTAGCAGGAAGAACCATTCCGCTGCGTCCATAACATACAGCATAGAGATAGCTTGCCTGAGCTTTCTTGCGCTGCACATTGGTGTAAGCAAGCGTATTATCTAAGCTGCCTTCGCTGGCACTAATCGGCGAGCGGTCATAATAATCACGCTCTAAAAGTTGCCACATTCGGTCAAGTTCAGCAGCATACACGCCAACGAGAACGCCTATCATGCTGTTAGGCTGACGGCTAACTGTTGAGCCTAAATTTTGCTCCAAGCTTTTAAAAATATCCTCACGAATCTCCGGTAAACGCTTTCTGACAAAACCGTTAACTGTTACTCCGTACTCCATAGCCTAAAACCTCCTTCCTTACAATCATGCCGTATTCAGTTTCTGCTTCGTAGCTTAACAACATTTTTCGTGTAGCAGATTCAAAATCAATATCAATGCTAACTAAATTACTTACTCCGTCAACCTTTAAAATCTGTTCACGGAAAAGCTCTCTAATCAGCGTAAAGTTAGGATTTTTAACAAGCACATATTCGAGATAAGGTACGCCATGCGTAACATCTAAAAACCATTCTCCAAGAAAAGTAAGCAACTGTATTTTTATCTGCTGTGCTACACGCTCAACATCATCAATAAACATTACATCTCCATTAAGTACAAGATCATGTGTCTTTGCGTTTAAAGCAAGGTCAAGCATTGCCGCCACCTCCTAAATAACTAGGAACATATATATCCAAGCCGTTCTCTTGAATTTGTGTAAGCAAACCACAATCAATATAAAGATTTTCAACAATCGCTTTCTTATTGGGCGTTTCTACAACATTACCTCTATCCTCTACAAGGCAAACGAAATCCATCTTACTGTTACCTTGCCAAAACGATTCTGCATAACTATTAATCTGCGTAGCTTCTGTAGCTCTAGCTGTCAAAATATCTTTGATAACAGCATCAAGCTCCGGCTGTTCAGCATCAACAATCTTTTCGCCAGCACTGCCTTCTGCCTGTGCCGATGCTTCAGATGTAGTATATCTGATTTTATCTGCAAGATTTTCTTTCAGCCATTCCCACGCATACCAATACGGCGTTAAATCAATACTGCCTACATCAGCATTGTATTTAATGCCGTACTTTTCATCATCTTTGCATTTTAACGCCGCTTTTGTCTGCGATACATAAGCGCCACGAATAACAGCACGAACAGCATCAGACACACTATCAGCATTGCTAAAATAACTATCAATAGCTTTTTCAAGCTGGACAAAATACGTCCACGAGCTTGTCAGTGTAGGAAACGCTGCAATGCAAGCCGCTTTTTGTTCCTCATAGGCTCTCAAAACATCTTCTTTCTTCATAGCGTCCCTCCTTTACTGTGACGAACTCGTATTTCCATGATGATAAGAATGAGTGTGACCGATAAGACTAATACCGCCACCTTGTACATCTCCTGAGCAAGTAATTGTCCCTTGCACGTTAATGTTACCCACAATATTTATCGTGTTACCAGGCGTAAGGCTAATTTTTGTGCCACCATTAATAACTTCAACGTTATTAGCAGATATTGACTGTGACGGCATCATGCCGACAAAACAGAAGCCGTCAGTCAAATCATATTGTCGAGGATCATGGTTATCATCACTTCCAACACCAAGCCATTCATCGATACTGCGTTCAGAAAAAACTATTAAGCAACTATCGCCAGGCTTTACCGGATAGGTAATCTGTGCCGCTCCAGCATGGGGCATAAAAACAGGAACACCGTCGATAACAGGATATTCAAGCACCCTATCATCAGCGGTGTATTTCTTTAGCGTTGACTTCACACTGGCAAGGCAGGTTGCAGCATCAAAAGACAAGATTGTACCAGGCAAGCAAGTATGAATATTGCCTATTTTTTGCTGCATAAGGTTTTCCAATCCTTCCAACGTATCCGCTGTTGCATCAAGGCTCATATATAATCACTCCTTCGGTACAATCTCATACACTTCAAGCTCCGTATACCAATTCTGTCCGCTATACGAGCCATTGTGCTTTAAGCTTTCTATTTTGAACCAGCCTTTTACTTCCTGCGAATCAATGTAGACCAAATCTCCAGGGTTTAATACGGGCTGTAAAAGGCATTTAACATTCCAGCCTGCTTTTTTATCCCTTTTAGGTTGAGTAGTCTTTTTGCTTGTTGTTTGTTTTGCTGCTTTTGTCGGACCTTTAAGAAGTTTTTCAACAAAACCAATTAATCCGCTTTCGGGAGTAAGCTTGATAGCTTGTACATTGGTATTACCGCCTTGCTTAATAATCTGCAAGGTGTTGTTTTGAATACTCCATTCCAAATCAGTACCAGCGCACACTTTGTCAAGGCACTCACGTCCTGCGCCTACAAAAGAAAAGCCGTTGGCAAACGTCGCAAATTCGCAATCATCAGCATACGTTACTACAAGTCCCATATCTGCTGCCACATCGTCAATAGCTTTCTTCCTGCTAACATCTTTAGCATAAGACAAAGATACGATGCTATCACGAATAGCAACGTGTCCATCATAAAGCTTCATCTCCGTAACCTTGTCAGAACCGCTCATGTAGGAATAACAGTCAGTTACCCAGCCGATAAAAATTCTTTTCAATCCAGCGTCCTCGCTGTATCCTACTTCAAGGATACAGATTGTATCTGCTCTTTCCAATTTATCAGCAGTCGCTTTCGACAAGTTGTAAATTTTTAGCGAGCAGGAATTACTTTGTTTGGCAAGGCTCTTAGCAATGTCAAATTCAATCTCTAATCCTTGTTCTTTCGCCTTTGCTTCAATAACAACACCGTCCGAACCTTGTACGCCTAGAGTAATTTTATAGATGCGGTCAAACTGTGCCATAGCTAACCTCCATAAAATTCATCTTCCGTGCAATACACGAGTGTCGCTGCTCCGCTTTGAAAATCATTTCTGCCGACGCTTTCTTTGTCCGTCAAGACAAGTAATTCCCCTCTAGGAGCATTACTTTTATGATGATTCATCAGCAAGGGAAATTTCGGCACAGCGCAAGCGTTAGCAAGAATTACATTATCGTTAGCGTCCCAAAGGTGTAATGCCCAGAATCGCCCTTCATGGTTCCAGCACATTCTTACTTTATATTTCTTGCCGTCAAAAGGAACGCTGAAAACAACATCGTTACCATCGGCAAAATTAATCGTAAACATGGTATCCTCCTAAAACAGCAAGCCTAGTCCGCTTTTAACGCTGTCTACTCCGCCAGCAAGCCAGCTTTTATTTGTTGCGGTTTCACTTCCTAGAGAATCACTAATGCCACCAGAACCGTCACTGCCAGGAATATTAGCAGAACCTCCGCCAACGTCAACAGAAGATGTTTTTCCTGCGCCAGCGTTTGCCGCAGTTTCTCCAGCGTTTTCTTCCTGCGACGCTGTTACAACGTTTTCGGGAATTGCCGTTGTCTGCGTAGTTACCTTAACAATCTGCTGAAAAGCTAAGTCAGCATAAATAATGCTTTTCGACGAATCCTGCTTGCTTACTCGGCAAGAAGTCATAACCATGTTGTCATACTTCTTCTCGGGACGAATGATAGTCACAGGCTCCTTCTTATCTCTGATTTCCTCTAAAAGCTGCAAACCGTTAGCAAATTTCTTTTCTCCCCACCCATTCTTATAGAACCACGTTACAGGAGTAGACGAAATGCCGACAGTCATTGTCAGTTTTAAAGGCTTGTTGACAATATGGTCCGCAATTTCAAAACCTGTTTCTACCGGGTGTCCTGTTACATCCTGATCATAGGTGTATTCAAAAGATTTTACTATATCAACCTTAAGAGAACCAACCTGCGTAGGATTTTTAATGTTGTAGCCTAAAATGTCTGCAAGCATATTACTATACCTCGCTTAAAGGAAAGTAGTTAGCAACTGGCAAGCCGTTATTGCGACTAACAACATTGCCTACCGCAGTTGCTGTTGCTTCCGGGGACGTGCTGGCAGTTGTAACCTGGATATAATTCGTTGTGTTACCACTGTTGGAAATAGATGAAGTGTTTGTGGTAGTAGGATTACCTAACAAGCGGTTTACGGCAGTGCTGCCAAAATTTGAAATAGGGTCAATAATATTGCTGTTTACAAAATCTTTCACGCCTTGCATGATGTTTAATTTGCTGATTAAGTTGTCAACCCACTTAATAGCGTCCTTTACCCACTTAATCATGCTGTCAAAAAAGCCAGTTATTAGCTGCCATCCCGAATTTATGGTATCGGCAAAGAATGTAGCCAAGACTGTTAAACTGTCCTGTATAAACCCGAAGGCGTTAACAAACAGCATAATAACTCCGGCGATAACATAACCTATTGCAGCAAGACCGGAAACAAACGCATTGCCTATTCCTTCCCACAGCCAAGAAGTTAAATTCCAAATGCCTTCAAACGCTAATTTAAACAGCTCATAAATAAGCTTAGGCACAAAAGCGATAGCAGTTCCAATATCGCTGAACCATTGAATAACGCTATCTTTGAAGTCGATAAATTTATTTTTTATAGGCTCAAAATCTCCAAACCAACGCTTCATCATTGTGTCAGCCGTTGGGTCAGTTACCCACTTATAAAAATCTTGTATAAGCAAAACAACAAGAGCAATCGCAGCTGCAATCAGCAGGAATTTACCCAGTAATAGCATTTGTATAGCAGCTCCCCTTCGTGTTTGGCTGTTAAATGCTATTTGCGCCCCGGTTGCCAAGTACAAAGCATCTCGCATAGCGACAATCCACTTCACGGCCGTTCCAATCATCATTACAAAACTGCTCCATTTTGCCATACCGAAAAGAATGCCTGCATAAATCGCTGCAATTTGCAGACCGGAAATAAAGTTATCAAGATTAATATTCTCGATGTAGTCTGCAAATTTTGCCATGCGTTTCGCTATGCCATCAACGATGCCTGTCTTGTCCTCAAATTCTTTAAAAAACTTTCCAAGCGCATTTTGCATCTTATTTGTTGCCTGGCCAACAGTCCAAGGCATTTTACCTAACTCCATTTTTAAGCGGTCAGACTGTCCACGAATAGCATTAAAAACATCTTGCGCAGTTAATTTGCCTTCACTGCCCATCTGCCTTAACTGTCCGATTGTAGTGCCCATGCCTTCGGCAATGGCTTTGGCAAGTCTAGGAGCTTGCTCCATAATGGAGTTTAATTCATCACCACGTAAAGTACCAGAACCCAACGCCTGTCCTAACTGTACCAGTGCAGCTTCCTGAGATGCAGCAGAACCGCCGCCGAGCAACATTGCGTTTGAAACATCCTCCGTAAACAGCAGTATGTCTTTAGTGCTTTTCTTCAGCTCCTGCGCATTACGTGCAACAGAAGTAAAAAGCTCAGCGGTAGAACCGTATTGCTGACGAGTACGGCTGGCAATGTTGTAAATTTCTTTCTGAACAGCTTTTGATTCCTGCTGGCTTTTGGTTACGTTATTTACCTGACCTTCAATAACCTTCCATTCGTCAATCGTTTTAACGATACTTCCAAGAGTTAGCGAAACGCCAGCGAACATAGCAAGACCGCTTAACTTCGAAAACAAACTGTCTACTTTATTGCCAGCTTTATCAGCAGAATCGCCAACACGTTCAAGGCCTGTTTTAACTTTTTTGGTTGTCTGCTCTACTTGCTTAACATTTGAGTTATTTACTTTGAAGCCAATCGCAATAGCTAAACTTCTTACGTCCACGGCGCATCAGCTCCTTTCTTTTTAGGGTGGTCAAGATAATATCTTTGTACATCACTCTGCATGTCAAGCAGAGCGTTTATTTTACATAAATCGCTTAATGTAACAGTACCTTCTTTTATCTCCGTAACAGTAACTACCTTAGCCAACACTGGCCGCCAAATAAAAGATTCAGCGGTTAGCGTTGGCGATAATGTGCCAGGAATTTCTACTTGCTCACCAACATCTCGCGGACTCCAGAGAGGTTGGGAATTAAAGCGAAAAAATCTCCAAAATTTACCTCAATAATAAATTTTTCAAGCTTAAGCATATCAACAAGCTTGCCAGTAAACAGCTCATTGATAACATCTTCCGTCAGCATAATAGCTTCTTCTTCGCCCTTAATCTTAACGCTGACATATTCAGCATCAAGCAGACGTTCAGAGAACTGTGCCAGCACTTCACCATTAAAGCTTTCACCTAGCTGCGCAAGGATAGCACCGATATTAATTTGAGCACCTAATAATGCTTCTTTCATATCTTCCGTTTCGCCGTTAGATGTTAAACCGCCTTTTAAAGCAGCAGTAATAGCTTTCTGTAAGTCACCATACAGTTTCAAGCCTTGCAACGGAGGAAAAGCACGAACATAAAAGGTGTTCGCACCGATTTTTCTGTTCTTTACTTCAAATTTCGCTTGTCGCATCTTTTACTCCTTAGCTATGTCCACCAACTAAAAAAGCTTCATCCGGAACAACTGCCATGAATACCCATTCGCATTTTCCGTCAGAAGCAGATTTGCCACGCTGAAAGTTTGGTTTTTTCACAATCCATGCCTGATCACTAACCATAACGCTGTCACCGCTCAAATCTTTAATAGTCAGCGGCAGCAAGCCTGCACCATTTTGATTGTCTGCATCTTGAATCAAGCTTAACGCTGCATTGCTGGAGCTGGACTGCAACAGAGTAACAGTAACTTGCTTTAAGACAGAGGACGGGTCAATACTGCGGACAATTTCCTGGTCACAGCCGACAATAGCGGAAATTCCGTCACCTTGTGTTTCAACATTAATAAAAGTGCCTTCATCAACGCCAGTCAAGATAAGAGAGCCGAACAGCACCTTAACTTTCTTCGGGTCGTATGTCTTTACTCTTGCCATTTAATTGCCCTCCTTTAAGCTTTCTGAATAAGGTTCTCATAGGTTAAAGAACCATTAATGTTAACCGCATGGATAGCACCTGCAAGACGAGCGGTAAACTTCACATCGTCAAGAACTCTTTGTGCTTTCTTATTTGCGCTAATATTAGCAGCTTTAGGAACTGTAATAGTGTAGCCAAGATTTCTGTTGCCATCATCATCGTATTCAGTCGGAGCGATACCGCCACGGTCTTGACCAAGCTTCAGAACCTTATTCAGCACACCTTCTACAAGCGCAATACCAGCATCAGTGTACGGCAATTTCTCACGATTGATAAGCATTGCAAATTCTTCTGTTTTAATGGTTTCAACGAGCCAGTCACGGAAACGGATAACGTCAATCCATTCACCAGCACAAGTCTTGCCGTTTTGAGTAATGCTGACGTTTTCAGAGAAGTTTTCAAAGGTATTGTAGTTTTTGGCAGTCAATGCAAGATATTCCGTTTCGGTTAAATCATCATTTGAGATGCCGGAAAGTTTCTTGTTCGCCCAGGTTTCACCACCGGGATATACAGTAAAGCATCTGGACATTACAGCAGCTTCGGGGAATTCCTTTTCTGCTTCTTTATGATAAAAAATAAAGGTACGATAATAATTTTTCGCTTTCAGTTTACTGCCTGTATCTGTTGCAACGCCAGCTTGCAACGCATCAGCTTCGGCAACAGATGTACCATACAGTTTTGTATGAGCTTCAACCCATTCTGCCATTTCCATGATTTTTGCAGATGTGCGGTCAACATAGCACAAGCCATACCAATCATTGTCAACAGCGCAAATCTTATTCATATTATCAGCAGCGGAGCTATCAGAATTCATTCTGCCGATTTTAACTTTCTCATAATGCGGAATCTGGCTAAAAGCCTGTAATGCAGCTTTATACACAGCATCCTCAGCGTTCCAGCCTAAATCTAAAAGCTGGTCAGCGTCCGTAATGGTCAATACATACGCCGGAGCAGCGTGCTCATGTGCAGATACAATCATCAGCGTGTTAAAGCCATTGGATGAAATACCTGTAGTATTCAAAGCAATCTGCACATTGACTAATCTGTCGATATTTGCCATATTTTCATCTCCTTAATTTTCTAATTCTCCCATGATTTCAACTTTTACAATCGTATCGCCGTCAGCAGGATGTTCGTTGTTATCCTTGCCGTTATTCGTAGTGCCGTTTATTTCTAATTTGTTAAACCATTCTGCACCCTGGCTAAGCAGCTCACGGCAGTACGAAACAGTCAAATCAACCGACGCTCGTTCCTGCCACGTTCTGCCATCCAATGAAGTTGTAATGTCTTGCACTTGCTCAACACTGTTTATAGCCACATTTGCAGAATCATACAAGTTAATCATATCCGGCATTTCAAGATAAAGTTTAAGCTTCGACAGAAGTTCAACGGCACCATCGCCGATAGCTTGTATGTTTAACGTAGCTTCAATGATACCTGCATTGCTGTACTGTGCTGTTTCAGTTAAAAAAACAACCTCGTTTCCTATACTGCGTTCAGCCAGAAGATCAACGACGATGTTTAATTCATTTACAGCTGGAGGTTTCATCTTTGCTCTGCGAATTGGAATCGGATAATATATTTTTTGTAATACTGAAATAAAAAAATTCAGTACGTCAACACGAGTATTAGCTTCTTTCAAAATTCGCTCACCTCTACTGCATATGCACGGTAATGGTTAATAACATCACTTTGAAAAATATCGCTGGCAACTACTTCAAAAAGCTTTCCACGCCATTCAAAGCGGTCAGCCATTGTATTTGTTCGTTGGTCATCAACCAAAAGTTCCTTGTCGGTATAGATTTTTACAGCTCTCGCCGTCCTGCTACCTTCAGGGAGCAACATCATTTCATTAGCTTTAAGCGGCTGTACACTGGCTAACACTTTAAATTCTCGTGGCGTAGGATACATATATGTTCCGTTGGCAAGCAGTTCAGGACTGCCGTTGTAACGCAGGACAGTTATCAGCTTTCTAAAACTACTCATGCTTAGCACCTTTTCTTTCAATGACATAGCGAATTGATTGTCGCAGATGCCCGGTATCAATTAATGGTTTAGAGCTTTTTTTGCGCTTTATTGTAGCAGGAGAGTTCGGAACAAACGGTCCGTCGACGATTTTTCTTTGAACCATACCTTGTACAACATTGCCCAACTGATTAAGAGCAGCATTTGTTCCTAATCCAAATACAGCACCATTGGCAACACGTTGAATCATTTTGTCAATCACAGGCAGATTTTCATCATACGCAGAACGCAGGAAAGAGCGTTGAGGCATATCGCCCAGTCCAAATTCATGTATTGCTGCAATAACAGCCAACGGCTGGTCTGTGTTGCGAATACTTCCGCCTTTCCCTCGCCGTACAGCTTTATCTTTAGCTTGTACGCCAACCTTAACCACAACGCCGTCAAGGTCTTTGTTCAGCGTCCGTATGATACGGTTTAACCCTAAATCTTTATCCTCTACTCTACTCATAACGCATTATCCAATCTTGTTACTATCGGAACAACGCACATAGAGCGCAGACGTTTAAATTCAATGCCATAGTACGTCTTGTCCAGCATATCAAAAGAAGCCGACCTGTCACCGTATGAACGCTGCAAGTCACCTTCTTTTTCAGAGGTTACAGAGCCTGTAATGCCAACATCAGACGAGCCGTTTTCTCCATACTGCGCAATAAGCTGACGCAGGACAATGTGATGCGCCATAAGATAAACGAATGCTGTTATATACATATTGCCAAAAACACTTTCTGATAACATAGGCGAAACAAGATCAATGTAGACTTCTAATTCTTCATCAGTAAGAATCAGTTCGGGGCAGATAACAGAAAAAGCTTGCTTTATTTTATCTTTAGTTTCCGTTAACATTTTTCTTTGCCATGTTTACAAAAGCAAAAATAACGGAATAAATATCTTCTGCGGTTTCTGCACCCTCTACATTAATATTGTATTTCTTAGCGAAAGCAGTCAAAGAACGCTTGCTGGATTCAGCGGAAAGTCCTGCAAGGTCTGCGGTCATATCGTCAACATTTGCTTCTTTAGCATTACCTTTCTCAACAGTAATCATTTGTTCTTTGATGTAAGCTTTTACAATAAGGTTTTCGCCCCATTCATCACCAACGATGCCGCACTGATCAGGCATAATATATTTACCGTCGATATTAATTACAGCTTTAGAGATGTTTTTAACTTTCATTCACTTTCCTCCTAAAAAAGAAAATGCCCTCTCATGCGAAAGGGCAGTATATAGTCAGATTAAATACCAGAAGCTTTGTTCATGGACAGCGGATAGTACACCAACACGCCAGCAGTACGAACCTCGCAAGGAACTTCAAATTCCAAGCCTTTTTGCTGAATAGTGTGCTGAGTGAACGGCAGCGGAACTTCCAGGGTTTGGTGGTCTGCATCCTTAACGTATGCAATCATCATATCCAAGCCGCCTACACCTGCGCCAGCCAGCTCATTGGCTTTCAATACAGTTACATCCGGGTTATTGCGTTTGAACACAGACAGGATGGAATCTGCAACCACATCAGAATAAGGGGTGGAAGCAATGTAGTTGTATTGATCCGGCGGAAGTACGAGAGTATTCGGATTTTCTACGTCATTAGTCTGTTTGCTAACAGAATTGATAATGCCGTTCATATCACGCAGAATCTGAACAGCGGTTTTATCTTTGAATTTAGTAGAAGAACCGGAGCCGTCACCGGGAACGGTATAGTTACCAATGTTCGGATTATCCAGGATACCAACAACGCCATATTTAGCATCACCATGAAAAGCAATGCGGTTAATATATTCGTCGAGAGCACGGCGAACAGCAATAGCCTTGCGAGCAGTCAGCGGTTTTCTTGCCATAGCAGCACGGCGCAAGTCCTGCATGGTGTAGCCATATGCTGCACCGCCAGCAATAACTTTAGCAATGTGTTCTTCAGCCAGCACATCTACACGAGTAAAGTCGGTTGCATAGTTGGCGATAGTCTTTGCCATGCCGACAGAACCCAAGGACTGATAGCTGATAGTATCAGCGCCGGGGTCAACGTCAGAGGACATATCAAACAGCTTCAGCGCATTCAGATTAGCGAATTTTTGGTCATAGGTCTTTGCCTTTACAGCTTCAAGCTCCTTTGCAACAAAAATGGTGTCGCCTGCGTCTTTACGCAAGCCGTCGCAACGCTCGATTACAGCAAGGTCTAATTCATCGTAATGCATTTGAGTCATTATTCGTTCACCTCTTCTTTTTTAAAATCAGCCGATTTCGATTACGGCCAAACCTGCCTTGTCGCAGGAAGTAACAAATTTAGCACCACAGCCCAGAGCTTCGATGCCAGTAGCCACAGCGTCTTTAACGAAAGTGCCGTCAGCAAGTTTCAGATGAGCTTCGTCACCTGCGTTAACAGCACCGCCAGTCTGTACCCACAGTCTGCCACGAGTTACGACAGGAACAGTGTAGTGTTGCGGATAATATTTCTTGCCAGCTTCGGGCGGCTCGATATGAGTATGCAGAGTAACGCCGATAACTTTTGCACCGTCACCAGTTGTAGAAGCGGCTTTTACCTGCTGTTCGGGGTCAGTGCCACGGATAACAGCAGCAGCAGTGCCGATGCCGTCAGCATCCTCGACAGCAAAAGAATCAACAGTATGAGCGGACAGGTCATAAAGCATACCTGCAAAAGCTTTGTCCATAGTTAATGCATAATTAGTAATTGCCATTGTATTCACCTCTTTCTTATTCTTCGCCACGCATACGCGCAATCATGCGGCTACGTGCATCGTTAGCAGAATCATTCTTAGTTTCTTGTTTTTCAGCACCGCCTTTAGCTTGTGCGGCTTGATGTTTTGCGTTATCGTTACGAAGCATCTCTTTAGCAGCAGAATATGCGCCGTCAAGATAAGCATCAGATGCACCGTCAAGCTTAAAGCTTTCACCGAATGCAGCTTTAACAATGCCTTCCTTTAACTCAGCGTTGGTCAAGCCGTCGGTTTTTTCAACCTTAGCGATTTTAGCGGTTTCTTCAAGCTCCGCACGTTCCTGCATATCAGCCTTTACAGCTTCAACAGCCTCTTTTACAGCTTTCTCTTTTTCAGCGTCAGCAGCATCAACTTTAGCTTTTAAAGCATCACGTTCAGCGGTCATTGCATCAGCTTTAGCTTTTAAAGTATCAGCATCAGCTTTAAGAGCGGTATTCTGCTCCTTTACAGATTTAAGCTCAGTGTTAGCAGTATCAAGCTTTACACGAGCGTTTTCTTCTTTGCTTTGCAGAGAGTTGACATAGTTAGCAATTTTTTCGTCAACTTCAAAATCAACAGAATCAATTTTAATTTTCATTTTTGTTTCTACTCCTTCGATAATTTCGTCACCGTCAAGATTAAGCCGTGCTTTTGCTCCGGCACGTGCCCTGTCAACAACGGCTAAATGATTGATACGAATGTTGCGTTGAATAGCATCATATTGCTGTCCGTCAGGTGTAGTGCCCGGCGTTTCTTCAATATCCACTCTGTACCCTAAAGACAAGCCACGCTTTTCGCCGATAGCAGAGGGATTATGGATAACAATGTCACAGGCAATATTTGTTTCGTCCTTCTGATAACCGCTGGACAAAATTGTGCCAATGGCTAAATCTTGTGCGGTATCGCTGTTTACAATGCCGCTGGCAGGATGTCCTACCACAATAGGCTTGCCGATAAAGCTTGCTTCACTGTCAGCGTCGAATACTTCCTCCGGCGGTCTGTACTCTCGTCTAATAGTCCCGTCTGGCTGTTGGTAGATATAGATGCCAGTACGTGCCACAATCGGAGAATCACGCAAGAAGCCGTCAGCGTCGGTGACTGCACCGCTAACAAACATCCATGAATCAATGCGTTCATATCGTTGTACACTTCCCAAAAAATTCACCTCCTTATTTTGGGGTATATAAAAAGCATATGCAATTTCTCGCATATGCCTTCTAGCTTAATTCTTTACTTTTCTTTACATCTACCCTACCCATTGGAACTGCTGTTGTCATGTTCCACTGTTCCAGGTCGATAACAGGTAACGCTACGCAACGGCAGTTATAATCCATGCACGGATGATATTTCGGAGAAGGATAAACCTTGATGCCGTTAATTTCACCCATCTTATTGCTGTTCCAATAGAAGTATTTCCCATCCATTTCAGCGTGAGAAGGTCTGACACGTTCATCATGTGACGATGACCATTGATATACGTTTATGCCGCAATCAACCTGCCTACGCATTGTTATAATGCCGTTCAGATTGCCTACCTCGTTCCTTGCAATAAATTTTGCTCGCTTGTCGGTAGTGTTAAGCAGTACCTTGATTTCTTCTTCAACTTCGCTCATGGCAGTGCCACGCTGAACAGCATTGCTAACAATGATTTGTAGCTTTTCGATGTAGGTATTGACTATGCTGTCAACAAGTCTGCTCTGCTGTGCTTTCCATTCCGCTTTTACTGTATCAAGTAAAGCTGAATCATTCAGAAATACGTCAACGCTGACAGCTTCCGCAAAAGCACTGATAACATTAGCATCGACAACGCTGGACACGCCAGCAAGAATAAGCTCTAATTCGCTTATAGCTTCCTCGATAGTCATGCTCTTTAAAAGCTCGGCAAGTATCGCCTGAACGAAAGCATCTGTAACGGTGCTGTCATCGTCCTGGCGCAACGAATATGCCAGCATAGGTATATTGTTATTCGTGGCACTTTTTAAACGTCTTACAACGGCTCTGAGGACGCGATAATAATCACGCTCAAAATTCTTTGGATATTTCGGACGCTTCTTTACTTTAAGGTAGCGTATTGATTTCTTCTGTTTCTTCATCATCTAAATCCAGCTCACTTTCTGTAACTGGAATATCGCCACGCTCTTTAAGGTATTGGCGAGCTTGCGTTGCGTCTAACAGTTGATTATCAACCAGGTCAAAAACAAGCTTAACAACGGCAGCTCTTACTTCCGCCTGTGTCTTGTCAACGTTGGCTTGTTCCAGATCATCCAGCGGTTCGATTGCCTTAAACTTAATGCTCCACTTTTCAAGCTCTTTGCCGTTGGTAGGTCCTTCTTTTGCAAGCTGGATAAGCCTTACAAGATACTCTAACGCTGGACGAATCTTCCTGCGTTGAATACGTCTAACATTATCGTAGTAAATCTGCAAGTCGCTCTTGCCTGTGCTGTTCATGCCAGCCGGAGAACGACCAAACAAAACAGTAAAAGGATACCCGGTAACGGCGCATAAAGCCTGTTCAAACTCTTGAATAATATCTGTCAAGCCTGTAAGCGGAATATTGAAAATGCCGTATTCATCTTCCTTGTCAACGGCTACGCTGCCATTAATTCTGCGTGAATAGTCTATCAGCTCTAAACGCCGAATAACAGCTTGCGTGCCGTCCTCTCTTGTCAGTAAATTGCTTAAGCCTTCGAGCTTTAACAGCGACGTGCTAACCTTGTCCATTATGTCGATTGTTTTATTCATTGCAGTTTTTACCCGGTTTAGCGCAGCCGGAACCCCATCCAGGCAGGATAAGCCAGCACCGTTATTAGCAATGCGCTCTATCTTCGGCAGCATTTCGCCGTCAAAAATCTGCAGTCTGCTTCGGTGTACTTTAAACTGATTTCCGTTCGGTGGCGAAATCATGTAAAACTCAGGCTTGCCAAAATTCGCATCTCGAATATCTGTATCAAGATAAATTGAGGTGGTATCGGGGTAAATATCACGCTTGTCAAAAACTTCCAATCCGTTAATCCTGCGTAAACGGTTGATATTAATAGGCTCGCTTAATTCCTGCCCATCGTCAGCAAGGATAAGAGCACAAGACATACCGAACAGTCTGTCCCAATATAAAGCTTCAGTAAGCTTTTCCTGTACAAACAGTGTTTCAAGCTCCTGCAAGATGCAATCGTCAGTATCGCCTTCGATTTCTACAAAATTTTTCATAGCATCATCGGCAACCAGCGTTACAATTCTACGCACAAGAGCATTTCTGTACATTGCAGCTAACGTCTGGTCTGTAAGCTTTCGCTCGTTCAGCAGACCTTCATAATTGCGAGCTTTACGTGCGATAAAAGCATCTTTAAAGCCGCTGTCTGCACGAATTGAATTATCTTTTCTTTTTACCATTGTTCCTCCTAGCTCGTTAAGCCGCCCCAACTGCGGGAGTTCATAAGCTTGTTAAAAGCATCACTCGACGCATCAACCATATCATCATGCTTGCTTTCCGGGAATGATTCAAGCTCTGACAGATACATATCATTCCATTCACCTTTAAGGATAAGGACGTTTCCTGCCTGTACCTGTGAAGCAAATGGAGTAGCACGAACCTCTTTGCTGCCTGTTGGCGATACAATCTCTACCGAGTAACCTGCAAGCATTGATACAAGGCTTTGAGCTTGCGCCTTACCTGCCTGCCCTGGGTCTTGCGGTATCGTTATCTGTACGAATTTATATTTGCCCTGGTCTATTGCTGCCATGTTACGCAGAAGATTCCTAGCGTCATTCGCCTTTATCTGCTTGCGTTTTACATCAAGGACGATTACTCTGCCATCGTCAAGCAGTCCCATTAACACACCTGCTGTTGCGTCGGGGTCTGGATTGAGCGGCGTAGGTTCTGTTGCCGCTAAGTCCCAGGAACGTGCATAAGCAATGATATTTTTCGGCACAGCATCAACAAAGGTGAAGTTTTCTGTTTTGAAGTACATACCAGCAGCAGGACGGATTTTCCAGTTGCCATATAAAAGACGTTCTTTGTCAATTTCTGCCAACGCTTTAAGGTTAGCCATGTATGACGGGTCTTTAGCCATTAACACCTTGTTGTCTGTCAGTTTAGACGCTATAAACGTAACCGACTTGCATTCTTCAACATTTACTCCGTATTCCTTTGCGAGTTCATGCGGATTACTTCCCCAATAAATCGTATCATTCAGGACGCACATATAACGCACAACACCGCTGCGCTCATAAATAGGATATCCTGTATCTTGATTTATCCACCAAGAAATAAAATCAGCTACCCAACTATCGCTGTCCGGGTTGCACGTCGCTCTTACATAAGGACGAATACCGCACGTTGAACGGTTACGAGAAAGCATATACAAAAATTGGTGTCGGCTAAAATGCGTCAGCTCGTCAAATGCTAGATAGCAGATTTCTGAGCCTTGCCAGCCTTGCAAATCTTCGTCACGCTCCAAATGCGCAAAATGAATTCTTGCTCCGCTGGGACTAAAAAACCAATGTAGTTTTGGAGTTTTCTTAGGTTTTGCGCCTTGCACTTGTCCATATATTTTGTTAGCAGCATCCCATAAACCGCCTGAAGCTGTAATTTGAGTATAATTTTTACGAAACACAACGCCGCTAAATCCTGCTATATCTTTATGCCTTAACCCTTCCAGGAGAAGCGCAAAGGTTTTTCCACCGCCAGCCGCTCCACCATAAATTACAATGTCAGCTGAAGAACACATGAAAGCTGTTTGCGGTCCCGGTTGCGGAGTTAGATACAGCGGTTCAAATGTATCTCTGCCATTATTCGGAATGTAGATAGATTGGTAAGCGTCTATTGTTTCAACGCTCGCATCTTCCGCTAGCGATAATATACCTCCGTCAACTCCTGCTAATGTAGCAAGAGTGCGAATTGCGTTAACGTCGGTTTCTTTTAAAGCCTTGTTAAGCAACTTCGCTATCATTAAGGCTTGATAGTTTTGGTCTTGCTCATCCAAGCCGAAAGCGTGTAAAAAGTTTTTTGCTTTATCGTCGTGTACTTGTGATTCAAGTATCGTCTTTGCTATCTGCTGTAAGTTCTTTTTCGCCCGTCTTATTTCACCAGATTTTTTTCCACCAACAGTTCCTCTTTTCCTTGCTTCATCCTTGCTTCGGACAGGCCTTAAATTGCTAACATTTCCTCGTGCTGGCACATTAAAACACCTGTCCTTTCTTTAGATTTTATTTGTTGTCTACAAGGTAAAATTCTTTTCGCAGTTCGGCGTTTACCAAGAATTGTCCGCCACATGAAGCAGTTTTTGTTTTTACTCCTGGCTTTTTAATTCCTCTAGCAGTCATACAGGAGTGTTCGCCTTGAATAACTACAATAACATCCTCTGTGCCTAAAATTTCTGTAAGAATGTCACGAATCTCCTTACCGATACGCTCTTGAATTTGCAGACGCTTTGTTACTGCGTCAGCAATACGTGCAATTTTGCTAATGCCGATAACCTTACCTTTAGGGATGTATCCTACATCAACAGTCATGTTATACATTAGTGCGATATGGTGCTCGCAATACGAAAAGCAGTTAATGCCTTTTAGCACGACCATATCATCATTATCGCAGGAAAAGCACTTGTTAAATTTTTTTGCGATTTCGTCGTTGCTGACACCGGCGTACTCTAATTGCTCCATTAGCATTTTTGCGAACCGTTTAGGAGTTTCAAGAAGTCCCTCTCGGTTTGGGTTTTCACCGATGCCCTCAATAATAAGCCTTGCGGCTTGTTCTAACTTTTTAGCGTCCATGTTATACGCCTCTCTTATCTTTATCCCAAATAATTTTATGAAGCTGCACCTGTACGCATAAATCGTCTTTTTGTTTTGCATACTCTACAAGCTCCGCTAGCTCTATCGCTCCCCATATAGGTGAAATATAAAATTTAGGTTTACATCCTACTTTCTTACAATAAGCTATCACACGGTCTACATCCTTAAAATCTTCTTTGCTACCTACGACAAACTTTACAACGTCATTTCTATTAAGCAAATAGTAGTTACTCATGAGCATTTTTTTAGACTCACCGGATGTGCCGCATTTATAATCTAAGGTGTAAAACATTTTGCCGATTCTTTGCGGATAAAGCGACACAGCACCATTGGTTTCAATGTTGACTTCGTAATCTGTTGCGTAAAGCAGGTTAAGTAATGGTCGCAAGTCGTGTAGCAACGGTTCACCGCCTGTAATTGTTACACGGCTACAATTATACTCGCTTATTTTATCCACAAGCTCCTGCTCATTAAAACACTCGACAGCATCGCTTGCTTGTTGAGCATATGCTGTATCGCAATAACTGCAACGCAGGTTACAGCCAGCCAAACGAACAAATACAGAAGGATAGCCAGTTCGCTTTCCTTCACCTTCGATACTTTTAAAAATTTCCACCACATTATACTTCATACACGGCAACATTCCCTTCGCTTTCCTGTACCGACACCTTAACGCAATGCGGAACTTTTTCGCAAATCCAACGAGCAATGTTTTCTGCCGTCGGATTGCATTGTAACACGTCGTTTAAGTATTGATGATCAAGCATATCAGAAACAATGTTTTTAATATGCTTAAAATCCACCACCATGCCGTTAGTGTCTAACTTTTCGCTTTGGCAGGTTACGTAGATAATCCAATTATGACCATGTAAATTTTTGCACTTACTTTCATAATTTAAAGAAAGTTGGTGTGCTGCCGAAATTTCTAATCGTTTTGTTACTGTATACATATTAATCCTCCAACGCAGGGTCTTTCACGCCGTTAGCTTCAAATGCCATCGCACGGTCAATACACGTTCCGCAAGTTCCGCAAGGCTTTTCTCCGCCCTCGTAGCAGCTCCATGTAAACTGATATGGTGCGTTAAGCTCTAATCCAAGCTTAACAACACCTGCTTTATTTAGATTAATGAGCGGTGCTTCAAGATGTGTGGTTCGTCCACTACCCTCGAAAATTGCCTTATTCATATAGTCAGCGAACTCAGGTGTGCAATCAGGATAAGCTCGCCCTGCTGCATCGTCAGCATGAGCGCCATAATAAATAGCTTCTGCTTCTACGCTTACAGCAACAGCAGCCGCATAAGAAAGTAACAAGCCGTTTCTGAACGGCACATAGGTATCAACAGTACCTTCACCGCCAAGCTCTTTAAGTTGTTCTGCATAGGATTCATGTTTAATATCATGCTTGCTTTTAGCCAGCAATGGGCAATCGCTCATAGAGAACGCCAGCGACAAATCAGTTTCTTTATGGTCTACGCCATAAAAAGCAGCGACTTTTTTCGCGCTTTCAATTTCTCTTTTGTGCCTTTGTCCATAAAAAGCAGATAAAGCCAAAACTTTTTCTGCACCATATTTTTTGACTGCAACAGCTAAACAAGTAGTACTATCTACACCGCCGCTTAATAAAACAACTGCTTTTTTCATTTGTTATTACCTCTTTTCAAAAATGAGTCTTTGCATACTCTTGAAATTTTACCCATTCTACAAAATTATTAATAGCTACTTCTTTATTTTTTACTCGCATACCAGTAGGCTTGTTATATTTAACCATCGTTTTTCCATCGAACTTATATACTGCCCCGAATCTATTTCCAGATACCCACGCAGTAGAATCTACACTGTCAAAATGAAAGCGCGGCAAATATTTCAATTGAGTAAATCCCAAACCGTGAATTTTAGCTCCATGCGAGTGTGCTTCTTTGATAAGCAAAGGAAATTTTTCAACTTCACCTTTTGTAAATTCGCCGCTAACATAACCGCCTATTGCAACATACTTATACCGCTTGCACATTTCAATAAAATCTTTCATGCCACGGCTTTTATGCCATACAGGAATCGGTGACCTTCCAACTTTTTCAGCAATGTATTTTCTGATTTTCAAAACTTCTTCGTAGCCTGCAATAGGGTCAATGTCAAGCTCAAAAAATTTCTGCACATTGTATTTTTGGATATACGCAATATAAGAATCTACATAAGTTTTTAAATCAACTTTTTTCGCATTGCCCATCAACATGCTGAATGCTCCAGAATCGAGCATATAATCACTATACAGCGGCAAGTATTCTACTGATTTCGGCGTTGTCATAAGGAAAGATTCAAGGATATACGGTCGAAGAACTTTTGATTGTTCGGAAAGTTCTTCAACCCTGCTTTCTATTCCCGCAAGATGAATTTTCATGTTAAGGATGCTCTCCTTTGCTTTTATGTTCTCTTGATCTGGCCAAAATGCTCTTTGGAACCAGTTCCATCCGCCCCCGGCTGCTGCCAGAAAGATTTTCATTACGTTTTACCCCTCCCATTTCTTTTAACGTAGGAGCAACATATTTATTCCATTGTCCACCGCCTATTGCAAGATATAAATCCATTATTGCCCCCCCAAATAGCAACTCACGGTAGCTCATACCGCCAGCTAAATACAGTTTCATATTTCAAATTCTTCGCCGCAATGCGGACAAGTAACAGTTTTAGGCTTATGCTCGTTACTATTAGATGTAGGAGCATTTTCGAAAAAATCCCCTATTTCGCCGCCTAAATCATGTGATTCAAAACCAAACTCACCCATATCTAAACTTTCGATTTGTTCCAGCTCTAACGCCAACTTTTCAAAATCCCAGCCAGCAAGTTCCCCGGTTTTATTATCTGCCAGGCGATAAGCTCTTGCTTGCTCATCTGATAAGTTCCCGGCAACAATTACAGGAGCTTCGCTTAAACCTAACTCCTGAGCAGCAAGATAACGTGTATGACCAACAATAATAACATTATCTTTATCCACCACGATAGGTTGATTAAAGCCAAACTCCTTAATAGAGTTAGCAACCTTCTCAACAGCTTCTTCGTTGTTTCTTGGATTGTTTTCATACGGTGTAATGTCTGTTAACGCCATTAATGTAATTTAATGTAATTTTGCTTCTTAAATCCATGATGTACCTCCATTTTTTTGCAATAAAAAAGGACAGTGCTTTTTTACACTGTCCAATAAAACTATAATAATTTTAGCAGTTCTTCCGCACGCTGACGGTCTGTTTTAACGATTTTTGCGAACTGCTTTATAAGCTCCCATTCGTCATCGAACGCTCTAATATTGCGTCCCTTACGTTCGCCAGCAACAGTTTTTCCTTTTGGTCTGCCTGCTCCCTCGCGAACACCGCCCCATTTTTTACTTTCCATGTTAACTCCTACTTATCCACCAATACAACATTACAATTCCACTAGCTAAGCCATGCGCCCACAACACCCATTCATGCAAGCTCATTTGAGGAAAATTTCTTACTGCTTCGACTACAATGCCAATAGTGAACAACCAAATTAGTATTTTCATTTTTGTTAAAACGTGGTAGAATATAGGCAGGAGGACGATTGCTCGTCCTACCTGCTGCCCTCTTTATTTACGCTTTTTGGCTTTGCGATTTACTGGGGGCTTCTTTTTTTGCTGCTTTTTCTTTAACTTCTCCTGTATTTGGAGAACTGTTAATACGGAACTTAATATAAGCGAAACCGTTTCAGCAGCATCTTTCAAATTCTGATCCACGTTTTGTACCTCCTTTCTATACTTATATTATACTACATTTTTGTTTATTTGTAAAGTGTTTTTTCAAAAACATTTAAAAAGACGGTACTTTTTGTACCGCCTTTCTTTTATTTTACTCTAAACTGTAACGCAGGAACTTTTAAGCTATCTCCATAAGCATCGGTATATTTGCTGTTGATTTCAACCATCCCTTCGAGGATACAGCCTTCTTGCTGGAACAACCAGGCTGTTTTGATTGCTTCGGTATATGTTGCGGAAAAAGTAAATCTTTCAATTCCGTTTGCTTTCATGCAAGCCACCATTTCAGGTACTTGATGGTCCCAAACGATTTCGCAAAGGTCAAGGTTGAGATTGCCATGTTCTCTGGAGCTTTGATATTCGCGCCAAATATGAACAGCAAATTCTCCTAGGTTACCTATTTGTCCAAAGGTTTCGTTATGAAGCTTTCTGGCTTCTTCTTTTTCTTCGTCATTGGTTGCTGCATCAAACGCAGCGATTGCTTGTTGCTCTTTTTGATAAGCTTTTTCAAAAGCATTTCCCATTTTAACCGACTTCCTTTACTCTTTATTTAGCAGGTACTTTATCTTTCCTACACTTATATTATACTATATTTTGCTACTTTTGTAAAGAGTTTTCTTTATAGAACATCAGTTATATTTTACGCACTCAAAAAGCCGCCTACAAATGTAGACGGCTTTTTGAGTACACAACATATTTTTAGGAGAAGGATTTATCATCCAATTATTGCATCTTAATTATATCATTCCTTTAATTGCCTTGTAAATGACACCTTACTGACATGATTTTAAAAGGTGCTCTATTTGTACCCTGGCGAACTCTGCATCTTCGGCTGTGTAGACTTTTTCGCAGTAACCATTGCAGGAAGGCTTTGCCTGGTCTTTCTTATAGCTAAGAATAACATCCTGATATACAGCAAGTTGTCGCATCTGCTCATAAGCTCCTATGCTTATAACGTACTCCCAAAACGCTCTTAAGCTATCCTCACCTTTGCTATAAGCATCTATATACTTATCTAGCAGTTTGTTTAAAGGCTCATCCATTTTTAGCTCTGCACTTTCTTATCTTAAGAGCATTGCTGGAAGGGTTTTCTCCAAGATACACGCCTTTAGTGTACGGCAAATATGCCGAAACAGTGCTCTTGCTTACACGCAATTTTTCAGCTATGTTCTCTACGCTGTAACCTTGTTCATGCAAATCATTGACCTGTATGGACATATCGCTTTCGTATGCTCCGGCATCAATGAGAACCTTCCTGACTTTTTGTTCTGAAATGCGGAACAACGCAGCTACTTTTTTAATGCTGCCTTCGGCATTGTAAGCCTTGATAATATCTTCCGGCTTCAAATGATCACGCCCTTTCGATATTGATATTTGCGATTTTTGCAAGGCAATCCAGGTACTCGCTTATCAAACTGCCTTCGTTAAAATCTTTATAGGTAATGGTTAACTTATTATTGTTATCATTGATTTCAGTGTCGAACTGCTTTATGTACATTCTTACAAGCTGTTCTTCGTCCATTGTGATGTTGCTAACGACAATCTTATTAGCTTTCTGTTGTTGCATATACGCCTGCAATTCTTTGGCAAAGTCTGCGTGTTCCTTGATATAGGCTTTGACTATCTTATAGCACTCTGCGTAGTGCTTGCCTGCCTTGTCCTTGTTATTGGTAGCAACCTTAATAGCTGCATTAAACAGTGTAGCACCGCCCTTATTTTTAGCATCTATGAAATCTGCCAACGCTTCCGGAACTAACACCGTAATAGTTTTTTCCTGCTTATCGTAAGAATCGTTTAAAACGTCACAGAAACTGTAATCAGTCTTATATGCCCTGTAGGACATTGTTACATGGTTGCATCCAATTTCTGCTTCTATAGCACGGCGCTCTTTGTAACACTCGGAACATACGCCATATTCTTCAAAATAACGAATCTTACGTTCACGCTCATCACCTTTGCCGTACAGCTGTACCGTTCCGGTGTGACCGCATGAAAAAGTTACTTCGTACTTCATTTGCTCGCCCTCTTTCCGTAGCAGTACAAATTCCACGCTTGGTCATCTTGTTTCCACAAGTCTACCAACACTTGACGTTCCGCGCGAATTTCTGCGTCGATTTTACGCTCATATTCGATTGGGTTAACGCCTTCAGGAATGTACCGCAACGCTTCACTGAACGAAAACTCCTTAATATTGCCAACACCTTCACGATGGATGTCAGCAGCTTTCTGAGCACAGTCACCGCACAGGAAGTTGTGCGAGTTTACACCGAAGTAATGCTTGCCACAATACTGACAAACCTTTGCAGTGCCTGTCGCTTCTTCAATTAAGGAGCGAATTTTTGCAAACAGCTCCTTACGAGCAGTATTTTTATTGAAGCGGAAAATTCTTTGCTCGCCACCGATTTTTACAGCACACGCTTGACGATGTGCACGCCAAACGAATTCAACTTGACCTATTTTCATGATTTACGACTTCCTTTCTTGTAGGTTTCTTATCTTCCCTACACTTATATTATACTATAAAACTCACCTTTTGTAAAGAGTTTTCTTTATAAAATGCTAGTTTTCTTCTAAATCTTCCTTGGTTACTTCATATTCAATACTGCCGTCACGCTTACGCAAAACAACCTCGAAGTCACAGGCAGTTGCAAGCTCCAGCAGAAGCTTAAGTGATTTACATTTTTTTACCTTGTAGTTAAGCGACATTGGCGTAATGCCCATTTCCCTAGCTAGTGTAGCCTGGTTTTTTCCTGTTGAAGCGATTAATACCTTGATTTTGTTTTCTATTGACATAGTAGCACCACCTTAATTATTGTATCTCTTATCATTATACAGCGTTCTCTTTATGTAATCAATATAATCTTTTATAAAAATATTGCCTGCGAGATTTCCCGCAGGCTTTTTGCTAAGATACTTCAATCATCGTTTTCAACCACGAATCACTTGACGCATCAATAAGCCATTCCTTATTATAGCCGTTGTAATGCCGGATCAGGTAAAGCTTTGTCTTGTTACCTTCGTCATTGTACAGAGAGAAGTTAGGGAACTTCTTGCCTTCTGATTGCTCCAGCTGGTAAAAGTATTCGTGAATTTCTTTCGCTCTCTTTATAACCTCCCAGTCCGGCGTAAACTCATCAGCATAGTTGTATCGCTTTTCTCTGTTGTCTGAATGTACTCTATATCCGGCAAGGTTCGGCAGTACACATATCTTGTCAAACGATGCTCCAAGGCTATTAACAAAAGCAAGAATCGAATTGAAGTCATAAGCAAAATGAGTGTTACGCATATCCGGCAATTTATGCTTATTGCAGTCATCGTTCGGTTCTTCGTCCGTAATGTAGAACAAAAAGTCTACGAAGCCTACATACTGCAAGCCGCCATAAAGCTTCTTTCTTTCGCCAAGCATTTCACCGCAAACAATTTCAAGATAAACTCCCTTGCCGTTATCAAGGTGAAATGCTGTTCTAACACGGCAGTTGCCTATAGTGTTGATGCTGCGCTCTGCCTTTTCCCAGCCAGCACCTTCAAAATACAATGTTTTCACGTTAACCACTACCTTTCTTCCCCGGCAGGAACTATTTCAAATTCTCCTATATCAAACCATGTGTTGGTTCCGTCTACCAGGAATATTCTGCCGATTTTCTCAAGTTCCTTGATGCTACATTCCATTGCGCTATCTTTGTTAAAAACCTTGCACCCTCGCCTTTTGAGTAAGAACCCTATTCCGTCAACTAAATCTTCCTTTGAGCTATAATAGGTTATCTCGTACTCTCTGCAATACAAGACATATCTTTCGTCGTAGAACTCACCGTTAACATCATTCGTTTGATAAAGCTCGCAGCCAGGTTCTTCGGCAGAATAGTAAAGCTTTAAGCCTTTATCTTTTGCCAGTCTTACGAAAAAGTCCATTGCCGGGGTCCATTTTGTGTCTACGGTAAACCGCAAGAAATATTCTTCTTCGTTGGCTTTGGTTACTTCTCCAACATCGTCGAACCACCCTTCATAGTTACTACCAGGGTAAAGCTCATTGCCGTATCTATAAACGCTGCCATCATTTTCATCCAGGTAACGTTCAATATCATCGTGCAGCCTTTGCAGTATTGCCTTATCTCCAACCATTGTAATGTCATTGAAACAGATATTAGCCATTTTTACACCTCCGTGTTAACTTTGCAAATCGAACTGAGCTTGCCAGCTCTAGGATTATTCTTTTTAGGGCATTCGTCAATGCGAGCTATTGGGGTGTGCCAGTTTGGCAAACAGTTACAAACTCCGTATTGATTAGTAAAAAACCTGTCAAAGCTCTCAAATGTTGAATGAGCGTACTGGCAGTTTCGGCAGCCAAATCTTTCAATTTTCGGCTGTTCTTCTCGTACCCAAAGATTAACCAGCGCAGCAGTTTCCTTGAATTTATCAAAAGGTGTCATACTAGCACACCCCCTTTCTGATAATCATATGCCGGAGCACTTCTTCGGTAATATCCATTGCTTTGTGAAGCTCGAGTACACACTTCTTACCTGCACGAAACGTAACCAGGACATAAATACCATTCTCATAGCCCTGAATTGCATAGGGCATCCTTCTTTCTCCCCAGCGTTCTGTCTTTTCAACTACACCACCATTTGAAGCGATTAAGTCATTAAACTTCGAGATAACGCCCTCGACTATTTCCTGCTCCGGGCGCATAACGTACATAATTTCATAAGTATTCATTTTTTCTTTCCTCCTTTTATTTTTTTAAAATCAAAAACAACAGCTTGTTCTTTAGGCAAATATACGCCTTTAACTTTGTATGAAGCATAGTTAGAAAAATTTACACCCATTAATGCCGAAACCTTTTTCTTAAAATCATGCGACTTATATGTAACACCATTAGCTCTCGGCCTAAATGGTACGGCACAATTATCTGATTTTAGGGCGAATTGTATAGCCAACAGCCTTTCGCTGTCTTTGAAAAATATTTGAACATATTCACATTTTCCTAACGCCTGTACAGTTCCAGCATTAAAGAAAACCCCTCTACTTTGCGATATAGTAAGCTCAGGTTCTTTTTTAAAAAAATACTGCTCAAATCCCTGCAACATTTATTACTCCTCCTTACATTTGTTCATCTTCCTGAAAACTGTAGTAACTGCCGTCACCTATAATAATATGGTCTAAGCAAGGTATTCCCATTATTGCCCCGGCTTTAACAATGTCCCTGGTTAACTTTTTATCATCATTGCTAGGTACTGCAAAGCCTGACGGATGATTATGTGCTACAAATATTGAAGCAGCATTTTTCATAATGGCATACTTGAAAATCTCTCTAGGATGCACATAGCAGTTTGTCAGTGTTCCTTTCAGTATAGCTCTTGCTTCAATAATTCTGTTCTTGCTGTCTGCTGCAATTACCCAGAATTCTTCATGATTCAGATACCGCAACTTCGGCATCATAAATTCAGCTAAATCTTGCGGATCACAGCAGTGTCTTTTTTCCTCAGCTTTAGTTTCGGTGAAAGCTCTTTTTCCTAACTCTACACCACACAAGAAAGCTTCTGCTTTCTGTTTATCTAATCCATATGCTTTCAGCTCGTCTGTATCTTCCAGGCGATACAACTTCTGTGCCGTTAATTCGGAAACCTTATAAGCTTCTTGCCCCAACAACGCTTCACATAACTCCTGGTAGCTTTTTTCTGCTACTTTACACATAACTTTCACTCCAATCTTTTTTCCAGCGCACACCTTTCGGTGTACGCTGGTTCTTTTATTTATAATGATTTGTAGGGATAGCAGCTTGCTGGCATCAGAAGCTTTTCACGCAGTGCGTCGATTCTCTTTTGGCGGCGTTTTGTATTTGCCATTAGTTCATGGAACTCATCTCCGGCAAGAGGAAGCGTTTCCAGCATCAGTACATACTTTATAAGTTGTCTTGTTCTCACATTAATCACATCCAATCTTCACAATTCTTAAGATATTCTTTCTTTGCTTCAAGTAAAGCTTTTTTTATAACCGGATCAGAGTTAACTTGCTCATAAGTTAAAAGCAAAGCATCCAGCGTATCATCAAGCTCATAAGTTATACAAAACTCATGGTTAGCAAGTTCATAATGAAAAGCTGATTTCAAGAAGTCGAAATCTTTCATGTGCTCTTTCTTTTCGATGTTCAGGCGTTTTACTAATTCATTATGAGCCTTTGCCTGGGCACGAAGGATATATCCTCCAAAGCCGATTTGATAAACCTCGTCGGTAGCATCCGGAGCTAAACCAAATCTTTTCATGCATTCGTTGAACTGTTCTTCGGTAAAAGCAAAGAACATTTTATCTTTGGTAAAGCTTTCGTATTCCTTTTGCTGTTCGTTGATTAAGGTTGAGTAATTTTTGTATTTCAACATTATGTATCCCTCCTAAAATGTCATAAATTTCATTATTGGTTTTTGAACCTTAAATTCCATATCTCCGATATGGTTATTAATTCTTGCCAGACACTTTACAACAATGTTTGCTTCACTCTCGCTGAACGGCATGAGTTCGCCTTCTTCGTTGGTATAGCACAGCAGCACGTTACCACACAGGCATTGGTCATGTAATCTGCCGTAACCGTAAATAACACTTGCCAGCTCATTGGCTACCGGATTTTCGTTTTTCAGAAGAAATTCTTCATCGAACACCAGGGTGACTGCCGGGATAATTCCAAGCTCGCCGTCAAATTCTACCAGTTGAAGCGGCATATCCTTAATATCGACAAGCTCGCATTCGCAAAGCTTGTACATAGATTCCAGGGAAATAGTTGGGAATACCTCCATCATTGGTACTTTCTCCACAGAATTGGTTTTGCCATTGGCATCAACCACAGTTTTTAATAAGATTGCATAGTTCATATAATCGACTTCCTTTCTAAAGCTATTGGCAAGGACTTTGAACCTTCTGCCCGGTAGCTTTACAGGAGCTTAAGCTCCTGTCATCAGCTTTTATTGCTTACTCGGCTCAACAATATTCATTATGTAGCATCTTCCCTGTACCAAAAACCAACCCTTTTCCATTTTTTGAGTTACCTGATACAGATTTTCGTAACCATCTATTTTAAACATAAGGTATATACATACATTATGTTCCGTGTAGGATTCGAGTAAAACTATTTGTTTTAGTTTTGGCGCAAATCCGCAATACTCTTGTAATGCCTCTTGTGCAAATTTTTTCAGTTCCTGTTTTTTCATTTTTTTAATCCTCCTTTTCAAAACCATTTTCATCAAGAATTACGATGCGTTCAATCCACATTGTTTCATTTGCATGTCCCAAGTACAGGACTGCTTGTTCGTCGATGCCGTCAGCAGCAACAGTAACATATTCTTCATTGCTTTCGGCTACATACAAGCCTGTGCTTTCAACAGCTTCTTCCATTTCATTTTTTCTTGTCCAAAACTCACTAACTAATTTATTTACCTTTTCTTCTAACATTCTAACCGACTTCCCTCACTCTTTATTTTGTAGGTTTCTTATCTTCCCTACACTTATATTATACTATAAAACTCACCTTTTGTAAAGAGTTTTCTTTATAAAAGGTGAGTTTTTCTTATTATTTTTCAATATTTTTTTCTTCAGCAAGGCGAGCTGCCCTTCTGCGCTTTTTATCTTCTAACAGGTTTACACCATCTACGCCAAACAGCAAAGCGGTTAACTGCTCGACAGCATCATTTGTATCACGCCATATCTGCCTTTCGCTTACTGACCATTTTTGCGCAAGGCTTGCGACTATATCAGTGACATACGCTTCCGGCGGACAAGGTTTAAGGAACAGCACGTCAAGCACATCTGCCCGGCGCAAATCTTCCTGCTTGCCGCTGTTATACCTGGTCTGCTTATAAAGTGCTATCATATCGTCCATGTAGTTTATCAACACTTTTGTTCGCATGGTTGAGCTTATAATGCTTTCAAGCTTTAGCTCATTAGCTCCCATGCTTTTCAGGTTTTGGAACGAATCAAGAATCTCAATAGCCGAAATCTGCTCATCGTCGATATTGACAATCTCGCTGGTCTTTAACGCTGCGTGTTCCTGAAGGCTTCTGTAGTTCTTTAGCAGTAAGCGCACGTTATACAGTCGCTTGTCGAAATCCCTCCGCTGTGCTTCTTTGCTGTACAGATCATCACACAGCTTTTTAGAGGTCTTTTTGGCGGTCTGCTCTGCCACACGTTCGATAAGTTCTTCAAAATACGCCAGCGGAACAGTTATCGTGCTTTGATTTTCATTTACAGTCATATCTTCCATGCGCTTACTCCCTTCTGTTATTTAAGTTCTTTGATAAGGCGGTCAAGATACCACTTTGCTTTTAGGCAATCTTCTACGCCATTCTTTTCTTCATAACGCCATAAATATTTGATGATGTTGGCAACGCAGACAGCTTCAATGCCTGTTTTGCCCACGGTAGCAGCCTTTAAGGCATCTATACACTCAATACCGCCTTGCGTGTAGTGTTTTGGATGATTTACGTTATCATTAGGCAACGGCATTGTAAAGCTATCTTTTGAATTCTTTGGTGCTTCTTTGACAATAACGTATTTATCATCTGTTAATCCGATAAAACTAAATGGAGATTTAAACACACTCATTATTTATGCTCCTTTATCCATTTTTTGTGTCTGGCAACTGCTCCAGCTGTAGGTGAAAGCGTTTCCAGATACATAGCTTTCAGTATTTTACACTGCTGAATTTTCCATTCGCTAAAAGCATTACAAGTAGCGTGGCAGCCTATTTTTCTTTCTGTGCATCCTCTGCATGGTGTTTTCATGTAGCACCTCTAAAATAATTCTTGTTGGTTGCTTATATCATTCGGTGTTTTAGTGGTAATGCCGGGATATGATCCTGCGAACTTTTTCATCCGGTAATCGTAATACTTTCCGTCGGCAGCCATATAGTTTGCGTCAACTTCCTCAGGTGTCGGCATATAATATTGCGCTGGTAAAGGAATATCAGTGCACAGCTCTTTAAGTCTGCTTTTTCCGTAAATTATATGATTCCTTATTAAATTCATGTTTTCGCCGTCAGGATAAAAAGGGTCTTGGCATCCATAGGTCCGGATATGTTCCCACCGCAAAAAACTGTCTATAAGCATAGCTGTTTCTTCTTTGATTTGTTCTTCAATGCTTTTTTCTTTTTTCGGCATTTTACACACTCCCTACATTTCTTCTACTTCCGGGTCGTACAGCTCAAGAAGTTCTGAAAAATCTCCATTAGTAGCTATCTTTATAGCTTCTTCAGGCGAAGCAGCTAACACTCTGTCGTGAAAATCAACCTCGCCCGAAATTAAACTGCGCCAGCTAATAAGATAAAGTTTATCGTCCTGTTGAGCCATAACCGCCACCACGAACAGCACTTACTTCATCGTCCGATGTTACGCAGTAACGCACGAAGATTCCTTGTGCGCAGCGTTCGCCTTCTCTTATAATGATTGTTTCGCTGCCGTTGTTTCTGAATTTAACGCCTATATTGCCGTCATTGTCCCGGTTGTTGGCATAATCGCTATCAATAATACCTACGCTGTTAACTAGCGATAAATTGAATTTAACCGCCAAACTGCTACGAATGAACAACATCAGCACCATATCGCCAGGCATAACAGCTTTGATGTTTAGCGGAATAAGTACGCTTTCGCCGCCAGCTGGAATAAAAATATCTTTCGGTGCGTAAAAGTCATAGCCAGCAGAAAACTGTGTGCTACGTTGCGGAAGCTTCGTGTTCGCTGGTGCGTCAATAGTCGGCAAAAACTTAATCATCTTAAAAACCTCCTAAAATATCTCTCCAAATTATAACCAGGATTCCAATAGTGCCTATAATAGCAAAAATTTCCATACAAATACTTGCAACAAGATGTAAATATTTCAAATTACCACTCCCTGTTTAACATCCATAAAGCTACACACATAACAGCTACATCAAGCAGTGTGCAACTGACAATATCAATTAAGCATATTTCCATTGGTTGTACCCTCTGCTAACTTTGCTCTTTGTGCCTTTACCGCATCAAGCAGCGGCTTTTGAAAACGGCAATCATCGTCTAAAGCGATTCTTCCGGTTTCCTCTAGTTTGTATTGCATATACTCAAAATTGCTTTCAAGCGAAATTTGCATTTGCTGTAACATCCAATCCGGGAATTTTTCCATATTGGCGGTAAGCTCGTTTTCAATTTCTGCTAACGCCTGTGTACCTAAACGATTTACTGCATATCTGAATGCAAACAGCAGGACAAGTAATTTTTCACGTTTCATTTTTTTGCTCCTTATTGTAATAAACTAATTTTGCCGCTTCTGTCATCATGCTCATTAATTCTTGCATAGCCATTTCTTCACCATATTTGCCACGCACACCTAATGCTGCCTGCGCCATCGTACCAATGATCAAGCTTTTGAGAATAATATAATTGCCTGATGCGCAAACAACATCATCGTTATTGCTGTCATTATAGGCAATAACAAAAGATGCTCCGCATTCTTGTAGCAGCTCTTTCGCCTGTTCGGCTTTCTTATAATCAATCATCATTTTTCAACCTTTCTTACCCAAACGCCATTAGCTAACTTCTCTAAGTCTATTTTCTCCCGGCAATGCGGACATATCGGCATCATATCATTCTTACGCCCCATATGTTCCTGCAGTGTCTTTAACACACGCTTATAAGGTCTGAATTTCGTGCCAATCTCATAGCACCTCAATAGCTGCTTTCTTGCTCTGTCATAGTCCTTTGCTATTGCTTGCCAATCATTACACATTAGCTCCAGCACAACGATAGGCTCAACCATGTTGCCACAGTGATTACAGAAGCAGATTTTTGTATCCGGGTCAACAGTAAAGCTGATAGGCTTTTTGCTACCACCATAGATATTAGTTTCTTTGTAGCAATGGCAAGTAGTTCTGCCCTGTTCACGCTTAATCGGTGAGAATTTTAATATTTTCATCGTTCCTGCTCCAATTTACATATCTCCACGTGTTTTAGCATTAAACATAGCTCTCAAACGTGCTTCTGGGTCGCTTATAGCCTTTGCTACAGCTTCTGTAGCTTTCTTTAGTTCGTTGTTAATCTCCATATACTCAGGCTGTTGCCGTACATGATTTTTAGCAGCATCTACTGCGTGACTATCATATTGCATCTGTACAAGCGACTCTAACGCTTTTAAGTCCGCCTGCAGTTCAACAATCTCGATAACAAGTAACATCAGCCGTGCCGATGTTTTAAGGTCTGCAATGTCCAGCATACGTCTGATTTGGTCTTTGTTAATCATTTAATCAACCTCCCATATATCGGGAAAAATTGTCAATTTGCAAGGCGAAACAGTTTCAGTATCGTGAAAGATGCAACCTTTGCAGCGTTTCCGCTTGCTGCACATTTTTTTATGAGCCGAGCAGCTTCTATAGCTTCTATAGTTTTTATTTTTTTCATTTTTACCTCCTTATAAAAAGCGGCGGCGCGGGAATTCTCGGAAACCTACTGGCTTCGCCAACCCAGCCGCCGCACCCTAGGGCTTAATTTTCTGTCCCTATAATTTTTCTGCCGCAGTAAGGGCAAAGGGGATAGTTGCCATGCATATCTACAAATAACGATTGACACGTTGTACATCTGTACACCATTGCATGTCCGGAAAATGTTTTACTGTTTACGGAAACAGTGTTGATTTTTTTAACCGTTGTTTCTTCCATTTTCTACCTCCTAATTTAAATCAATATAGCACCAACGAATAACGGCATCCTCAAAAAAGCATACAAATTCGTAGCAACTATTTTCTCTAACAATTTCGTCACATTCCTTGTAGCCAATTAATGTTTCTGTCGCTTCGTCAACCTTGATTTCGAAAATGCAGAGTTTATTCCCGCTAGGCATAACGTCATTACCATGCCATTCACCGCATATAGGTTTGTTGCTCATTCTGCTCACTCCTCGTCTACGATTTTTCTGCCAGTTCTTTCAGCATTGTTGATTTTTTCTACCAGTTCGTCCAAAGCTTTTACGGCTTTTTCGTATGTTCCGTAGTAGTCATAATAGTCATAGTAGCGGTCATTTACCCAGATTCTAACTACATACACTTGCTTCCTGTCGTTATAGTCTATGTTTAGAAAACTTATATCATTTGCGTTAAGCCACTTCGTTTTACCAATCTTAATCAGCATTTTTTTCACTCCTTAACTTTTTGCCCCTATCTACAACTTTTTCAAGGGACTTTTTGTCCACAGCTGCAACTTTTTCTAGGGAGTTTGAGCTGTTGCGTTTTTTGCAACAGCTCCTACAAGAGATTTTTGCAACATGTTGCAGTTTTCTCTTCTACAGCTCATACTCCACGCCCATTTCCTTTGCCACGGTTGGAAGTGCAGCTTCTGCTTCTGCCTGTGAGCGGTAAATCCAGCCTTTTTCAAGTAAGGCATACTCATTCGGAGAGCCGCAGCACCACAACAAGTGAACAACCCACTTGCCGTTTAAAAGGTAAAAGGTATAACAAGTATCGCCTTTCTTCGGCTTCCACGGTAATTTGACGATTTCGTCCTTGCCATTCAGTAAGGCAACAAACGCTACCTTAGCAGCTATATCGGATAATTCAATATTGTTGTCATAGGTTAGTTTTAATCCGTTGCTAGCAAATCTATACGTCAATTCCTCATGTCCTTTAATTTTAAATTCTTCCCCTACTTCTACACCCAACATACGGGCGATTTCTGGGATAAGATTTTTAGCCATGTTATCACTCCTTTATTTATGTAAATTAATTATCTGCTTAACCAGACAGCTATTTTCTTAAAATCTTGCAGCTTATCTTTTTCAACTAGAAGAATATCTTCACTATCGGATATGATAAATTCATATTTTTCTAAGATAGCTTCATAGACGTCAAGTTCGGTCATAGTAGCAATCTGCTCTACAGGTACAGTATTCATTTTGACTAGCAAATTTCTAGCGGCTCGTTCTTGACCCATATAATGGATTTTATCTGCTAAATCTCTAGCATCATATATATTAGCCATTTCCTTTCCTCCATTTCTTTTTGCATTCATCACATTCATTGCAAAAAAAGCCTATATATACAAGATACGCAAAAAGCGGCATAACAATTAGACCAAGGATGGTAAATATTTCGTCGTCAGTTCCAGCAGTTAATAATAATTCTGCCATGTTATCACTCCCATATACAATCAATGCTTACACATCCATTACGTTCTTCTAAATAATCTTCGTCTAGCCAGTTTTCAACTTCTTTCCCCACGTTATCGTGAGCATAAATCACAACTTGCTTATCCTCACAGTCATTTTTGACTGCCCATTTAAAAAATTCTGCTACCGTCATTACTTAGCACCTCCTATTTAGTTAATTTCTTCTACTTCTTCATATTCAAGTTCACTGTCGGGATAAATACCTGCTGTTGCTTCATCAGTATCACAAACGCCTATAAGCTTATTTGAC
>ERZ1034969.91-NODE-91-length-61831-cov-26.413186_pt1 | contig 61831 bp, 32 predicted proteins | sample MGYA00520624_ERZ1034969 | MGnify/ENA primary metagenome ERZ1034969 (study PRJEB33766, sample SAMN09781776) | gut metagenome | biome: gut microbiome | host: Homo sapiens | place: Madagascar | study: EMG produced TPA metagenomics assembly of the PRJNA485056 data set...
GTTCTTTTTTATGTTGTTTGAGCTCAGGAAAGTAATAATCCTTCGCATTTGTTGGCAAAATTACGACTTTTTGTCGATATATGCAAACAAAATGATAATAAATTGTATAAAAGCTTGTGATTTTTTGTGGTTTAGAAACCTCAAGCCCAACGAGTGGCAGGAGCACGGGGATTGTGTATCAGTATTTCTTCTTGCTATATTCGCTCGGACTACACCCAAACTGCTTCTTGAAGCTGGTTGAAAAGTGGGAAAGGGTGTTGAAGCCTGTCATATAGGCTATTTCCGAGATGTTGAATTTCCCCTCTACTATCAATGCGGCTGCACGATTGAGCTTGTAGGTCTTGAAGAAGACACTTGGGTTTTCACCCGTCAATCCCTTTACCTTATAGTATAATTTGGTACGAGAGATGTGCATCAATTCTGTCACCTTGTTTACGTCCAGCTCGGAATTGGCTAGTTCCTGCTCCATAATCTTATACAATTCATCCATAAAAGCCTTGTCTTGTGGCGACAAGACTTCTTCTACAGTCTTATCGGTTTCTGTGGCATTATTGAGAATGGTCTTAGCCTTCTCACGGTTGGTGAGCAGGGAGTTGATCATTGCCAACAATACCTTCGGTGTGAATGGCTTGGTGACATAGGCATCAGCACCACTGTTCAAGCCTTCCACCTGGTTCTCTGGGGTGGTCTTGGCGGTAACGAGAATCACAGGGATGTGGCATAGCTGTATGTCTTGCTTGATGGCTTTACACAGTTCGTAGCCGCTGAGCCCTGGCATCACCACGTCGCTTAGGATGAGGCTAGGTTCTTCTTCTCGGGCAGCCTTCAAGGCACTCTCCGCATCGAAGCGATAGATGACGTGATAGTCTGTTGCCAACAAGGTGCGAAGATAATGCACCACCTCGGTGTCATCATCTACGATAAGAACCTTTGGACGGTTGTCGCTGCCATCTTCCTGCTCTATCTTATTGGCTATCATAGAATCTTTCTTGGCGGAAAGTTTCATCTTTTGCTCTTCCTCCAAGTTTCTCTTCTCGGCTTCAGAATAGATTTCCTCATGGGTTGGTATTGCAAGCGTAAAGACTGCTCCCTGGCAATCCTTGCGGTTGTTGGCAAACAACTTTCCATGATGGAGAAGGGCAAGGCTGCGGGCATAGTAGAGACCGATGCCAGTACCCCAGTTGATGGTACTAGCCGACTGGTTGTTCAACTGATAATAGCGCTTGAAGATGTTGTCCAGTTCCTTTTCTGGTATTCCCTTGCCAGTGTCGGCAACGGTTATCTTGACCCATTGCATCCCTTTCTTGTCTATCTCCGAATCCAAGGTGACATCTATTTTTCCACCACGAGGTGTAAACTTCATGGCATTTGACATGAGGTTGTTGATGATTTTCTCCAACTTGTCAACATCCAGCCAGATGAGATAAGAACCTTCTAAGCCATGGCAGTTGAGTGTGATGCCTTTTTCCTCGGCATTGACGATAAACAAGTCTATGATGCGCTGCATCTCTGTAACGATGTCACACAATTTGACATGTAATCGGAGAGTGTCGTTCTCCAGTTTGTTGAAGTCGAGCAACTGGTTTACCAATTTGAGCATTCTGTTCACGCTTCTGTTGATGATGTTGAGCAACTGTTTGTTGTGCTTGTTGATATCGGTGCTCTCGCAGAGTTGCTCCACAGGTCCTGAAATCATCGTCAGAGGCGTGCGGAACTCATGGGAGATGTTGGCAAAGAAGCTCATGTTCATCTTGTTGATGCGCTGTTCTTGTTCCTTTTCTACCTCAGCCTTCCTAGCCATTTCCTTTTCCATATTGATGCGTTGCTTGAATCGTATGTAGGCATAGCCTGCGCCAGTTGCCAAGAGGATATAGAGGCACCATGCCCACCAAGCGTTCCATGGCTCTGGGGCGATAGATACCTTGATGGACTTTTCGGCGATGGTGTGGTTGTTGTCGTTGCCCACGATCTTCACCTTGAAGGTATAGCAGCCAGCTGGCAGGTTGGAATAATAGGCCTCGGTATTGCTGCCAGCATCGACCCATGATTTGTCAAAGCCTTCCAGTTGGTAGAAATAGTGGATGCGCTTGTAGTCACTGTAGTCGATGGCGGAAAAGGAGATGCTAAAGCTGTTCTCCTTGTAGCCCAGGTGGATATGAGGAGAATGCTCCATGCTCTCCTCTATGTTGCCTTTTTCCTTGGCTTGTACGAGATTGTTATGCACCTTTAGGTTCTCAAACAGCAAGTTGATGGGCTGGTTGGTCGTAACGTTCTGAGGGTTGAAGATGGTGAGACCGTGGGTACCACCAAAGATAAGTGTGCCGTCTTTCAACTTGCAGGAGGCACGGTCGTAGAACTGGAAACCACCGATGCCATCAGCCTCCTTGTAAGAGGTTATCTTATGGGCTTTGATGTCCAACTTGTTCAATCCATACATGGTACTCACCCAGAGGTTGCCATTCTTGTCTTCCTCGATACTGGAGATGTCAGAGCATGACAATCCTGGGATAGGCTGCATTCGATGGGTGTTGGCATCATATTTTAAGAGCCCATTGGTGACGGTGCCAAACCAAATGTTGCCCTTGCTATCTTGGAGCGTCTTTGTCGGGATATAGACACTGCGCTTGATACACTTCTTCCAATCAGTGGGATTTACCTTAAACTCTCGGATGACCTTCGTCTTGCCATCTATTTCCAATATCGGCTTATAGAAAGCAGATACGAGCAGATTGCCATTATTGAGGCAAATGATGCTTGGGATGAAAGTAAAGGTAGATGGGAACAACTGCTTCTTGGTCATGGTTCCATCTTGATGAGAAATGAGATAGATATCCACACCTGCTGTGGAAACCCACATGTTGCCCTGCTTGTCTTGTGCAAATTCCATAGGCATAAAAATGGGATAAGAATCTACAACACGCAATTCTCCGTTTTCATACTTACACTTGGCGACGTTCTCCGCATCGGCAAGCCAGATATAATTTCTGGCATCTACATAGAGGTTGGTGATGATGTTCTTTTTATCATCATTGCTATTTTGATATACCTTGGGTATCTTTTTGATTTGCTTGTTCTCCAAGTCATAGACATAGATGCCATCTTTCTTGGTGGCAATCCAAAGATGGTTCGTGTGGTCTGGTACAATGGCGAGTACAGCTTGCTTGCCCACGGAGCGTTGCAAGGCAAGGTTGCTGTTGAACATATCTTGATAACGATAGATGGTCTTCACGCCATCCTCTTCTGAACCGAGCCATAAGTTGCCTTTTGAGTCGGTGAAGATTTGGCTTACTTGCATATTGCCCAAGTCAAATGGGAAGTTCTTGTCGCTTTGATGGACGAGTTTGTGATGGTTGTCGAGCAACCACAAGCCATGCTTGGTAGTATTGAGCAAGATGCCATTCTTGCCGTATGGATGCACGATGTTCACCATGTCGTGTGGCAATGACCAAGACTTGAGGCTGGCTGGCAGTGCCTGGAGTTGGCGGGTGCGGGTATCGAAGATTTGCATGCCGTCATAGCCAGATAGCCACAGCTTGTGTCCATCTTGCAGATAGGAATATTGGGAATGGCCTGAAAGCTTGATTTCTGCCACTTTCTGGAATGTGTCCGAGCGATAGCCGGTGATGATTTGTGGTGTACGTATCCAGATGATGTCTCGGTCGTCGATGTGGCAGGTCAGGTTGAAGGTGGGTCTTTCTTCCAGTTGTTTCAACTTGACCACGAGTTTGTTAGTCTTTTCGTCATATTGATAGAAGGTATAGCCCGTGGTAAAGAACATTCTGCCGGCTTTGTCTTCCAGTATCTGCGTAAAATTCTTATTTTGCATGGTGAGGGGGATTCTCGTAAATTTGCCCTGCTCATTGTAGTAGCAGATGCCATTGGCCGTAGCTATCCACAGTCGGTTTTTGGAATCTCTGAAAACGCTACTGATATTGTTGTCGGGCAGCCCCACGGAGTCGTGTACGCAGAAGTATTGGTAGTACTTGTTGCTGTCATACTTATTGAGACCACGGAAGGTGCCAATCCAGATTTGTCCGTATTGGTCCTCGCAGATGCTTTTTACTTTCTTGTTGGATATTTGGTCAGAGAGCACCCATTCTTTTTCCTCATAGGTGTTCTCCTCGTCGGTAGTGTCGTGATGCTGGCAGGCTGATAGTGTCAGCATGAGTCCTAGAAAGGCGTACAAAAGTATTTTCTCTTTGCTCATGGCTATTTCGTTATTTTTCTGTTTGCAAAGATACGATAAATCCCTGATATATACAATTTATGAAGGACTTTTAACAAATAGGAAACTTTTTGAACAGATAGGAAACCCCATTTTGAACAAAATCAAAATACAAGAAAACATTTCAGAAAAGGGTGTATTGAAAAAGTGCGTACCTTTGCAGCGCAATTTTGAACAATTATCATTTTTATACTCGTAAACCAAAGGTGTAAAGACAATGAAAAAGTTATCATTATTAGTTATTGCATTATGTATAACATGTGGCAGTGCTTCAGCACAGCAAGCCCTCTTCGGAGGGCAAATGCCACAGTCGCCTGAGATTCATGCCGACAAGACGGTTACTTTCCGCTGTATGGCACCTAGTGCTCAAAAGGTGCAGATTACGGGCGATTTCTTGCCAACTCGCAAGATTGATACCCCGATGGGCAAGTTTGATGCCCCAGGTGTGGCTGACTTGACCAAGGACGATAAGGGTGTGTGGAGCTATACCACCACCTCTCCTCTGTCGCCAGAGTTGTATTCTTATACGATGATGGTGGATGGGGCAAGCGTTACCGACCACTTGAACGTATATACCGTGCGTGACATCAGCAATGTTTCCAACATATTCTTGGTAGATGGTGGCAAGGCAGACTTATACAAGGTTAGCAAGGTGCCCCATGGAACTGTTTCCAAGGTGTGGTATGACGATGCCAAGGCAGGCATTACCCGTCGCATGACAGTTTATACCCCAGCAGGCTATGAGACAAGCAAGGTGAAATACCCAGTGCTCTATCTGCTTCATGGCATCGGTGGCGACGAAGAGGCTTGGATGGACTTGGGACGTGCTTCCCAGATCTTGGACAATCTCATTGCCCAAGGCAAGGCAAAGCCTATGATTGTGGTGATGACCAATGGCAATATCTCCCAGGAGGCTGCTCCAGGCTATACTTCAGAGGGACTCATTGTACCAAGCTTGGGATTGCCTAAGACCATGGAAGGCTCTTTTGAGGTTTCTTTCCCTGAGGTGTTGAAGTTTGTGGATGCTCGTTATCGCACCTTGGCAAATACCCAGAACCGTGCCATCGCCGGTTTGTCAATGGGTGGATTCCATTCCCTCTATATTTCCATCAACAATCCTAAGACCTTTGGCTATGTGGGACTCTTCTCGGCTGCCATAGGCAAGGAACAAAGAAGTGGTGGCGCCAACGAGTACATCTATGATAACTTCGACAAGAAGTTGGCAGACTTGTTTGCTGCCAAGCCAAAGCTCTTCTGGATTGGTATCGGCAACACCGACTTCCTCTTTAAGGACAATACCGCCTTTAGAGAGAAACTGACCAAGAACCATTATCCATTCACCTATATGGAGACCGATGGTGGTCATATCTGGCGCAACTGGCGCATCTACCTGGGTGAGTTTGCCCAGAAAATCTTTAAGTAACTTCAAACAACATTACAATGAAAAAGATAACATTTATGGCAACAGCCTTGCTCTTGAGTATGAGCAGCTTTGCACAACAAGCTTTGTTCGACAACGTACCTGTGGTTTCTCCAGAGTTAAACGCCAACCATACAGTTACTTTCCGTCTCAAGGCTCCCAATGCACAGAAAGTGCAGATTACGGGCGACTTCTTGCCTACCAAGCAGATTGATACCCCTGTGGGAAAGTATGATGCACCGGGAGTGGCAGACTTGGTGAAGGATGACAAGGGAGTATGGAGCTTTACCAGCACTAATCTTTCTCCTGAGCTTTATTCTTATAATCTCCTCTTGGATGGTGTGAAGATTGTGGATCCTGGAAGCGTCTATATCACTCGTGACATCACTTCGGTAACCAATATTTTTATCTTGTCAGACAAGAAAGGAGACTGTGGTGACCTCTACACCGTCAATGAGGTGCCTCATGGCAATGTGCAGAAGGTTTGGTATGACAGTCCTACGCTCAAGATGCAGCGTCGTATGACCGTCTATACCCCAGCAGGTTACGACAAGGGCAAGGATTACCCAGTGCTCTACTTGCTTCATGGCGCAGGTGGTGATGAGGATGCTTGGACAACCTTGGGACGTGCCTCCCAGATTCTCGACAACTTGATAGCCACAGGCAAGGCAAAGCCTATGGTTGTGGTGATGACCAATGGCAACCCTAACTGTCAGGCTGCTCCTGGCGAATGGTCGGCAGGTATGTATGTGCCTTCTTTCTATGGTTACCAAGGTGCCAAGGCGGTGGCTACGATGGATGAGAGCTTCCCTGACGTGATGAACTATGTGGAGAGCCATTACAAGGTGGGCAAGGATAAGGCGCATCGTGCCATCTGCGGTTTGTCAATGGGTGGTGGACACTCCTTTGACATCTCTCGCCGTTTCCCTAATAAGTTTGATTACGTTGGTCTCTTCTCCGCTGGTTTGCATGTGGGAAAGACTGGCGATTTTCGCACCGATTTCTATAAGATGCTGCAAGAGGACGAGGAGGCGAAGCAGCAGTTGGCAACCTTGTTTAAGAACAAGCCAAAATTGTATTGGATAGGTATGGGAAAGACCGACTTCTTGTATAAGAGTACAGCCGGCTTGCGTCGCTATTTCGATGAGAAGGGGTATAAATATACCTATATGGAGACCGAGGGCGGCCACATCTGGCGCAACTGGCGTGTCTATCTCACAGAGTTTGCACAAAAGATTTTCTAACGACAAAAACGATTGGATAATATGATAAAAATTAAGAAAGTAATGATTACCACTTGTGTGTTCTTGGCTTCGACTACATTGTGCCCAGCCCAGACAACACCCAAGTTAGGCGTTTCTCCTGTTGAGGATGTCATCCGGGCTATGACCCTTGATGAAAAGATAGAACTGTTGGTGGGTTCTACTGGCAAAGTAAAATCAAGCATGATGGCTACCATCGGTAACCAAGGTCAGTTGGTGCCTGGTGCCGCAGGACAAGTGAATGGCATCGAGCGACTTGGTATTCCTACTACCGTAGTGGCAGATGGACCTGCTGGTCTGCGTATCGATGCCAAGCGCAAGGATACCAATAAGACATTCTACTGCACTCATTTCCCTGTGGCTACCGTGATGAGTGCCACCTGGAATGCCGACTTGGTTCATTCAGTGGGTACTTCTATGGGCGACGAGGTAAAGCACTATGGTGTGGATGTCCTTTTGGCTCCAGCCACCAACATCATGCGCAACCCACTTTGCGGTCGTAACTTTGAGTATTATTCAGAGGATCCATTGTTGGCAGGTAAGATTTGCGCAGCCATGGTGAATGGTATCGAGAGCAATGGCGTGGGAACTTCCGTGAAGCACTTTGCCTTGAATAACCAGGAGACCAATCGCACGAGAAACAATGTCATCGGCAATCCTCGTACTTTTAGAGAAATCTATCTCAAGCCATTCGAGATTGTGGTGAAGGAGTCTCAGCCTTGGACCATCATGACCTCCTATAACCTCATCAATGGCACGATGTCGAGCGAGCGTTGCGACTTGGTGACTGAAATCCTTCGCCATGAGTGGGGTTTCAAGGGCATGGTGATGACTGATTGGTTTGGCGGTATTAGTGCTACTGCACAGATGGAGGCAGGCAATGACCTCTTGATGCCAGGAAAGGCGGACCAATGTGACGAGATTCGCAAGGCGGTGCTCAATGGTCGCTTGTCGTTGGAAATCATCGACCGTAATGTGCGTCACATCCTGGAATATATCATGGAGACCCCAAGATTCAAGCAGTATGTGGCTGACAACAACCCAGATTTGAAGGGACATGCCGAGGTGGCTCGCAAAGCTGCTACCGAGGGTATGGTATTGCTTAAGAACAACAAGAATACCTTACCTATCATCCAGAAAGTAAAGAACATCGCCCTCTTTGGTAACACCTCTTATGATTTCATCGCTGGCGGTACTGGTTCTGGCAATGTAAACCATGCGTATGTGGTAAGTCTCTTGGATGGCTTGAAGAATGCTGGCTATCAGGTGGATGAGGCTATCCGCAAGGCTTATGAGGAGTATGCACCTAAGGCAAAGGAGTCTCTTCCTAAGCCTGAGAATCCATTAGAGGCTTTCCTTCCAGGACATTTTATCCCGGAAATGAGCCTTGCTGAGTTGGATATGGCTGCTGCCGTGAAGAACAACGACATGGCTATCATCACCATTGGTAAGTCATCTGGTGAGTTCTTGGATCGTCATCTCTCCGACAACTTCAATCTCACCCAGGCAGAGAAGGATATGATAGCAGGTGTTTGCAATGCTTTCCACAAGGCAGGCAAGAAGGTGGCAGTCATCTTGAATGTTTGTGGTGTAATCGAGACCAAAAGTTGGATGGCAGCTCCTGATGCAGTCTTGTTGTCTTGGTTGCCTGGTCAGGAAGGTGGTAATTCCGTTGCCGACATCTTGACGGGTAAGGAGAATCCTTCTGGTCGTCTGCCTATGACATGGCCTGTTAGCTACAATGATGTTCCTTCCAAGGACAATTTCCCTTATCCTGATGATGTCAAGGTAAAGGATGTAATCGGTATGTTCATGGGCAAGGGCATTGGCAGCAAGGGCGACGTGAAGAATGTGGATTACACGAATTATGAGGATGGCATCTATGTGGGCTATCGTTATTACCAGACCAAGAACGTGCCTGTGGCTTATCCTTTCGGCTATGGTATGAGCTATACCACCTTTAAGTATGGCAAGCCTGTAGTTACTAAGGATGCGCAAGGCAATGTGCAGGTGCAGGTGGCAGTGAAGAACGCTGGCAAGATGGCTGGTAAGGAAGTGGTTCAGGTGTATGTGGCTGCTCCTGGCAAGGATATGGAAAAGCCTGCCAAGGAACTCCGTGGCTTCGCCAAAACCAAGTCTTTGAAACCAGGAGAGAGTGAGACGGTTACCATCCTGATTCCATACGAAAACTTGGCTTCTTTCAATGAAACTGATAGCCAGTGGCAGGTAGAGGCTGGCGACTATAAGGTAATGGTGGCAAAGAATGCTGCTGACACCAAGCCACTCACAGTTATCGTCAATGAGAAGGCTAGTGTAACCTCCAAGGTACGCCCTTGCTTGTTGCCTGAAGTGAAATAAGAACTTGCCCCCTACATATGAAAGTAAGGAAATATAGTATTTCCAGTGTGTAAGAGGCGTAAAAACAAACAAAAAAGCTGCATAGGTTTTATTCTTATGCAGCTTTTTTATTTATTTCTTTCCTGCTATCAATCCCTTGATGACGGCATTGGTGAAGCCATTCTGCTCCATCGTGTTCAAACCTTTGATGGTGCAACCGCCTGGGGTGGTAACCTTATCGATGGCAGCCTCTGGGTGTTCACCTGTTTCCTGAAGCAGCTCTACGGCACCCTTGATGGTCTGTAAGACAATCTTCTGGGCATCCTTTGCCTTGAATCCCATCTCTACGCCGCCTTCCACATTGGCTCTTACATAGCGCATGGCGTAAGCGATGGCACACGACATAGCTGTGGCTGCAGGGAAGAGACGTTCTTCCATGATGAGGCTTTCGCCCAATTCATCGAAGATTTCTGTAATCTGCTGGATTTCTGAAGCAGATGCATCTACTGGAGTGATGAAGGTCATCGACTGCTTGTAGGCGATGGCGATGTTTGGCATCACGAGGAAGAAGGTTGGGGTGATACCATCCTTGTCTAACCACTCCTTGATGTTGGCTGATGGCACACCGGCTGCAACGACCACGAGTTTCTGACTCTTGTAGTTGAGTGCATCCTTGATACCCTTTAATGTCTTCTCTACACACCATGGTTTTACTACCACGCATACGATGTCTGCGCCGTGGCAAGCCAACTGGTTGTCGAGGGTTACGCTGGCTCCTTCGCTTGCGAAGTGATCCAATACTGGTTGGTTGTGGTCGGATACCGTAATATCTGATGGAGTGAACTTCTCGCTCTGCAAGAGTCCTTCAGCCATAGCACCGCCCATGGCACCTGCTCCGATAATTGTTATTTTCATTGTCGTCTTATAATTAAAATGCAATTACGGTGCAAAGATACTACTTTTATCTGAAAATAGCGTGTCTATAGACGATTTTTTAAGAAAGTACGCTTGTTTACTGACGATATTCTAAGAAATTCGCTAGTTTACTCCCATTCTGGAAGTATCCACGTCCTTGGTTCTCTTCTCCTTGTACTTGCCTATCTTACAGATGATGGAGATGGAGGCAGATGCCCAATCTTGCTTGATGTTCATGTGATAGTCTTGATTGCCTTGTACTGATTTTGTAGAGAATCCCTCGTTGAAGATGTTGCTGCCTTTAACCACAATGCTCCATTTATCATTATCGGAAGTCCACCTCAACATAGCATTCAAGAGAAAGACTGATTTGATGTCATAGAGTCCTTGAATGGCTTTCGACTGATAGAATGGGTTAAGTATGAAATGGATGTGATGGCTTCGGCTAAGCTGGGCGGATAGATTTCCGGCAAGAATGGCAGAGATATGTTTGCGATTGAAGGGCAAGTCAAAGAAATCGTTACTCTTGTCATGTCTGTAGATTCCTGTTGCCGAAACACTTCCGTTCATCCAATTGCCTATACCGAAAGTCGTCGATGCTCTAATGCCTATAGTATGATTATAGTCGAAATTGGTCTCCTTCATAATGACTGCCAGGTGGTCGGTAGTCTGATAAGGCAACTGCACAGAATAGTTGGGTTGGAACTCTGCAAATGCCATCAATGTATGGTGACTTTTGAACGTCCACATCAGGTTGGTCTCGTATGTAGAGTAAGGCTTGAGATGAGGATTTCCCCATATCTCCATATAGGTAGAGGCATAGTAAATGCTGCTCATAGTTGACCAATAACTAGGAAACTGTGAGCTGGAACTGAAGGATAAGTTGAGTATGTTGCCAGGATTGGCTTTCCACGATGCATTAAGTGTGGGATAAATATGCCATTTGTTCCATTGTGGAGAATGGTATTGCTCTGCTTCGACAGAGGCTTCCAAGCTGATTCGCTCGTTTATTTGTTTGCTTATGCCGCCATAGAAACTCAAGATTCTTTCTTCGATATTCACCTGGCTGGTTGCATCTGGAATTTCTGCTCCATCTTTGTTGGTCGTGGTTTGGTTGCTTCTGTTGTTGCTGCTTTGAAATTTCATACCATACGACAGTTCCCAACCCTTCTTCAATGAGTGGGATTGATCGGCGGTGAAAAGCCATTTGTCTATTACCTGCTTGCTGTTTGTGTATAGAATACGTTCTTCGTCAAGCATCGTTCCTGCTAGATATTGCTGGCTGGGATTTTGGTAGTTGAGATAGGATATGCCTATTTGTAGTCCAAAGGGCAGGTTGTAGCTGGCATCTACATTGTGCAGGTAGGTATGTTCATTGCCCTGTTGCTGGGATGTGCATGTTCCCATCGTTTCATGATGAGGATGACTGCTGTCCCATTTTCCTGTATATGTCAGGGATAGCTGGTGGTTATCAGCAAATGCATAACTCAGTCCCAAGCGATAGTTGTGAGTCAATCCAAGGGTCTTCTGTGAGGTCTTGTCATGATACGCTACTCGTTTCCCTTGAAGGGGATGATTGGCATTGGTAGTAGTTTCACCGTATGATGTTTCATCTGTAAATGAATACATGGCATCCAGACCGAATTTTCCTTTTTGGAACAGCAGGTTGGCTTTGCCTTTCCCTTCTCCGTATTTGCTTTGGCTCCAGATGCTTTGTATTTGTCCTGAAAGCAGGTTCTTTCCTACATAGTCTTTGGTAATCAGGTTGATGACCATTCCACGAACATGTAAGCGTGCTGGCGCTGCCAGCATCACTTCGGCTTTGGCTAATTGTGATGCGGGCATGGCTTTTAATCGCTCTGCCAGTTGTGCGTAATTGAGCGTGGTTGGTTTGCCGTTGATGATGAGGGTCAGTTCTTTTCCTGCATAATTGATGTTACCGTTTAGCTCGTTTACTCCTGGTATTCGGGTAAGGGCATCATAAGCGTTGTCTGCCGGCATTTTCTCTATGAGCAGTGGCATGTTGTAAACCAACTGTCCTCTTTCTGCCTTGACGATAGGACGTGTCGCCTTGACGAAAACCTCTGGCAGGTTTTGCATCATCGTCTGGGCGGTAAGCGTGTCTTTTGCCTCTTCGTTTTGAGCGCAAAGGGGCTGGCTCAGCAATAATGCTGAACCTAAGATAAAATTTATTTTCATGTGTTTATGTTTGTTTGATGGTTATTGCTTGAGTTGCTCTTTGGCTTTGGATATGAGTTGTACTGCCTCTTTTTTATCTTCCAGTCTGTTTGCATTTGCTAAGAACAACTGGAGATACAGTTTCGCTTTCAGCTTGTTCTTGGAAGCGATGAACATTTGGGCGGCATTGTAATGGTTGAGAGGATTATCTTCCTCATCGTATAAGGTGCATAACTCAAAGTCACGGGCTGCGTCTGCATATCGGCTGTGTTGGAAATGTAAGTCGGCTAGCCATTTATAGGTTCGCAAAGCTCTGTCTTTTGGCAAGGAAACCTCTAACGACTGGTTGAAATGAGCCATGGACAGTGAATCCATGCAGAAGGATTTCTCTATCAAAGCCAAGTGGAAAAGGCAAGTGGCATTGTCGTTTTTGAACTGAACTGCTTTCTGGTAATGTTTCAGCGCTTTTTCATTGTCCGGCTGGTCCTCATAACAGAGACCAAGGATGAAATTGGATTCGAAATTATCAAATCCTTGCGCTATCAGTTTCTCATACAAGGGTATAGCCTCATCGTATTTGAATTGCATGAATAGGGAATAGGCATATTCCTTGTTGACATATAAGTTCGTGGAATCACATTGAGAAATGTAATTCTTCGCCACTTTTTCTGCTCTGTCTGGTTTGTTTACTCCATTGTAATGCACAGCAAGCGAAGCGATAATTTCACTGTCGTATGGGAATAAGAATGCGATGCGTTCCCCCCAGAGAGAAACCTTGTCATTGTTGTTCTGATTGAGATACGCATAATAGTACATTCGCATGTCTTTGTGGTTGATGCTATCTGATGGAATCTTGTCTAGGCAAGAAATGCAGGCGGTGTAGTTGCCTACTTTCCGATAGCAGGAAGCCAGTTTCCTGCGTGCTCCCAGGTGAGATGGATTTGCTTCCAGATACTTTTGGTAGTATTGGGTTGCATGAAACACATCATATCTACTCAGACAGCTATCTCCTTGTTGAAGTAGATTAGCTGTGGTCTCGTTGGCCTTGGCATTCATTGCCATACATAGGCACAATATAAGGATCAATCTAAACTGTTTCATCGCTTTTTTGCTGATTATTTCTTTCTTACTTCGGGAGTGAAAACGACAGGCAAGGTAAACTCCATGTTTACTTCCTCGCCATCTGAGAGCCTGGCAGGCTTCCAATGGGGACTTCTCTTGAGAAGTTCAATCACAGTCTGCTCATAGGCTTTTTCTTTGGGAGCTTCGAGAACTTTAAACAATCCCAATGTTCCATCCTTTTGAACGGTGAAGTTGATGACTACTCGCGCAGGCTTGTCTTCCAATCCTTTAGGATATTGGATGTTTGTCATCACCCATCTTAGGAAATCGTTGATGTCGCCATTGCCGTTGAAGATTGGCATCTGACCACCTTCCGGTAAAACAGCCATCGTCTTTAACACATGAGGTTGTGATACGCTTTGCGGTTTGAACATAAGGACGATGGTTATACCTATTATTGCTATCACGCAAGCGGCTATCCCAAATACCTTTTTATATATATGAGATTTTGTGTATCTTGTTTCCTGTGCTTTGCCCAGGAAATAAGTTTCTTCCTGATTGTTTTTTTCTTTCATACCTTTTACGATTTTATGGAGTTGTCTAAAAGTACTTTTAATTGTTTGAGTGGTTCCTTGCTGACGTGCAGAGAGAATTTCTCGCTAAACCGCTCGTTGTACAACACTAGTTCTGAAGTGTTGAGGTTGATGCTGAAAATGTGCTGACTATTAATAATGTAGTTTCTGCCAACACGAGCGAAGAAGTGCGCCGTTTGGGCAAGTTGCTCTACTATTTTCTTCTCAAAGACCACAAGGTTGAACGAGAAGGTGTATTCATCGCCGTTGGTGAGTCGGAGATTGCAATAGCTTCCTTCCGAACAGACGTATGCTATCTGTTCGGAAGCCACTCTGAGCAAGAAGTTGGCATTTGATATGATGAGATATTCTTCCATACTGATAAGTTTGGTGCAAAGATAAGCATAATATTTCAAAAGTATGGCTGGAGGTATCGTGTTTTTTGTGAACCTGCGGATTCGTTTTGTGGAGAATGCTGGTAACAACTCAGTACCCCTATGAGCAAGAGTAGTTACAATTATTATTTCATTTTTAGCCTATCCCCTTTTTATTCTCCTATCTATGTAAATAATATTCAAGAAAGAGTAAAACAAGAAGAAACGCCCATATAATGGGGAAAGAAGGGATTGAAAATTTTCCCTTCAGGATATTTGTATTTTTCCTTAAGGGAAATAAAATCTTCCCTTAAGGGATATTTTTATCACACATTAATCTGTAAAGTTATTTAGAAACGCTGATGTTGTCTTGGTTTGATGACAAGCTGCTGTAGTTCACTTTGGGGAACTGCTACAAAAAAGCAGAAAGTCCCTCATAAAAGTGTATGGATAGCTCGAAAAGTCCCTCATAAAAGTGTGCTAATCTTTCGAAAAGTCCCTCATAAAAATGTGATATATTTTGCTATCTCATTGTTTTTCAGTCTTTTGCTGCAAGAATACAATAATAATACCATGAATATATTAAGGAGATGGTGTCGCATCGTAACCTTTTTGATGGCTTTTAAAGAACACTATATTCTTGATATAGAGCATCGTGACAAGGCAATTGAGATTATTGAAACTCTTTTTCTTGGATACCTTACCCCAAGAAGAAAAAGCAGCGAGACTGACGGCAGAGAGTACTTGTGGACTCTCTGCCTTTTCTTCGGACTGCTTACAACGATTCTATGCTGTCACGATAACTCCTCAACTGTTCTTCACTCAATTTCGCCTTTGCATCTCTTAGTTTTTGCAGCAACGAAACTCTGTCATGAGGCAAGGAACCGGTAAATGGTACAGGATTGCTAACCGTTCGCCCCAGAATATGCGTCTGGATATGCAGATGCTCTATGAGTGTTATCATCTCATCGAAACGCTCATGCTCTGTTGCCTCCTCAAACTTACCTTCTTGAATTTCTTGGTAGAGTTGGCTTTCTGGAAACAATGTTAGCGAGAGGAAACCTATGCTTACTGGGTGAAGTTGGTTGAAAACCCCAGCCGAACGCAGAGCGTTTCTTTCACCGTTTCCATGACCACCTAATCCGACGAGATAGAAGAAGTGATAATGTATATCTGCTTCTTCAAGTTTACGGCATTGTTCAACGATGTCTTCGGACAGATACCCTTTGTTGACCCTTGTTAGAGTTTCACTGTCGCCACTTTCTACGCCAATGGTAAGATAATCGAAACCTAAGTGGTGGAGCTGTTGCAGTTCCTCTACCGTCTTGTTGCGAATATCCGTGATTCGAGAGAAACAACCGATGGTAGGGTGTCCTTCGCCTACGTATTTTCTGATGAGCAATGCAATGTCAGTCAGGCGGTTCGTGGTGAGCACAAAAGGATTGGCACCTGTAAGAAATATACGGTGAGCTCGTGGTTGGAAAGAATGGACTACTTTTAAGTCTTCCTCTATTTCCGACATCGGAGACATACGGAACTTCTGCTTGCCATAGAGCGTGCAGAACTTGCAGCGATGCCAAGTACAGCCAGTTGTGACCTGCAAGAGTTGTGAAGTGGCTTCATAAGGAGGTCGCCACACCGGACCGTCAAAATGTAATGTGGGTTGCATACTATTTCCTTTCTTTTTTACGTTATTATAATGGTATCATCAAAATTTATGGTGCAAAGGTAAGGAAATACCGACAAAAAAAATCATCATATTGGCTTTATGCCCCTAACCAAAAGGTAAGTATTGAAGATTATGAAGAAGAAACTCAATTATGATTATTGCCAAGCCGCTCCTGTCTTGGAATGGATGAGTCAGAAGTGGGCATTGGTCGTGATGCTCCGTATAGAGGAATACGAAAAGGAAAGCATCCGTTTCAGCGAACTTTTCCGAACAATCCCCCAGGTTTCGGAAAAAGTACTTGCGTCCACGCTTGAATATCTACTGCAAGAAGGACTTGTTACAAGAGAGAGATTTGAAGAAGTTCCTCCAAGGGTGGAATATTCTCTCACACCAATAGCCAAGGACTTCTTGCGAGAAATCGGCTACGTCATAGAATGGGGGCAGCTGCATTTTGAGCAGATAGTTAAGGGCAGAAAATAGATTGGCTTTAAGTAGTAATTATAATAGTTTGCACTTTTAGGCAGGAATGTTTGGAGATAAAAAATAAAAGGTGTATATTTGCAGCGTGATTACTATTTAAAATGAGGAGGTAAATATGGATAGATATCAAATTATACGTATAATCCATGACTATGACAGCGTGTCGCAGTATTTCGGCATAATCGCAGTTCTCTATTGAGAGCCTGTTGTCTTTATTGTCTGTTTTCCTATAAGGGGAACAAAAAAGCAGCAAACCGCAAAGGGCTTGCTGCTCAAGATAGGAGTGTTTCCTATTTCTTTTATGGGTTGAGTTTTCTTTATATCCTTATCTCAATGGGTTTATACTTCTTTTAATACGGTTTCCAATCTTCCGATGAAATCATCCACATTCTCCTTGGTCAATACCAATGGAGGGAGGATACGGAGGATGTTGGTGCCGGCGCAACCGGTGAAGCAGTGCTGCTCGTGGATGAGCTTGCTGCGAACTTCCTTGTGAGGAATATCGAGTACGGCGCCTACCATCAAACCACGGCCACGAACCTCTGTGATATGGCTGTTGCGCTTCTGCAACTCTTTCAGCTGGGCGATGAGATATTCGCCAACCTCATGCGCATTCTCCACAAGGTTCTCCTTCTCGAATACATCGAGAACGGCGAGAGCTGCAGTACATGCCAGATGATTGCCACCGAAGGTAGTACCCAGCTGACCATATACTGGAGTAAACTCTGGAGAAATCAATACGCCACCCATAGGGAAACCGTTACCGATACCCTTGGCTACGGTGATGAGATCTGGCTTGATGCCCAACCACTGGTGAGCGAAGAACTTACCGCTTCTGCCATAACCGCACTGGATTTCATCGCAAATCAGGAAAGTGCCGTATTTCTTGCAGGCTGCCTGCAAGCCCTGAGCAAACTCAGGAGTTACCATGTTGCAACCACCTACGCCCTGAATAGCCTCAATGATACAAGCACATACATCGCCCTTGGCGAGTTCCTTCTCCCAAGCCTCCAAATCGTTGATAGGAAGATAGGTTACGTGACCATTATCATTGATAGGAGCGATGAGCTTTGGATTATTTGTTACCTCTACGGCAAGGGATGTTCTGCCGTGGAATGCCTTTTCTAAAGAGAGCACACGGGTTCTTCCGTTGGTGAATGAAGCCAACTTCAGAGCATTCTCGTTTGCCTCGGCACCTGAGTTGATGAGGAAGAACTGATAATCTTCATAACCGCTAGCCTTGCCCAAACGCTCTGCGAGTTTCACCTGCAACTTGTTGATGACAGAGTTGGAATAGAAACCCAGGTTGTTCAACTGGTTGGTGAGCATCTCTACATAGTGAGGATGGCAATGACCGATGCTGATAACGGCATGACCGCCATAGAGGTCTAGGTATTCCTGACCCTTGTCGTCCCATACCTTACAGCCCTGTCCTTTTACTATATTAATATCGAAAAGAGGATATACGTCGTATAAATTCATGTTGTTTTCTTATTTTATATGTGATTGAAGAATTTATATATGATAGAAGAACGAATGATTTTTCATCCGTTCTTCCGAATTCTTTTATCTAAAATGCTGATGGCTTGAGTTTTAAACCTGCAGTCTGGTCGAGACCAAACATGATGTTCATGTTCTGGACAGCCTGACCTACAGCACCCTTCAGAAGGTTGTCGATGCAGGAAGTGATGAGGAGTTTATCGCCATACTTATCTACATGAACCAGGCACTTGTTGGTATTCACCACCTGCTTCAGGTCGATTGCCTTATCCACATAGTGAGTAAACTTGGCATCCTTGTAGAACTCCTTGTAACCTGCCACGATTTCCTCGATAGGCTTGTCGGTCTTCACAACTTCTGTAGCGAAGATACCGCGGGCGAAGTCGCCACGGTAAGGGATGAAGTCGATGGTTGCATCGAGATAACCCTGTGTCTGCTTCAGACTCTGACGAATCTCTGGCACGTGCTGATGGTTGAATGCCTTGTAGATGCTCATGTTGTTGTTGCGCCATGAGAAATGGGTAGTGGCACCTGGTTTCTGACCAGCGCCAGTGCTACCTGTAATGGCGTTAACAGAAACATCGCTGTTGATGAGGCCCATCTTAGCAGCAGGCAACAAACCAAGTTGAATGCAGGTTGCAAAACAACCTGGGTTTGCCACGTGCTGAGCTACGGCTATTTTTGATTCATTTATTTCTGGAAGACCATATACAAAATCGTGAGCGGCTGGGGTTGGCTGCTGGGTAGCAACCACAGTCTCTGGGGCAAGACGGAAGTCCTGTGCCAAATCGATAATCTTCACGTTCTCCGGAACATTGTGCTCCTTCAGGAACGCCTCGCTCTTGCCGTGACCGAAGCAGAAGAAGATGACATCCACCTGGTCGAAAGGCATCTCGGCGGTAAACTTCAAATCAGTCTCGCCATACAATCCCTCGTGAACCTCAGCCACCAGGTTGCCGGCGTTACTCTCGCTGTTGGCGAATACAATCTCTGCCTCTGGGTGGTTGATAAGGAGGCGAATCAACTCACCTCCTGTATAACCAGCTGCTCCTAAAATACCTACTTTTACCATATTATCTTTCCTCGTTAGGGTGCATACCATAATAAACACGGAGTGGGGTAGAGCTTACCTTGATGAAGCCCTTCGCATCCTCGGCTGTCCAACCATGCTGCATCTCGCCATACTCACCGAGCTTAGACTTGGTCAAATCGTCTGGTGAATCGATACCTACAGTCTGGAAACTGTATGGACGGAGCTTCAGAATGGCTGTACCGTTAACGTTGCGCTGAGAAGAAGTCAGCATAGCCTCGATATCCGGCATTACAGGCTCCAGGTACTGGCTCTCGTGGAGGAACATTCCGTACCAGTTGCCTACCTGGTCCTTCCAATACTGCTGCCACTTGCTCAATGTGCTCTTCTCCAACAGGCGGTGAGCCTCGATGATGAGCTTAGGAGCTGCAGCCTCGAAAGCTACACGACCCTTGATACCGATGATGGTATCACCCACGTTGCAGTCGCGACCGATGGCGTAAGAAGCACCAATCTCCTCAATCTTCTGGATGGCTGCAATCTTATCGTCAAACTTCTCGCCGTTGACAGCTACGATCTCACCCTTCTCGAAGGTAATCTTCAGTTCAGCCTCTTCTTCCTTGGCAGTAACGTGCTTCAGGTAAGCCTCCTCAGGGAGACCCTGGGTTGGGTCGAGAATCTCACCACCGCAGATACTGGTTCCCCAGATACCTACGTTATAAGAATACTTCAACTTGGTGAAGTCTGCATAGAAACCGTGCTCGTTCAGGTAATCAACCTCCTCCTTACGAGAAAGCGCCTTGTCACGAGTCAGGGTGATGATCTCTACACCAGGAGCCATTACCAGGAAGGTCATGTCGAAACGGATCTGGTCGTTGCCGGCACCTGTACTTCCGTGAGCGATGGCGTCAGCACCAATCTCCTTGGCGTAACGTGCGATGGCGATAGCCTGGAAGATACGCTCAGAAGATACAGAGATAGGGTAGCAGTTGTTGCGGAGCACATTACCGAAAATCATGTATTTCAAAGATTTCTCGTAATACTCGTGGGTAACGTCGAGAGTGACGTATGCCTTTGCACCCAACTTATATGCGTTCTCCTCGTTGGTCTTCAACTGCTCGGCAGAGAAACCACCAGTGTTAGCGCATGCTGCATAAACATCCCAGCCATCCTGGGTCAACTTCATTACTGTGTATGATGTATCGAGACCGCCGCTGAAAGCGACTACAACTTTTTTATTTGCCATTTTATTTGATGTTTAATATGGATGAATACTGTTTGTATGGCATTCTTGCCAACACCTTATTATATATAAGGATTTAGATTTCTGCAGATGGACCGTCAATCTTACGGATTCTCTCAATTACCTCCTGAGGAAGCTTGATAGGCAGATGCTCCTCTGGGTCGAAGAGCATGGCGGTGCAGATGCAGTATTTGCGGTTGGTACGATGGAGTACATCTACGTTGATGCAACCCTCGCAACCACGCCAGAATGACTCATCATCGGTCAGGTCGGCGAAAGTAACTGGAAGATAACCCAACTGGGTGTTCATCTTCATGACAGCCGAACCGGATGTCAAAGAGAAAATCTTGGCATGAGGCCATCGCTGTCGGGCGAGCGTAAAGGTCAGGTTCTTGATGCGTTTAGCCAGTCCCATACCACGGAAGTCTGGGTGAACGATCAAACCTGATGTGGTGACATAGTGCTTGTTGCCCCATGTTTCGATGTAGCTGAAACCTGCGAACTTATCGCCCTGTAGTGCGATAACCGCCTTGGCTTCGCGCATCTTGGTGGCAACATATTCAGGTGAACGCTTGGCGATACCTGAACCACGTTTCTTTGCAGCTTCTGCGATTGTAGTCAGAATGGTGTCGATGTACTTGATGTGACTTTCGTCAGCCACCATTACTTTTACTTCTTCCATTTTCTCTGTATATTTATAATGTATTTGTATTCTTATTTATTATCTTTATGAATGTCAGGAATAACTTCAGCCAAAGCATTGATTACTTCTTCTTCGGTAGTTCCTTTTTTCTTTACCAGGAATATCGTATCATCACCAGCGATGGTTCCCAGTATTTGAGGAATATCACTGTTATCTATGTTGTAGGCGATACTGCTGGCGTAGCCTGGTCTTGTTTTGATAACAACCATGTTGCCAGAGAAGTGGACAGACTGGAATCCTGTACTCACCATCATCTTGGCAACAGATGAAGGATGGGAAACTCTCTTATACAAGGTGTCGTTTGGCAAGACATAAGCATATTTACCGCTGGAAGAAGCGGCTTTCGCAACCTTGAGCAGTTTCAAATCTCTACTCAATGTTGCTTGCGTTATCTGGAAACCTTCTTTGTGAAGAGCTTGCAGGAGTTGCTCCTGCGAACTGAGCTCCTGGCTTGAGATAAGCATCTTTAATGTTTCTAATCTGCTATTCTTTACCTTCATGTGATGTATTTTTATACGTTTGTGGTTGCAAAATTACAATAAATATATGAAAACACCAAGAAAATATGAATGAAATTTGCATAATTAACGATAATTTGTTGTTTGTTATTGTATTTATGTATGAAATATGCAGAATAAATATGCATGTTATGCATTTTACGGTTTTGAGAAGGAGGGAATAAGAAGTATTTTTGAGATATTTTGCATTTTTCTTGCTTAAAACTTGCAGTTCTTAATTTTTTTGTTTATTTTTGCAGCAACTAATCTTTAAGCCTATGGTAAATAAATTAACTATGAACTTATTGATTCTGTTGGCCATACCATGTATTCTCTATGGTCGTAGTTTCAATGTGATGGATTTCGGTGCTCGAGGTAACGGAATCAGTGATGACGCAATCGCCATTCAGAAGGCTGTGGATGCCTGTACGAATGCCGGAGGGGGAGATGTGGTCTTTTCCGCCAATCATACATTTCTTTCAGGACCCGTACAGTTGAAATCAAACGTGAACATCGTTCTTGAAACCAATTCCGTCTGGAAAGCCAATCCTGATGAGAGTATCTATCATCTCAGTGCCTTTGGTAAAAACGAGGGTGAGGGAATGATGTGGATATGGGCAAAAGATGTAGAGAACCTTTCGTTCTCTGGGCATGGTACGATTCATGGCAATGGTATCAAGTTTATGGGTGCTGAACTTTTTGATAGTTACGAACTCAAACCGGTCACTACTTTCGATCCCCGTCCGCACGTGCTTACCCTGATGGGAGTCAGGAATCTCAATATCCGTGATATTACGATACGGGAAGGTGCTTACTGGACGGTGCATCTCATCGGTTGCGATGGGGCTGTGATTGACGGCATCAATCTTCTCAACAATCTCAAGATTCGTAATGGTGATGGTATTGATATCGATCATAGCAAGAATGTGCGCATTGCCAACTGTCATATCACCAGTGGCGATGATGCTATCTGCCTGAAAAACCGCCGTGAGTTTGAAGAATATGGTTCTTGTCACGACATCGTGGTCACGAATTGTGTGATGGAGAGCCGCAGCTGTACCGTGAAGATTGGCAGCGAGAATATGGATTCCATCTATAATGTGGTTATCGACAATTGCGTGATCAAAGGTAGCAACCGTGGTCTCGGTATTCAGAACCGTGATGAGGGAACCGTGAGCAATGTGGTTTTCTCTAACATCATTCTGGATTGCCAGCTATGGAGCGATGTATGGTGGGGCAAGGCAGAACCTATTTACGTTACTTCTTACCCTCGTGCCAATGGAAATCACAAGGATGCCAACTGGCGATTCCCTAAAGGTCAGACTGTAGGAAGATGTGGCGAGGTGAGCCATATCTACTTTAATCATATTTATGCCACTTCAGAAAACGGATGCTTTATCGGCGGAGATACTCCGGATAAGGTAAACAATATCTATCTCAACAATGTACATCTCAACTTGAAGAAACGGACAGGCTATGATGGCGGCGTGTATGACAAGCGCCCATGTCGTGGCGAGGGCTTTATATATAATAAGGTATATGGAGTCTATGTAGAGAATGCCAGTGATGTAGAGATTGATGATCTGAGAGTGCAGGTTGGACAGAAAGTAAACTATGGAGGAAAAACTTTCGGTATAGATGACTAGAAAAACAATCTTTTAACAGAATTGAAACTAAAATCTTAAACAGGTGTAATAAGGTAGTACTACCTTTGCATCCGATTATTAATAACAAAATCTAGTAGTTATGCAAATAGTACAAAAGACAAATGGAAGAAGCATGAAAAGAGTATTGCTTTCTTCCGCCCTTCTGCTGGTGAGTACACTCACATTTGCACAAAGTAAGGTCAGTGGTACCGTAAAAGATGCCAATGGCGAACCTCTCATAGGCGTAAGCGTCATGGAGGTGGGTACTAACAATGGTGCGGTTACCGATATAAATGGTAACTATACCTTGAATGTGAAGCCGGGAGCAAAGCTGAAGCTCTCTTATATTGGATTTACACCGCAGACGGTAAAGGCTGGCTCTAACAGTCAGATTGTTTTGCAGGAAGATAATACGGCCTTGAATGAGGTCGTGGTTGTTGGTTATGGTACGATGCGCCGTAAGGATGTCACCTCTTCCATCACAACCGTAAAGGCTGAAGATTTGAACCAAGGTGTGTTTACAGACCCAGGTCAGATGCTTCAGGGAAAGGTTCCGGGTTTGGTGGTTTCTTCTACTGCCGATCCTAACGGTTCTCCTACCATTACACTTCGTGGTGCTTCTACTCTCCGTACAGGTGCCATGTCACCTTACTATGTAGTGGATGGAATCCCTGGAGTTGATATTTCTATTGTGTCTCCAGAAGATATCGAGTCTATTGACGTGCTTCGTGATGCTACAGCAACAGCGATCTATGGTTCCAAGGCTGCCAATGGTGTTATCATCATTACCACCAAGAAGGGTTCTAAGGAAAGAACCAATGTAACCTATAACGGTTATGTAGCTTTTGACAATATCCTGAAGAAATATGATGTGTGTACAGCTGACGACTTGCGTCAGTATGCAAAGGACAACAATATAACTCTCAAGGATGGTGGTGCCAATATGGATTGGCAAGACGAGGTGCTTCGTACAGGTATCAGTCATAATCATAATGTAAACATTAGTGGTGGCAATGGATCTACTAGTTATATGATTAGTGGCGATCTCAGAAAGCGTGAGGGTGTCATCAAGATGACAGGCTTTGACCGTTTCAATGTCCGTTCTCTTGTGTCAACCAAGACATTGAAAGACCACCTTACGGTTTCTCTTGGTGCGAATATGATGTATGGCAAACACTTTGGCGTACCATCTGGCAATGAGGGTGCATCTGTGCTTGATGCCATGAACTACTATTCTCCTACAAATGCCATCAAAAATGCGGATGGAACATGGACAGTAGGCTCTGGTTCCAAGAACTATAACCCTCTTGCATTGATGGAGGAAAATAAGTCTGAGACTGTATGGAAACGTAACCAGTTTGTTGGTAAGACCGCCCTCGAACTTTGGAAGGGATTCGTTTGGAGTGTCAACTATTCTTGGAGTAATTATCAAAGTACTTATAGTGCCTATAATACCCGTAACTCTCAGTTGGAGGGTATTGGCAACAAGAATGGTCAGGCTACCCGTAATACTTATTTTGGTCGTGAACAGACTTTTGAGACTTATCTCAACTACGATTTCAAGGTCGGAAAGAGCAAGTGGGGCTTGATGGGTGGTTATTCTTGGGAAGAAAAGAAGAATAACGATGGATTCGGTCTCAGTGTTGAAGGTTACTATAATGATGATCTTGGATGGTATAATATGTCATACGCACAAACCATCTTGGGTGTTCAGAACTCTGTCCAGAGCGGCTATTTGGAGAAGGTACGTAATATCTCTTTCTACGGTCGTGTGAACTACTCTTTTGACAGTCGTTATATGCTTCAGGCAACCATTCGTCGTGACGGTTCTTCGGTATTCGGCAAGAACAATCGTTGGGGAACTTTCCCTTCTGTATCTGCTGCTTGGAATATCACTGAGGAGAAGTTTATGCAGAACCAGCATATCTTCGATAACTTGAAACTTCGTGCGGGATATGGTATTTCTGGTAATGCCATGGGCTTTGATGTGTATTCTTCTTATAATACGTATGGTGCTTCTGGTACATTCGTATATGACGGTAAGACTTATCGTACATACGGCGCAACCAAGAATGCAAACCCTGATTTGAAGTGGGAGTCAACAGGTATGTTGAACATTGGTCTCGACTTCGCATTCTTGAAGGGACGTCTGAATGGTACTGTAGAAGTCTATCATAAGAAGACCAAGGACTTGATTTGGAGCTATCCTGTTTCTACAACTCAGTACATATATGGTTGGATGGATGCCAATGTGGGTGAGATGACCAATAAGGGTATTGAGTTCACATTGAATGCGGTGCCTGTTCGTACCAAGAATTTCATGTGGAGTACTACCCTCAACCTCTCTCATAACAAGAATATTGTCGATAAGATGCAGAATGAGACATTCCATACTACTAATCTCACCCAGGGTGACCCAATGGTAGCTGGCGTTTCTGCTGATGGTTGGACACAGAGAATTATGGAGGGCGAACCTATTGGTACATTCTATACGTATCAGTATGCAGGAATTGTAAATGGACGCTCAGAGTACTACGTTCTTGATGAAAATGGTAATCGTACAGGCGAAACCACCAACAATCCAAGTTTGAAAGACCGTTCTATAACTGGTTGTGCGCAACCTAAGCTCAATGCAGGTTGGAACAATACGCTTACTTATAAGAACTGGAGTCTGAACGCATTTATCACAGGTGTGTTCGGTAATGACGTTTATAATAGTGCTCGCGCTCACTATACGGCTGCTCAAATGTTCTCAGATGGTAAGAACGTATTGAAAGAATTCCTTTCTAATCCTGTTGGCGATGCTTCAGGCTCACTTCCTTCGGACCGTTATATAGAGAAAGGATCTTACGTTCGTCTTCAGACGCTCTCTTTGAGTTACACATTCCGTAATTGCTTTAATGACTGGATTCAGGATTTGACTCTTTATGGCACAGCCAATAACCTCTTTACGATCACTAACTATAAGGGACTTGATCCTGAGGTGAATATGGGTGGCATTGACCCGGGTATCGATTATCGTTGGAGCCGTTATCCACATACACGTACCTTCATGGTGGGTGTTAAGATTAATTTCGGTGGAAGCAAGAAGAAAAAGGCTACGCCACAGTATATCGACCGAGAGGTAATCAAGGAAGTACCAGTAATCAAGGAAGTGGTTAAGGAGGTTCCAGGAAAGACAACTTTCGTACAGAGCACATACGTTGTGACATTCCCTGTAAATTCTGCAGAGATTGGCAATACTTCAGAACTTGATGGCATCAAGAGTGGCTCTAATGTCGAGATTGTAGCATACGCTTCTCCTGAAGGCAAGTCTTCTGTAAATCAGCAGTTGTCTCAGAAACGTGCAGATGCAGTAGCTAAGTATCTACAGAATAAGGGTGTGAATGTGACTCGTATTATCGCCAAGGGTGCGGATACCAATCATGCTAACCGTATCGCTATTGTGACTGTTAAGTAATAACATTTAATCAGATTACAGAATATGAAACTAAATAGATTGTTTATTTCAGCTGGATTGTTAGCTATGACACTTACCGGCTGTACGGATTTGGACATGAGTCCAAACTCGCAATATACTGAGGATCCTAGTCAAAACTCAGGAGTTGATCCTATGATTGTTGTGGAGGCAAAAATGGCGGATGTATATTACCATCTTGCAGGAACATTGGGGCGCCGTTATATGGAGGCACAATGCTTGGCTTCCGATGAGTTTACTTCACTCGCTTTTGCTGGCGGTTATTATGACAGTGGCACCTATGCTCACCAAGCATTACATTGTAGTTCTCCTAATGATGCATCTATCGGTTGGTATGATGATGTGACGGCTGGTATTACAAAGGCGAATACCATCTTGGAGGATTTGGGTAGTGGAGCTTCTGCCCAGATGAAAGCGCCTGCTCGTGCCATACGTGCTTATTACACCTGGATTTTGATGGATAATTATGGTGATACGCCGATTTTGGATCAAGTTCAGTCTGAAGGTTCTGTAGTACCTCGTTCTCCACGTAAGGAAGTTGCGGAGTGGATTGAGAGTGAGCTTAAAGACATTATCCCTGCATTGACGGATGATGTTACTGAAAATACATACGGCAAGCCTACTAAATGGATGGCTGAGGCTCTTCTTGCCAAGCTATATATCAACTGGCCTGTTTATACGGCGGAGTCGGTTGACCAATATGATGCTGCAACTGCTGTAAATCCAAAGTTGGATGCTTGTATTGCTGCTTGCGATGAAATTATCAATAGTGGTAAATTCAATTTGGGTTCTGTTGACTATCTTCATAAGTTCTCATACGACAATGGCTGGAAGGTGGAAGACTTCATATACGCAATACCATATGATGCCATCAATCGTCAGGGTATGCAGTATGCTCGTCCTCGTACATTCAAGGATATGAAAAAAATGTTGCCAAATGTCTATGGTTCAACAGATAAGTTTACTCAGTCGTTTGGTGGTAACATGGTAGTCACTCCTGAGTTTGCCAAATTGTTCTCTCTGGATGGGGATATTCGTAATCTCAGCATTCTTCGTGGTGATGTCTATGTTCGTGACCCAAAGACTTTACGTCCTACAACTGAACCTTTTATGTATAAAGGCAACCAGGTACATTTTACGGAAGACATCACTCTTGCAAAGAAAGATAATACCATTGAAGTTGGCAATGACGCCAATGCTTATCAGCAGGGTTGTCACTCCATCAAATGGTTTACTACTCCAGCCGATTATAATAATGGTCGTAACCAGTCTAATGACTTGCCGATTTTCCGTTATGCCGACATACTTCTTATGAAGGCTGAGGCTCTTACTCGTCAGGGTAGTAGTGGTGCAAAAGCTCTCTTCAACCAGATTCGTTCATACGCAGGTGCTCCAACGATAGCTAACGAACCTACCTTGCAGGAAATCTATGATGAGCGTGGTCGTGAATTCTTTGATGAGAACTGGCGTCGTAATGATATGATTCGTTTCGGTCATTATGAGGATGAGTTCTTCCCTCATTACAAGGACTTCCCGGATGCAAACTTCGACAAGCGTCATCGCATCTTCCCAGTGCCACAAAACACAATCAATTTGAATGGTTGGGAGCAGAATCCTGGATATTGATAAATCATGTGATTTAGATAGCAATAAGGGAGGGTGGCAGTCTGCTGCTCTCCCTTTATTATTACAGTAACGCACTCTTTTACCGCAAATTCAGAAATAAAAAATGAAGCGAATCTTGGTCTTGACAGTATTTTGTATTCTTGGACTATCTTTGTTGATGGCCCAAGATTTTTCCCGATACGTGGATCCACGTATCGGTAGTGAGGGATTGGGTAGAACTTTCCCCGGACCTTGCATGCCATACGGTATGGCGAAGCCGGGACCGGATGCCGTGTCTATGCCGAATGCGGGATGGGCGCCGATGCCTGAGCCTGTCAAGGGATTCTCGCAGATGCACGTCAGTGGAACGGGAGGAGGACAGAAGTATGGCAATATCCTGATTCAGCCTTTCTTGGATGCAGGGGAAATCATCCAGAAACGGGTGGATGAGAAGATTGCCTTGGGATATTATGCCTGTACTTTTGAGAATGGAATCCGGACGGAGATTACCGCTTCAGAACGTTGTGCCTTCTATCGATTGGATTATGGCAGGAAACAGAAGGGAAAACTCCTGATAGATGTGGCTACCTTCCTGGGTATAGATACGATTCCAGATAAGCGCGAAACTCAGCAGTATGTGGATTCGTATGTTACTTGTGATGGGAAATATGCCGTCTCTGGATGGAGTACTGTAAGGGGTGGCTGGAACAATGGCGGCCCTTATACCGTTTATTTCTATTTGCAGAGCGATGTGCCTTTATCTAATAGCGGTGTCCCTTTATCTAATAGCGAAGTACCTCTATATAATAAGGTGAAGGAATCAAAGACAAGATTGGATGTTGCCTTCTCGAAAAGTACCGTCAATCTGAAGATTGGTATTTCGCATATCAGTATCGCCCAGGCAAGGAAGAATATCCCGTCTTGTGGCTTCGATGCCCAGTTGAAGAATGTGCGGAAAACCTGGAACGGAAAGTTGGGAAAGATAGAAATCTCAGGTACCGAAAAGCAGAAGCGGATGTTTTATACAGCCCTTTATCATACGATGCTGATGCCTGTGGATAAGTCGGGTGAAAACCCTCATTTCTCCGCTACGCCTTATTATGATGATTACTATGCCATCTGGGATACTTACCGTACTTCCATGCCTTTGCTTACGCTGATAGAGGAACCGCAGCAGCGTGATATGGTCAATTCCCTGCTCAATATCTACAAGCATGACGGTTATATGCCTGATGCCAGAAGTGGCAACTGGAACGGTAGAACGCAGGGTGGCAGTAATGCGGATATTGTCATAGCCGATGCCTTTGCCAAAGGAATGAAGGGTATCGATTATCAGCTGGCACTGAAGGCGATGATCAAGGATGCCGAAGTGCCGCCAACGGATGATGATGGCTTTGTGGGCAGTGTGCCTGAGGAAAAGCATGGTAGAGGTGGATTGACGGAATATAACACGCTGGGCTATATTCCGTATGGAATAGACCGTGCCGGCAATCGTACCGTGGAGTATAGCTATGATGACTGGTGTATTGCCCAGGTGGCAAAAGGACTGGGTTATCCGGATCTCTACGGTAAGTATATGAAGCGTTCGCATAACTGGCGCAACCTCTGGCGTTCTGATTATGAATGGCAGGGGATGAAGGGATTTATCATGCCGAGAGATGCGGATGGCAGATGGCTCGACTCTGTGCCTTGGGGCAAGTCGAAGGTCTATCATCCTGTGATTCCTTATCATCCGGATACCAAGGTGGCACCCTGGTATCTTCCATGGTGGTCAACCTTCTTCTATGAGGCTTTGTCGGCTGAGTATAGTCTCAGTATTCCGCACGATGTGCCGGGACTGATTGAGGCTTGTGGTGGCAAGGATGCTTTCATCAAACGACTCGATACCTTCTTCGCCAATGGCCATTTCAATGTGGCGAATGAACCGAGCTTCATGACTCCTTACCTGTATCATTGGGTGGGGCGCCCTGACTTGAGCGTTCTGCGAATCCATCAGATTGTGAACGATAACTATGATGATTCTCCTGGTGGTTTGCCGGGTAATGATGATGGGGGAGCGATGTCGTCCTGGCTTATTTTCAATATGCTGGGTTTCTATCCTATTGCAGGACAGAATCTCTATATCGTAGGTTCACCGATGGTTCCGGAATACACCATCCATCTGTCTAATGGAAAGGACTTGAAGGTGGTGAGAGAAGGAGAGCAATGGAAGCAGATGTTCATAACTCACGATGTGTTGATAAATGGTGGAAAACTTGTGTTCCCTCATTCTTCTGCTGTGGAAAAGGTTGTTGATAAAGCTTCCAAACCGTTGAATATAAAGGAGAAAGAAAAATTCACACTTTGTGAACAACTTGTGGATAAATACGGGAAAACTATTCCTGTGCAGTTTATGTCTCACTTCATTCTTAATCGTCAATATCGTCAATGGGAAGTGGGTGTAGATTCCGTGAGTATCCCTGATACCCTTGTGCTGAAATGTAATCAGTCGGTCTATCTCATCCCTCGTCAACTCGTGGCTGAGGCTGACGGATTCTGTTGGGATAGTCCGCAGAAAGGAAAGAACCTGTATGTTTGCAACCAATGCTTAAATCATGGAATGCGGGATGGCACCTTCCTGTTTATCTCCCGGAAAGCCCTGCAGCAACTTCTGGGTACAGGCTCTTTCGTTTATAATGGGATAGTATGGCGTAAGGTTTCGCAAGATGCAGAGAGCGTCACCGTGAAGGCTGAACAGGATGATACCGTGATGCAGATAGCCACCACTGGAAATCTCCCTTGGGTGCTGCGTATGGAAGGAAATCCTTTAGGTATTGATTGGAGGTTGGAAAAACAATAAAAAGGAGTATTCTCCGTTTCATTATTATATGAACAGAAAAGTAACATTATTATATATCTCTTTGGCTTGCGTGCTATCCATGCAAGCTCAGACTCGCCAGCAGATGGGTGGCGTCTATTATGCTTACCCGGAAGGTCCTTCTGCCAAAACTGGAACTTTTGGTACGGCTACCTATGTGCTGTCTGATTCTCTGAATGTTCCTCAGGGATATGCACCCTTTTATATCAGCCATTACGGTCGCCATGGCTCCCGTTGGATGCCGAAGGATGACCGGTATGTCTGGATCTGCAAGCATTTTGAAGATGAGAGTAATCTCACTCCGCTTGGCTTGCAGGTAAAGGGAATGCTGCAGCGTGTATGGGAGAATGCCAAGGGTAATGGTGGAAAACTGAGCAAATTGGGTGCTCTTCAGCATCAGGACATCGCTCATCGTATGTTTGAGCGTTATCCACAGATCTTTGCTGCAGGCAATGCGGTGAAGGCCCGCTCCAGCGTGGTGGATCGTTGCGCCAGGAGTATGCAGGCTTTTACTTCGGAGTTGCATACCCTTCAGCCGGGTTTGAATCTGGATGTCAAGACCGATTCTGCCGATATGGCTTGGATAGCGTATGTCTCTCCTGAAATAAAAGCTTTGGAGAATCGTACGCATGTGCAGGCACATGTATCACCTCGCCGTTTCCTTCTTCAGTTATTTAAGGATGTCTCTCAAGTAGATGAACCCTTGAAGCTGATGACCGAGATGCATACGGTAGCCTCTTCCATTCAGGATGTAGGCTTGAATTTCTCTACTTATCCACAGGAAATAGAAGATGGATTGAATGCGCTGTTTACGGATGAGGAGTTCCGGGCTATCTATGATGCCAACAACCGTCGCATGACCATCAATAATGGCAACGACCCGACCAACGAGTCGATTCCGGCACGCTGTGCCATCTCGCTCTGGCAGAATATCGAGGCTGAGGCTGATGCAGCATTGCGTTCTCCCCGTTCTTCCGCAACCCTTCGTTTTGGTCACGATACGGCTCTTTACCGTCTTCTGTCGTTCCTTTTCGATACGGCTTCTCTTCCGCAGAGTGCCAGAGAGGATGAGGAAAAGGTGGTCTTGGGTAATGGGGTAGACAGGATGGACCGTGTGGTTCCGATGGCTGCCAACCTGCAGATGGTATTTTATAAGAATGCTCAGGATTCGGTCCTTTTCAAGTTCATGCTCAATGAGCGGGATATCCAACTGAGTGGTCTTGCTCAGGTAGAATACGGTACTTGTTATTATTCCTGGAATACATGGAAGCAGATGATGCACGAACGCATCCACAATCTGGAACATATCCGCCAGCTCAATGCCCTCAATACGATGGTGGGTACAGCACAGGCGAATACCCAGACTGCCGGCATGTTTGGCAAGGGTAGCGAGGAACATGGACAAACCCTTCCGGCTGTCCTCGTTCCGAACGGACAGAACTTCTGGACGCCGCAGACACAGGATACCGAACAGAAATGTATTGCACCTTATTATTATAAGGATACCCACTTGCAGGGCTTCCGCAACAGCCATTGGATAGTGGGAGGCTGTACGCAGGATTACGGTTCCTTTACCGTAGCTGCATTGGGTGGAAACCTGCGTCTTCAGCCAGAGCAGCGTGCCACGCCATTCAGTCATGATGATGAAATATCCCATCCTCATTACTATGCCGTTCACCTCAAGCAGGAACATCTCAAGGCAGAGCTCACGGCATTGAGTCATACTTCCATCCTCCGTGTCACGCCCGACAAGGATGAGCTGGTGCATCTGGTCATCAATCCGAACAGTGACGAGGGACAGGGGTATATAGAGATTGATACCGTCAACCATGTGGTATATGGCTATAATCCTGTTCACCGCATTTATCAGGGATGGGGAGAGCCGGCTGGCTTCAGCGGTCATTTCGTTCTGGCATACGATGAAGATGAGCTTGTGGATTACGGTGTCTTTGACGGTGATAACAGAATAAGTAGGGGATTGAAGATGCAGGACAAAGCTCGTATTGGTGCCTGGCTCACCTTCCGTGGCAAGGCAGGCAAGTCGATGGAGTGGCTGTCGGCTTCTTCCTTCACTTCCCGTGAGAATGCACTGGGAAATCTCAATGGTGAGAACTATATGTTCGGAGGCTTGGACTTTAACAGTATGATGCAGTTTGCTGCTGAGTTCTGGTGCGAGCGTTTCCATACCATTGATGTGGAGAGTAAGAATCAGTCCAAGGTGAACCAGTTCTATGGTGCCCTTTACCGTTCTTCATTCCTGCCTCATGAAATCAGCGATGTGAATGGTGATTATCCGGAGTTCTCTACCGGTACTCAGGTTGATTATTCTGTTTATGGAAACTATTCTCCATATAATGCTCTGAAGAAGTATGGTGATTTCTCCATGTGGGACATCTATCGTGCAGAGTTGCCGCTCTATAGTCTCATCACTCCGAAGCTCTCTGGCGAGATGATGCAGTCGTTGGTTCAGATGTATCGGGAGGGTGGCTGGATGCCTATCTTCCCATGTTGGAATAGTTATACGGCAGCGATGATTGGCGATCATGCGAGTGCTGCTCTTGCTGATGCCTATGTGAAGGGCATTCGTAACTTTGATGCAAAGAAGGCATACGACGGCATGCGACAGAATGCCTTCTCCACTCCTTATTACAGCAAGGATTATAAAGACGGCAAGGGTCGACGTGCCATTACCTCGTATATTGAGAACGGATATATTCCTCTGGAGAATCCGGTGGCAGATGCTTTCCATACCAACGAACAGACATCCCGCACTTTGGAGTATGCCTATGATGATTTCGCCGTGGCTCAGATGGCGAAGGCTTTGATGGATTCTTGTCAGAATATTTCTCAACGTCAGAAGTATCAGGAAGATTATCAGCTGTTGATGCGCCGTTCTGAAAACTGGCGCAATGTCATCAATCCTTCTACGGGTTGGGCTGACGGCAGAACAGAGAAAGGTAAGTGGGAAAACAATCGTGATCTGGTTCATCGCAAGAGCTATATCACCGAGGGTGCTACCTGTCATTATACCTGGTATGTGCCACAGAATCCGGAAGGACTGTTTGAGGTAATCCGCAACAGCAAGTCGGCTAAGGGCGATGATCCTGTGGTTACCCGTCTGGATGATATGTTTGACAAGGGATGGTATTGGCATGGCAACGAACCATGTCATCAGATACCTTATCTCTATGATGCGGCTGGTGCACCGGAGAAGACTCAGGAGCGTGTTCATCATATCCTGAATACCGAGTATAATGATACGCCGGGTGGATTGTCTGGCAATGATGATGCGGGTCAGATGTCGGCATGGTATGTTTTCTCTTCCATCGGTTTCTATCCGGTTTGTCCAGGTACGCCAGAGTATTATATCGGAACGCCAAGCTTTGATAAGGTGACGTTGAATCTGGAGAACGGCAAAAAGTTCGTGCTTTCTGCGGATGGAGTGTCGAAGAATGCTTTCTATATCCAAAAGATGAGCTTGAACGATAAACCGTTTTGGGGCTATAAACTGTCGCATAAGGATATTTTGAATGGTGGTAAACTTAAGTTTCAGATGAAAAAATGACAGAGCATATTACTTTCTTTATTTATGGATTGTGCGTGATGTTCTATTCGATGATGGTTTGGATGTTCTATCGAAAAAACAAGGAAAAGCTTTCTAGATTAATCACTTGTCTGATGGCTATCTTGGATATGGAATGCCTGAAGGACTTGTTGCTGTTTGTGGATGGCATTGGTGCGCAATCGACTATTTGGTATCTGATGAATGCTATAGATATGGTCATCATACCTTTCTACATGTTCGTCTTGATGGAGTTGGTGAAGCCAGGATGGCTTACTTGGGGCAAAGGCATTTTGCATGAGGCAATCTTTATATTGCCTCTAGCCGTGTATGCTTTCACTCGCAAGGTTTGTTGGTTTGATGTTCTTGCTGGTTGCGGTGCCGTTTATGGAACCGTCACTTATGTGCTGATGTTCTTCTATATTGCTCGTTATCAGCGCCAGCTCAAGGAGCGTTTCTCTTATCAGGAAAATATCAATCTCCATTGGCTCAGGGGCATTCTCACTTGCTTCTTCATCATTCTCATAGTTTGGACGGCGAGCTGCTATATGTTTGATGTAGATTTCGACAATGCTTATATGCTCTGTTCGTTGGTTGCGTGGATGGTAGTCTCTTACTTTCTGTATAGGCATGAGTCTGTGTTGGATGAGTTGCAGGAGCCTGATGCAACACAAAGTGATGGAGATACAGGTAAACCGGTATTGGAGGGAGACATATCTGCGATTATCAACAAATTGTTTGTCGAAGAAAAGCTGTTCCTCAATCCACGTCTTAAGTTGTCGGACGTGGCACGGCTTGTGGGAACGAACCGTACTTATCTCAGTAGATTTTTCAATAAGGAAAATGGATTGACATTCTATGATTATGTGAATAATCTCAGAATCAAACATGCCGAAGAGCTCTTGCTGACCACTCAACACTCCTTGGTTGAGGTAGCTGAGAAATCGGGTTTCAATTCGCTCTCCACTTTCCGAAGGGTCTTTGAGGGAAGCCATCATTGTACTCCTAATGCTTTCCGCTGTGTTCACCTTCCCAAAAAGGAGGAGTGAAAATGGATTGATAATGAGCTGATTGTATGATTTGACGTGTCGTTTTACGGAATGACACGTCATTTTTTTTACGCTATGGTTTAGCATTTTTACCCTTTGAACCCTGATTTATCGACAAAAACGCTACCTTTGCAATATCAGAAATGATAATGATATTGAAAACCTTTAATAATATAAACGAACGTATGAAGAAAATCTTAACTCTATTTGTACCTCTTATGTTTGTTATTGTAGCGTATGCTCAGGCAAATTTGCTAACCACGCAGTTGGTTGTAGATTTGAAAGAAGCAGGTACACTCTATAATATGTTGTCGGATGATCAACGCCCCTTAATAACTAATCTAAAAATTAAGGGACCCATCAACGGAACGGATGTGAAATGTCTGCGAGAAATGATGGGGAAAGAAGACAATCTAGGTAGTCAAGGCTATTGTGGAGGATGCCGATGGTAAAGTGAAGAAAGTTTTGTTGCGTCAACGCTAATCGAAATTAAATAAAAAAGGTTGGCTACTTTTTTTACGTTATAGCTTCTTGTTTTTTTAAGACTAGAACATTGTCGTAAGATAATTTGTAGTTACTTTGTAACCAAAACTTATTGATAATAAAGTTTATTCTATCTAAATATTGTATTTATGAATCTATTTAAAAATCTACGTTCTAAAGGTAACACTTATGATGGACAAGGTGATGAGCGAAAAGGTTTCATTGATAATGTCTTTGTAAATCTAGAGAAAGGATGCCTAGTTCACAGACATCCTTACGACAATTTATCCACTCATGCCAAGGTTACAGTTCAAGAGGGACAACAGATGGTTTTTATGTCGGAAGGAATGTACTCCGACTTATTGAAGCCAGGTGGTCACACCCTCTCTACTAATAATATTCCTTTTTTGGAAAAAATAGTAAATATTCCATTTGGTGGGGAGACTGCGTTTAAAACCTCTTTGTATGTTGTAAGCACTATAAGACATCGCTTTGCTGGTGATGATGCTGGATGGGGTGTCGGTCTTACCATTCGTGATTATTCTTTGTGTGATGAAGGATTGACAATCAAAGTTGGTGCTTTTGGTAGTTATGAATTTCGAATTACTAATGCTATCGCTTTTATTAGAGAATATGTAGGAACAGAGCATGATGTATATTTGGAAGACTTTGCAGATGAATTCTCTTCAGCGGTCTCTCAAAGAGTAACTTCTGTTATTAGTCAATATTTTAGTCAGAAAAGAGTTGGCGTTACAGAAGTCAATAATTATCTCCTTGATATTTCTGATTATGCCCGTAAGCATATTAATGAGTATTTTGAGGAGTATGGCTTGGAGCTTACGAAGTTCGATGTGGAGGGGATAAATCCGCATGAAGATGATTCCAACTATCAACAGATTCTTCAAGCTCAGTCTGAGGCAGGTTCAATGGATTTGGAAAGCCGTGCATTGGCTAGAAAACGCCAACGTGAAGGATACTCTTATCAGCAGGAGCGACAGTTGGATGTAATGGAAACTGCTGCCGGTAATGAGGGAACTGCAGGCAATATAATGGGAGCAAGCATGGGACTCGGAATGGGGGTTGGCATTGGTAATGTCTTTGGAAGTCAAATAGGAACCGTTGCACATAGTGCTATGTCTGGAGTTCAGGCTCCACCTCCACCCCCACAGTCCATGCAAATATATGTTTGTCTCAATCAGCAACAAGCTGGTCCTTATGACTTGCCTATTTTGCAGCAATTGGTATCGCAAAATCTTTTAACTCAACAAACGTTGGTATGGAAGGCAGGGCTTCCATCATGGGTGGCAGCTGCTACTTTGCCAGAATTGGCGGTGTTGTTTACGTCTGCCACTCAAACTCCACCACCTGTTCCTCCTGTACCTCCTATTGTTCAACCGTAAAATTAATTAAAAAATGAAAGAAAATCCGTTTTATTCATGGTTAACTCCTTTGCTCGCATTTGGGGTTACACTGTTGGGATTCCTGCTTTTGATGCCAGATTCCCCTACGGCGTTTTATTGGATTAATATGCTCTATACTTTCTTCTTGGAAGCCTTGTTCTTCGTATGGCTTCAAAAGGGGCATGCAGAAATAAAGAATATAACGAAGCAGACTCCTTATTTTAAAGTCTTCCTAGGTATTAGTACCTTGTATTATATTGGTGCTGCATTTTTATGGATGATTTATTTCTTCTTGTGTGGTACTGAGCTGGGGCGTCAAATTCTTTGTATTCATTTTGATCTTCCTGAAATACTAGCAACATTTCCAGAAATGTCGATTCGTCTTTATCTTTTTGGAATATTGGCTCTAACAGTGATTTGGGTGGTTGTTGCAAGTATAGTAGGACGACATGACATGGAATACAATGTGCAACAAATTCAATTAGAAGATAATACCAACGATGTTAGAATGTTGGTGAAAGAACTGACAGAAATGGCAGAGCAACATATGACTTCCGACAGTGAAAGAGAGTGGAAGAAGTTAATACGTGAAGCTGAATCTATAATACCTTCTGAGGTGGTGAACGAACGTGCTCGTTTGCTTTCAAAGGCAAATAGATTACTTAACATAAACTAAACGATAGATAAGATATGGCACAGTTAAAAATCCAAAGATGTAAAGTCTGCACAAGTCCATTGCCAGTAGGCATTGCTAAGTGTCCTAAATGTGGAGCGGAACATCAGTTTGTTCCAGAAGTGGTTAATCCTTTGTTATTTTCTGCAAGTCAAGCAGAGAATCTGAGAAAGGCTTTTGAAACCGATCCAAAGAGTAGTCCTCGTGATGTGAACTCATTGTTCGGAAAAGGCTTGGTTTATTTAGCTTTACAAAACTATGAGTTGGCAAGTCTTAATTTTAAGACGGCAGTCGATCTGACTCCGAGTGATCCTGATGTTTATTATTATTATGCATTGTCTCTTTTTGCTCATCGTTCACCTGTGCTTTTGTCCGATCTTGAGGCTGAACGCATAGAAATGTGGTTGCAGACTGCTATAAAAATTTTACCTAAAAGAAAATATCTTATCTTAGAGCTGCTTCTACTTCAAGGTGCATTTAAGGGTAAAGGAAAGGCAATCCCTGCCGATAAAAAAGAACCAGAGCAATTGTTGTTGCAAGCCAAGCAAACTGTTCAGGAGGAGGATGAACTTTACGAAATTGAGCAGCATGTCCTAATAACTGATGAACGCAATTTGGAGTTTGTCAGTCAATTGCGAGGCAAAGACGTGGAATCTCATTCTTGTGATGATATTCTTAAGCAAAGTATGTGTTGTTATGCCAATGTATGTAGCTATCCAAAAGGACATGATGACGAGGTCATAACTGATGATGGTGTCGCAAAATTAATGAATCCATCGGAGAGAAAAAAATTCTTCTTGGGCATCAGTAAACCGGAAAAACCTTGTTTGGAGAAAAAAGATACTTTTGTGGAGCCTTGTTGGGTCTGCTTGAAAAGCTTTGCAGTTGGTTTTGCAGTTTGGTTTGTGTCTGTTATTATTCTTTGCTTTACTGGATGGCTTGATGGAGCGAAAGTGGATAGATTTACTCCAGGTGATACTGTAGAAAAATATAAGGAGAGCCATATTGTTGTGGGATATTTCTATGATGCTTCGGAAGGTAGGGTGAACGTATGGCATGAACCTACGGAGGAGGAAATCGCTTCTTTGCCAGCGGAAGTAAAACAATGGGAAGTTAATGGAATAGCAAGTGGGTGGCGTTTTCTGGCAACTATTGCTCTGTTCTTTTTTGGACCGTTGATATGGATTAGTAGAACATTCTTGAGTTTCCGAGAGACCATTCTTTCTAGAAGATATACAGAGCGAAGAAATGTTCGAACAATGGCCGATTATCAGGAGAGGTTAACTTGTTTCTTGCAAAGACCTACTGTTGCGGAATATATGAAGTTCTGCCAGTTGTTTGCAGGACCTAATGCTGGATTGGTTAATCAAGGTGATTTTGTTTCAAATGCATTGCGTCAAGCTCATATTTCAGAGAGAGATGTCACCAAAGGTAAGGTATATTTCTTTAATGGTTTCTTTGATGCTAGATCATCGTCTCCAGGCGAACCACAAACTATTTTGAGAAAAATGAGAATTAATGTGGCGATAGCGATGACCGATCGCGTGCTCTATATGCATGGTGTTTGGGATACTTTAGAGGATGAAATCCCAATGTTGCGACGTGACGATCTTTTGTATAGTCTGATAGCTATGTTTAAGAAAGAGGATGGACAAATTTCTATTGTTTCCAATACTGGCGTTAACTTGGCACCTATTGTTACAGATAGTTCGGGATTGCCTTGTTTGTTCCAGTATCAGTCGTATGATAGTCAGAATGTTTTGACATATAGTAGAACTCGTACAACCAATTGTGCCGATTTTTATACGTCTCTGATTGATATGCACGGACGTTATAACAAACAAGGTGCATAAAGATGGAGTTCTAAGATAATCTATCAATTTATATATCGTAAAAGAACCTGTTCAGATTGTTTCTGACAGGTTCTTTTTAGTCCTTGTTGCTTCCTCCGAAGATGCGGAGCAGATAGAGGAAGAGGCTGATGATTATCTCATCCAGTCTACCACCTTGAATGGAAATCCTTGGAGCGATTATCGCATTTCCCATCAGCAAATCTTGCAGGGTGGTGAACTGCACTTCGAGATGAAAGCCACGAAATAAATGTTAAAATAATAGTTTCATTCCTATATAAAAAAGTTTCATTCCCCCCAATGAAACACCTATTTGATAGGAATGAAACTATTTTTTTGCCGAAAAATTTGGAGCTTTACGGTATTTTCGATAACTTTGCATCACAAATATGATAAAACAGTATAGACTTTATCATTTGCTTTTTCTAAAAAAAAAAAGTTGGTTAACCCGTTGATGGGCCAGCCAACTTTCTTTTTTTATATGATTCTTAAAACTTAATCCTTGTTGCTTCCTCCGAAGATGCGGAGCAGATAGAGGAAGAGGTTGATGAAGTCGAGATACAGGGTCAATGCACCGAGCAAGGCGAGCTTCTGGGCTCCTTCACTTACGTCGTATTGTGTCTGGAGCATCTGCTTGATCTTCTGGCTGTCCCAGGCTGTCAGACCCGTAAAGACTGCCACACCCACATAACTCAGGATGTAATCAAATCCTGGACTCTTCAGGAACATGTTGACTACGGTCGCGATAATCAAGCCAATCAGAGCCATGAAGAGGATCTTGCCGATAGAGGTCAGGTCCTTCTTGGTGGTATAACCGTAGAAAGCCGTTACGCCAAAGGTTCCCGCTGTGATGAAGAATACCTTTGCGATGACCATCGGACTGTAGACGTAGAAGATGGATGAGAGCATCGCACCGTTCAGTACCGAGTAGCCGATGAACATCAATGTGGCTGTACCCAATGACAGGCGGTTGATGGCGCCGCTCAAGGCGAAGACCAGAACCAGCTCTGCGATAATCAATCCCCACATCATCTTATGAAGACTCATGAAGAGGGTAGGACTGGCAGCAACACCAAAGGCGGTGACACCGGTTATCAGGAGAGCCAATGTCATCCAGGTATAAACCTTGCGCATCAATACAGGGAAGGCACCGCTCAATCCGCGCTCTCGTTCGTTGAATGCAAAGCCATTGCTCTGCTGATTGTTCTGATTATTTATCAGATTGTACATTTCTTTTTCTGTCATAATTTATCTTACTTATTTGTTTGTAATCTCAAAGAACTAAGCGCAAAGATAATGCCAATTATTGAAACTAGCGATTATCTCTGCGCTTTATTAACATTTATTCCGTAATATTACGTTATTCCGACTGTCTTTTTACAATCTTCCAGCCGTTATCTTATGGCTATCTTCCTAACGGCAACTTGTTTGCCGCCTCGTGTCACCTCTACGACTACCGTACCGTTCACGGCTGTGCGAAGAGTCTCTGTCTCAGCTCTAGCCTCCTTTTGGGCAGCAAGAACTCCCGTGGTACCGTATACTCTGATGAAGTCGGCAGGCTTCAAACCCTTCACGCGAATGATGCCTCTGCCATCGGTACTGACCGTGATGACTGACTTCATGTCAGTTGTCATACGGTTGAAGCTGATGCTGAATCGGCTGTTCATCTCGCCAGCCTGGGTGGCATCGAACTGATAGCTTCCTTCCTTCAGATCTACCGCCTTACCGGTTTCCTTGTCCTTCAGCCATACGGTTTCATATTCGCTGGCATCGCAATCCTCAGGGATGCTGATGGAGTATTCACCCGTTTCCGGCAGACTGACGCCGATACTCTGTTCTGCTTCGATACTTACGGCTGAAAGGAGTGAGTAGCGTCCGCCATTACGGTTAGCATAAATTTGGGCATTCTGGCTATTTATCCATTTCACGCCGTCACTTCCCAGGTCGAAGTCTGATTTCGCCTCCTGTGCAGGAACTGCGTTCAACTGGAGCTGGTCATCTACAGGAGTGCCGTTGCCCGCTCTGCTTGTTCTGCTGTTCTGGGTGATAGCGATGTCGAGGGCTCGGGTTGCTTGATAGGCTGTTTTTGCCCTTGCTTCCGAATGTTCTACTATCACGCTTTCTGAATTATCCAGAGTGGCAGTCTGCGTAAACACGGCATCCATTGCCGGGATGTAGCCATTCGTTGAAACACCCGTGTCTGAATCATAGGTATTGATAGCCTTGTAGCTGCCGTTTTCTTCGCATTGGTAGATGACTCTGCCATATTCCATATCGCTATAGTTCATGGCGCAGAGATAAGGAGAACCGAAGAGGTTCCAGCCCATGTTCTCCTTGTGGGTGAATTTCAAACCGCCGCCATTACTGTCTGACCATGGTTGCTGGTTATTGTTCTGTACCAGGGTAATCTTATCCAGCAGACTCCTGTTGGTCCTACCGTCTTTCTCTGTGTAACTGGTTCCGTAGAAACGGACGGTCATCTTGCCTGTTGCATTCATTTTGTCGGCTTTAGCATCCATTCTGAAACCTGCGGTAAAGTTTCGCTGGTTATCTACACCTTTTACCCATGCTTTACTCTCGTTTTGGTCAAACTTATAGTCGTATTTGGCACGGGTTGCAGCATTATAGTAGTAGGCTGCTACGCTACCATCAGCAGGATTATTTGTGCCCTCAACCTCCATATTGGTAGCCTTGAATGGCATGGAGAAGAAGTTGGTTCCTGACTTTAAGTTTCTTTCCACGGCAAAGTTGGTGAGGTTTACATAACTGTTGTTGCCTCTTAAACCGGCGTGGTGCTTCAAGAGCAGGAAGCCTGGGCTGAACGGATTCGTCTCTGTATAGAATGTGTTGTCGAGCTTCAGCTCCTTGTCTACTTCCATGACATAGACCACAGATTTACCATGAGGATAATCGTCCTGGTTTGCTGTAGCATCGTTTGTCAGATACCAAGTCTCGAAACATCCGTTGTCTACCTTGTCTCTGATGCGTTGGTTGCCGGCAAGGTCATGGCTGTGCATCACCATGTCGATGCATCCTTTGGTTTTGCTTGCGTCTGTGTTAGCGTTGATGTTGGCTTTGTCTGTCTCGTCAAGCTGGTACTTCCAATAGGCATCTTTCACATATTTATTATTGGTTGTTACTGCAGATCTGTTGGCAGCACTACCCGTTGTTGATGGTAATGCGCCAGAAGCAGTTACATTGACAGACTTCACATCCTTCACGCTTCCTAATGCCAGACTGTTATAGAGCAAACCACTTGCATCGCCAGATACCTTTGCATTTGCATCGAGGATAGAGGTGGAGAGCATGCTGTTGCCTTGGAGGCTGACGTCGCCCGAAACCTTGAAACCATCAACAATACACATTCTGGTATCTGTAGTTCCGCTGTTGAGTGTCAGTCCATTGATGGTAGACTGACTGGCAGACTCGATGATTCCTTTTCTCTGAGTAAGGAGATCCTTTACGATAGCTTCTGGTTCTGTTTTAGAACTTTTTTCTTCGCGCATCGAACCAAACATCTTGACGCCTGGCATGCTGATATTCACGTTATCAGCCTTCAGATTTCTATCTACGAAGACGTAGCCATATTTACCTGCATTCTTGTTGGCATAAAGCTCAGCCAGGTTGATGGCGCCTTGCAGGTCGTTGGTTGGGTTATCCCAGCTTTCACCTGTTCCTGCTATAGCTGAACCTTCTTTTACATAGATAACCTGAATCATCTTCGTGTCACACTCGTATGCACCGATATCGATGTTGTCGCCAATCAGACGGGCTGTATTGCCCAGGTCCTTTTCTTTGGCAAAGGTCTCAGCAACAGTCGATTCTTTCTTAAGATCGGTCTTATCAATATATTTAGTATTGCTACCTTTGTCAAGTAGGAGCAGGCTTGGTCGTATTCTGTAATCCTCTTTTTCAGGATCAACAAAGTTTGGTCCTTTTAATACATCTCCATTTGCTACATCATTTGGGAAAACTACATTGTTTCTATCTCCTCCTTCCTTAATGGAATTTTCTCCATTCTGCCATGCTAATGAGTTATAGACGCTAGCTGTGCCATCAATTGCCTTAAGTCTGTTTTTTACAAAGGTAACATTTACAAAATGCATGCTCTGTGAATCATTAAGTCTAATGGCATCATTATCTCCATCAGCAAAGAGAATATTCCACATTCGTGTACCTAATTTGGCAGTATTATCGATGTCTAACGCTATGCCTTTATTATGTCGGAAGGAACAGTGATGAATAACCATTTCTTTTCCCGTTCCGGCTTGATCATTGTTAACCATCGCCTTTATTCCCACACCATAGTCTTTTTGGTTGCTCATATTGGTAAATGTGAATCCCGATATCGTTACCGGCTTACCATTCGTTACGATATTGAGCAAGTTTTTGGTTTCGCCCGCCTTGGCTGGGTTCTCAATGAGTACCGAAGGTTTGCTAAAGTCTTGCACCTCTGTTCCGTCAGCATTCTTCGAGCCCGTACAACCACCTACAAGTTCAATCGATGTTATATACTTAGCCTTTTCGTCATTGTTTACAATGAGAGAGAAGGCATCGCCGCTAGAGTAGGTTGGCGAATAATAGGTACCTCCGCGTACAAACACCTTTCTGTTGTTGTTGGTTGTAGTACCTGCAGCTACGTTGCCAGAAGGGTTAGCCATGGCAATGATGGCACCACGAAGGTCGGTGCTTTGGTTGTCCCAACTGCTACCATCGCCATTTCCTTTCTCTTCCGTACCGATATAAACCTTTTCTAAGTCTGTAAACTTGAATACATACTGGAATTCATACATACCGATATCGATAGGTTTTTCTGCTATATTACCATTCTCGTCTTTCGGACCTACGTATCTTTTGTATGTACCGCTGACAGGACGGATGTACTCAGATGGATAACCATATTTCTCAAGGCGAGTATTGTGCATAGTCCACCATTTCTGATATTTACCAGTCTCGTTTGCATCGTTTGCATCCTTCTTTCCGTCACCTGCATCTGTAAGCACAGAGATAGCCTGAGGATTCCATTTTGCATCTGGTTTATAACCTTCGTAACCCTTTGTGGTTGTAGGCTCTGTGAAACGTGGTCCATCCGATGCGATATTCTCCTTGTTCAGCTTGATGTTACCATCCTTTGCAGTAGAAGCAGGTAAATCATCCCAGGCGCAGTTGCGCATGTGCTCTCTTCTGAGGAGCACACTATTATCTGTAGATTCATTACCCCAAATGGCGGTATTATATAATATAGGTGTAATCGTACCGCTTGGCACCTCGTTCTCCACATGAATGGCTCCATCTTGCTTTGCCTTGTTGTTCACGATGAGGCTGTTTACGATGTAGGCATCCTGATAGTCCGCAGCCATACTGCCAGCATCGTCTGCTCTACGGATATAGATGGCTCCGCCTTGTGAATTTTGTGTGCCCGTATATCTGCCACAAGTTACATCATTGTTGGCTAAGAGTGAGTTGACGATATGCAGGTTTCCATTCACCGATTTTGTGAGATAGAGATAGATGGCTCCACCCTTACCTGGTTCGGTGACTTCATCCTGACTAGCCTTTTCTGATACGTTACTGTTACCGCTGATTGTACTGCCGATGATGTCTAGACTTGCATTGTTTACATAGACAGCTCCGCCATGCAGACCGGAGTTTTTGATCAGTCGGCAACGGTTCAATGTATAGTTCACGCGGTTGGTGTAGATACCACCTCCACGACCAATCTCGGCAACTTCGTTATTTCCTCCTTCTTCAGTCTTCAGTTTTGTCGTGGTCTCACCATTCATAATGGTAATACCGTCTAATACGACTTCGTTGTTCGATGTAGTCGAAGTATTGCTGTAGACTACATGATATACATTACGTTCCTTTTCCGATGCCTTGATGTCACCGGAAAGAATCGTAGGATTCTGGAACTCCCATGGCTCTATCAATCCGTTCTTATTGTTGTCGGTCATGTAGTCCTTGTTGCGGTTAGCCAAGATGTCTTTGATGTCTCCATCTGGAGTCAAAGTCTTACCTCCAAAGCTTGTAAATTCATCTCCAGTTATTTTATTTTCTGTACCAGGAACAACAGGAGTAGAAGAATACAGGTCATCTTTCGAGAAACTGCCGAAGATATCTACGTTCACAGGGATGGTGAAGCTCTGCAAGCGGCGGTCTATCGTGTTTTGCTCTGGCGAAAGGTCTTTATTCTGTCGCATCTTGCTCGGCTTGTAGGTTCCACCTGTCATCAGAATCTCGAAGTGGGTAGCCTCTGTAGCCACTTTCTTTTCTCGTGCCTCATTGATGTAGTCGAGGGCTGCTTCGAGACTGTTGAAAGGAGTCAGGAAGGAGCGGCCATAATACTTTGCCTTCTCTTCTTCTGTTACAATCTCACCACCTGTCTGAGAAACAAACAGGCGCTTCAGAAGTTTGGTATTATCAAACGCAGGCAGATCAGATGTGTATGCACCTGCTGTCTGTTGCTTGGTCATGTTTCTTTCCTTGCCGGTAATATCGTAGCTGCTGATACCATAATCCTTCCATGCAGTTACGTATTCTTCCAAAACTCCGTTACCAATCAATGGCGAATAGGCACGAGGTTTGAAGATTTTGTTGTCGTTGAAATAACTGTCCAGGTCGCTGGTCATTTCCGTATTCATTCTGTTGGCTGGCAACGCCATCTTCTCTACGAAACAATAGTTGTATGGATAGAATAATTCTTCCGAATATTTTCCGATTCCCTGCAGAAAGTCGTGAGACTGATAGTTCACATCACCGCTGATGTTGTTGTCGGTCTGTGCCGAATTTCCCCATATCACGGAGTTACCGCCAATCAGGGAGTTCTCCTCCTGGTAGATTCCGCCACCAATGGTTGCCTCGTTTTTAGCGATGGTGCATGAGATGACGTAGGCATGGTAGTTCTTGGTGTCTTCGTTCTTATCGTTGGAACGGAGCGCATAGATGGCGCCACCTTTCTGTGCCTTGTTTCTTACGATGACACTACCGCTTACGATGCTACCTTTCAGCAGCATGAGAGCACCGCCCAGGGTTGCCTGGCAGTCGGAAATTTCACAGTTGCGTACATGTGCCATTCTTGGCACAATGGCTGCACCACCCATACTCTTGAAGCCCGACTTGTCGCTAGCGTTACCGTCTATCAGGCGACAGCCTTCTATGATGGTATTCGCTGTCAGGGCAGAGGTGTTGTAATCGTCATAGTTGCCCGTAGGCCATTTGCCGAAGCACACGGTGTGGTAGCCGTTCACCTCCTGGTTAACGGCAGAACCTTCTTTTACTTCGGTCTTCGCGCTTAATACCGTCTGATATGAGCTGATACAGTCGCGTTTGTCATTATCCCAATTGGCGGTTCCATCTTTCAGCTTTCCTCCTTCCTGGTCACCCTCATAGTAACCACCCATCAGGCATACTCCGTTAGGAATCAGGAAGGTATAACTCTGCGGATCGCTAGGGTCTGCCAACGTATTGGCATGATAAACAAATCTCTTTCCGGTTTCATCAGCCTGATAGCCTGCCACTTTTACATACACCTTGCTCTGACTTGTTGAATTAAATTTCTTGCCCGCAGCAGTCAGCACATCCTGCAGCTTGTCAGCACAGGCAGCGTTTTCCGGACTGTCTCCACTTCTGTTTCCCCATCCGTTTTGGGTTACATAATAAATGTAATCTACAATACCTGCGCTGTTTGTCTTTTCCTGTGGTGCGATATTGGTAGTATTATCAGCCTCATAGGCACCGATATCTATGGCGCAGTCCTTGATTCGGTTGGTATAGTCCATATCGGTTTCCGGAAGGATGATTCCATTTCCTACATTTGTGGTTCCACCATTCAGACATTTGTTACCCGTCAAAACACCCGCCTCGTACAGACGGAAGTTGTTCTTCAGTCGGGCATTGCGGAAGCGGAAATTATCTCCACTTTCGTAGGTCTGGTCCTCAAATGGGAAAGCCAAATCTGTGCCAGTGAAATTTCCATCGCTTTCCTGGAATTTGTCGTTGATGTTACTACTGTTCATGTAGCAGTTGTGAGATGGATTCATCTTGCCCGATGCAGCTGAGTTTACCTGATCTGTAATCTGCTTGCTGTTGTTGTAATTATCATAGATGATACAGTTGTAGAGTGAAAGTTGCGATGCAACTCCGGTTTTGGCATCCTGCCAGTGATAGATGCCGGTTCCGTTTGTCGCCATATTGTAGGCGATGGTATTGTTATAGAACTTGGCACTCTCCAGGAAGATACCTCCGCCACGACAGGATCCGTTATAACAACGGTTGTTTGCCACAACAAGGTTGTAGCCGGTGCCTTGAATCATATAGGCTCCGCCTCCATAACTTTCACTGCTGTTGGCATAACTCAGGTTTCTCAGCAGGTAACTGTTCGAAATCTTACTGTTCTCGCCGTCCATATACAAACCGCCACCACGTACGCGACTGCCATGGTTGAAGTTGTTGACGATGATGAGATTTTCCAGTTCTACACCTCGGAATACACGCACACCTGCACCTCCGTCACGGTTGGCACCAGGATAGTTGATGATATAACCGTGACGTACAGAGAAGCCATCCCATTTGGCATATTCGTAATCCTTGTAGTTGATGTCGTCTATCAAATTTTCTTTTTTATAGCGTACAGCATTACCGTCGGTACGTGAGGCGTTTCCATCACCCGATGGCGACCAGGTAGGAAGGCATACGTCTGGTTGGTAGAGAACATAATGGCGCTCAGTATTTCCACTGTTCATCAACTTTTTTGTAAAGTCATATTTAGAGCCATCTCCAGGTTTGTCCTCCTGATACCACATTTCCTTTTCTCCGTTTGTGAAATAAACAGGCGATTCCTTTCTGATCTGTAGAATGGTCTCATATCTGGTCTTGTCCAGATTCTCGTATTCCTTGCGTGCCGGCACGTATTGTGACAGCAGCGGATGGCGGTCGTCTTCTCCAGGATAGCCTTCGTATGGGAAACCGCCTATTACTTCCACCTTGTCTCTGACAACAAAGCCTTTGTAGTCTGTATAGATGCCTGCACCTACCCAAACCACCACCCGGTCGTTCTTGTCTTCGATATCCTTATTCAATTCTGCCGCTCTTTCCACAGCGTATTGCAGACCGCTGATGTATCGTTCGTCTCTGTTGTTGGTGATTTTATTATATGATCCCCAGCCAGAGAGATACTGCTTGTACAGATTTCCTGAGTTAGTCCAGAAATTACCATAAGAGTCAGTTTCTGAACGATACTTGCCGTTAGCCAGACTATACTCCTCGTTTTCGATGGTTGTATTGAGCAAGCTTCCATTGTCTGTTACATAGAAGTCATTGCCCGTTCTACCCTTTGTATTATCACACATGGCGTTACCGATGATAGCCTTGTCCCAGCTGCTTCCATCATATTCGGTTTCAGATTCATTCAGAAGATTAAAGTCTGGGTTGCCGTCTTTGTCGTCATTGTTGGCATCGCTGATGATTTCATATTTCTGGTTGTACGAACGCACGTAGATAATCTTTCCTGCTTTTGGCAGGAGAGCTTCGTATGCCCCTAGGTCAGGAACACCACCTAGGTTGCGGTCTTCGCCGGTGATGTCCTTGGCTGTTGTGGTTGCATTGCTTTCTTGGGCGCTGTTGATGATGCGGCCAGCCTGTACAGAACTGGTCAGCGGGCGGAATGATGAATAGCCTCCGTAATAAACGTTGCCGCTCATCTTGGCACCCACTTCATTGGTTGGGTTGCTGAAGTTCAGGGCTCCGTCTTTTCCCAGAGTGTTGATATCCATGCTGTTCTTGCATTCCGAACCATTCCATGTGCCGTGGATGTTCAGTTTGTTTCCTACAGCATACGAGGTTCTCTTCACAAGGTCGTAATCTGGTGCTACTCCCTCATTGTTGATGATGCTTACATGGTTGAGTGTGAGAGAGTTGTTGCTGCCTTGGCTTTTGTTCAGATAGATGATGGAAGGCAGCTCCGAAGGACTTGGATTAAGCGGATCCTTGCTCGTATTGTTATTGATGACGCAGTTCTCCAGTTCCAATTTCACATTCACGGCATCCGGCATAGTAGCGATAGCACCGCCATCTGTCGCTGTATTGTTCTCAAAGATGCAATTCTTCAGCTTCACGGTGGTTGGTTCACTGCTCTGGTCCATGCTGCCTATCAGCACGCCGCCACCATAAGGCATGTAGGCAGTACCGGCAGCGTATGCATGGGTAAAGGCATAGCCGTCGATGGTGATGTTGGCACCCGCTTCGATGCGGACCAGATGGTAGAGACCCTCGTTGAGTTCTGAACCGTTCAGGTTTCCGTTCAGTTCGGTGCGGTATTTGATAGGGTCGCGGTCTTCATCTTTCGGATTCGGGTTCTCCGAATACTCCGGATAACCGCCATATACGGTTACAGGAAGTACGCAAGGTTGAATGTTAAAGGTGCATGACCTGGCGTCTGTTTCCTCGAACGTGTAGGCAATCTTCGGTTCGAAGATACCCTCACGACCACAGATTTCAAACTCCCATCCGCTGTTCTTCTTAATAGTGAAATCCTCTGGTGTAGTATTGCCCTTGGTAACTACCTTGATATTGTCCCCATCCTTGATGTCGGCAAGATAACCGAGTACTTCATCTACAGATGATGAGGTATAGCTCTTTTCCCACGACTCTCCTGTTCCGTCCACCAGTTCTCGTGAACGGTCAAAGTAGATGCGCAGGCGTTTTTGGGTATCATTCTTTTCAAATACAAGATCTTGGTTGTCAGCCATATAGGCTCCTGCTGACGGAACCGAACTGATAGCCTTTCCGCTCAGGTCTATTTTTGGCTGATACAGGTAGGAAGATGGCAGGAGGGCATAGCTGATGCCCACGTTGCGCAGTCGGGTACCTTTCAATGTTTCCCAATAATAGTTCACCGTCTTCATGTCTGTAAGAACGCCACGTTTCTTGTTGAAGGCTTCCACCGTGTTGTAAGGTGCTTCATTGCCCATCACGAATCCCTTGCCAGAGTAATACGTGTTGATGGAGATGGTTCCGCTCTGATAGGTGCTGGTCCATTTGGCTGCATTTACATCCGAGATGGCGTTGTTGTAGAACTGTACGGTCTTTTCTGATGGGTTGGCTGCATAAATCTGTGCCATGGATGCTGAGTTGCTGGTGCCAGACTTGTGCCGGAGCAGCGAGTTGTTCCAGATGACGTTGTTGGCAAGAAGACCCTTTTTCTTGATATACACACCACCCGTATTGGATGACAGCTCGTCAGCGGCATCTGATGTGTTGGTGGTGTAGTTGTTGGCGATGGTATTGTTGATTACCAGTCCGTGACCATCCAGATACACAGCACCATTTCGGGTACTGGTATTGTTACTGATTACCGAGGTGGCAAGAATCTGATAATAGGCTTTCTCCGGGTTGCTAGCGTCACCATTCAGATATACACCCGCTCCCTGATAGGCAGAACAGTTGGTTACCATACTTCGGGTGATGAAGCCGGCTTCGTCAATATAGATGCCTCCGCCCTGGTAAGCCGAGCAGTTGTATACCAGGTTACCTTCCGTTTGTCCGTTCTTGCAGTAGATGCCGCCGCCACGTGGCTTGATGTTTCCGCTTTCTTTCATGCCCGGGTTACAGAATCTCACGGTGCAGTAGCGCATTCGGGCTGATGGGTCGTTGATATAAACGCCAGCACCACAGCCTGGGGCGTATTGGGTAGCAGCGCTCGTTCCGTTATATGTACCTCCCTCAATGGTGAAGCCTTCCAGATATACTTCGTCCGTAAAGGCTTCTTTTTCTTCTGGCAGAGGAGCAAACCATACCACATGATAGGACTCGCTGTTCTGTATGTTCCAGGCTTCATCACTATTGTTCCAGATGGCATCATTGCTTCCCGTGAATCCCGAACCTCTGATGATGGATTCCTGTTTCCAGCCCCATGGCTTTAAATCCTTGGATTCCTCGATGCGCTCGGAACGCCTTTTTTCGGTTCCCTTAAATGCACCATAAACGCTGATGCCATTCTTCATCAGTAGGGATACCGGGGAAGAGGCATCTTTGGCAAGGATGCGGTCTTTTACTACATAGGTTCCGGCTGCTACCCAGACTTCGCCTTTCTCGTCTGGTGCCTTTTCTGCCAAATCGTTGATGGCCCACTGGATATCGTCCGTGGCATCATCCCATGATGATCCGTCGCCAAGTCCCTTTTTCTGGGGCTTCACGTATCTGATGCGTCCTGCCTTCATTCGGGCATACTCGTAGGCACCGATGTCGATGCTGCTTGTCTGGTAGCGTGTTCTACCCATGATGTCGGTAGAAGCTGTTTCCAGGTTTGCATCAACTACAAGATTTTTGTAGTATTCCAGTTTTCCCTTGTTTAGAAGGGCAGAGGTTTCCTCGAAAGTGAATGCGGTGCTGTATAATTGCTTCAGGTTACTGCTGAACGAGAAGTCGTAACCCTGGGTTACGGCACTCTGCTTGAACCAAGGGGCTGGCTCAGTGCCGTGGTTCTGGTTGCTGATCCATACGTTTCCGTTGGCGTCGGTATTGGTATCGGTATGGGTAACTTCTACTTCCGGAAAAGCACAGGAATAGAAGGCAGGACGGCTGTCTTGCTTGCTGAGTGCAGTGGAATGCCAGAGCACGGTGTTGTAAACCGCTCCGCCGCCATTGCTGTTTGAAGCCCCGTCTGTGGTCAGGTCTGCGGCTGATACGGTGTTGGCAATTACAGAACAGTTGACGATTTTCGATGTGTTCGAAAGTCGGATACCGCCGTTCGTATTGTTGTTGATGTTGCAGTTGTAGACGGTGGCTGTTCCGTCTATCCACATGCCGCCACCTTCGTTTTCGCTGGTGCCTCGCTTGCCTGCCACATTATTAAAAATGCTGCAGTAGCTGATGGCTGACAGCGGGTTGGTGCAGGATTTATCTACATAGATGGCACCGCCGCGCATGCCGTAGTTGTTCGCAAAGTTACATTGCGAAATACGGAAGTAACGGCTGCCGGCATTGTTGTCCTTGCTGTTGTTTATCACGTAGATGCCGCCGCCTCTGCCATTTGCAGAAGTATTCTCTCCTTTGGCATTACCTGCTGCGATGAGGAAACCGGAAACAATGGTTGGCTTGTTGCCGTCGTTGGTGTTGTCCTGTGTTACGCCCATCTGGAGGGTCAGCACATGGGTGGCATTGTCGGTGCGGGTGGTGTTCTCTGGATAGATAATCAGCTGCTGGCTCGCCTTGTCGTTGGTGTTGATATCGCCCACCAGAGCCGTCTGATACTTCATCTGATATTTGTGCCTGCCCGTAGGGAGATCGTTCTTGATGGTTTCATTTCCTGCAAAACCTCCATACATGGCAACGCCCGAAGGGAGAACGAAGCCTCCCTCCGGTGCCTTGTAGATGTGACCGGTAATGTCCTCATAGCCTTTCACCCAGATTTCATCGCCAGCCTTGGCTTGGCGCAGCGCATTTTCCAGGGTGATAGCCTGAGCCCATGATGAGCCGTCACCACCGTCAGTTGCCTCAGCTGTTACATGATAGGTCTTGCTGCCCTGTGCGAACAGGGAGCTGACACAGCTCAGGAGGATGAGGACTGCTATGATTTTCCTGTATGTCGTATGTTGTATTCTCATGCTGAAAAGAGTTTTATATGTTGAAATTGTTGATCGTGATATTTTCCTTTGTGAGCTGAGTACCCGATATTTTTACATTGATCTTGTACCAGCGAGCTGGGATAAAGCCATCTTTCAGATTGCTCATGTCAAATGTTACGTTGTATTTCCCTGTCGTTCCTTCTTTCTCTGTGTCAAGCTTGAAGGTGAGGCGAGGAGGAATGGCTCCGTCTGGGAAGGTATAATGATATACTCTTCCGTTACGCTTGCTGATTTCCGAGGTGTTCACAAAGGTTGTGTGGCCGCTTACCGAAGTCCTGGAAGATACTTCTTGGTGGTAAAGGGTATAAAGGGTAGGGAAGAGTCTACCATTCCCGGAGCCGGAAATGGTTGATTCTTGATTTGCCGGTTCTCCGTGATAAGTAAACTGGCTTACTTTCACGTTGGTATATTTCAGATTTCCATCTTCATCTTTCTCATAGGCTCCCTTGGCATCCCATTGGATGTCAATTTTGGCTGCCAGTCTGCCCAGTACCATGCGCCAGTATTGCTTGGTGTTGATATCGGCATTGATGTTTTTTTCTACTTTTATATATCTGTCATTGGTGAGAATTTGCGTCTCAGGGTCTAGCTTGAGTGCATAGCCCGTGGCTACGCTGATAAACTTGGCTATGTCCGTAGTGCCGCCGCTTGGTTTGGCATAGTCGTTGCTAATCTGTAAATTATAGATATCTGAGTTGTGGTTTTGCCCGTCTTTTGCGATGCCGTCTAGCATTCCCTCCAGATTCAGTCCTTCTCCGTTACTGTAGGTAACCCCATAAACGCAACAGGTGCCTAGCGGCAGATACATCGTATAGGTGCGAAAGCCGTTGGCATCAGGTCCTGATAGGGTTGAGGTGGCATGGGTGACGAGGGCTTTTCTGTCGAATTCTTCCTTGGTATAGGTATCGTAATATACCATTTTCAGGGGTGCTCCATCTATGATTTCGTCGCCTTGGGCCTTTTCCTTATAGGCAACGATGATGGTGAGCCGGTCCCAGTCTACCTTGTCGTTGGTGTCTGCTCCCGGATCTCCGACGCGTGTGTTTGTCTTATCGGCAGGCACAGATAGGGTGAGCGAGATGGGTGCCAACGTATCCATTGGTCTCACCTCGTCCTTCTCGCTGCATCCTGCCAGCATGATAAGCGATAGTATCGCAAATATGTATTTCGTAATATGATTCATGTATCAAATCTTTATAGCTGTTGAATTGGCTTGCCCTTCGGCCGCCGAACGTTGTTTCTTCACTCTTCGTTCTTCACTCTTCACTTAAATGTCAATGTCGTGGCTTCCTCCCGGTTTCCAGTCGAGTTTCACACTTACGCCTACAGCGGTGCTGGAGGTGGAAAGGGAACCGTCTTCCTTCAGTCGGGTCTTGATAATCTTGATTCTGCCTGCCTTCAACGGTTCGTTCATCGTGAAGATGGTTTCGGTATATTTACCGTTTATCTGGGTGATGACGTGGTAGCGCCATTCTGATTGGGTGCTGGGGAAACTGACCGTATAGAGGGCATCGTGAGAAGGGATGGAATAGGTTGTCATGCCTTCGTTGAGTCGGTTGGCTCTCACCAGGGTGTTCCGGGTTGAGGTGTAGAGACTGTCGTTCACCTGGAACTGGGTTGCCATGCCTTCTACAAATCCCCAGAGTCTGGTGGGCTGCACCTTACTCTGGTCGATGACCACCACCGCAGCACAGTTTGCCATATAGAGGGTGGTATACAGGTCGTGCTCAAAGTCGTTTTCGTTGATGGTGAAACGGGAAGAGAACAATCCGATGTTATGGCTGTTGATGGTATCTTTCTGCTCTTGCTGCAGGGCGAGCATCTTACAGGTGTTGGCTCCTGTAATCTGTACGTTGTCTGCACTGCCGGTATTGGCGAGGGAGAGATTCTTATAGTTGTTGCGGGGCAGATAGATGGTATAGGATACCGAGTTGGCACCCATTTTGTTTGCCTCGTGGTGGAAGAGGTCTTCGCCTACGAAGAAGGAGAGGTCGTTGTCGTTGGCATGGTCGGTGAAGACCTTGCTGAGCGCCTGCTTCAGTCTCTCTGCTATTTCCTGTTCGGTGATGAGATTCAGATCCATGTCGATGATGGTATTAATCTGCGTATTGAGTACCAGGTTATACCTTATCTTATAGTCTTTGCCGCACTTGCTCATGTCTTCATCGATACAAGAAGACAATCCGAAGGCGATGCCTGCCATCATCATAGCTATCAGAAACATTCTATATCGAATCTTCATTGTTCTTTCCGAGTTTTTAATTTCATAATCTGTATGTCTCCCTTATTGGGAGTAGTTCTGTCCAGTATCTCTGTAAGATAGAAAATTATCTCTGTGAAATAAAAAAATATCTCTGTAAGATAGAAAATTATCTCAGTAAGATAAATTCTTTTCTCTGCTTCATATTTCCCTGCTGGAGTGTGGTAAAAATATTTGAAACCCCAAAAATGCAGTATTTTTGAAGGAGAGAATCGTGAAAACTGAAGGTTCTGAAGGATGGGTATCACAGAATGTGTAAATTCTGTTAAAAAGTAAACTGTTTGGACAGATTTTGGGGCTGAAGGAACTGAAGGCAGTTTTCAAACATAATAATATCCTACTAAAAATGCCATTTTAACATATGGTACAATAATCGGGTAGTATTCTGATAATCATATAATTACCTCTATTTTGCTCTACGCTGCATATAAAAATGATTTTTTAATTTCATCCTTCAGTTCCTTCAGTGTATCCTATCCTTCAGTTCCTTCAGTTTTTTGAAGGGTATCCTTCATTATCTTTTTCTTACAAATCTACGTTGAATGTAATACCTGTTTGCCATGAAAGATCTACTGCAAGACCTACGTTGATCTTTGAAGTACGCATATCAGGGATATGGTTGTATGCCTTCTTCAAGTTTTTGATGGTGAAGTTGGCAATGGTTGTATGGTCCTTTACAAACACATGGTCAACATTTGTGGTAGTATTTCCTTCGAGCTTCAATTCGCCTACCAAATAGAATTTGCTGTTTGCAGGAATTATGTCTTCTGCACCATAGAAAGCTACTCCAGAATTGTTTTCTAACTCTACTGTTACGAATACGTTGCTTTGTGAAGAGCCTGATGCATCTTTGTTGTCCAATACCAATGTATAGTTCGGGCTTGATTCTGTTGAATTTGCTGCAAAACCAGAATTCATGTCATTATCGTAAATCGTATAACTGAATTCATTAGCATTGGTAGCATATGGTTCGAAATTCCAAGCTACACCTTGTGGCTGTCCACCAACTAAAATGCCAGTAACATTGAAGCCTCCTTCTGGTACAGATATTGTGTTGTTGCTGTCATATCCAAAATTGCCATCTTTTGCATTATCTTCTAATGAAGTACCATTGCACTTTATAGTTGATTTCAAGCATGCTACACCATATTGGAGTGGATTTTGTAATGCAACGAAACGAGTTCTATTTTCAACTACGTCTTTGTAACCTGTATTCCAAAATGTACCATTAGTCCATTGGTCATATGTTGGTAAGTTTGCAACTCCAGTAATCTCCTCTTGGGATGTCTTTACAGGAGAACTTACAAAATATGCCAACTCTGCAGGGTATGTGATTTTGGTATAATCAATGTTGTTTCCTGCATTGGTTGCTCCTATACCAACATTGTTTGCATCGACAAAAGCAAATTGATCAGTATTCCATTGTACCTTTGCTACACCATCAGGTAACTTCTTGTCTCTTGGGAATGTTACACTTTGGAGTTCTGTTAGAGCGTTATTACAGTTCTTGACAATTTCTTTTGCCAACTCGTTATCCGTAGCAACATCCTTACCACCGATAACGACTTTTAAGTCAGTAATGAGTCGTTTTACAGAATTGGCAGAACCTGCAGTCAATCCTGTAAATTTCTTATAGCGAGAAGCTAAAGCCGCACGCTCATTCTCTGTGCCGAAATCTGATGGGGATTCATTCGTAATTTCAGACCATTTGATGGCCTTTTTGCTACCTTCTTCTCCAACCTCTATGGAAGTACCTGCAATAGTATTCAATGCTGTCAAAATAGCTTTACCATCTTCTGCAAAATTCGGATTCTTATAAATAGTTTCCAAATTGAAATTGAGGCTTGACAATGCAGTCGCACCTGTAGCAGTTGCATATGGATTTGATAAAGATCCAGCTTGGAAATTGTCTCTGTCGTTACTCTGCCCTGTTACTGCATCATATAATTTTCTTGGAGCTTTAGCATACAGAATAATATTCTTTGTACCGACAGGAATAGCAATGTCACGGTAAACACTACGCCAAGATGTTATATTTGTTCCACTGATGTCATTTTTACTTGATGCATTTCCGCTAGTTCCAAGATAAATAGCTGCGGTAGATGTTGAATTCTCTTCTGCCCCCGTACCAGGAGTACCATCGAAAGAAAACATTTCCATATTACTCAAACCCAAAAACTTTTTGTCGTTTTGGGTATATTGATCTGTCATTCTTGTCGAAACTCTGGCATTTCCGCCTTCTTCATTTCCTGCATAAGGAATGTTCAGGTAGAACTGGGTCTTAACAACCTGTCCTGCCACACCTGTACCGCCCGTAGAATCTGCTGAATCTGATGAGCAGGAAGAGAAACCTGCTCCGCTTGCAAGAAGAATGATTCCTGCTAAGCCGAAAAACTTCACTTTCTTCATAATCTAAAATTGATTTAAATATATTATTACTATTTCTTATTCTAATTTGGCTTGTCCGTATCTTTTGTGCCCAAGTTGTAAACCAGAGAGATAGCCATCTTGGTAGGCATGACGAAAGCTTTCGTCTTCTTCTCGATGGCACTGGCACATTTCTCACAATTATATTTGGTATAATGTGTTATTCCTACTCCTAAGCCAATGGCTGCCTCCAGGTTCCAACGGTTGCTCTTGTCGAGCTGCCAGTCATAGCCATAGACGAAGCCAATGGCTCCTAGATCGCCTTGAAATCGGTGATTCTTGACCTTTGGAAAAATGCCAAAAGGGAAATGTACCCTGCCCACATTGTAATGAGAGTAGAGTAGGTTGGCTCCAAGAAAATGCCCTGAAAAAGGACTGTCGAGCCAACGGCGTACTTCTGTTTGTAAAGCAATGTGCTTCAGTTTCTTGTTCTTGCTAAAAGTAAATGGGTTCCATCCAGTGGAGAAGTTTATTGACCATTGGTCTGAAATCTTTTTCTCTGCTCCTATATTGGGCGTAGTTGTTGCCCAATAGGCTAGGTTGGTCTTCAATCGCCAATCTTGTGCCGAAATAGGGGTAGTCGTTAGAATAAAAACAAGAAGGAGCCACATGCTCAATCTTCTGTTGATGTTCATCTGCCAGCGTCTTTTATATTTACGGTTCTATATTATTTGTCTAATGATTTTACTAGAAAAGCTAATTTCATTATTGCTGCAATTTCATCTCGTATGTTGTTTCCTGCTGCAAATATAGCCAAAATATCTCTTATAGGCTTACAAAAACAGAAAAAACTTCTTTGATTTAAGGTCTGTTAACTAAAATGTCGAAAATTCCCCCCCCCCCGTTTGTCCGATTCTTTTACTTTTTAAAAGCTTTTGCCCTTATAGGACGTGTGGAGCTTACAAGCGAAACTTATTTCATTATATATTTATGCGTATGTATGCACACTTGTGTGCCTGTGCCAGCGCACGCACAAATATTATAATGTGTCTTTTAGAATTTGGGTTATTAAAGTCTTTATAAGTGTTAAAATGAGACTAAAAAACAAACTTTTTTCGGAAAAGATTTGGTGGAATGGAAAATAGTTAGTACTTTTGCACTCGCTTTTGAGAAATCAAGCATTACTCGGAGCAATAAAGAAAGAGTTCTTTGAAAGATTTTACATAAACAGACAAGTAGTACAAGAAGCGGTTTTGGATTACACCTTATTATATATAGGGAGTATGAAGAGACTGGGTAAAAGAAACGAACCGTCAAGTAATTGACAAGTCAGGTTTACTAAGCTTCAATAAACGAAAAGGATATTCGTCCTAAGTACAGACAACAAACACCGATTGCTTCATCAATGAGGCAAGAAGTAAAAATGATATTTTACAATGGAGAGTTTGATCCTGGCTCAGGATGAACGCTAGCTACAGGCTTAACACATGCAAGTCGAGGGGAAACGATATTGGAAGCTTGCTTCCGATAGGCGTCGACCGGCGCACGGGTGAGTAACGCGTATCCAACCTGCCCACCACTTGGGGATAACCTTGCGAAAGTAAGACTAATACCCAATGATATCTCTAGAAGACATCTGAAAGAGATTAAAGATTTATCGGTGATGGATGGGGATGCGTCTGATTAGCTTGTTGGCGGGGTAACGGCCCACCAAGGCGACGATCAGTAGGGGTTCTGAGAGGAAGGTCCCCCACATTGGAACTGAGACACGGTCCAAACTCCTACGGGAGGCAGCAGTGAGGAATATTGGTCAATGGACGAGAGTCTGAACCAGCCAAGTAGCGTGCAGGATGACGGCCCTATGGGTTGTAAACTGCTTTTATAAGGGAATAAAGTGAGTCTCGTGAGACTTTTTGCATGTACCTTATGAATAAGGACCGGCTAATTCCGTGCCAGCAGCCGCGGTAATACGGAAGGTCCGGGCGTTATCCGGATTTATTGGGTTTAAAGGGAGCGTAGGCCGGAGATTAAGCGTGTTGTGAAATGTAGATGCTCAACATCTGCACTGCAGCGCGAACTGGTTTCCTTGAGTACGCACAAAGTGGGCGGAATTCGTGGTGTAGCGGTGAAATGCTTAGATATCACGAAGAACTCCGATTGCGAAGGCAGCTCACTGGAGCGCAACTGACGCTGAAGCTCGAAAGTGCGGGTATCGAACAGGATTAGATACCCTGGTAGTCCGCACGGTAAACGATGGATGCCCGCTGTTGGTCTGAATAGGTCAGCGGCCAAGCGAAAGCATTAAGCATCCCACCTGGGGAGTACGCCGGCAACGGTGAAACTCAAAGGAATTGACGGGGGCCCGCACAAGCGGAGGAACATGTGGTTTAATTCGATGATACGCGAGGAACCTTACCCGGGCTTGAATTGCAGAGGAAGGATTTGGAGACAATGACGCCCTTCGGGGCCTCTGTGAAGGTGCTGCATGGTTGTCGTCAGCTCGTGCCGTGAGGTGTCGGCTTAAGTGCCATAACGAGCGCAACCCCTCTTCGTAGTTGCCATCGGGTTAAGCCGGGCACTCTGCGAAGACTGCCTCCGTAAGGTGTGAGGAAGGTGGGGATGACGTCAAATCAGCACGGCCCTTACGTCCGGGGCTACACACGTGTTACAATGGCAGGTACAGAGAGACGGTCCCTTGCAAAATGGATCAAATCCTTAAAGCCTGTCTCAGTTCGGACTGGGGTCTGCAACCCGACCCCACGAAGCTGGATTCGCTAGTAATCGCGCATCAGCCATGGCGCGGTGAATACGTTCCCGGGCCTTGTACACACCGCCCGTCAAGCCATGAAAGCCGGGGGCGCCTAAAGTCCGTGACCGTAAGGAGCGGCCTAGGGCGAAACTGGTAATTGGGGCTAAGTCGTAACAAGGTAGCCGTACCGGAAGGTGCGGCTGGAACACCTCCTTTCTGGAGAGACGAATATATTTAGTGATTAGTGATTAATTATTATTGGTTATCTCTTCACTTATATTTATTGAGATAGTGACTGATTAAAAGTTCGCTTCTCTTCTTGTACGCACCATCTGTTTAATCAAATACAGGAGACTGAGAGAATTAATAATTAATAATGTATAATTAATAGTTTGGCTCAAGTAAAATGGTTCAACTCCACAATCTCCACTATGCCTTTAAGGCAAGAAGATCTTTGACATATTGACACAAGCAAAACTGTAAGTAATGAACTTTAGTTCAGACTAAAGTAAATCAAATCGCAAGATGAGATTTCACTTTGTTAGAATACAGCTGAAAGTATGAGCTACTTATTCGTTATTCGGAAACGAGTAACAAGAATACAGTCGTAAAGAAAGTAAGAAAGGGCGTATGGCGGATGCCTAGGCTCACGGAGGCGATGAAGGACGTGATAAGCTGCGATAAGCTTCGGGTAGGTGCAAATAACCCTTGATCCGGAGATTTCCGAATGGGACAACCTAGCCGTCTGAAGGACGGTTACTAG